>Ga0105047_10007634_pt1 | contig 18189 bp, 15 predicted proteins | sample MAT04_FD_78384 | JGI IMG/M metagenome (GOLD analysis project Ga0105047, IMG submission 78384) | Freshwater microbial communities from Lake Fryxell liftoff mats and glacier meltwater in Antarctica - MAT-04 (megahit assembly) | ecosystem: Environmental > Aquatic > Freshwater > Ice > Liftoff...
AGCGCGCTGGAAGTGCGGCGAGGTTTCCATGAAAACGCCTCTTTACGAGCAAATCTATCGCTACCTCCTGACCGAGATCGAGCAATGGCGGCGCATGGTCACCGGCTATCAGCTTGTTGTTGGTAAGTCAACCGGCTTCGTCAGGCAAGTTGCGTCAGACCGCGCGCGCCGAATGGCGACAATGATATGACTGGCCGTCCAAATGGCCTAAATGGCTGGTTGACATGCCCGATAATCTGCGCTATAGTCAGTGAGCTTTCCGTCGACAGTCTCTTACACTTTTGGTTCCCTGGCTTTTTCGGTTGCGCAGCATCTTCCGACGACTCGCGCGGATTTCAGCCGACAGCAGCGAATCCCGATCCAGGTGTCATTGCCTGACCGGGGTTGTGTCCATCGCGAGTCAAAGCGTTCTACGGCTCCCTAAAGCCCAAGTTTCAATTGATTTACCCGTGTAACAAGTGTGCGCCGTGCCACAGGGCGGAAATCAGGAGGAGAAACCCGCAAACGCGAAATTGTTCCCCAGAGTTGTGACGTAGTCCACGTTTTCTATTCTTTTTACCAAACAAAGGGAGGCATGCATTATGCAATTCCACAAGCGCGCCTGGGCGTTGCTCAGCTTGTTTGTGATCGCGTCCATGATCTTTGGGGCGTGCGGCGCACCTGCCGCTGCGCCGGCCGCGGCACCCGCCGCTGCGCCCGCCGCTGCGACCGCCGCTGCGACCGCCGCTGCGACCGAAGCTGCGGCTGAAGCTGCGACTGAGGCTGCGACTGAGGCTGCGACCGAAGAAGCCGCAGCTCCTGCTGCTGCGTCCGATCGCTCCAAGACGCTGATCATGGATATCGACGGTGGCCGTTTGCAGGACCCCGAACTCTGGAACACGTTTGTGCCCGGTGCCCGCCGCGACCAGGGCTACCACCAGACATGTCTGGAACCGCTCTTTATCCTGAACTATCAGACGGGCGAGTTTACCCCGTGGTTAGGTGAGAGCTTCACATCGAACGAAACGTTTGACCAGTGGACGCTCAAGCTGCGCGATGGTGTGAAGTGGCAAGATGGTGAGGCGTTCAACGCCGACGACGTTGTTTTCACGATCCAGATGATGCTCGACAATGCGCCTACACTGGGCGATTCCGCCAGTATGAAGAACTGGGTTAAGAGCGTCGAGAAGGTCGATGACCTCACCGTCGACTTTATGTTGAACAAGCCAAATCCGCGCTTCCAGTTGGATTACTTCTCGGATCGCATTTGGGGCAGCCCCAACATGATGCCGGAGCACATCTGGAAAGACCAGGATCCGCTCACGTTTACCAACTACGATCCTGACAAGGGCTATCCTGTTTGTACCGGCCCCTACAAGCTCGGCAATGTCAGCCCAACTGAAGTTGTCTGGAACCGCGACGACAACTGGTGGGGCGCCGCCACTGGAGCCTTCAAGCTGCCCGAACCCGAGAAGATCATCTGGACCTGGGCCGGCCCCGAAGAAACCCGCGCCGCGCTCATGGCTAATGGCCAGCTCGACAGTCTAATGGATATCACCTACGGCGCCCTACAGGCGTTGCAGGAGCAAAACCCCAATGTTGTCACCTGGTTCAATGAAGCTCCCTACGCGTGGGTGCCTGATCCTTGTTCGCGTACGTTCATGCTCAACCTCACCAAAGAACCTTGGAATGACAAGGATATGCGCTGGGCGCTGAACGCCATCATCGACCGCGATCAGATCGTAGACATCGCCTACGAAGGCACGACGCTCAAGTCCAAGAGTTTCTTCCCGGCCTATCCGCCGCTGGATCGCTTCGTCGCCCTGGCCGAGGAGGCTGGTTTGTACGACAAGTATCCGCTGTGGGAGGTCAACCCTGAGAAGGCGATGGCCGTCTTCGAGGCCAAGGGCTACACCAAGAATGCCAACGGCTACTACGAGAAGGATGGCAAGGAATTGTCGCTCGATATTGCCACGCACGATGCCTTCATCGAGAAGCAGCGCATCGCCGCGGTGTTGGTTGAGCAGTTCCAGAAAGCTGGCATCAATGCCACCACGCGCAACGAGGCTGGCGCCACCTGGGACGAGAACCGCAGAATGGGCAACTTCGACGCCCAGATGAACTGGGACATGTGTTTTTCGGTCAACGAGCCATGGGGTTCCATGAACCTTCTCAACACCAGTTGGCTGGTTCCGGTGGGCACCCGCGCTGACGGCAACAATCCGCGCTGGTCGGGTGCGGGCGCCGAAGAGTACAGCAAAATCGTCGACGAAATCGGCGGCCTGCCGCTGGGCGACCCGAAGATTGACGACCTCTTCCTCAAGGCGTACGCGATCTATATGGACGAGCTGCCCGTGATCCCAATCACGCAGGCCAAGAAGATCATTCCGTTTGACACCACCTACTGGGCTGGCTGGCCGACTGCGGAAGATGACTACATCCATCCGCCGACCTGGTGGCAGAGCTTCCATGTGATTCTCCAGAACTTGAAGGCAACCGGCGCCCAGTAAGGCGCGGACCTGGCGTGGGACATATCGTGTTGCCGTCCTACGCACCTCATGATTGATGGTGATGGGTGCGGGTGATCGTAGAAGATCGCTCGCACCCACCACGCACAGTGACCTTTACCATAGAAATGAATAGGGATACTTATGGGTGGGTTAACCTGGGGCTATCTGCTCAAGCGCTTGGGAATGTGGTTGCTGACCATTTTGATCGGCACCACTATTATTTTTCTAATTCCACGGTTGGCGCCGGGCGACCCGGTGGCGGCCATGGTCGGCCGTATGAGTGCGCAATCGGGCTTTGTCGAGAACAGCGCCCAAATCATCGAGGCGTGGCGCACCAAGTTCGGGTTGGACAAGCCGCTGTGGGAACAGTATGTGCGCTATATGGGGAACTCCCTGCGTTTTGACCTGGGTTATTCGCTTGCTTCGTTTCCCAGCCGCGTGGACAAGATGGTGCTCAACGCGCTGCCCTGGACCGTGGGACTACTGTTGGTCGCAACCCTGATCTCGTTTGTGTTGGGCAACACGATAGGGGCGCTCATGGCCTGGGAACGCACGCCCCGGTTGCTCAAGTCGCTTCTGCCTGTGACGCTTACTTTTACCTCCATTCCCTTCTTCATGTTGGGCATTTTGCTCATCTACGTCTTTGCGTTTGGGCTGAAGTGGCTGCCGCCCTCGGGCGCCTATGGGCGTAACCTGGTCCAGGGTATTAACTGGCCCTTTATCTCTAGTGTCGGCTATCACGCGATTCTGCCGATCATGGCCATTGTGATTGCCTCAATGGGTCTCTGGGCACTCGGCATGCGCGGCATGATGATCACCACGTCAGGCGAAGACTATATGATTCTGGCCGAAGCCAAAGGGTTGCGGCCCAGCCGGGTCTTTTGGCTCTACGGTGTGCGCAACTCAATTTTGCCCCAGGTGACCGCGCTGGCGCTGAACTTAGGCGCCATTGTCGCCGGCTCGCTGCTCGTAGAATATATCTTTGCGCTGCCTGGCGTCGGCTATTTGCTCTACCAGGGTATCGTCACCTCTGACTATACGCTGATCCAGGGCATTGTCTTTATTCTGATCTTCGTGACAGCGACGCTTGTGCTGATTTTGGACCTGACCTATCCGCTGATAGACCCGCGGATTACGTATGAACGAGGGTAACGCATGACGACATCGGCCCAAACTGTGCCGGCTGGTGACAAGATCCAGCCACGCAAGAAATCAAAATTGAATCGCTGGGACTCGCCTTGGCTCAATGGGAAATTCATTGCCGGGGTGCTCATGATTGGGTCCATTATGATGCTCGGTGTGGTCGGGCCTTTGTTTTGGGATTTGACACTTTCCTATCCTGCTTCGTCACCGCTAAATTTGCCACCGGTGTTTGTACCAGGTTACGGTCAGACCGCTGAACAGATCGCCGCGGACAAGCCACAGACAGAAACCACGACTACCAGTTCGGTGACCGGTGGCAATCCATTCAAGAAACAGGAAGCAGCGAAGCCATCGGCCGGGACGGCCGGCAGTTTGGTTCGCTTTGGCACGCCGACGTGGGCGCATCCGCTGGGCACCGAGAGCAACGGCCGTGATATGCTGGCCGTCCTGTTGGTGGGCGCCCCGCGTTCGTTGTACATCGGCCTGATTGCGGCGACCATCGGCATGTTTGTCGGCATCATCCTTGGGTTTACCGCCGGGTATATGGGCGGATGGGTCGATGCCGTGATCCGCACGATCTCAGACTCCATCGTGGTCATTCCATCGCTGGCTGTGCTGATCGTCATTGCGGCCTATGTGCGCACGGTCAGTATCGAGAGCCTGGCCTTGCTCTTAGCCCTGTTTGCCTGGCCTGGGCCAACGCGCCTCATCCGCGCCCAGGTGTTGAGCATGCGTGAGCGCGGCTATGTGCAGATGGCGCGCATCTCGGGCGCCAGCGCCTTCTCGATCATGTTCAAGGAAATGATGCCCAACATGCTGCCCTATTTGGCGGCGAGCTACACGGGCAATGTCTCCGGCGCCATCTTGGCAGCGGCCAGCCTTGAGGCGCTTGGCCTTGGCCCGACGCGCATTCCTACCCTGGGCATGACGATCTTCTACGCTATTCGCGCGGCGGCGGTTCTGCGCGGGATGTGGTGGTGGTGGGGCATTCCAATTATCGCCTTGATTATTGTTTTCAGCGGCCTGTTTCTGATGACGACCGGCCTGGATGAAATTGCCAACCCGCGCTTGAGAGGACGCAAGGCAGCCGCATGACCGTCAACCTAGACCCGCGCACGCCGGCCTTGGCTGGCGTCGGCGCAGATTCTCGCAGCCGTGAGGTAGTGCTGGACGTCCGCAACCTCAAGGTCTACTATTCGACGCCCACCGGCAATGTGCGCGCCGTCGACGATGTCAGCTTTAAGGTCTATCAGGGCGAAATTCTGGGCCTGGTGGGTGAGTCCGGCTGTGGGAAAACCACGACTGCCATGGCCATTCTGCGCATGGTGCAGCCGCCGGGCCAGATTGTGGGCGGACAAATCCTGTTGGACGACACGGATCTGGCGCCGATGAGCGAACGCGAACTGCGCGATGTGCGCTGGAACGCGCTCTCGCTGATCCCGCAGGGCGCCATGAACTCGCTCAACCCCATTATGCGTATCAAGAACCAGATCGGAGAGGCCATTGAGGCGCACGAGGGTAAGCAGCCCAAGGCGAAGCTCAAGGAGCGTATCTTCAACCTGTTCACCCTGGTTGGGTTGCCCAGCCGTATCTACGACATGTACCCGCACGAGCTGAGCGGCGGCATGAAGCAGCGTGTCTGCATCGCCATGGCCATCGTCCTGCATCCCTCGCTCATCATCGCCGACGAGCCGACCAGTGCACTGGATGTGGTCGTACAGCGTGTAGTCGGGCAGACGCTGCTCGACGTCAAGCAGCGCCTGGGTGTTTCGATGATCTTGATCGGCCACGACATGGGTCTGCAAGCACAGCTTGTGGACCGGCTGGCTGTCATGTATGCCGGGCACATGGTTGAGGTGGCGCCGGTCGCCAACGTCTTTGCCGAACCGATGCACCCTTACACGCAACTGCTGATCGATTCCATTCCCTCGATCAAGCAGCGCAAGCCGCTCAAACTTACGGAGGGCTTGACCCACGATCTGCGCAACCCGCCGCCCGGCTGCATTTTCCAAGGACGCTGTCCGAAGGTGATGGAAGTTTGCCGTTCCGTCAAGCCACTGCTCACCGAGTACAAGCTGGATCATCAGGTAGCGTGCCATTTGTACGAGTGAACCACCGTGCAGTGAGGTAGTGATATGGACAAATCGGGTTCGATCTACGCAAACCGGTTGACCCTTGAACTGAACGAAGAAAGCGGCGTCTACACGGTTACAAGTCCTGATATACCTGGGCTGGTAACCGAAGGTGCCAGACCAGACGAGATCAACCAGAATGTCGAAGAGGCGCTGCAGGGTCTGCTCGAAGTATGGGCTGACTTGGGCATGGAAGTGCCAGCGACCTTGCGACGCGCCCAGTCGACGCTGCCCAAATCGATCGACGTACTAGTCACTGCATGAGATACTAGCAGCTTGCCAAGCGCTTGCGCGAGTTAGGCTGTGAAGAACTGCGTCGAGCCAAGGGCAGCTACCGCTTCTGGCGCAATCTTGCCACCAATCAGGTCACTGCGGTACCGGATGGGGGATCGAAGGATTTGGCGCCAGGTACGGTGCGCAGCATTATCCGTCAACTGGGAATCAATCGCGACGCGTTCGGTCCCATCAAGTAATCAGAATAAGGACAGCAGAAGCAATGTCCCAGCCACTGCTCGATATTCGCAATGCGACCAAGATCTACGGTGGCGGTTTTCTGCACGCCAAGAATGTGACGGTTGCCCTGCAGGATTTCAATCTGACGATTGAAGAGAAACCAGCCACCATCACCACCATCGCCGGCGAAAGCGGCAGCGGCAAGACGACGCTGGCCAACCTGGTGTTGGGGTTTACCAAGATCACGACCGGCCAGATCGTCTACAAGGGCGCCGATGTCGGCACGATGAACAAGCAGCAGATGATGGACTATCGCCGCGAGGTGCAGGCGGTCTTCCAGGATCCATATGCCGTCTACAATCCCTTCTATCGGGTCAAACACATCTTTGACATGGTGCTGCACAACTTCAAGCTGGCGCGCACCAAGGACGAGGGGCGGGCGCTGATTGAGGATGCCCTCAACGTGGTGGGGATGCGCGGCGAAGAAGTGCTGGAAAAGTATCCGCATCAGCTCTCCGGCGGCCAGCGCCAACGCATGATGGTGGCGCGCGCCTATTTGCTCAAGCCGCGCTTGATCGTAGCCGACGAACCTGTCTCGATGGTCGACGCCTCCTTGCGCGCCATGATCCTGGATATCATGTTGCGGCTGCGCGACGAGCACAATATTTCGTTCCTCTACATTACCCATGATCTATCGACGGCCTATCAGGTGGGCGACCGCATCTACATGCTCTACCAAGGCGCCGTCGCCGAGCGTGGTCCGACCTCGGGTGTCATCGAGCAGCCTCGGCATCCGTATGTGCAACTGTTGATCGATTCGATCCCCGTGCCCGATCCGACTGTGAAATGGGGTGGTGAAGAGGTTACGACGCTCGACGACGAGCAGATGCGCGCCAACGTCAAGAGCGGCTGTCGCTTCTACGGCCGCTGTCGCTACCGCATGGAGCGCTGTCTGCAAGCTGCGCCGCCGCTCTACCCCGTAGGTGACGGTGGCCACGAGGCGTCGTGCTATTTGTATGAAGCGGGTGTGGGTGAGAAAGTGAACGGGTGAGAGGGTGAGCAAGCGTCACCCCTTCACCCTCTCACTCCTACAGATCGATCGCAACTTCCTTCCCCGCGCGTTGGCTGCGGTAGATGCCGTCGAGGATCGACATGACTTGCAGTGACTGCTCCGGCGGGACGGGGGAGGGGCGGCCTTCGACGATGGCGCGGGCGAATTCTACGCATTCCAGCGCATGGGGTTCCATCGTGTCCTTGGTCAGCTTCAAGGTGCGGTCGTAGAGTTGCCGTGAGGCATAGTTGGAACTGTAGACTTCGGTCTTGGGCCATTGGCAGCCGCCTTCCGTGCCATACAGCCACATCTGCATATCCTCGCCCTCGGTGTCGTGATGCAGCAGCCAGCTCACCTCCAGCACCAAGGTTGCGCCGTTGGCAAAGCGTACAAAAGCGGCCGCAAAATCCTCCACGTCGAAGTCAGCGGGAATCGCCGCGTCACGCCAGGTGGCCCAGGCGCCTTCATGGTGAGCCAGCGGCGCTTTGGCCACGCCGCTCACCGCTATCGGCTGCGGATTGCCCATCAGCCACAGCGTCAGGTCGAGGATATGCACGCCGATGTCGATACAGGGACCGCCGCCGCTCAGTTCTTGGCGGATGAAGGTCGGTGTGGGAATCAGGCCGTTGCGGCGCAGCATCCAGCCGCGTGCATGGTAGATGTCACCCAGGGCGCCGGCCAGGATTTCGCGCTTGAGTGCTTGTGCGCTGCCCTTGAAACGAAAGTGCTGGGCTGTCATCAGCAGTTTGCCGGCGCGGTCGCGCGCCGCGATCATCTGGCGAATCTCGCCCGGCGTGGCCGCCAGCGGTTTTTCACAGATCACGTGTTTGCCGGCATCCAGCGCGGCGATTACCAGCGGCGCGTGCAGCATGTTGGGCGTGCAAATGTCGACGATGTCGATGGTGGGGTCGTGCATGATTTCAGCAGCGTCGGTGGTCAACCGGGTGACGTTGAAGGTCTTGCCCCAGTCCTCCAGGCTCGCCCGATTGACATCCGACCCGGCCACCACTTCGGCATATTCGGACGCTTGCCAGCCGGGCATGTGCGTGCGCGAAATGCCGCCCGTGCCGACCACAGCCACCTTAAGGTGTTTGCTCACGATCTTGCTCCTGCTCTTAGTTTGGTAGATCTGCTCAATGGAAAATACAATCCAGTATAGTATGCCTTACGCGTCGGCAGTTCTCAAATTGGATACAAAGTAGGCCCGTGGCCCTTATGCGTTTCCGCGATGTGCGCCTTAGCCGTCCCCAGCAGGAACGTTTCTACCTGATATTGGTGATCGGCGTGCCCATGCTTTTGCTGGTCGCTTATTTCGCCTATGCCTTTGTCCTGCGCGATCTTTGGGCGACTTGCCCGCCGCAGTGCCGCAGCCATGATTTTCAGGCTGCCGATCTGCAGAACAGAAATTTCGCGGGGATGGATCTGCGCGAGACAAACCTCGCCGGAACAAACCTTGCCGGTGCGGATCTAGCGCGTGCCGACCTCTACTTTGCCAATCTCGCCAATGCCGATCTCCACGGTGCGCGGCTGCAGGACGCCACGCTACAGGCCGCTGCGCTGAATGGGGCAAACTTGACGGATGCCAACTTGCAGGGCGCCAATTTGCGCGGTGCGCGTCTCGACAAGGCGCAGCTCGCCGGCGCCGACCTGCGTGGCGCCGATCTGACCGCCGCTACGTTTGAGCGCGCCGACTTACGCGACGCATTGGTCGACGACAGCACGCAAATGGGCAACAAATGGTGGCTGGTCTGGACGATTGTCAACCAACCGCAAGCCGGTCGTACGTTGGCGGGCGCCGATCTGAGCGACGCCGCGCTGGCCGGTGCCATGCTCCGCGCGGCCGGCCTACAGCACGCCAATCTGTCCGGCACTGACTTGACGGGCACGGATCTGACTGAAGCTCACCTCGAGTGGGTGGATTTTTCCCAGTCTGTGCTCGACGAGACCACCCGGATTGACCCCAAATGGTTGGGCGTCTGGCAGATCGTCAACACGATAGAGCAGCAGCGTTCACTGGCCGGCGCCGATCTGAGCAAGGCGAATTTACGCAATGCCTATCTACGCACGGCGAATCTGCGCGGCGCAAATCTGGCCGAGGCTGATCTGACCAACGCCGATCTGCGCTACGCGGTCCTTGCCGATGCCAACCTCGCCGGCGCCGAGCTGGCCATGGCCAGTTTGCAGGAGGCCGACTTATCCGGCGCCGACCTGCGCGGCGCAAAACTTGCCAAGACCGATTTGCGGTTGGCCAATTTGCGGGGGACCACGGTCGATGCGGCGACGACGCTGCAACCCAATTGGCAGTTGGTGTGGGAGTTGGTGAACCAGGGTGGGAGCGGTCGCGACCTGGCCGGTGCATTTTTGAGCTATGCAGATTTGGCCGGCGTCGATCTGGCGGGCGCCAATCTGGCCGGGGCTACGCTGCGCGACACCGATCTGAGCGGCGCCGTGCTGGCCGGCGCCGATTTGACCAACGCCAATTTGAGTCGCACCGATTTGCACGACGCCGACCTGCGCGGCGCCAACCTGACCGGCGCGACGCTCCAAGATGCCAACCTGGACGGCGCACTACTCAATCCCTAGCCATTCGATCATCCTTTCTGTTTATTCATCTACGAGGAGTAAAAACCGTGTATCACAAGACACATTGGACCGCCGACAAGATTGCCGGGCGTCTCGCCCTCATCGACCCTCTGGTCCACCGTCGAGCGGCGCCGCTGCCATCCTTTCGCCTGCTGGAGTTGCCCGACCCCATGACACTGCCGCCCATCGGCGCCGAGGTGGATCGCAGCGGGTGGGCCACCATCGAGGCCAAGACGCACTGGGGCCGCCGCTATATGGACTTTCTGCTGCACACCACCTTTGTGGCGCCGGCGGATTGGGAGCCGGATCGACCCGTCGCGCTCTATCTGCCCTTGGGCAATGCCGGCGACTTCAGCCACCCGGAAGCGCTGGCGTACGTCGATGGCGCAATCTGCGGCACCTGTGACCGCCATCATCAGGAGTTCCTGCTGCCCCCCGCGCTGCGCGATGGGCAGACCCATCAGTTGGATTTGCATGGCTGGACCGGTCTGATCGAGGCTGAGAGTTTTGCCTTTGACCCCGGCCTGTTTATGAAGACCTGCGCCGTCGTGCAGATCGATCAACCGACGCGTGATTTTATTGCGTTGGCGCGCGTGGCGTTGGAGACGGCCACCAAAATCGACGCCAACGAGCCGGCCAAAGGCCATCTCTTCAACGCGTTGGACGCTGCCTTCAAGGTGTTGGACACACGCGACCCGCTCGGCGAAGCGTTCTATGCCAGCGTACCCGCTGCCTACACGGTGCTCCAGGAGGGGATTGCCAAGGCTGGCCCGGCGCTGGACGTCGAGGTGATCGGCACGGGGCACGCCCACATCGACGTGGCCTGGCTATGGACGCTTGGCCAGACGCGGCGCAAAGCCGGCCGCACCTTCACGACCGTGCAACGGCTGATGGAGCAGTTCCCCGAATATCACTTCACGCAGAGCCAGCCGCAACTCTATGACTACATTCGCCAGGATTATCCGGCGCTCTTCGAGGAGATCAAAGCGCGTGTGGCAGAGGGCCGTTGGGAACCGATCGGCGGCATGTGGGTCGAGGCCGACTGCAACCTGAGCGGGGCGGAATCGCTGGCGCGCCAATTCTTGCTGGGCCGCACCTTCTTCCGTGAACATTTTGGGGCGGACGCCGACACGCGCGTGCTTTGGCTGCCCGACGTCTTTGGCTACGCCTGGAACCTGCCGCAGTTGATCAAAGAAGCCGGCTGCGAATACTTCTTCACGATCAAGATCGGCTGGAGCCAGTACAATCGCCTGCCCTACGATTCATTCTGGTGGCAGGGCCTGGACGGCACCAAGGTGCTCACACACTTCAGCACCACGCCCGACGCCGGTGTCTTTGCCAGCACCTACAACGCCATGGCTACGCCCGTCCAGAATCTTGGCACATGGACAAACTTTCAGCAAAAAGAATTGCAGCAAAACCTGCTGATGGCCTTTGGCTATGGCGACGGCGGCGGTGGGCCGACGCGCGAGATGCTGGAAAATATTCGCGTGATGGGGGATTTCCCCGGCCTGCCCAAGATGCGCAACGGCTCGGTCAAAGAGTTCTATGAAACGATGGAGCGTGAGGCCGGCGACCAGTTGCCGACGTGGAACGGGGAACTCTACCTGGAATTGCACCGCGGCACCTATACCACGCAGAGCCGCAACAAGCGCGCCAACCGCAAGAGCGAATTCCTGTTGCATGACGCCGAGTTTCTGGCGACGTTGGCCAGCTTGACGAACCCGGCTTATGCGTATCCGGTCGGGCCACTCCACACCGCGTGGGAGCTGGTCTGTCTCAACCAGTTCCACGACATCATTCCTGGCAGCAGCATCGGCCCGGTGTATGTTGAATCGCAGCAGCAGTATGCCGAGATTCGCGCTGCCGGCGAGGGTGTCATTGCCGATGCGTTGGCCGCGTTGGGCGGCGCGCTGGTGGTCGCCAACCCGACCGGCTTTGTGCGCAGCGATCTCGCCTTCTGGGGCGGAGAGCTTGCCGCCGGCCAGCACCTGACCGCCGCCGATGGGAGAGCGGTCGCCGTGCAGGCCACCGAGGGCGGCGCGTGGATCGATGCCGGCGCCTTGGCCGCGTACTCGGTGACGGCGTTGTCGGCCGTGACCGGCGCAACGCCGGCGCCAACCGCCGGCACACTCGTGGTGAATCCGGACCTGCTGGAGAATGACCTGCTGCGCGTCGAACTCAACGCAGCGGGCGACATCACGCGCATCTTTGACAAGACGAACCAGCGCGAAGTGCTACCGGCGGGAGCCATTGCCAACCAATTCCAGGCGCATGAGGATCGCCCCGTGAACTGGGATGCGTGGGATGTGGACATTTTCGTGACAGACAAGACGTGGATGGCCGAGCCGGCTGTGAGCGTCACGGTAGTGGAGGCTGGCCCGCTGCGCGCGACGCTGGAGATCAGCCGGCGCATCCTCAACAGCGCCTACACGCAGCGCATCTCGCTCAGCCACAACAGCGCGCGGCTGGATTTCACGACCGACATCGACTGGGCCGAGCGCCACATCATGCTCAAGGTGGCCTTCCCGGTGGATGTTTTCAGCCCGATGGCGACCTACGAGATCCAGTGGGGGAACACCGAGCGACCGACGCACCGCAACACCAGTTGGGATTGGGCGCGCTTCGAGACCTGTGCCCAGAAGTGGGTGGATCTCAGCGAAGGCGGCTACGGCGTCAGCGTGCTCAACGACTGCAAGTATGGCCACGACATTAAGGACAATGTGATCCGCATCAGCCTGTTGCGCAGCCCGTCCATGCCGGACCCGCTGGCCGATGCCGGTGCGCATCGCTTTGCCTACAGCCTGTTGCCGCATGCCGGGCGTTGGGACGAAGGCACGGTGGCGCAGGCGTACGCCCTCAACGACCCGCTGCTTGTGGCCGGGAGTGTGGGACAGGGGGCGAAGGGCGCGGCATCCGTGACCGGCGCCTCCTTGGTGGCGTGCGACGCACCGAATGTCGTGATCGAGACGGTGAAGCGTGCCGAGGATGGCAACGGCGTCATCGTGCGCTTCTACGAATGCCAGCGCAAACGCGGCACGGTCACCTTGACGACCGCATTCCCGTTGGCGTCAGCGGTTCGCGTGAATCTGCTGGAAGAAGCGCAGCGTGAACTCCAGGTCAGCGACCAGCAAGTGCAGTATCCGGTCCGCCCGTTTGAGATCGTGACGCTGCGGCTTGTGCCGGCATAACGATTGGCTCTTTGCTCGCGACACCGCCGCCAACCGGCGGTGTCGCGGGTTGGCGCTATGCGTCAGAGCCGCGAGTGTAAGCGAGCAGGAAGCAGCCTACTTCTGAAGTGTGTGGCGAACATAAATGCAGAACTCTCGGAGCGCAATTTGCGGGTCGCTGCTCAAGTGACTGGCAACAACATTTTGTTCGCTGCCGTCGTGGAAATGTTTGGGGCATGTGCTGACGGCGCGCCAGCTTGCGTGGGGTGCATTGTCGTGTCGGTACAATGTGCTGCCGGCTGCCTCTGTGCGTTGCCAGTGAGTTGAATACCTGCCTGCGAGCGAAACGAACACATCCACAAATGAGCCATCGACTACATGCAGACGAAGTTTACGAGGGTCGCCGGTTGGGAGCGCCTCAATCACCGTGCTAACAATGATGTCACGAAACTCCTCGCTTGCGATTTGGCGTAAGTGTTCATAGATCGCGGAGATAGGCATCGATCTCCTCCACGCGTGACCCCAGATTCTCGGCTGTGATCAAGTCCTCCCACGCAGGATGCTCGACAACTGCACCATCGGTGATCTTTCGTTCCAACTCCGCAATGTCGGTTGCGCGATAACGGGCTAGAATTTCCAGTCGGGTTTGGAGCACAGCGCGCTTCTGATCCAACAGCAGGCTGCGCAGCGCCTGCCGCATTAGCTCTGTTTCAGACAAACCCAGGAATTGGGCGATTCGTGGTGTTGCGACAGCCATAGTAGCACCCCCCATACGCGCAATTCTACCATGCCGATCCGGTGCACGGCAATGCTCAGCAAAACGGCGGTCGTGTATCATTGCCCACTTTCCCGACCATGCCCCAGTCAGAATCAACCAGTTTGAGGAATTGGCCTGATATCGGCGCCGGTCTCACGCGCCGCAAGGGTTTTGTCCATAAATTCCATAAGGGGTCTTGCAAAAATAACTTGAACATTTAGTCTGTAGAGCGAGGGTTGATCCTATAGTTCCAGTCGCCCTGAAACTCATCACGTTTCAGGGCAATGGTAGCAAAGAGATTGTCTGGCACCATGGTTCCGGTAGGATAGCGGTTTTCGTCCAGTATGGCTTTGATCTCCAACCCTTGGCCTGTGGTGGTTTGACTGATCAGGTTGACGACCACCTCACGACTGGCGAGTGGACGACCCCGCCAGTTCTGCGAGATGTGACAGAACATGCGATGCTCGATCTTATTCCACTTGCTGGTACCCGGTGGAAAGTGACACGCATGGATGGTGATGCCCAGTTCATCGGCCAATTTCTGCAGTTCCCACTTCCAGAGGCGGATTCGACTGCCATTGCTGCCCCCGTTATCGGCAGTCACCAGCAGCGCAGTAGCCTGGGGATACAGTGGACGCCCTATGGTCTGCCACCATTGGCGGATCGTGGCGACCGCAAACACCGCTGTATCATGATCGATCCCGACGCTGACCAAGCCTTGATTGGCAGCCACGTCGTAGACACCATAGGGGATGACCTTGCCCAATTCCGGATCGACAAAATCATGCACCTGCACCTGCTCCGGCTGGCCTTTAAGGAACCATTCCCGCCCCTTATTGTAGAATGCCCCAATCAACTCTTTCTTCTTGGTATCAACCGAGATGACCGGCTGTCCCTCAGCTTGAAAGCGTTTGACGCAGTCAGTAATATACCGGAACTGCGCATCGCGGTCAGGATGGGCACTCCCTTCTTGTGTCTTGCGGTTAGATTGCAGATTGTAGTCGAGTTGGTCGAGCAGGCTGTACACCGTGCGCGAGCTGATGTGGTGCCCCATTGTCCGCAGTTCCGCCGCCAAGCGGTTCGTGCTCTTGCAGGTCCAGCGCAAGGGCGACTCCGGATCACCCTGGGTGGTCGGTTCTACCAAGGACTCCAAATCGCTGAGCAGCGTTGGGGCGGTGGTCGTGAGCCGTTTACGACCGCCGCCCCGACGCCGCACGCGCGGCCCCGACTCAACCGGCGCAGCCGATGCCGCACCGTCTTTCAATTCGCCTATGGCCGTATAGATCGTCGTCCGCGACAAGCCCGTGGCGCTGGCAACCGCACTGATCCCACCGCGTCCCAAGGTCAATGCCTCTGTGGCGGCCCACAGCCGCTGGGTCTTTTCGTTCAAATAGGGTGCCAACTGCTCGTATTTCACGCCGATGGCGGTGCGCGTCTCGCTATTGACCATACTCCCAGCATACACGACTCTGATGCTTTGTGTCAACTAAATGTACAAGTTATTTTTGCAAGAGTCCTCACACACCCACACCCCACCCCCCAACGGCAAACTCTCACACGCCACCCGATCCCGATCCGCATCCAACCGATGCGCATCCCCGCGCCCTGGCTGACATACCAGTCAAAACACGCCTGCGCCTGGCTGTGCGTGGCGAAGTCTGCGCAGTTATACAGATCGCCCGTACACGGGCACAGCCCTGATGGGATGGGTATCAGCGTCGGCGTGGCCGTAGCCGTGGGCACGCTCTCGATTGCCCGCACCGCTACCGGCAAATACACCGATGCCCCCACCGCCGGCCCTCCCCCCACATTGCACTGCGTCGCCGGCTCCATCGCCGCCCACAACCCCGCAAACGCCGCCGCGTACCCCTGCGCCGTCCCTGCATCGTACACGATCACCGTGTTCTCACTGTTGCGGTGGTCGCCGGCCTCCGTCCAGTTGAGCGAGCCGGTCACCACGCGCGGGCTGGCGCCGGCGGCGTCCACGATCATCAGCTTGTGGTGCATCTTGCCCGGCGTGTCCTCGATCTTGAGGGAGATGCCGGCCGCGCACAGCGCCTCGTCGTCTGAGGATCCGTTTGCCGCACCCAATTCATCCCATAACCCCCGGATGCGCACGCCGCGTGCGTGGGCGGCGATCAACGCGTCGTGCAGGGCGTCTTCCGTGAAAAAGAAGATGGCGAAATCGATCGTGCTCTGCGCGGCGTCCACCTGGGCGATCACCTGCGCCAGACTGCCGTCCTGCGGCGAAAAGTAAATCTCCAGCGGGCTGCCGTTGTACATGAGGTGCGTCGTCAGGCTGGCCGTCTTCTGGAGGCCGAAGGCGCCGGCGACCATCTGGTCGAAGTCGGCCTGGTAGACGGCGGCAACCTGGCTGCTGATGAAGACGATGGCGTTGTTGTGATTGCGCGTGAGGTCGTTCTCCGACCAGTTGGTGCTTCCCCGTCCACACGATTTGGCTGTCGATCACGGCGTACTTGTCGTGCATGATGGGTGTGTCGTCCTGGTCGTCGACGACGGGGATGCCAGCGGCGGTGAGGGCGGCGTAGTAGGGCGCGTAGGACGGATTGGCGCGCGCCTCGTCGTCGGTGACGATGCGGAGCTGCACGCCGCGTGCGTGGGCAACGATCAGCGCATCGCGCAGGGAGGCGCGGTCGAAGTCGTAGAGTGCGGCGTTGATGCGGGTTTGCGCGCCGGCGATGCGGTCGAGCAGGGCCTGCGCGAGGGCGGTGATGGCCTGGGTGTCGGCGGGCGGCGTCAGGTTGGCAGTGAAGTAGGTGGCGGGGTTTGCACCGGGCGCGCCAAGCGCCACAAAGACCAGCGCGAGGGTGACGGCTGTGGCCAGGAATCCGGGAACGGTACGACGGACCATCGCGGTGCTGCCGCCTCGGCGGCGGGAATGGGACACGGGTATGGGGGGATCGTAGTACGCGGGCGCGGGGTTGTCACCGGTCAAGGGGATAGGATTGAGGCGGAAGGCGTCGGGGGCGCTGGCTTGGCAGTGACGGGGGCGGCTGGGGCGGCTGGTTCGTCTCGTACCCATTGGCCGACTATCCCTGGTACCCCTTTGGGCGACTATCCTTGGTACCACTGACGGGTTCTCCCGCACTTTGTGTGATTCTATCAACAACCATGCAGCGCGCGCCTGGCCGCCGTGAGTATTTACTCTGGCGCCTCTGCGATGCATGTCAGTTCGGTGCTCAGTTTTCACACAAAGTGCGGGAGAACCGGTTAGGGGTGCAATTTGACAGATTATAAGGTCTCTCTCTTACCACGTAAAACGGTCATCACGTTCTATAGGCGAGGAACAGTGCAGATCGTCAGCCAACGCGCTGATTTCGTCGCCTTTCACAAGTGTTGCGCGCCACGCAGATGGAATCGCATTGACCCCATAAAAGGCACCAGCCAGTTGCCCCACGATGGCTGCGGTTGTATCTGCGTCGTCGCCCAGGTTGGCCGCACAGAGAACGGCGCTGCGAAAATCGTCCGTCGTCCAGAAGGACCACAGCGCAGCCTCCAAGCTGTTGACAACATAACCGCTGCCCTTGATTTGTGCTGCAGTCTTGTCGCGATAGCCTCCATCAGCGATCGCTTGCACTTTGGGTGCAAGGGGCAACACCTGCGGCAATAGTGACCCAAACAGGATGTCTGTTTTACTTTCCCCGGACAGCGCTTTGATCAGCAGATTGGCAAAGAGGCGCGTGCAATCCAGGCACTCCACCGCGCCATGCGTCGTACGTGCGCTGTCTTGCGCATGCTGGATGGCCGTGGCCGAGTCATCTGCGTAGAACATCACCACTGGCGCCAGGCGCATCAGGCAGCCATTGCCGGCAGCGTAGGGATCGGTGCTGCCACTGTAGGGATTGCCTGTGCTGCGCCAGTTTGTGAGCGCGTCACGTATGGTGTTGCCTATATCAAAGCAACGGTTGGTACTGCTCAGGTAGCCTTCTGTGAACCAACGCCAGTAGCGTTCCATCTGGTCTTGAGGATCGAAGCGGCCAGTTTCGACCAGGCTGGTTGCGAGGCACAAGGCCATTGAGGTATCGTCTGTCCATGCGCCAGCGGGAAGACGAAATGGACCGCCGCCCACCATGTCGGTAAGTGGCGTGAATGTGCCACGGGGCTTAAACTCGACGGTCGTACCGACGGCATCACCGGTGGCGAGACCAATCAGGCATCCATGCAAACGATCGCGGGTTGTCATAATTCCTTGCCCTTTTCGTGTCAAATCATTGGTTTGATTGTACCGCGTTATGTTCACGCAAGTGATTTCGTGAACATCGACAAAAAGGTAGGCTGGGGTAGGTGCTCTCGGCCATGCGGCGCCTGTCCCTAGGATGCCGTTGGTGTCACCGTCCCGATTAAACCCAGTTTGAACTCCACAAGCGTCGGTGTTAAAATCTGCGCGAGC
>Ga0105047_10007636_pt1 | contig 18185 bp, 11 predicted proteins | sample MAT04_FD_78384 | JGI IMG/M metagenome (GOLD analysis project Ga0105047, IMG submission 78384) | Freshwater microbial communities from Lake Fryxell liftoff mats and glacier meltwater in Antarctica - MAT-04 (megahit assembly) | ecosystem: Environmental > Aquatic > Freshwater > Ice > Liftoff...
ACCGTATCTCCGAAATCGCCACCCTGACCCAGGTTCCCTGACATCCATTCCTCCATTCTCATGAAATCCTGCCTCTATTCCCGTGGCGCATCCCGACTCGCCACCCTCGTCGCAGCCCTCGGCGTCTGCCTGGCAGCCTCAGCACTCCGCACCTTCGCCCAGGCCGCTCCCCGCCCCCCGGAACGGATGACGTACCAGGGATTCTTGGTCGACGGCGCCGGCACTGCCCTCGGCAATACCGCTCCCAAGAATTACGACGTCATCTTCCGCATCTTCGACGATCAATCCGCCGGCACCCTGCTCTGGGCGGAACAGCAGACCGTCACCCTCGACAAAGGCTACTTCAGCGTTCTGCTCGGTGAAGGCGCCGCCGTGGGGTCGGAAGCACACCCGGTCCTTTCCAATATCTTCAAGGGCGCCACAGCCTCCGACCGCTTCGTGGGCATCACCGTCAAGGGCATCGGATCCAGCGGCGCCGACGTCAATATCCTCCCCCGCCTGCGTCTGATCAGTTCGCCCTATGCGTTCCTCGCCCAAAACGCTGTCCGCCTCGTCCAAGACACGGGCGCAGACCTGATCACCGCCACCGGCAACGCCGTCACCGTCGCCGGCCCCGTCGCTGCCAATAGTTTCTCCGGCAACGGCGCCGCCCTGACGGCCCTCAACGGCGACCAAATCACTACCGGCACCGTCGCCGATGCCCGCCTTTCCGCCAATATCCCCAGGCTCAACGCCGGCAACCAGACCTTCGCCGGCAACATGACGGTGAACGGGAATCTCAGCGTCGCCAGTCCCAGCACCTTCAACGGTTTCGGCACGATCCCCATCGGCGGCATCATCATATGGTCCGGCGCGCTCAATCAGATTCCCGCCGGCTGGGCCCTGTGCAATGGCGGTACGGTGAACGGACGCACAACCCCCAATCTCCTGGACCGCTTCGTCGTCGGTGCCGGTTCCGCCTACAGTGTCGGAGCCACGGGTGGTGCCAACTTGGTCACTCTCACCGAAAGCCAGATCCCCGCCCACAACCACGCCTTCCAAGACGGCTTCTACATCGAGAATTACGGCGCGTATTCATGGCCGGGAACCTTCATCGGCAATGGCTTCCAAGGTTCGGGCGACACCGATAGAGACAACCGTTTCATCTGGTATCGCAACGTCAGCACATTCAACACCGGAGGCGGTCAAGCCCATGAGAACCGCCCCCCCTACTACGCCCTCGCCTATATCATGCGCGTCCAGTGATCGATCGCGCCCACCGTTGGCTCCTCCATCACACCCCTTTTCCAGCCATGTCCTTGAATCCCCGGATGGCTCCTCATCCGCCCCAAGCATGAGCCGCCAGCGATCACGGGGCGCTCCGTCGCCCGGAACGACTCCCAATCGTTTTCCCATCCTCTCTCCGCCCTCAGACCCCGCCCGACCCGATGCTATGAACCGGCTCTTTCGTCACTTCTCCGGAGCAATCCTGCTCGCCCTGGCCGCTGGCGCCCTCCCCCTCCCGGCTGCCGGCCAGGTGGCCCTGCCCATCCAGTACCGCCGAACCGAGGCGGGCGAAACCTGGATCAATTACCAGTCGCGCGCCGGCGTCCCCATCTCCACCACCCAGGGAGTGCCACCTGGCTCCGACGGCCGACAACCCACCGGCAACGAATCCACCGGCGTCCCCACCCCACCCACCGGCGGCCAGTTCCGAAGTCTCATGTCCTTCGGCGCCGTCCCCGGCCTCTCCAATGCCCGCTGGTTGTCCGTCAGTAATTCCACCACCCTCCAGAACGGCGTCACTCCTTTCTCCGGTGCCGTCGCCGCCGAAATGGATCGCCCCCGCGGCCTGGATGGCAACCAGGTCGTCCTTGTTCTGCGCCGCGCTGAAATCGGCGCTCCCTTCCTCAGCCGAGAAGTGTCCTTCAACTTCGGCTCCGTCGTCTCGCCACCCGTCAAGGACGAACGAGGCGTCATTCTGACCCCTTCCGAAACCTCCAACTATTGGCTCGCCGAACCCCAAACCACCAACAACCACGCCAATTCGGGTTACTACTGGAGCCGCCACGCCCGTCTCCTCTACGCCATCCAGCCCGGTCCCATCTTCATCACCTGGCGCAAAGCCACCCCCTACACCGCCGCCACCAAGCCCGTCGGCTACGTCAATCCCAACGGCCCAGCGAGTTACGTCACCAACGGCGCCAATATCTTCCTCCTCTACACCGAGCAATACGTCGTCTCCGGAAGCCCTGCCAAACCACCCCGCAAGATGTACTGGACCCAGAAGGGCTTCCAGAACACCGGCAAAGCCGTTCTCGTTCCCACCGCCCGTGTCGGCGCCGTCAATATCGTCTACAACAACAGCTTCCCCGAACCGTCACCGATGAATTCGAGGGAGTCGGTTCCACAAGCCCCACCGATGGCAATAACCAGGAGGAACTCGGCGAACTCCGCACCCTGTGGTACGAACAGCAACAGGGCGCCGTTTATGCCTACAACGCCGAAGGCCGCGTCTTCATGGAACTTCTCGGCGACCTCCGATCCGACGGCGAAACCTTCGTCCCCCTCGGTACCGAGATCGTCGACGTCAGCAAGAAACCCGTCCCCGAGGATGTCCCGGTCGAACTGGGCGAACGCATCGTCCCGCCCCCCGACGGCGATCTCAGCCTGCTCTTTCCGGAACCCATCCAATCCGCGTTCGGGAACACGTTCGCCTTCCAACACTCCATCGACGGCGCACCGCGCAAACAGCTCTACGCCACTCGCGAAACCCTCAATCAGAACGACTACCTGGTTCACTGGATGGAGGAAGGCGAAGCCGGCCTGAAATGGCCGAAGTCCTTCGGACGCTACAAACTGGTCTGGCCTAAGGACGTGTCCCGCTACAGCCACTTCGTCCGCCCAGAAGCCTCCACGGACGATCAGGCCGCCCTCACCGCCGTTGTCCTCAAACCCGAGAACGCCCCGAATATCGAGTACCAAGATCCCCTCGATCGCCCCCGCGCCAAATTCACTTCGGACTTCAAATTCTACACCTGGCTCGACCCCCAGTATCCGGTCCATCGCACCCTCCTGCGTTATGGCTCCGGCGAGAACATCGCCTTCGAACGCGTCTTCTCCTGGCTCGATACCAGCCTGCTCACCACCAATTTCACCGGCAACACCGTCACCGAAACCGCCCAACTCATCGCCAAGAATCTCTCCGCCTGGAATCCCACCACCCAGCGCTTCGATTGGCCCGCCGATTTCCAGCTCTCCGCGCCTCGCGTCGTCAACCATAACGTCGACGTCGGCGCCCGCATTCAGCCTCCCGCCGAAACGGACGGCGCCGACGGCCCCACCTACGTCGCCGGCCATATTCATCGCCCCGTCGGCACTTCCTACAACACCCAGGCCTATCTCGATCCGCTCGCGGTCGGTTTCGAAGCCGCCAACCTCGGCGCCATCATCCCCGTCAATGCTATCCCCGGCGCCAATCACCTCGAGGTCTGGTGGTTCCGCACCAACACCGCCTCCGCAGGCCCCAACGCCGGCAATAACCTCCTCGGCTTCAGGTCCGTCCACTGGCCCTCCGTCATCGGCCATTACACCAGCCAATGGCCCCCCTCCCCCCGGGAGATCGTCCTCGCCAGCCTACGCGGTGGCTCCGAAATCGAAGCCATCGAAGGTCTCGGCACCATCTACGCCCAAAACGACCCCACCCTCGACGGCTTCAATCCCAACGAGGAACACGCACTCATCTCCGGCGGCATCCCCTACGCCACCCGCGATGATCTCAATATCGTCTCCGGCCCCAATTACTCCTCCCACCCCTTTGTCCTCGTCCACTACGTCAAATCCGATCTCCGCCCCGCCATGGCCGTGTTCAGGGTGCTGCGCGAAAAACCCGAAGAGGGTTTCGTCTTCGATTACGTCGTGCCCGCCGGCCAAATGCTCCAGCCTCCACCGCCGCTCGGCTTCCTCCAAAAGCCCGTCGAGGGAAGCGGCGATCTCGCTTTCAATTACAACCGCGAACCCACCGGCGGCGAAGGCGATCTCCCCGGCGGCTGGTCGCCGGAAAATGCTTCGGGCTCCTATTCCAATTACATCCGGTTCACCTACCGGGATCGTAAGGAGAATTTCTGGGTTTACCGCGCCACGCACGCAGGTATCCCCGCCCTCCAGGCCGGCACCTACAACCCCAACACCCGCTCGTTCTCCCCACTCTCTTCCGCCACCGCCGTCGTCGGAACTCCCTTCCGCTTTGGCATCCATGCCTCGCGCCAGGATGAATTCCTCTCCCTCACCGTCTCCGGTGCTCCCGCCTGGTTGACACACTCCGGCTTTGTCCTCCACGGCACCCCGCAATCCGCCGATGTCGGAACCCGTTCCGTCGAGCTGGTGCTCCGCGATCTCTACGACCAGACCCGCATCACCAACACGCTCTCCCTCCAGGTCGTCGCTGGTGGAAGCCAGATCACCCAAGCCCCATTGTCCGTCCGCAGCACCAACACCTACACCGGCAGCATCATCGAGTTCACCAATCGCCCCCCTTTCCTCGGTCACTCGCCTGGGCCTTCCAACAGTTTCACTCTCCGCTACTACTACAAAACTCTGCCCAATTTCGCCTGGCCAAACCTCCCCACGCCACCCCCACCCGGCTCCATCGTCCCGTACCTCCGACGCTACGATCCCAACACCAGTTCCTACGTCGGCAACGCCGCCGCCAAATCCACCGATTCCCTCGATATTGTCTACCGCCCGTTCTGGCCTGTCCGGGATCCCAAGGACGGTTCCAAACCGGTCCCCACCCTCCCCTACGGCGCCACCCTCACCAAACCGGCCCTCAACCTTCCCGGCGTCCGCGATTTCAAAACCGCCCACATCTATTACCAGCAATCCATAGCCGCCGACGTCGCCAATCCCCACAACAGCGCCGTCCTCCACGACCCCACTCGCGCCAAATCCGTCGCCATCGATACCCAGTTCGAGGACAAGATTCCTGCGGGCATCAAGACCGAAAACTACCAGGGCAAATCCTTTTTCCCCCTCCTGCCCCCTCACCTCGTCAACCGGGTCTTCATCGATCCCAATAAGAGCTCCAAAGGCAGCCTCGTGCTCATCGGCCAGTTCAAGGAGGAGTTGCTCGGCGAAAATTACATCCTGCTCAACGTCCTTCGCGGCTCCGATCTACAGGCCGTCTTCGGCCTCTGCCCCACCGCCGATACCGAGAACTATCCCAAGTGGACCAACCTCGTCGCCGCCCTCGCCACCGACGTCGAAACGTTCCACGAAGACCTCCCCAGCAAGCCGGGCACCTACGTCCCGAATCCCGACCTCACCCAGAACATCGAAGTCGGCAGACTCGCCGATGTCCACAACGACAACACCGCCGTCGATTCCTACGCCATCAGCGCCACCGGCCCTGGCTCCGGCTACGTTACCCTGCTCGAATCCAGCGGAACCAAGTTCACCGAGCCCGGCGACCCCATCCAGATGCACATCTTCAAGGTCGGCGGTGATCTCTACCGCGGCGAATTGAAGATCATCGAAGCCCCCAATCCCCTCAGCGAAATCGTCACCTTCCAGCACACCGGCGACCTCGCCGGACGCTTCGCCGAATACGAATACGAATGGAAGGTCGCGGCTCCCGTCGACAGCTTTCCCCCGGTGATCGATGCCTCGATGTCCCGCTACATTCCCCTCACCACCATCGACGTCGACATCCCCCGCTATTCGCTCGGCGGTGCCGGCGTCCAGGCGCTCGGCGACAATTACGTCGTCATGCGCTACCGCCCCATCGATCCCAGCCATCCCCGGTTTGTCCTCAATCCCACGGACGCCAACTGGTCTGAATGGACCAAACCCGCCCTCGCCGAAGGCTGGATCAAACGCGTTCTCAAGGGCATCAACCCGTTCAACCAGCGCCTGACCGACCTGTTCAACAACCGCGTCAACACCGACGTCAGCCTCATCACCCAGGCTGGCCGACGCTGGGAAGGCGATGTCGCGCTGAACATCGACACCATCAACAACTACGGTCTCATCGAAATCTACGAAACCGTCCTCCGCCGCGGCCGATCCCTCAGCATCGAGTCCGGATTCAACTACGGCCCTGCCAACGACGCCCTCCTGCTCGCCGCCAGCTACATCAATGACCTCTACATGATGCTCGGCAATGAGGCCTGGGCCGACGGGGCCAATCCCACCATCGGCATCGGCACCGCCGACAACACCTACGGCGACATCGCCACCGCCCTGTTCGCCTTCCGTGGCCAACAACCGTCCCTGCTCGAGGAAGAGCTCGCCCTCCTCCGTGGACGCGATGACTTCTTCCTACCCGGCGTCGAAATCACGCCCGTCTACAACCGCCTCATCTGGAATTACACCCGCGGCATCGACGCCGGCGAGGTCATCTACGCCATCAACTACAACATCCAGGAAAACCCCAACCGCTCCCCCGACGGCATCATCGATGCCGAGGACGCTGCCCGGATGTTCCCCCAGGGTCATGGCGACGCCTACGGCCATTACCTCACCGCCCTCAAGGGCTACTACTCACTCCTGCTCAACAGCGCCTTCGACTGGGTCCCCCGCATCGAGGCCGTCAATGTTCTAGGCCAACCCGTCTCCGTCGATTACCTCGATGAACGCAAATTCGCCGCCGCCGCTGCCGCCACCGCCCGCGCTGGCCGCCAAATCTACGACCTGACCTGGCGCAAGGATTACCAACTCGTCTCGCAGTCCGGCTGGGATCATTTCTCCCCGACCCGTTCCAATACCCAGCGCCACTACGTTGCCGCATCCAACGGTTCCACCAACAACCCCACCCGCTACTGGGGCGCGGATCATTGGGCCACCCGCACCGGACAGGGCGCCTTCCTTAACTGGGTCATCGGCAACGCCATCCTCCCCGATGTCGATCCCATCCCCACCCACGAAGGTATTCAAAAGGTCGACCGAACCACGGTCCCCGAACTCAAGGAACTCGCCCTGCTCGCCGACGGCCTGCAGGACGCCCTTGAAAACGCCGAAGGCGGCCTCTCTCCCCTCGGCGTTCCTGAAGGCGGCATCGCCTTCGACATCAATCCGAATGTCGTCGTCGGCCCGGATTCAGGCACCCACTTCGAACAGATCTACGAACGGGCCAAAGCCTCCCTCAAAAATGCCGTCGCCGCCTTCGACGACGCCAAGGACGTCACCCGCCTCATGCGCTCGGAACAGGATTCCCTAGCCGACATCCAAGCCAAAGTCGCCCAACAGGAACGGGCCTACGATATCTCCCTGATCGAACTTTACGGCACCCCCTACCCCGATGACATCGGACCCGGAAAACTCTACCGCCAGGGCTACGCCGGCCCCGACCTCCTCCACTACGCCTACGTGGACCTCCCGGAAACCCAGTTCCCCGAAGTCTGGACCTACTCCAACACCACCACCTGGGAAATCCCGTTCCTCGACCTCCCCGCAGACTGGGTGAGCCAGCACGACACCAACATCAACTTCCGCACGATCACCAACCTCTCCTACAACATCGGACCCCACGGCTTCGCCGAAAAACCCGGCACCTGGGCCAGCCGCCGCTACTCACCCGGCAAGATCCAACAGGCCATTTCCGCCCAGATCTTCGCCCACATCCGGCTCCGCCATGAAATCAACGATCTCGCTGGCGATCTCGTCGTCCTCAACAAATCCGTCGATGTCTTCGAGGCCGACGTCGAAACCTTCAACAAAGTCTGGTCCATCAAACTCAGCCAACTCATCGCCGATGAAGTCCTCGAAAAGGTCAAATTCGCAGATGAACTGTTTCAGAAATTCACGGACTCCACGATCGAGAACATTGTCTTACTCGGTAAATCGACGTCGGAAGCCCTCCCGAAAAGCCTTATCGTCGGCGTCGCCAGCGGCGGCGATCTCACCTTCGCCGGACGTGCCGCGATCGAAGCCGCCGGGCTCGGTCTGAAACAGGGATTCGAGACCGCCGCCTTCATCCGCTTCACCATCGTCAAGGCGCTCGAAGTCGCCGTCGCCACCACCAAGCGCCAGGAGGACTTCTGGGGCGTCGGCATCCTCGAGCGCGAACAAGACCTCCGCGGGAAGGTCCAGGATCTTGGCAACAAGCTCGGGGACATCCAGGAACGGATGTGGACCATCCAGGAACGGCTCCGCGAATACGACGACGCTCAACGTCAGGTGCGCACCCTGGTCGCCTCCGGGGACACCCTCCAGGCCGAACGCGAAATCTTCCGCCAACGCACCTCGGCTGTCGTCCAAGGCTACCGGACTCGCGACGCCGCCTTCCGCATCTTCCGGAACGAGAAACTCGAGCGTTACAAAAACCTGTTCGATCTCGCCGCCCGCTACTCGCTGCTCGCCGCCAATGCCTACGACTACGAAACCGGCCTGCTCAACACCACCGCCGGTCGCGAATTCACCCGTCGCATCATCAATTCCCGAGCCCTCGGCGTCGTACGCCAGGGAGAACCCCAGTTCGCCGGCAGCAACACCGGCGACCCCGGCCTCTCCAGCGCCCTCGCGGAAATGAAGGCCGATTGGGGCGTCCTTCGCGGCCGCCTCGGCTTCAACAACCCCGACGCCTACGGCACCACCGTCTCCCTGCGCACTGAAAAACTCCGCATCCTCCCCGGCTCCGAAGGCGACACCGCGTGGAAGGACATCCTCCACCGCGCACGCACCGACAACATCCTCGCTGACGCCGACGTCCGTCGCTATTGCATGCAGGTCGACCCGGGAGCCGGACTCCAAGTCCCGGGAATCATCCTGAACTTCGGCACCACCATCGCCGATGGCCTCAATCTCTTCGGTCAACCGTTGGCCGCCGGCGACAGCGCCTTCAGCCCAAGTTCCTTCGCCACCAAAATCTTCGGCGTCGGCGTCGCCCTCGAAGGTTACCGCGGCATGAACAACCCCGCCGCGAACAATGCCGCCGTCACCGGCGCTGGCGGCACTGCCTCGTCCGAACCCTCCTCCTGGTTCCTCGACGCCACCGCCCTCTCCGCCACGCCCTACGTCTACCTCGTGCCCGTCGGCGTCGATTCCATGCGAAGCCCACCCCTCGGCGATTCCAGCACCATCCGAACCTGGAACGTCGACGACCTCGCCATCCCCATGCCGTTCAACATCGGCGCCTCGGGCTTCTCCACCCAGGCCCTCTACCAATCTGCGGATTCACTCTCCGAACCCCTGTTCGCTCTCCGAAAACATCAGGCCTTCCGCCCGGTCTCCGATTCGTCGTACTTCAGCCCCGGACTCTACGGCCCCGGCGGAACGCTCGTGCGCTCCCAGTTCACCAACAACCGGCTCGTCGGCCGCTCCGTCTGGAACAGCCAGTGGAAGCTCGTCATCCCCGGCCGTACCCTGCTCAACAATCCGAACGAAGGCCTCGACCGCTTCATCCGCACGGTCAAGGACATCAAACTCCACTTCGTCACCTACTCGTACTCGGGCAATTGAGCGCCCTTCCCCATGAACCGTCACCGAAGGGAGACATGGACTTTTCACCGAACCCCTCACCCCAGCCCTCTCCCGAGGGAGAGGGTGTCGCGTATCACCCGCGACGACTCGCTGGCGCCATGCCGTTGGAGCTGTTGCCATCCTTTCCAGCGAACCCAATTCCCATCTCTTCGAAACCCGCTGAGCGATTTCCCCCTCTCCCCCCGGGAGAGGGCCGGGGTGAGGGCGGCCGTGAATTCTCCTCGCACCCCGTTTCCCGGCCGCAATACGTGTCCATTCTTCCGAAAACGTTCCTTCCCATGAACCGTAACCGCATCACCACCCTGCTGGCGCTCGCTGCGTCCGCCTGGATCACCGGATGTTCCACCCCCGAGAAACCCAGTTTTACCATGACCGAGACTTCTGATTTTGGAACGACCGCCGACGGAAAGGTCGTGAAGAAGGTCACGCTGCGAAATGCCCAAGGCTCCCCCGCCATCCGCACGTCCATTGCCACTGTCGCCAATGCTGGCGGCAACCCCAGCACCGATGCCGGCGTCAATTACCGACTCCAAATCCCTCTCGATTCCGGCGCCACCGCCGATCTCTACAAACCCACCGCCCTTCGCCCCGTTGTCCCCTTCCGCATGCGCGTGCAGATCGGCGCCACCAGCTACCTGCCCATCGAAATGACCGGCGCCGCCAAGGTCCTTACCGAGCCCGGCGCTGAATCCCGCCTCGACCTCACCCTCGGCATCGACTCCGACGGCGATGGCCTGCCCGATGCCTGGGAACAAGCCCTCATTGCCGCCTCCGGCGGAAACCGTTCCCTCAGCGACATCCACCCCAAGGACGACGCCGATGGCGACGGTTTATCCAATCTCCAGGAATACCTCGCCGGCACCTACGCATTCGATCCCGCCGACGGCTTCGCCCTGGCCATCGTCTCCACCACCGCGGGACGGTCACGACTCGAGTTCACCGCCATTCGCGGACGCACCTACTCCATCCAAGTCTCCGAGGACATGGCATCCTGGGCGCCAGCCCCGTTCACGCTAGCCTCCGATCCCTTGGATGCCGCGGAGCGCCGATCCTACGTCGCCACCGACGTCCGCCCCATCCAGGCCCTTGTCGGCTCTGCCGTGGACTCCACCCAGGCAGCACGATTCTTCCGCCTGGTCGTCCGGTAGCCATGCACACCACCGAGGCTCCATCGAGATCCCGATCGCTCGCCTGGTTCCTGGGCCTCGTCGTGGTGGGTGGCACCTTCGCGTGGATCGTCTCCTCCCGGCAGAATCCCCCTTCCCAACCCATCCCTCCCACTCCCCCCCTGGCCGAGATCGACGCGGCGCAATTGATCCGCTGGGACGGTCGCCTCGTGCTCCGCGACAACACCAATCAGACCTTCAACGGCTGGATGACGGAGCACTATCAGAACGGTCCTCTCAAATCCCGTTCCCAAATCTCCAACGGCGTGTTGAGCGGGATCTCGGAGGGCTTCCACACCAACGGTATCCTCCAAATCCGCGAACAGTTCGTCGACGGCATCGGCGACGGTCTCGTCGAAAAGTGGCACCCCGACGGCGCGCGTCTCTCGTCAGGAACTGCGCGCCACGGGCAACTCGAAGGAACCTTCCGGCGCTGGCACACGAACGGGGTGCTCGCCGAGGAAATCAGTCTCAAGGACGGCCAACCCCACGGCAATTCCCGTGCTTGGTTCGCCAGCGGCTCCCTCAAGGCCGAGGTCGAACTCGAAAACGGGAAAATCGTCCGCCAAACCTTCTGGAAGGATGGGGAAAACAAACCGCCCGCCCCATGAACCCAAACTCTCCGCCAGCCAAGGAGTGGCGCCAGAGCCACAGCCCACGGCGTGAGCCGTGGGTGATGCGTGGAGAATGGTTTCAGCCCCGGACGGGGCGATCAGAACCTCCTGGTCGGGCCTCCACACCATCCACCCTCTCCGTGAAGCGCTGCCATACGGCTTTTCTGGTCGCCCCTCCGGGGCTCCATGTCCCGTTGCTCGCCAATCCCATGGCTCACGCCATGGGCTACCGCTCTGTCGGCCCTCCAGGCCTCAGAGAACACTCCGTTCCCACGAACCGCCGGCCCGCCGCGTCGGTCGTCCCTTTCAGCACGCTTCTGTTCACCTTTTGGCTCGCCCTTGCCTCCCTCAGCCAGGCTCAAACCCTCTCCGTCACCCCCCACGTCCTCCCATCCGGTGGCGGCCTCGCTACCAGCCCGCGCTTCGCCATCCATGGCTCTTTCGGCCAGGCCACCGCAGCCAATGACCTGCGCCCCGGCGACCCTCTGGACCTGCGATCCGGCTTTTGGTCCGCCGTAATCCGCTGGCTCAACGCCCCACCCTCCGCTACCGACGACCTTGTCTCCCGCCGCCCCGGCGAATCCGCACACGTTCTCATCCGCCAGTTGCTCCGCAACGACATCGATCCCGATTTCGACCCTCTTTCACTGGCCCAGGTCGACGCCACTTCCGCCCTCGGCGGAACGGTCTACCGCGACGGCCCCTGGCTCATCTACCAGCCCCCTTCCGGAGCCGCTCTCAGCGCCCTGGACACTTTTTCCTACCGGGTCACCGATGGCACCGCGACACCCGTGACCGGCACTGTCCGCTTGGGCCCCTTCATTCCGTCCACGTCCGGCCCGCCGAACGCACTCGCCATCGTGCTCGAACTCGGCCCGCCCCCTGCAGTGCGCCTCCGCTTCCAAGGCATCGCCCGCCGCACCTACCTCGTCCAAGCCGCATCCGACCCTTCAGGCCCCTGGACCACCCTCGATTCGGTCACCGCAGCCTCCAATGGCCGGGTGGAGTACACCGACGCCCCGACGCAAGACCCCCGCTTCTATCGGCTTGCCGAACCCTGAACGCCTCACCCCCCAATGCCCATGTTCGCCAGCCCCCTTTTCCCCAGCCCATGGTTGCGGCAATCCGCCGTCGTCGCGTGCGCCTTGATCCTCGGACCGTCGACCCTGGGTTTCATCGAGATCCCCCGGGACGATTCTGAACCCACTTTCCGCCTTCAGAACACGCCCCAGCGCCCACTCCGTCTCGCCGACACCTGGAGCCCGCCCACTCCCGAGTTCTGGACCGCCGGGGACGGTTCCATTCGGCTCGACCGTCTGCCTCAACTCGGCGATCTGGTCGAACATTTCTTCAACTCCATCGCCATCGACATCCCCGACTTCTCCGCGGTCGGTGTCACCAGCGAAAAGACCGTCCATGGACTCGCCGGAGCCCTCACCTCGGTCCAGGTGCAACTGAACCTCGCAGCCCGCGGTGGCGAACCCCTGTTCAATGGAGACCTCCACGTCACCCTCAGCCACGACTCCGGCTACGCCGTCCTCCTCAATCGAACCGGACGACGCCCCGGCTTCAGTGCCGGCTACGGCGACAGCGGCTTCAGCATCACCTTGAGCGATCTGGCTCCCGCCGACGTGCACACGTACCGGGTCACCGCCACGGGAAGCCACCCCATCCCCCTCTCCAGCACCGACGATCCCGCTGCCCTCACGGGCACATGGCAGCCAGATGGCCGATCCGCCGACCCGTCCCAGGTCCTCGACTCCTCCCCTCGGGACGCCATGCTCGGCAGTTTCGTCGGCCTCGATCCCAACGGCGTCTGGACCCTGCATGTGTCCGACCTCAGCGAAAACGGACTGGGACGCCTCGTCGATTGGACTTTGGTGCTGGCCACCGTGCCCGAACCCGCCGAAATGCTCCTGTGCGTTGCTTTCGGTCTCGGTCTCTTCGCTTTCGTCCGCCGACGTTAAAGCCGACACCCACCGTCTGTATCCCTTCGATGCCTTCGTCCAGGGCGTCACCCAGGATATCGAAGCGCAGAGCTTTCGGGGCCCACGTCGCACGATCAGCTTGAAGCGTTTTGCCGGCCAACGCCGAAAGTCCCTAGTCGCCGCCGAGCCAACCCGGGCCCAAATTGCACGAACCCGCCCCCTCTTCGATTACAACCTTAAGGCCGATTCCAATGTCCACCCCGACTCCTGCCGCAGCCGCCGGATCCTGGCATCGGTGGCCAACCACAACCGAAATCTTCAAGCACATCCACATTCCTACTCCAATGAGCTCATCCACCGATCGTCGCCGCACCACCCTGACCGTCCTCGCGGCCATCTCCCTGACCGCGTTCGCAGCCACCTCCCTCGTCCAGGGTGCCGAGAAAAAGCCCTAGTACACCGTCTCGGAAATCATGAAGGCCATCAACAAGGGCGACGACAATGTCGTCAAGCGCGTGAACCAGGGCAAAGCCTCCCCAGAAGACTTGGCCAAGCTGGTCGAGTACTACCAGGAACTCCCGCTCAATGAGGCGCCCAAGGGCGAGAAGAAGAGCTGGGACGATAAGACTGCCGCCCTCGCGAAGGCCGCCAAGGCCGTCAAAGCCGGTGACGCGGACGCCCTCGCCAAGGTTCAAGGAAGCTGTCAACTGCAAGGCCTGTCACAGCGCCCATAAACCCGACTGAACCCGACTGAACCCGGTCTCATACCTTCGGATGGATGGCCCGTCGATCCCGCCACCGATCCACCCACTTTCCGAGATGCGGCGGGAGCCAAGTGCCCCGCCGCATTCCTTTTTCCGCGCTCTCAATGCGGTGGAACCTGACTCAGCAGGACGTGCCGAATCTCCCGCCGTCAACCCTCCAACGTCCAACCCGGCCGATACGTCCGCTTCAGGAACTCGTTCGCTTCCAGCACATCCGTGACGCGTCCCGTCGCGCCGTCATACGTGAGTTTCTTCCCCACCCGGTACGCTACCAGACCCAGCATCATCTGCTCGATCATGTTTCCGCTGTACTCGAAGTCGCAGGAGGTCTTCAGGTTGCCTTTGCAGGCCTTGATCCATTCCTGCTGGAAGTTCCCCATCGGCGGGACCAGCGCTTCTTTCGGACGCGGCTTGTAATACGTCATGTCCGCCCCGTTGCCGCTGGGAATGATCAGGCGGGCATTGAACTCGGAGACCAACGCTCCCTTCGACCCCTCGAAAAGCGCGCCATGCCCGATCTTGTTCAAGTCCACCCACGGGGCCGGCGAGGCCGGCATCACACCGCCCTGGTACCAGGAAACGCGAATGGGCGGACGCCAGTCATTGGCCGGGTGGTCGAAATGCATTTCCAGCGCCACCGGGCTCACCTCCGGATTGAACGGCTCGCCCGCCGCCTGCGCATTGAGCGGAAGTCCCGCGTCAATCGCGTTCCAAGCGATGTCCATCGTGTGACTGCCCATGTCACCCACCTGCCCCGTGCCAAAGTCCCAGTACATGTTCCACTGGAGACAATTCATGCCCGGACCACCCGAGAAATAGTCGGGATTGTACGGGTGGAAGGCCGACGGACCGATCCAAAGATCGTAGTGGAAGTTCGACGGCGGTTCGCCGGAAGCCGGCAGATAACCCGGTCGACGAAGTTGTCGATTGCCCCAAGCGCTGACCTGCTGAAGTTCCCCAATCACACCATCCCGGATGAGTTCTCGAACCCGGTTGAAGTTCTCGTACTCGTGCCGCTGGGTGCCGCACTGGGTCGCGATCTTGGTCCGGTTCTTGAGGAAATTGGCACGAACCACCCGGGCTTCTTCGACACTGTTGGCGAGCGGTTTCTCGCAGTAAACGTGATGACCGCGGTTCATCGCCCAGTTCGCGACGAAGGCGTGGGTGTGATCGGCGGTGCAGCAGATCACGGCGTCGATGTCCTTTTGTTCCAGGCACTTTCGCCAGTCCACGTAGTGCTTCGCCTTGGGGAACTTCGCGGATGCCTCGCCCAATCGACGTTCGTTGACGTCGCAAAGGGCCACGACGTTTTCGTTTTCAATGGCCTTGTAGTGCGCCAGGGCCCGGCCCCAGACACCGATCAACGCAATGTTGAGTTTGTTGGACGGCGCGTCCGCGCCGAAGAGCCGAAGCGACGGAGCAATCAGGCAACTGGCACCGGCCACGGCTGAGGACGTGAGGAACTGGCGGCGTTTCATCCCTCTTTCCTCTTCCTGCGGCGGGTAAAAGTCCATCGTTTTGTCGCGGGCTTGTAGTTTGCCGGCGGTGGTGTGTGCTTTCCCCGTGCTTCGCGATGTCGGGCCAGGTTCCAAAGCGGGTTTCTCAGCCTTGTTCTTCGTTCAGGGCATCACCATGGCCGCATGGTTCGTCCCGCTTAGCCCCGTGCTCGAAGCCTACGGTTACGGCGGACTGCGGTCCTACGCCTTCGCCACGTCGGCCCTTGCCGCTCTGGTCACCCCCCTGCTCTTTGGCGCCATCGCCGATCGCCATGCCTCACCCGTCGCCGTTCTGCGATGGGCGTCCATCGGGAGCGCCTTAACCAGCACCCTCGCCACCCAGGCGATCGCCGCCCACTGGCCCGCGACGGCCGTCTTGACCCTCATTCAAGTCCAGGCGCTGTTCGCCACCCCAACCTGGAGTCTGCTCACCTCCATCGCCCTCGCCGGCCTGCGCGAACCAACCCGTGAGTTCGGCCCGGTCCGCGCCTTCGGCACCTTCGGCTGGATCGGTGGATGCCTCCTGATAAGCGCCATCGGCGCCGATGCCTCCACCCGCGCCGGCTTCACCGCCGCCGTGGGGTGGCTCGCCGTCGCCGCCACCAGTTGGGCGATTCCCACCATCCCCCCGCCCCCCACTCAGGGAGGACAAAGCATTCGACAACGACTCGGCTTGGACGCACTCGGCCTCCTCCGACGCCCTGAATACCGGGTGCTCTTCCTGACGGCCGGCCTCGCCGCCATTCCGCTGGCCGCGTTCTACCCCTTTGCACCCGCCCATCTCCGCGATCTCGAATTCAAGCACACCAGCGCCTGGATGAGCCTCGCCCAGGCCACCGAGATCCTGGCCATGTTTTCCCTCGCGAGCTGGTTGGGGCGCTGGGGAACCAAACGCATCCTCGGCGCCGGGCTGGCCTTTGCCGTGCTCCGTTACGTTCTCCTGGCAACCGACCAACCCTTCGCCCTGTTGCCCGGCATCGCCCTCCACGGATTTGCGTTCACGCTGTTTTTTGTCACCGCCCCCATCTGCTTGAACCAGTCCATCGATCCCGCCTGGCGCACCCGGGCCCAGGCACTGCTCTCGCTGGCCACCCAGGGCGTCGGAAATTTGGTCGGTTACCTCGGAACCGGAGCATGGCTGGCCATCTGCACCAGCGCCGACGGCACCCGCTGGTCCCTGTTCTGGGGCGGTCTGGCCCTGCTGGTCGCCGTCGTTCTGGGGTACTTCCAAGCCGCCTTCCGCGACCGACCCACCTTACCCGGAAGCACCCAACGGTAACAGGTTGCGTCCCGATCGGCGGAATCCTTCCCTCTCACACTCGGAACCACCGAATCGCCGCGAGGTTCGCCGCAAGTCCGAACAGGGCCAGCAAGCCGATCTCGTCGATCGCCGAATCCAAGCCCGCGGCGAAAGTGATCAACTGGTGCAGGGCATCCATGGCCCAGCCGGTCGGGAAGCACTACGCCAGAAACCTCAGGAGCTGCCCGAATAGCCTTCGAACTGGGTGGTTCGGACCGCTTCGATGAACCAATTCAGCGGCAGGTAGGGCGTGACGTATTCCCGGAGAAACCAAGCCGCCGTCAAACCCCGGCTCCTTGCCATTCCGTGGGTTCAGTCTCTTCCGTGGTTGTCCTGTCCCTGCCAATTCAGGGAATGTCCTGGCCCGGTTTCGGCTCGCCAGATTCGGCCCGCTTCGGTAATCGGGCCACCGCCATGCGCTACTTCCTAGTCGATTCCGAGGGTCGCCGGATCGGTCCCTATTCGAGGGAAGAGCTGGCCCTGTTCCTCGCCCGCGGCCTCATTGAGGCCGATTCCCTGGTCACCTCCGATCGGGACGATGACGGGGTCCGCCTCGACTCCGTGTTCGCCGACACCGAGACACCCCCTCTCGGCCCGCTGCGCCGTTCACCCGAAGCCAAAGCCGCGCCGGATGCGCCTCCGAGTGTCACCCAGGATTTCCTGCGGTTGGCTCCCCATCTCATGCTCCCGCTTCGGGACCTCCGACGGCTGCCCTGGCGCGAGAATCGTCGGATCGTCGCCCTCGCTTTTGTGGGGCTGATGCCGTTAATCCTGATGCTCCATCTCCACACGACACGAAACCTCGGCGCCGCCATCTGGGGGGTCGCCCTCTACAGCTCGCTGATCTGGGCCCTCTTCTTTTACATCTCCTTCTCGCCCACCGGCATTCAGGTCGGTCGTGCCTTGCTCACCTTCGCCAGTTCCACCGTTTTTTCCATAAGTCTGGTGGCCCTTGCCCGCTGGGTCATTCCGTTCCAATGGGTGATGGTTTGGGTCAGCGCCCCCAATGTGACGACCCGCTGGGCCGGCCACCTGGTCGGAGTGGCCGCCGTCGAGGAACTGGCGAAGTTATTTCCCCTCTACTTCCTCTGGCCCGCACGCCTCCGACCCCAGGCCATGATGTTCTACGGCCTCGTGTCCGGCCTCGGCTTCGGAATCTACGAGGGCGTCGCTTACCAGAGTTCGTACAACCTCCAAATCTCCTTCCCAGATGGCATCCCCACCCCGGAAGGCGCCGGCGTGTACTACATGCTCAACATCCTTCGAATCACCTCGCTGCCCTTCCTCCACGCCATGTGGACCGGGATCGCCGGCTATTTTATCGGAATGGCTGCCCAGTTCCCGCGCCGACCCGGCGGGTTCATGGTGGCCGCGGTCGTCGTACCTTCCCTGCTCCACTCCACCTACAACACGTTCAGCACGTCCATCGCCGGTGTCATCGTCGCCTTCGTCACCGTGCTG
>Ga0105047_10007638_pt1 | contig 18183 bp, 18 predicted proteins | sample MAT04_FD_78384 | JGI IMG/M metagenome (GOLD analysis project Ga0105047, IMG submission 78384) | Freshwater microbial communities from Lake Fryxell liftoff mats and glacier meltwater in Antarctica - MAT-04 (megahit assembly) | ecosystem: Environmental > Aquatic > Freshwater > Ice > Liftoff...
ACGCTGCGCCACATCGGGCCGGTTCACACCGACGGCGGCGACGCGGATCAGAACCTCGTCGGCGGCGGGGGTCGGCACGGGGCCGGTGGCGGGCACCAGCACCTCGGGGCCGCCGCCGGCGCCATGGGTGATGTAGGTCATGTTCTGGCTCATGGCAGGCTCCGCTGACTTTGGGGCCGCAAGTTCCGCGCCGCGCGCCCGAAGGTCAAGCGGAGCCACTTGCAACCGCAGCGTGTCATGATGTGGTGCAACCAGAGCGTGTCATTGCGCGAGATCGCATTGCGAACGAAAATGGCATCCTTCCAATGAAACGCCGCCAAGCCCTTTCGCAGATCGCGCTGCTGGCCACCCTGCCCTTCCCTGCCCTCGCGCAGTCTGCGGAATGGCGCCTTGGCGCGCTGTTTCCGCTCTCCGGCGCCTTGGCCGTGCTGGGCGACGAAGCGGCGCGCGGCCTCGAACTCGCGATCGAGGAGCGCAACGCGGCCGGCGGCCGCCAGATGCGCCTGATCCGCGTGGACGTGAGCGAGGCGGCCCAAGCGCTGACGGAAGCGCGCCGCCTGATCCAGCAGGAGCGCGCGCACCTGCTCTTCGGCAGCGTCTCCGCCCCGGTCGGACTGGCGGCGGTCCAGGCCGCGGAATCGCTCGATTCCACTTTGGTCGAACTTGCCGCCGCCGCGGATGCGCTGACCGAGCGCGGTGCTCGCCACCTGATCCGCACGGCGCCGCGCGCGGCCGACTACGCGATGCTGGCGGCCGATGCGCTCACGCGTGTGCTGCCAGGTCATCTGGGCCAGCCGGTGGACGCTCTGCGGATCGCGATTTTGCATGAGGCCAGCCCCTCGGCCGAGAGCATCGCCACCGCCCTGCAGACCCGCCTGACCGATACAGGCCTCGTCGTCGCCGACAGCCTCTCTCACGCGCTGCGCACGGCCGAGATGCCGGCCATGGTGCAGCGCCTGCGCGCGGCGGGCGTGAACGTGCTGATCCATGCGTCCTCCGAGGGCGACGCCGTGGCGCTGTTCCGCGCGATGGCAGATGCCGCCTGGCGACCGGCCTGCATCATGGGCGTGGGGTTCGCCTGGGGCCTCGCTGACCTCGCCCGCGCCGTGGGCCCGGCTCTGGACGGCGTCTTTGCGCTCGACGTCCCGCCCATCAGCACGGCCGAGCGCTGGGCCGGCGGCGCGCGGCCCTTCGCCGAGGCGTATCAGCGCCGCTGGGCCAGCCCGCCGCGCTCGGGCCTGTCGCTCGCCACCTATTCGGGCGCGCAACTCGTGCTGGCCCAGCCGAATCTCGAGCGGGCCGCGCTGCGCGCTTCGCTAGTAGCGCTCGACCATCCGGAGGGGCACCTGCCCAATGGCTGGGGGTTCCGCCTCGACGAGCGCGGGCAGAACACGCGCGCCCGCCCGGTCATGCTGCAATGGCAGGCAGGACGGCCGGTTACGGTCTTCCCCGGCGAGGCTGCGGTCGCAGCGCCGGTCTGACCACCGGGCGGTCCAACGCGACCACCAGATCCACCTCCACAAGCGCACCGAGGGCAAGGCCAGTGACACCCACGGTGGTGCGCGCGGGCAGGCCGCCCGGGGGGAAGCTCATCTCCCAGATCGCGTTCATGGCGGCGTAATCGCGCTCGAATTCCGTGAGGTAGATGCGCGCCATCACCGTGCGCTCCCAGTCGCCCCCGCAACCCTCCAGCACGGCGCGCAGGTTTTCGATCACCTGGCGCGTCTGTGGGCCGACGCCGCCCGCCACACAGCGCGTATTGTCCGCCGGATCGGTCGGCATCTGGCCGGTGACGAAGAGCATGTCACCCGCACGGACGGCGTGGCTGAAGGGTGCGACCCGCTTGGGGCCGGTGGAGAGAAGGAAGCGTTCGATCTCCATTCTCAGAGGCCGCGATCAGTTCGGGTCGCGTCCAGATCATCCTCACGGAAAGCGGCCAGGATCTCTGGCACGCCCTCCTGCTGAGAAAATCCGAGGGTGCGGGCCCGCGCGGCTGCGAACTCCGCCGGCCAGCCGCCGACGATCGCAGCTATGGCGGCGTCCGGCTCGCGCTTCACGAGCGCGCGTTCGGCCGCCGACAAGGCTGCCAGCATCTCCCCCACGCTGACGGCGAGGCCCGGCGGGTTGATGCCGCGATCCACGCCGAGCGGGACGGTGTCCATCGCCGCCGCATGCAGGAACCACTCGATGGCGCGGCGCGGCGAGCACACCCAGACGCGGAAGTCCTCTCCCACCGGCAAGGGCGTTTCAAGGCCCAGCAGCGGCTCGCGCAGGATGGCCGAAAAGAAGGAGGAGGCCGCCTTGTTCGGCCGGCCGGGGCGCACGATCACTGTCGGCAGCCGGATCGAGACGGCATCGAGGAAGCCCTTGCGCGAGGCGTCCTGCAGCAGCAGTTCGGCCGCGGCCTTCTGCGCGCCGTAGGAGTTGGTGGGCACCTGCCGCGCATCGTCGGGCAGCAGGGCGGATTGTCCGCCACCGAAGCTCGCCACGCTTGAGGTGAAGAGCACGCGCGGCGGGGCGGAAAGCTTCCGGCAGGCCTCGATCACGGCCAGCGTGCCATGCAGGTTCACACGCATGCCGAGGTCGAAGTCCGCCTCGGCCGCGGCACTCACCACGGCCGCGAGATGGACGACGAGGCCGGTGCCCGGCGGGATGGCATGCGACACGTCGGCGACACTTGCGACATCGCCCGCGAGGCAGGTGACCGGGAAGGGCGCCGCAAGCGGTGCGGGCTGCGCGAGGTCGAACAGCGTCAGCCCCGTGATGATTCGGCCGCCGAGCGCGCCGTCGGCGGCCAGGCGCTCTGCCAGTTTGCGGCCGAGGAAGCCCCCGCCGCCGAGAATGGTGATTTGCATGGCAGGCAGATTGCCCCCAGCCGTCGCCCCCGCCAAGCTTGGCCCCATGCAAACCTTCCGCCTCGTCGTCAATCGCAACCACGGCACGCCCGGCATCATCGTCCTGCCCGAGGGCGGGTATCGGCGCGCGCGCGCCGAGATCACCTCCTGGCCGGGCTACGCGCCCACGCCGCTGCACGCGTTGGCCATGCCCGGCGTCGCTTCGGTCCATTTCAAGGATGAGAGCGGGCGATTCGGCCTCGGCAGCTTCAAGGCGCTGGGCGGCGCGTATGCCGTGTGCAAGCTGCTCGGCGCCGAACTCGCTCGCCGCGGAACGGCCAACAACGCGAATGGCGCGGCACTCGAATCGGGCCAGTTCGCCCACGCAACCGAACAGATCACCGTCACCTGCGCGACCGATGGCAATCACGGCCGCTCGGTCGCCTGGGGGGCGCAGCGTTTCGGCGCGCCCTGCGTGATCTTCGTGCACGAGAACGTCTCACAGGGACGGCGCGACGCCATTGCCCGCTACGGCGCCGAAATCCGCGAGGTGCCGGGCAATTACGACGACAGCGTGCGCGCGGCCCAGCACGCGGCTGACGAGAATGGCTGGTTCGTCATCAGCGACACCTCCTACCCCGGCTACACCGAGCCGCCGCGCGACGTGATGCAGGGCTATCGCCTCATGGCGGAGGAGGCGCTGACGCAGATCCCGGCCCCGCCGACCCACGTCTTCGTGCCCGGCGGCGTGGGCGGCGTCGCCGCCGCCGTGGCCGTGCAGTTGCGCGCGATGTGCGGCTCAGGGCCGCGCCTCGTCATCGCGGAGCCCGACCAAGCCGCCTGCCTGACCGACAGCCTGGCCGCGGGCGAGGCCGTGACGGTCACGGGCGCACTCGACACCATCATGGCCGGGCTGGCCTGCGGCGAGCCCTCGCTGCTTGCCTGGCAGGAACTGGAGCGCAGCGCCTTCGCCGCCATGGCAGTACCCGATTCGGCCGTGGCGCCAGCCATGCGCGCGCTGGCCGCGCGTGGCATCGAAGCGGGCGAGAGCGGCGTCGCGGGCCTCATCGCGCTCGAAGCCGCGATGGGTTCGCGGGATGCGATGCGCGACCTCGGCCTCGGCCCCGACAGCCGCGTCCTGATCTTCGGGACGGAGGGTGCGACGGACCCGGACCTCTATGCTCAACTAACAGGCAGTTAATGCCCTTCACGCAACGGCCATAAATGTGTCACATGCGGGCAATGGTGGGGGCTTAGGCGCCACTCATCCAATTCAATCGGGAGAAGCCTTCATGCTGCGTCGTTCCTTCGGGCAGGCGACCATCGCCGCCGCCACCCTCGCCTCCTCGGCCAAGTTTGCCGGCCCGGCTCTGGCGCAGTCCGGGCCCATCGAGATCTCGTTCTGGCATGGGCTGGCGCAGCCCCTGGGTGGCCTGCTCGAGGAAATCGCCGCCGAATTCAACGCGAGCCAGACGCGCTTCCGCGTTGCCTCCAGCTTCCGCGGCTCCTACCCCGAGACGATGGTCGCCGCGATCGCGGGCTTCCGTTCGGCCACCGCGCCGCACATCGTGCAGATGTTCGAGGTCGGCACCGGGACGATGATGGCCGCCGGCCGCGCCATCAAGCCGCTGCATGAGCTGTTGAGCGAGACCGGCGTGAACATCGCCTTCGACGACTACCTTCCCGCCGTGCGCGGCTACTACAGCTTGGCCGATGGCCGCATGATGGCGATGCCGTTCAACTCGTCCACGGCGATCATGTTCTACAACAAGGACGCCTTCCGCCGCGCCGGCCTCAACCCCGACCAGGCGCCGACCACCTGGGCCGAGATGCGCGCCGCCACCGCGCGCCTGAAGGCCGCGGGCATCGAGATCCCGATGACGACCGCCTGGCCGACCTGGACGCAGGTCGAGCAGATGCTGGCGATCCACAACACGCCGCTCGCCACGCTCGACAATGGCTTTGGCGGTCTAGGCGCCGCGCTGCAGGTGAACAACCCGCTCATGGTGCGCCACCTCAACACGCTCATGGAAATGGGCCGCGAGGGCACCTTCCGCTGGGGCGGGCGTGATGGCGCGGGTGATGCGCTCTTCGCCAATGGCTCGGCCGCGATCATCCACGCCTCGTCCGGCGCGCGTGCGCGCTTCGTGCGCGAGTTGCCAGGCGGGCTGGCCAACCTCGGCGTTGCCATGCTGCCCTACTACAATGATGTGGCAGGCGCGCCGATCAACTCCATCATTGGCGGCGCGGCCTTCTGGGCGATGAACCGCGGCCCGAGCGCCACGCGCTCGGCCGATGAGAACCGCGGCATCGCGGAGTTCTTCGCCTTCCTCGCGCAGCCCCGCGTGGCGGCCAATTGGCACACGGCGACGGGCTTCCTGCCGGTGACACGCACGGCCTTCGAGCAGGTGCGCGCGACGGGCTTCTACAATCAGAACCCGGGTGCGGACATTCCCATCCAGCAGCTTCTGCGCGGCGGTGGCCAGATGACCGGCAACAGCCGCGGCATCCGCCTCGGCGGCTTCGTCGAGATCCGCACGATCATGCAGGAGGAGATGGAGCGCGCGCTGCAGGGCCAGCAGACGGCCCAGGCCGCGATGGACAACAGCGTCACCCGCGGCAACGTCGTGCTGCGGAACTTCGAGCGCACGAATCGCGCCTAGGCGATCCCCGCGAAGCCGCCTCGCTGCATGGCGAGGCGGCCGGTCCGGTGGGGTTGGTGATTGACGTCTACCGGGGGCCCGTGGCCCCCTTTGTTCTGTCTGCTTGTCGGGGGTTCGGGTTCGCGATGGAGAAGAAGGTCTACTTCAGGGGCATAGCCCTGCCCTACCTTCTGCTCTTGCCGCAACTCGTCATCACCGGCCTCTTCTTCTTCTGGCCCGCGGGCCGCGCGGTCTATCAGTCCTTCCTGCGCGAGGATGCCTTCGGGCTCTCCAGCCAGTTCATCGGCTTCGAGAATTTCGCGGATGTGCTGGGTGATCCCACCTGGCTCGAGGCCGCGCTGCGGACCTTGATCTTCTCGGGCGCGGTCGCGCTGCTGGCGTTGGGCGCCGCACTTTTCCTCGCCGTCCAGGCGGACAAGCACATCCGCGGCGCCAACACCTACAAGACGCTGCTGATCTGGCCCTATGCGGTGGCGCCCGCCATCGCGGCGGTGCTGTGGCTGTTCATGTTCCATCCGAACATCGGCATCTTCGGCCGGGCGCTGAACGCCATGGGCATCCCGTGGGACTACAAGCTGAACGGCAACCAGGCATTGCTGCTGATCATCTTCGCCGCCGCCTGGAAGCAGGTCAGCTACAACTTCATCTTCTTCCTGGCGGGGCTGCAGAGCATCCCCAAGGCCGTGCTCGAAGCCGCCGCCATCGACGGCGCGCGGCCCATGCGCCGCTTCTGGACCGTGGTCTTCCCGCTGCTTTCGCCGACCGCCTTCTTCTTGCTCGTGGTCAACCTCGTCTACGCCTTCTTCGACACCTTCGGTATCATCCACAGCCTGACCCAGGGCGGCCCGGGCAAGGCGACCGAGACACTGATCTATCGGGTCTACACCGATGGCGTGATGAACCTGAACTTCGGCTCGAGTGCCGCGCAGAGCGTGATCCTGATGATCCTGGTCGTCGGCCTCACCATCGTGCAGTTCCGCTACGTCGAGCGCAGGGTCCACTACTGATGAGCATCGCACTCTCCGTCGACGAACTGGCCAGCCGTTCCCGGCGCCGGCAGCGGCGCGAGGCCTTCGTTACGCATCTCTGCCTCGTCCTCGGCGTGCTGATCTTCGCCTTTCCGATCTACCTCACCATCATCGGCTCCACGCATGACGTGAACACGATTGGCCGCGGCGACGTGCCGCTGCTGCCGGGGGCCGAGGCGGTGGCGAATTATTCGCAGGCCTGGGGTGTCGGCGGCGGGCGCTTCATGGGCGTGCCGGCGGGCATGATGCTGATGAACAGCATCATCATGGCGCTATGCGTTGCCGTGGGGAAAATCGCGATCTCGCTGACCTCCGCCTATGCCGTGGTGTTCTTCCGCTTCCCTTTCCGGATGCTGGCCTTCTGGCTGATCTTCATCACGCTGATGCTGCCGGTCGAAGTCCGCATCATCCCGACCATCCAGGTGATGGTGGACCTCAACCTGACCAACACATACCAGGGCCTGATCATCCCGCTGGTCGCCAGCGCCACGGCGACGCTGCTGTTCCGCCAGTTCTTCCTCACCATCCCCGACGAATACGTCGAGGCCGCGAAGATCGACGGCGCCGGCCCGCTGCGCTTCTTCATCGACGTGATCATTCCGCTGAGCCGAACCAACGTCGCGGCCCTCTTCGTGATCCTCTTCATCTATGGCTGGAACCAGTACCTCTGGCCGCTGCTGATCGTGAACGACCGCAGCCTCGAGACCATCGTCGTCGGCCTCACCAAGATGATCGGCACCGGCGACGCGCAGAACGAATGGAACGTGATCATGGCGACCGCCGTGCTGGCACTGCTGCCGCCCGTCGCCGTCGTGGTCCTGATGCAGAGATGGTTCGTGAAGGGCCTGACGGAAACGGAGAAGTAATGGCGACGCTTACCCTCAGGAACATCAAGAAGTCCTTCGGCGCCACCGCCGTGCTGCACGGTGTCGACCTCGATGTGGCGGATGGGGAGATGATCGTGATCGTCGGCGCCTCGGGCTGCGGCAAGTCGACGCTGCTGCGCATCGTGGCGGGGCTCGAGACGGCCAGCTCGGGCGAAGTCATCATCGCCGGCCAGAACGTGACGCCGCTGGAGCCCGCCGACCGCGACGTCGCCATGGTATTCCAGAACTACGCGCTCTATCCGCACATGTCGGTCTTCCAGAACATGGCGTATGGCCTGAAGATCCGGCGCCTGCCGGCCGACGAGATCCGTCGGCGGGTGGATGAGGCGGCGAAGCTGCTGGGCATCGGCGCCCTGCTCGAGCGCAAGCCGCGCCAGCTTTCCGGCGGGCAGCGCCAGCGTGTTGCCATGGGGCGCGCCATCGTACGCGAGCCCAAGCTCTTCCTCTTCGACGAGCCGCTCTCGAATCTCGACGCGAAGCTGCGCGTGCAGATGCGTGCCGAGATCCGCCAACTCCAGAAGCGCCTCGGCGTCACGTCTCTCTTCGTCACGCATGACCAGGTGGAGGCGATGACCCTGGGGGATCGGCTTGTGGTGATGCATGCGGGCCACGCGGCACAGATCGCGAGCCCGATGGAGATTTGGGAGAAGCCCGCCGACACCTATGTGGCGGGATTCATCGGCAGCCCATCGATGAACTTCCTGCCCGCCACGCTGCTGGAGGGCGGCGGCGCCGTGCGGCTCGACACCAACGGCCTGATCCTGCCGCTGCTGGACGGGCCGCGCGCCGGACAAGCAGGCCGCAAGCTCACAATCGGCATCCGACCCGAACATCTGCAGATCGGCCACGGCGGCCTCGACATGCTGGTGGACCTGGTGGAGCCGCTGGGCGGCGAGAGCGTGCTGCACGGCAAGCTGCCCGACGGCACGCCGATCACCGCGCGCCTGCAGGGCGCGCACTACGTGGACGGCATGATGGGCGTCATCCTGCCACTCGAATCGCTGCATGTGTTCGACGCGGAGACAGGCCACAGGCTTGAAGCCGGGGCCTGACAGGGCCAATCTCCCGGTAACGATCCGGGAGAAACAATCCATGCTGCGCCGCCACGCCCTTGCCCTGGGCGCCCTCGCGCCCTTCACCGCAGCCACGCAACAGGCGGCCGCACAGGCCAGCGACTGGCCCAGCCAGCCCGTCCGCCTCATCGTGCCCTTCGCCGCCGGCGGCCCGACCGACATTCCCGCGCGCATGCTCGCCGAGGAGATGTCGAAGGTGCTGCCCAACCGCATCGTCGTCGAGAACCGCACGGGTTCGGGCATCATCATCGGCACCGAGGTGGTGGCCAAGGCGCCGAAGGATGGGTTGACGCTGCTCTACACCACGGTCGGTCATGCGGTCGTGCGCGCGCTGTTCTCGCGCATCCCCTTCGATCCCATCGCGGACTTCACGCCCGTCGCCCTCATCGGCCAGATCCCGATGATCATGATGGTCAACAACAACTTTCCCGCGCGAACGCTGGCCGAACTGGTCGAGCTCGTTCGCGCCAATCCCGGCCGCTACGACTATGCGAGCAGCGGCAATGGCGGTGCCGTGCACCTGGCGAGCGAACTGTTCCTCCACATGGCGGGCGGCAGCGCCGGGCCGCTCAGGATGAACCACATCGCCTTCCGCGGTTCCTCGGCGGCGATGCCAGATGTGCTGGCCGGCCGCATCCCGATGATGCTGGACGTGGCCGCCGCCACCATCCCCTATATCCAGCGCGGCGAACTCCGCCCGCTCGCCATCTCCACGCGCACGCGCAGCCCCCTGGTGCCCAACGTTCCAACCTTCATCGAGCAGGGTGTCGCTGATTACGAGGCCTACACCTGGCACATGGTGCTGGCCCCCTCGGGCACGCCCGCACCCGTGGTGCGCGCGATCAATGCGGCGGTGAACCGCGCGCTGGCGGTCGAGACTGTGCGCAACCGGCTTACCGAGATGACCATGCAGATCGTCCCAGACAGTACGCCCGAAAGCACCGCGGCCTTCCTCAACGCCGAGATCGCCAAGTGGGAGCCGATCATCCGCGCAGCCGGAATCAAAGTGGAGTAGCGTCAACCGCCGCGCATCTCAGAGCCGACGTCATTATCGTGGAGTAGCCCGAATGGCCGCATATCTGATCGCCAACATCACCGTGAACGATCCGGCGCGCTTCGGCCAATATCGCGAGGCCGTGGCGCCGATGATCGCGGCGCATGGCGGGCGCTATGTGGTGCGCGGCGGTGCGATCGACATCGTGGAAGGCGAACCCGGATTCGACCGGCTCATCATCCTCGAGTTCTCGGACATGGCGACGCTGAGGGGCTTTTATGACGGTGCGGAATACGCCCCGCTGCTGGCGTTGCGCGAATCCTGCACCGCCTCGCATGTGGCGCTCGTCGAGGGCTATGCCGGTTAGCGCCTACCCCGCCTTCGCGCCGTCCCGCTCGATCATGAGGCGGCGCGCCTCGGGCGGGATCGGCGTGCTGGTACCGTTCTGAACGCAGACGAGCAGCGCCTTGCACTCGAAGCAAAGCCCGCCCTTCCAAACGGCGTATTCGTGCGTAAAGCTGGTATTGCGAAGCCCCGGCACGCGCAGCGTCAGCAGCACCTCGTCCTCGAAACCGAGGGCGCGGATGTAGCGCGCCTCCAGCTTCGCCACCACGGGCCCCGGCTGGTCTGCCCGCAGCACCTGCCCCAGCGAGCGCCAGTGCTCCACCCGCAGATCCTCGAACATCACAAGATAGGCCGCGTGGTTCACATGGCCGTAGAGGTCGCACTCCGCCCAGCGGATGCGGTGGCGCACGGCCACGCTCCACTCGCCCTCAACGCCGAACTCCTCGAGTGCCGATGCGATCATGCCAATCCTCCTGCCATCGCGGCACGCTGGACGAATTCGCCCGCCGCATCCACCCTCGGGCAACACGGAGGGAGCTACCACATGAAGCGACGCAGCCTTCTGGCCATCGCCGGCGTGACCGTGCCGCGCCGCGCGCGTGCCGCATGGCCGGCCGAGCGCCCGATCGAGATCATCATCCCGTTCCCACCGGGCGGCGGGGTGGACCAGATGGGGCGCCTGGTTGGCCTGCACCTGCCGCGCCACCTGCCCGGCGCGCGCTGCGTCGCGGTGAACCGCCCCGGTGCGGGCGGGCAGATCGGCTTCGAGACGCTCTTCAACGCGGCAGCCGACGGCTACACCATCGGGGCAGCCACCAACACCGCCATGCACGCGATCGCCATTGAGCGCCGCCCCCGGTACCGCCCCGACGAGTTCACCCTGCTGGCGAACATCGTCGATGATCCGGGCGGGTTCTGGGTGCGCCCCGACAGCCCCTTCCGCACGCTGGACGACATCCGCCTCGCGGCGCGCGGCCGGCCGGGCGAGATCGGCGTCGGCACGGCGGGCATCGGCAGCGACGACCACATGCTGCTGCTCGCCTTCGAGGCGGCGGCGGGCGTCACGCTGCTGCACGTCCCCTATGCCGGGACCGCGCCCGTGCAGCGCGACGTGCTGGCCGGCACGCTGCCCATCGGCGGCTTCAACGGCAGCGAGGCGCTGACGCTGCTGCGAAACGGTCGGATCCGCGGCGTGGCCCAGGGTGGCGCCGAGCGCTGGGCGCCAATCGACGCCATCCCCACCTTCCGCGAGGGCGGCTTCGAAGTCCTTGGCGGCTCCGCGCGGGGCATCGCGGCGCCGCCCGGCCTTCATCCCGAAGTGACGTTGCAGTTCGAACTCGCCTTCACCGCGATGCTCGCGAGCCCCGACTTCCTGCGCGACGCCGAAATGTTGAGCCTTCCGATGCGTCCACTCGTGGGCCGCGCCTATCGCCAGATGATGGCGGAGGACTACGCGGCACTGCAGCGGCTGTGGCAGCGGCGACCCTGGCGCGAGTGAGCGCAGCGCCCTCCTTGTGAAGTGCGAACAACGGGATGCTTGCATCCAGGCACTCCACCGCCGCAACCTTCCGCAAAATCAGGGAGGAAGCTCATGATCCGTCGGCGTCACATCCTGGCCGGCAGCCCCGCGCTGCTGGCCGCCCCGCTAGCTCTGCGCGCGCAGCCCGCCTGGCCGGCGGAACGCCCGGTCGAGGTGATCGTGCCCTTCCCCCCCGGCGGCGGGGTGGACGTGATGACGCGCCTCGTGATGCCCATTGTCTCCGCGCAGATCCCAGGCATGCGCCACATCGTCACCAACCGCAGCGGAGCGGGCGGCCAGATCGGGCTGGAGGCGACCTTCAATTCCGCGCCGGACGGCTACACGCTGGGCGCCACCACCCTGCCCGCGCACAATGCCATCCCGATGGAGCGCCCCACCCGTTTCCGCGCGATGGATTTCACCTTCATCGCGAACATCGTGGAGGACGCGAACTGCTTCTACCTCCGCGCCGACAGTCCGATCACCACACTGCCGCAACTCATCGCCGCCGCGCGCGCGCGCCCTGGCCAGATGACCTACGCGACGACGGGCGTGGGCTCCGATGATCACCTCTTCATGCTGGCCTTCGAGCAGGCGGCCAACATCCCGCCCATGGTCCACGTACCCTTCGCGGGCGCGGCGCCGCTGATTCCGCAACTGGTCGGCGGGCACGTGGACCTCGCGGCGATCAATGTGGGCGATGCGCTGCAACTCAAGCGCGAGGGCCGCCTGCGCATCCTGGCGCAAGCGAGCGAACGCCGCTGGGAGGAGGCAGCCGACGTGCCCACCTTCCGGGAACTTGGCATGGACATTATCCACGGCGCCGCGCGTGGCATCGTGGGTCCGCCAAACCTGCCGCCGCCCATCACGGAGCGGCTGAACCAAGCCTTCGCCGCGGCCCTGCGGGACGGCGATTTCCTGCGCGAGGCGCGCCGCCTGTTCATGCCGCTGCGCGTCCTCGTCGGCGCCGAATACCGCGCCGTGGCGCAGGGCACGGAGGAGCAGCTGCGGGCCCTCTGGCAGCGCCGCCCCTGGCGCGAGTGAGGTCAAAGCTGCGCGTAGAGCCCCTTCAGGCTGAGCCGGCGAAGGATGTTGCGCGAGAGGCCATCGATCTCGCGCCGGTCGGTCAGTTGCGGGTGCACGCTGGCCCAGGCCGCCGCGAGCCGACGCCAGAACACGGCAAGCTCGGTGAGGCGGTCGCGCACGGCCGCCTGACGCCCCACCAGATGCGCTGCGGCACCCAGCGCGCCATCGCCGTCCAACATGACGATGGCCGCGCCGCGCAGCATCTCCGAAGTCTCGCGCGGCATGCTGACGAGCGGGCCGATCTGGCGCAACGCATGGGCGAGCAGGTCCCCGGACCAGCCGGAATCGCGGACCAGCACGCGCGTGGTGGCGACCACCATGCGCTCCATCCCGGGGTAGTCCGGCTGGGCGGCATGGGCGGCCAGCACCTCGGCATGGGCGCGCGCCAGGCGCTGCAGGCTTTTCGCCAAGCCGGCGATGCGTTCCAGCCCGAAGCCGCCCTGGCTGATGCAGCTCGCCGCCGCCGCCTCGAACATCCCCATCCCCGGAGCGGTGCGGCGCAGCGCGTCCAGGTAGGCGCCGGCCGAGCCCGAGCCCCGCTCCATCGCCGCGACGAGTGCCGTCGTCGCGGCATAGACGTGATGCTCCTCGGGCGGTGGCAGCGGCTCACCGCGGAGCACGGGCGGCACGGGGTCCTGCGGGGTAACGGACTCCACCAGGCGCAACGCGGAGGGGATGAGCCGCAGCAGCCGGAAATCCCGGCTGCTGGGTGAAATATCCAGCGCCGAATGCGCGGTATCTATGTCGAGCACCAGGCGCAACTGGGCATACCGGCGCACAAAGATGATCTCGCCCGCGGTGCCTCGCTCGAAGGCGAGGCCGGGATCGTTGAGCCACGGCGAAGTGAAGTTGAACACCTCCGGCGGCCATTCCTCGTTCTCGGCAAGGCCGGGGAAGCGCACGGGATCGAAGGTGAGGGCATTGGGGAGATTCACCGGTCCAGCATCGTCGCGATTGCTTAATTTGGCGTAACCGCGCGTTCAGGCGCGCCATCGCCAGCTTGCAGGCAGGCGCTCAGCCGTCGCTCCGCGCTTCACGCAGCGCCCGTCCTGTTCTAGAGGGAGCGCGTCACGTCAGACCTGCGCGGCTACGGTAGATCCGTGCTGGACCCTCCGCAGCCCGGCCGAAGCTCCGGCGTAACCGATCTGGAGAGCTGCCTCCGTCCATGCCGAAAGATGAGAATCGCCCCGCGCTTGCGCCCTTCCGGGGAGCCCGTTTCCTGCGGCGCCAAGCCACCCGCATCCGCAAGCTCGCCTACTGGACAATGACCGGGCAACTACCGCGCCAGCTGCGCGACCGGCGGGAGCAGATCCGTGCGCGCTGGGACCATCTGACGGAAGCGGTGCTGCTGCGCTTCGGCCGCCGCAAGCCGATGCGCGACCGCCTCGGCCTGCCGCCCACGCCCCCCACGCCCGACCCGGAAAAGCTGACGCTGCCCACCTCGGATGCGCCGGTGCTGTCGATCGTCATCCCCACCTATGGCCAAGTGGACTACACGCTTCGCTGCCTGGCATCGATAGCCGCCCATCCGCCCCGCATGGCCTTCGAGGTGCTGGTGGTGGACGACGCCTCGCGCGATCCTCGCGTGCCGGAACTGCGCGCCGTTTCCGGCATCCGCCTGATCGAGCGCGCCGGCAATCTTGGCTTTTTGCGCTCCTGCAACGATGCGGCGAAACAGGCGCGGGGCGAGTATCTGTTCCTCCTCAACAACGATACCGAGGTGATGCCCGGCGCCGTCGATGCGCTGCTCGACACCTTCACCTCCCATCCTGCGGCCGGCATCGTCGGCGCGCGCCTGCTCTACCCGGATGGTTGGCAGCAGGAGGCGGGCGGCATCGTCTGGCGCGATGGATCGGCCTGGAACTACGGCCACAACGACGACCCTCGCCGGCCGCAATACAACTACCTGCGCGACGCAGATTACATTTCGGGGGCAGCCATCATGCTCCCCATGGACCTCTGGCGAGCTCTGGGCGGCTTCGACGAGCACTACATCCCCGCCTATTGCGAGGACAGCGACCTGGCCTTCCGCGTCCGCGCGGCTGGCCGGCGCGTGCTCTACCAGCCGTCCTCCGTCATCATTCATCACGAGGGCGTGTCGCACGGAACGGACCTCAGCCAGGGCTTGAAGGCGCACCAGGTCATCAACGCGGAGAAGCTGCGAGCGCGCTGGGCACTGACGCTCGCCGCGGACCATGCCGAGTCCGGCACACGCCTGATGCGCTCGCGCGACCGCGCCCTGCACCGCCGCGTCACGCTGGTGATCGACAACAACATCCCCCAGCCCGACCGCGACGCCGGTTCGCGCACCATGGTCGCCTTCATGGAGGCGCTGCTGGCCTCTGGCCGGGTGGTGAAATTCTGGCCACTGAACGGCTTGCGGATGCCGGGCTACACCGAGGCGCTGCAGGCACGCGGGATCGAGGTGCTGCACAGCCCCTGGGTACGCAGCTTCACCAGCTGGATCACGGCCAATGGCGCCGAGATCGACGAGGTGCTGCTCTCCCGCCCGCATGTCTCGGCCGAGACCCTGCCGGAGATCCGTGCCCATACCCAGGCGACCGTTGTCTTCTACGGGCACGATCTGCACCACGCGCGCCTACGCCGCGAGGCCGAGGCGACGAAATCCCCGGCCCTGCTGGCCGAGGCGGACCGCCTGCTGGTCGATGAGCGCGAGGCCTGGCGCGGCGCGGACCTCGTGCTCTACCCCGCGGCGGACGAGGTCGCGGTGGTGCGTGCGCTCGAACCCAGCGTCGAGGCTCGCTCCATCACTCCCTACGCGTTGCCGGCGCAGACCTCCCCCCCGCCGGTGCCGGAGGGGCGCGAGGGGCTGCTGTTCGTGGCAGGCTTCGGCCATCCTCCCAACGAGGATGCCGCCTGCTGGCTCCTGGACGCCGTCATGCCGCTGATCCGCGCAAAGCACCCGGGCATCGCGCTCACTCTTGCCGGCTCCAACCCCACCGAGCGCGTGCGGGCGCTGGCCGCCCCGGATGTCGAGGTGACGGGCTTCATCAGCGACGCGGAGTTGGCACGCCGCTACGCCCGCGCGCGCGTCGTGGTCTGCCCGCTGCGCTACGGCGCCGGCATCAAGCTCAAGGTCGTGGAGGCGCTGCACCAGGGCGTGCCCATCGTCACCACCACGACCGGCGCGCAAGGACTGGCCCATGTGGAGCACGCCTGCCCGATCACCGACGACGCGGCTGGCTTCGCGCAGGCGGTGCTGCGGCTGCTGGCGGATGACGACGTTTGGCGCGCCCAAGCGGCCGCGCAACGGGAATTTGTGGGCGAAACCTTCTCCGCCGAGGCGGTGCGCCGCATGATCGAGGCGGCTTTCACCGATGCCGCATCGCGGCGGCTCAGCGCATCCGTGCCAGCATGACCCAGAGACGCAGCAAGGCATCGCCAAGCGGGGCGTGATGCGCGATTCCGGCCCGGCGCAGCGCCGCCAGACGCCACAGCGGCGATGGGGCGCGCAGCCCTGCCGCGGCCTCCAGCGTGGCCCGCGCGGCATCGGTGAGCGGCAGCGCCGGCAAGGCTGCCATGTGACGCACCAGCGGCGCGTAGAAGCTCGACGGCCCGCGCCCTATCATGCGCCGCGCCCGTTCCCGCAGCGCCGCCCCGCCACCAACAAGGTTGCCCGCGTGCTGCCGGTAGAGCAGGCCAGCCTCCGCGTCGAACACCAAACGGCCGCCGCAGCCCGTCACGGCCAGCGCGCACCACCAGTCATGCAGCCCGCCGTCGGGCATCGGCGCGGCCAGCGCCCAGCGCCGCGCGCGCTCCGTCATGACCATGGTGCAGCCGGCCGCGACGTTGTGTGCGAGCAGCGTGGCGAAGGCTGGTGGGCGTGACGGCATGGCGGAGACGTCGATCGGCGTGAGATCCGGCGTGACCAAGCGGAGCCGCGTGCAGACCAAATCGGCGTCGCGCAGCACGCCCACCCCATGGGCCAGCTTCTCCGGCAGCCAGACGTCGTCCTGGTCCATGAATGCGTGAAAATCGGCAGGCGGCGCCTCGGCAAGCAGCCGCATGAAGGAGCCACCTGCGCCGAGGCGCCCGCCGCCCTCGACCCGCACCACGCGACCAGGATGGCGTGCGGCGAACTCCTCGAGGATGGCGACGGTCGCGTCGGTCGAGCCATCGTCGCGCCACCGCAGCGACCACGCGACGCCACGCTGCGCCGCGAGGCTTTCCAACTGCTCGGCCAGATGCGCCGCCCCGTTGTAGCAGGCCAGCAGAACCTGGACGCGCGCCGCCAAGCCTTATCCCGCCATCAGCACGCGCATGACGCGGTCGAGCCCCTGCTGCCAGGCGGGAAGCGTGACGCCGAAGGTGGCGGCGAGCTTTCCGCCGTGCATGCGACCATCCGCGGGGCGGGTGGCCTTCACCGGATATTCGTGCGTGGCGATCGGCGTGACCCGCGGCTGCGGCCCGCCATACGGCCGGGCCGCCGCGAAGATCGCCTCGGCAAAGGCGTGCCAGTTTGTGTCGGTGCTGGCAGCCGCATGGAAGACGCCGCGATACTTCGGCTGCCAGCCCGTCTCCCGCACCCGGGAAAGCACGCCGGCGATGGCATCGGCCAGGTCAGGCGCGGCGGTCGGGTGGCCATGCTGGTCGGCAACCACGCGCAGTTCCGGCCTGGTGGCGCCGACGGCCAGCATGGTCCTGACGAAATTCTTCCCAACCGGGCTGAACACCCAGGCGGTTCGCAGGACGGCTGTCATGGGGTTGGCGGCCAGCGCCGCCCATTCACCGGCCAGCTTGGTGCGGCCATAGGCGCTGAGCGGGTTCGGCAGGTCGGTCTCGACGTAGGGCTGGCCCTTCAGGCCGTCATAGACGTAGTCCGTGCTGATCTGGATGAGCGGAATGCCGGCCTCGGCACAGAGGCGGCCGATCAGGGCCGGGCCCAGCGCATTGGCGCGGAAGGCGCCGGCCTCATCCTCCTCGGCCGCGTCGACCGCAGTCCAGGCGGCGCAGTTGACCACAGCCTCGGGGCGCAGGCGCTCGAAGGCTGCCAGCACCGTCGCGGGCTGGTCGAACTCGAAAGCCGGCTGGCCGACGAGCATCGGCTCAAAGCCCTGCGCGGGAAGGCTGTCGGCCAGCCCGGTCGCCAGCTGGCCGCCCAAACCGGTGACGAGGACCCGCCGCATCAGACCGAACCCGCCGGAAAAGGCGGCGCGATGTCGGCCAAGCGAGGCGCCTTCCGGTCCTTCTCAGAGAGCACGGGACTCGCCGCCGGCAAGGGCCATTCGATGCCGAGTGCGGGATCGTCCCAGGCGATGCCGCCATCCGTCGCGGGATCGTACTCGGCATCCACCTTGTAGAGGACCTCGGAGTCGGGTTCGAGGGTCATGAAGCCATGCGCGAAGCCGCGTGGCACCCAGAGCTGGTTCCAGGCATCCGCCGAGAGTTCGCAGGCGACATGCCGACCGTAGGTCGCGCTTCCCTGGCGAATGTCCACCGCCACGTCGAGGATGCGGCCGCGTACCACCCGCACGAGCTTGCCCTGCGACGTCGGCGGGCGCTGGAAATGCAGGCCGCGCAGCACGCCCACCTCGCGCGAAAGCGAGTGGTTGTCCTGCACGAAATCCACCGTGAAGCCCTGGGCGGCCAGCGCGCTGCGCTTCCACACCTCGCTGAAGAAGCCGCGGTCGTCGCCGAAGCGTTTCGGCTCGATCAGCAGCACATCGGGGATGGCCTGCGGCGTGATCTTCATGCGTGCATCCCGTCGGCCAGTTGCACGAGGTACTGCCCATA
>Ga0105047_10007639_pt1 | contig 18182 bp, 15 predicted proteins | sample MAT04_FD_78384 | JGI IMG/M metagenome (GOLD analysis project Ga0105047, IMG submission 78384) | Freshwater microbial communities from Lake Fryxell liftoff mats and glacier meltwater in Antarctica - MAT-04 (megahit assembly) | ecosystem: Environmental > Aquatic > Freshwater > Ice > Liftoff...
CAATGACGTCGACAACACGATTATCAATGACGGGATGATCTGGGAAGACAACCTGATTTTTGGAACCAAGGACCTTGAGTTCAAGACGAAGAAGGCAGGGCTTTATCTTTGGCGAGGTGCTGACAAGAAATTGATTCGGCTTCGCGATGATCAAATCTGCAGTAACGGCAAAGCGATTCGTCAAACGAACGCTGGCCTTGAGCTGATCGACATCGATTCACCAACTCGCCAAATTGCTGCTTATTCGCTTGATATTGGAAGCGGCAAGTTGGGAGCACGGAGAGTCCTGATCGATTTAACGAGTGATCCCGCAGTTCCCGATGGAGCGATGTTAACACCCGATGGCACTGGCGTCATTGTTTCGATGTTTCATCCAGGCGATGCAATCGATGGCCAAGCGCGGCACTACGATCTCGCCAGCGGCAAGCTTGTCACAACTTGGATGACCCCAGGCTCGCCGCAGAACACATGCCCAATGTTGGCTGGTATCGATGGCCGAGTTTCACTTGTGATGACCACGGCGGTAGAACAGATGGACCAAGCAAGGCAAAATGCATGTCCCAATGCCGGCTGTTTGTTTATCGGAGAAACCGATTTCGATCGCGTAACGCCGACGCCTACATTTTTGGCATGATAATCGGCGAGGAAGGAAGCTTCGCCCAGTCAAACACGGAGATAAGATCGCGTGGCAGCAGCGATCTTTGGTCTGAGATCAAGTTGGCACTTCGGGCGGCCCAGCCAACGATTTGTTCGGGCTTGATACCCTGATCTCGGTACTGGCTAAGCCGCGTGTCGCCATGTCGCTTGGCCAGCCTGCGACCATCGTGCCCGATGACTAGCGGAACGTGAGCGTAGGTTGGGCAACACAAATCAAGAGCGTGAATCAAATCCGTTTGCCGAAAGGCGCTAGCGAGCAAATCGTCACCCCGAACGACTTCGTTAATGCCCATGGCGTGATCATCAATGACGACGGCAAGTTGATAAGCAGCTTGTAGGTTCTTACGCGTTACGGGAAAGTCACCAAGTTGCTTGGCAACATTCATTCGTTGTGTTCCGCGCAAGCGATCGACGATGGAAATCTCACGATCGCTAGTTCGAAATCGCCAGCAGAAGGTGCCATCGGTTGGCACTGAATCGCCAAGTCGCCAAGCCGCGCAAGTACCGGGATAAACCGGCCCATCGATCGACTCATGGGGCGCACTCGCGGCCGCGTCGATATCGGTACGCGAGCAGGTGCAGGGATAGACGCGATCCGCATCGACCAGATTTCGAATGGCTGCGTCGTAAAGATGCGTTCGTTCGGTTTGGACGTAGGGACCGTTTGGACCGCCGATATCTGGGCCCTCGTCCCAATCAAGTCCTAGCCAGCGCAGATCGTCGATTGCTTGTTGTACCGCCCATGGCTTAACTCGAGGCGAATCGATGTCTTCAATACGAAGCACGACCCGCCCGGCTTGGCTTCTCGCCGACAGCCAAGCCAACAAATATGTTCTCGCGTTACCGAGATGTTGCGCGCCGGTCGGCGACGGAGCTAAGCGTCCGATGACGTTCATCGGCTGTATCGATTCATGGGTAGCGCAAAGCTTCGAGTCTCTGAGAATTGTCCGAGAGCAGAATCTCTTGCCTAAGGCTACAAGCTTACTACCCACTTTCCAAGGTGGCTTGTCCACGTGGTAGCAAAATTGGAAACCAGAAACGAATCAATCGCAGCCTTCATCGAGACGAGCTCGACGGCGAGCGATTCGTGTCATGAAGGTTGCTCACGATCGCGTGTGTGTTGTTTTCATTAGCACTAATGATGTGCTAAGATCGGATTTCCGTTGGCGGATAGCGTGCTGCTTGAAGGTCCCTCGCCACGGTATCGATTCGAGAACGCGAGCGAGATTTTGCCCGTTTGATCGAAGTGCATCCCATTCGTTCGTTAAGATCAGCGGTAACCTAGTGTCAGATTCGCTCGCATTTCTGCGAAATTTCATTCGTCAGCCAGGTGCCATCGGCGCAATCGCGCCCAGCAGTGATGGACTTGCCCAGATGATGGTTGACAGTGTTGATTGGTCGACGACCAAAACGTTGATTGAGTACGGGCCGGGCACGGGTGTGTTCACGCAGAAAATCGCTGAGTCAATGCGGCCAGGCACGAAGTTCTTCGCGATCGAACAATCGCCGACGCTTGCGGCATTGACGCGAAGCCGTGCTCCGGGAACCGTTGTTTACGAAGACAGCGTCGCCAACGTTGTCGATATTTGTCAGCGTGAATCGGTTCAACAAGTCGATGCGGTGTTGTGCGGACTTCCCTGGGCATCGTTTCCGGTATCGCTTCAGCAGGAGTGCTTTGACGCGATGTTGAAAGTACTAAAGCCAGGTGGAACGTTCGCGACGTTTGCGTATTGGCAAGGACTTCTCTTGCCAGCAGGCCTGCGGTTTCGTTCCCGTCTCAAGCAGACGTTCAGCGAGGTGAAGCACAGCCCGACCGTGTTTCGCAACTTGCCTCCCGCGTTTGTCTATCGCTGCAAGCTTTAGCAGGCGAAAGGAACGGCGAAAGCGTCAATGCTGTTTCACTCTTGGCCATTTGTCGTGCTGTTGTTGGTGACGCTTGCCATCTGCGCGATGGTGGCACCGAAGTCACGGTGGGTCGTGCTACTTATCAGCAGCTTGGTCTTCTACGGTTGGTGGAGAGTCGACTACTTAACGCTGATGCTGCTGACGGCAATGTCATGTTACGCTTCCGCCATTGTCATTGAACGAGCTCGCCAGGATTGGAAGCGTCGAGCGGCGTTGATAGCCGTCCTGGCGGTTAATATCGCTGTCCTTGGTGCGTTCAAATACTGGGGATTATTCGCGGAACTTATCAACGCGATCAGCTCAGGCAGCTTACGCCCGGAACTCGGGCTGCTGTTGCCCGTTGGCATTTCGTTCTACACGTTCCAATCCGTTGGCTACGCAATCGATGTCTATCGGCGAAAAGTTGCTGCGGAGCGAAATCCTTTTAGGTTCATGTTGTTCGTTAGCTTCTTTCCGCAACTGGTCGCTGGTCCGATAGAGCGGGCGGCGCGACTGTTGCCAGCGCTGCGTGCACCGATCGTGTTTTCTTCTGCGGGCTTTCGCTTTGGCTTATGGCTAATGGCTTGGGGATTCTTCAAAAAGCTGGTGATCGCGGATCGCGCCGCGTTGTATGTTGACAATGGATTCGACAACCCAGCGGAATGTGGTGGAGCGGTGCTGTTGCTGTCCGTCTATGCATTTGCCATCCAGATCTACTGTGACTTTTCTGGTTACAGCGACATTGCCGCAGGAACCGCTCGCTTGTTCGGCATTCGCTTGATGCGAAACTTTGATAGACCGTATGGAGCCGTCAGCCTGCGAGAGTTTTGGTTGCGTTGGCATATCTCGCTGTCAACATGGTTTCGCGACTATTTGTATGTTCCACTGGGAGGCAATAGGGTTGGAGCGATTCACTGGGCTGTAAATGTTCTACTCGTTTTTGCCGTCAGCGGTCTTTGGCACGGTGCGGCATGGACGTTTCTTTGGTGGGGCCTGTTGCACGGAGTCGCTGTCATTGCCGAACGGACCTGGAAACCGCTTCATCGAACGTTACGCTGGTTGATCACAATGCATATTGTCGTTGTTGCGTGGACTCTGTTTCGCAGTCACTCGCTTGCTGATGCGCAGCAAATGGTTGCAAGAATCGTTTCCGATCCGTTCTCTTTTACCCGGTTTCGGCCAGCAGATACGAACGGTTTGGACGCAGTGGTTCTCGCGCTCGCGATTGGTTGGCTGTGCGTGGTGGAGCGACCGTTCGCAACGCATTTAAGATTCCGAGTGACTTCGTGGGTAGGCCGCAAGAAAGGTAGGTGGTCGATTGTTGTTGTGACAATCACTTGTTTCTTGCTGCTGAACTTTGGCCTGTTTAGCAATCCGTCTGGTTTCATTTACTTCCAATTCTGATGCCGATTTTGAACGAGATGAACCAACATCAAACACGCGTCGCGAGTCATTGCCGAAAATGGATGGTCGTTGCGGCAATGGTGATCGCTGGTTTATACGCCAATGATTCATTTCTTCGTTTTGCCGTGAAATGCAATCCATCGACGCGAGTTAACTTACTACTGACGAGCCCGCCGCGAATCGACCGGATTGCAGTTCTGGGTTCATCAATGATTGCGAACGCGATATCAGCGAAGCAATTATCCGAAGCGGTACACGATGATGTCATCCAGTTAGCCGTCGGCGGACAAGGTCTGCAGGAACAAGCATTGATCTGGGATCTCTATATAGCGCGCCATCGTTGCGAGGTTCTAGTCTTAGAATTACACGATGAGTCATTGCAGCGTGGTGCGATTCCCGACCCCTTGCGCGAGGATCGATATTCCGCATATCTGGATAATACAATCGTGCGACGACATTTAGCGGAACACTGCGGCGCGATGAAACTGATGCTTTGGCAATACGTACCGATGTACGCGTTTGCCGAATTCAGTTCAAAGATTGGTTGGCAAGACTGGGTCGGTGTTGCGAAGGGCGAGGCATACGACGTCTACGCACCTTCAATTTACGCCGATTCGCAACCTTCGCTTTCGACACTTGCCGAACAAAGTCACAAGCACCAGAAGAGAAAGCCCGGCGATGTTGATCGTTCGGCAGTTGACGCATTAAGGTCGATACTCAATTCCGCAATGCTTGCTGGGGTCCGCGTGGTCATCGTAAAGCCGCCAAGGTTTGATGTTGGACAAACTTCGGAACGCGACGCGCAAGGCATCAGGCTTCAACGGTCTGAGATTCAATCGTTGGAGCAGGTTGAATTTTCGATCGCCTCTCAGCATGATCCCACGATGTTCGACGACGCACGGCACGCGAGCGAGCGGGGTTCCAACCAGTTCACGAAAGAATTGGCTGCGGCATTGGTTAGTCTTCTTCGATGACAAATCTCATGTTGTCAACATGCAGCACATCACCTGCCACCAACTTTTTTCTACGGCGTGTTTCTACGACGCCATTAAGCCGCACACGGCCGGATTGGATGACAACTTTTGCTTGGCCACCGGTTTCGACAATGCCACATGCCTTCAGATAATCGTCCAAGCAGATCGTTGATTCGTTGGGCTTCGATTCTGGTTCGGAGTCGGGTTCAGTCATAATCGCCAGCGTTAGCCTCGTGCGGTCTTTTATTGTCGTCTTTTGCGTCGCGAAAGAATGGAAAAACGCTACTTTTGCAGCGCGAATGGCGACCTTTACTTGAATTGGAAAGTTGCCATGATCGGCCAGTGGTCGCTGATGTCTCGATTGGCATCATCGAGTTCCCAGTACTTGTTCCAATGATCGTCGGGAACGTCGACAGAGCCATTGGCGGACAGCTCTTGAAGGCGTTGGATCTTCGCTAATGATAGATCGACGCGATCGGGCGAATCTTCCAAGAGCGAGGGCGAAACAAGAATGCGATCGAACGACTTACCCGCCAGTAAATGCGTTTGACGCTGGTCCTTTGGCAATTGACTATGCAGATCAACCAAGTCGTCTCTTTTGTCTGGCGTCTCGAATCCGCAAGCTGCATACATGTCGCTGCCTTGGATCGCAGGAATCTGTTCTTCCTCGGTGTTGAAATCACCGAGCACGATCACGTTTTCGCCAGCACGAATTTTGTCGGCAACCCAGGCATGAACCGTACGGGCTTGCTTCGTCCGGATGCCAACGGCTTCTTCTTTTGCTCGCAAGTGAATGGTAACGATCGTTACACGCTCAGTCTGGTCGTTACTGCTTAGTTCATACTCGACGGCCAAGTGCTTGCTGACCTCCGCTAATGAATCGTCATTTTGCATGGCGGCCGTGCGGCCAAAGGTGGATACGAGGATCGGTTGAACCATGCAGATCGCTCCTGACGTTGCCGCCGTCTTCGCAACCAACCGATAGACAAAGCCGACATCCTGTTCAGTAAAAACGTCGTCCCCTTCGGAGCATATCTCCTGGTATTCAAGGTCGTTGTCACGAGCTATCGCGCGGGCCAAGTACCAGAGAACTCGCCGATTCTCGATCTCTTGAAATGCCACAACCGATGGCTGGGCTTTCGCGATCGATGCGGCAACTGCATCTCGCTTCCATTCCCATCGGGCTCGACTGGCGGCCGTTTGTTCCTTCGCTAACTTGCTGTAGTTGTCTCCACTCTCGTTGTCAAAGAACCATTCGAGATTCCAGGACATGACGCTAAAATGGCGTATGCCAGCAGACTGCGTGGGTTTGCTAGGCTGCAAATCGTTTTTTGACTTCGCCGCAACCAGCACAGGAAGAACTTCATCGCTTTTTAAAACCACATCCCCGACTTCAACGGCTGCCGGTCGGATGTTCGATGCGGTATCTTGACGCTTCGAACATCCGGCTTCGGTCAGGAAAATGAGCAAAGCAATCACGGAAAACAGCAGATTCTTCAACGATAATCTCAACAACAACGCAACGAACACAAACACGATGACACGACACCAAACCGCTAACGTTACCAAAAATAGCGGTCGTTCGTAGGGCCAGGAGAGTTCAGTATGAGTACGAGTTTAGATCGAGTCACGCGAAAGGTCGCAAAAAAACCGCGCATTCAGGTCAGTCTTGGCGTGATGCTGGTTGTCATGCTGGTCTTTGCGCTCGTGTCTGTTGGGCTGTCTTTCGCCACCCGAATCGAAGAAGTTCAGAATGAGTTGGCGATCATTTTTGGACCGTCATCGTTCACCGAGCGAGAATCGAACCGACGAACGCACTTAACGTTTCTGCTGTTCACGTACGCATCACCGTTGATGTTGGCGTTGGTTTTGTCGACGGCAAACAATTTTCTTAATCGGCGACGGTGAATCGATGTCCGAATTCACGGCAGAGGTGATCGCGATCGGCGACGAGATGACAAGCGGCGCTCGACTGGATACGAACACCCAGTGGCTTTGCCAACGTCTCGGTGAGTTGGGGGTGACCGTTCGCTTCACCGCAATGGTCGGCGATAATCTGGAAGACAACGTGCAGGTCTTTCGAAGCGCCATTACGCGAGTTGATTTTGTCATTGCCACCGGAGGTCTTGGCCCCACGGCAGACGATTTGACCCGACAAGTGTTAGCGAACGTGGCCAACAAACCGCTCGTCCTGCACGAACCATCGCTCCGGCACATCGAATCGTTATTCGCTAATCGCACACGCGAGATGCCGACGCGAAATCGTGTTCAAGCGATGTTTCCCGAAGGTGCGGCAGAAGTCTTTAATCCCAACGGCACAGCACCGGGACTGGACATAACGATCCCTCGACCCGATGGTGGAGATTGTCGAATCTTTGCGTTGCCTGGCGTACCTGCCGAAATGAAGGAGATGTTTGTCGATACGGTGGCACCGCGCATTCAGACCGCGATTGGCAACCAACAATCATTGATCCGTACTGCCGTGATCAAGTGCTTTGGGCTTGGTGAGAGTGAGATGGAAGCGAAATTGGGCGAAATGATTTCGCGGCAGTCAACGCCACGGGTCGGTATCACCGTCAGCGCCGCAACGATTTCATTGCGTGTGACCGCGTCCGGCCAAACCGAGCAGGAATGCGAACTTGTTATTGAGCCCACTCGGCGCGAGATACTCGCGAAGGCGGGCGAATATGTGTTTGGCGAAGGAGAAGATTTTGAGCTGCAAGATGCGGTCGCGGACCTGCTTGCTAGGCGAGGTGAGCGAGTGGCGACGATCGAGGTCGGCCATGCAGCGCCGCTGGCAAGTTGGCTGGCTGGCACCTCGCAACGCCAGATTTATTCTGGCGGGCGAATTTATGAGGAAATCGGAGCTGACGACGGGTTGCTGGTTCAGTGGCGGCAGGATCTGGGGGCCGACTGGCTGGTCGTGGTCGACCGCTATCCTTCCTTGCGAAACACGGCTGACACCTTAGCAGACGTGAAAATCACTATCGTTGGAGAAACATTGGAACAGTCTGTCTCAAAATCGTATCGCATCGGGGGACATCCAAGTATCATCTATCCTCGGATCGGCAAGACGGCCTTGTCGCTGATCCTCAAGCATATTCTCGGGCAACCAGAACCACGAAAGCCAGCAACGTAACCATGACAGATTTTATCAAAAAGCATCTCGTGGGTGCGAACAAGAAGCTCAATCTCGGCTCGATTGGAACAGCAGAATCGGACCCGTTTAATGACAAGGATGAAGCCAAGGCTTTTACAACCAAGGCGATCGATCGTATTCGCGAGTTGCAATATCAATTGTTTGTCGAAGATAAGCAGTCGTTACTGATCGTTCTTCAAGCCCCCGATGCTGCTGGCAAAGATGGTCTGATTCGCAAAGTCCTCGGTCGCATGAACCCGCAAGGCTGCCGCACGTTTTCCTTTAAGGCCCCGCTTGCCTCTGAACTTGCACAGGATTTTTTATACCGGATTCACCCCTGTGCTCCGGCAACTGGCCAAGTCAGCATTTTTAATCGATCGCATTACGAGGATGTCCTTGTCGTGCGTGTCGAAAAGATTGCGCCGGTCAAAGTCTGGCAAAAGCGGTACGAATTCATCAATGGTTTTGAAGCGTTGCTTGCGGATCGTGGGACACAGATCATCAAAATCTTCTTGCACATTTCCCCTGAAGAGCAATTGGCGCGATTCGGCGAGCGGCTTGAAGATCCGACGAAGCATTGGAAGCTCAATCCCAGCGACTACACGTCTAGAGATAAGTGGGGCGAATATCGCAAAGCGTACGAAGACGCAATGAAGAAGTGTTCGGCCGATTATGCTCCGTGGTACGTCGTCCCAGCAGACAACAAGTGGTACCGCGACGCGGCGGTTGCAGGCATCCTGATGCAAACCTTGGAAAAGATGGACCCCAAGCTGCCGAGCGTCAGCGTTGACCTAGTCGAGATGCGGCGATTGTATGACGCGGCCGTCAGCGCTGCGGGATCAAAGGGTAAGTCGACGTCCAAGGAACCGCAGGCTCCGAAGGAAAAGCCTGCTGCTCCGGGAAAGCAATCTGAATAGGCATTGCTGATGGACCGTGACAAAAATCAATCTCCGTTTTCGCTCCATGGCCGTTCGGCGTTGGTGACCGGTTCGACACAAGGTGTTGGTGCCGCGATCGCCATCGCGCTCGCTCACGCCGGGGCGAATGTCTGCTTGCATGGCTTGCGGCACGACGCGCAGAGCGATGTCGTGATCGATCAGTGCAGAGCGACGGGGGTTCGTGTCGACTTCGTCGCCGCAGACTTGACGGACGTGGACGACGCAGCGATCGATCGCTTCATCACGGCTGTGGATGTGAAAATGCCGGATATCGATCTACTGGTTAATAACGCGGGAACGTTCATCGACTTACCGTTTCTTGAGATGACGCGAGAGCGTTACGGCAAGACAAAGCGGCTGAACGTCGAATCAGGTTTTTTCATTACGCAGCGATTTGCCCGCAAATGGGTCGCGGAGTCGGTTCGTGGTCGCATCTTGTTCACTGGTTCCATCAATGGATTGCTCGCCGAGCCGACACATGTCGCTTACGACGCCAGCAAGGGAGCCGTCGCCGCCATGGTACGCTCGCTTTGCGTTTCGCTAGCGCCCTACGGCATTCGCGTCAATGCAATCGCACCGGGACTGGTTCGTACGCCGCTGACCAACGCAGTCCTGTCAACCGATGAGGATACGCTGCGATGGATGCGGCTACACACGCCAAACGGTGAAGTCCCCGGTGCAGAAGTCTGTGGCGGCGCTGCGGTCTTTTTGCTCAGCGACGCGGCCGAACATGTGCACGGCCAAACTCTCATGATCGACGGCGGAATGAGCGTTTGGCAACAGCCAGACCTACCTGAATCATTGCGCGGAAAGTTTTGACGACGTTAAACTAAAATGTCTTTGACCACATTGCCATGGACATCGGTCAAGCGATAGTCGCGGCCGCCGTGGCGATAGGTAAGACGAGTATGATCGATGCCCAGCAAATGCAAAATGGTGGCATGGAAGTCATGAATATGAACTTGGTTCTCCGCAACCGTTGCACCAAGATCATCCGTTGACCCGTACACCGTTCCTGGCTTCACCCCAGCTCCGGCCATCCATGACGAAAAACAGGCGCTGTGATGGCCACGACCTTTGTCGCCATCAACACCCGGAGTGCGGCCGAACTCGGTCGTCCACACCAACAGCGTGTCTTCTAGCAAACCCGTTCGCTTTAGATCTTGCAACAAACCAGCGATCGGTTTGTCGATCACTTTGGCGTGTTCGGCATGCTCAGCCATGTCGCCGTGCTGGTCCCAATTGTGACTTGAACTGCCATCGATCAGCTCGATGAACCGGACGCCTCTTTCGGCAAGCCGGCGGGCGACGAGGCACTTCCAACCAAAACCATCGGTTTGACCTTGCTTAAGACCGTACAGCTCAAGAGTTTCGGCTGATTCCATTGACAAATCGAAGGCTTCGGTCGCCTCCGTTTGCATATGAAACGCTGTTTCAAACGTTCGCATGCGAGCAGCAAGTTCTTGTTGCGCGGCTCGCTCGCTGAGATGCTTTGAGTTGAGTGCGGCCGCAAAATCAAGTTCGCGTTGTTGTTGAGACGTCTGCTGCGTTCGCGGTTGCAGGTTAGCGATCGGTTCTGGGCCTGGCACCACGCGGACGCCTTGATGATAGGCAGGCAGAAAATCGTTCGCAAAAACTTGGGTGCCCGCGTAGGGCATTTGAGCGGCCAGGACGATGAACGATGGCAAGTTCTGATTGACCGTTCCAAGCCCGTAGCTGACCCAGGAACCGATGCTGGGACGCGAGAAAAAAAACGATCCTGTATGCATCGCCAAGGTTGCTTGGTAGTGTTCGTTATCGTCTGATTTCATCGAATTAATCACGCAAATGTCGTCCATCAGTTCGCGCACGTTCGGAAACAGATCGCTGACCAGCGTGCCGCATTTTCCGCCAGGGCGAAACTCCCACAGCGGTTTGAGAAGCTTGCGTTGTTGATTCGAAAGGCCGCCGCCTACGCCGGTCTTTTTTCCATCAGCCTTGAACAGCTCTGGCTTGTGATCGAACGTGTCCATGTGAGACACGCCGCCATTTGAAAAAATGAAAATGACACGCTTGGCCTTGGCCGGGAAATGTGGCTCCTTTGGCGACAGCGGATCGGTTGCAGTGGCGGCGGACGCAGATTCACCGGCCAGCATTTGCGCTACAATGCCGGGCAACAGCATCGACCCGCCAACCAAACTATGCAGAACGGCGCGACGATCAAAGTTTTTAAGTTTGTATTGATTAGTCAACATAAACGAACTCATTGAGTCTGAAGATTACACGGACCATCGCTTGCCAAGCGGTTTCAATCGATTCGCCATTTTCCGATTCACTTAACGCACCGCGACGAGTCTGCTCGAGAAAAGCAAGCGAATCTTTGATTTCGTCGGCCCTCGGCTCGCGGCCAAGCGCGCTGCGAAATGCGAAAGCTAACCGCTGCGCATCATTGTCCGACGAATCCATAATGCGACGTGCGAATAGAGCGGCCTGCTCGTGAACCACGGGATCGTTAAGAAAATACAACGACTGAATCGGAGTCGTGCTTGTGAGCCGTTGCGGAGTACTAACCGATGGATCGGGGCCGTCGAAAATTGCCAAGAACGGATGGCGTTGGGTTCGCTGCGTCATCAGATAAACGCTACGGTGATTCGACGCGAAGACAGCTTTGAACGGGTTGTGCTGCGTAAACTTCCACTCGGCTTGGGGCGGAAATGGATGAACCCCAGGACGTGACAGATCGAGCGACCCTCCGAGCGAAAGTACAGTGTCCCGGATCGCCTCTGCATCGAGTCGACGGCGTGGGAAAGCGGTCAGTGATTGGTTCGTTGGATCTTGATCGGCGGCTATGTCGCTCAGGCGGCTGGAAAGCCGATAAGTGTGGGACAGCATGATGGTCCGGTGCAGGCTTTTGATCGAGTAGCCGGATTCTCGAAACGTCGACGCAAGCCAATCCAGGAGCTCTGGGTGAGTTGGCGGTTTGCCTTGACGTCCAAAATCATTCGGCGTTGCCACAAGTCCGCTCCCAAAGTGATGCAGCCAGATTCGGTTCACGATCACTCTCATGGCCAACGGATTGTTCGGGTCGACGATCCACTGTGCAAGTTGCAATCGACCGCTGGTTTTGTCGTCTGGGCGAAGCGTTTGACCGCCGAGCACTGACAGAAATCGGCGTGGGATCACATCGCCCAATTTTGATGGATTCCCCTTGATTTGCAAAGCAGAATCTTCAATTATCTTTGCATCGCAAACTGCATAGGCCTGCTCAAAGGCCAGCGGCGTTTTTGAAAACATATCTGCCGTCGACTTTGCGTCATCCCAAAGCTTATCGGCTTCCTTTCGTTCATCGGAACCCTCTTTGGTTTCGTTTCGTTTGGTTTCGAGTAGCTCGGCGATTTCGCGAAGACGCTGTTCCTCAGTCGACTTCATGCCTTGCGCGGCGCGGGCTGTATCGTCATCGACAAGCGGAATCAGGTCTCGCTGCTTTTGCTCTAACTCAATGCCTGGCCACGGATACCGCGTGCTTCGAAAGATGCCGTACAGGGCGTAATAGTCTTCGTTGGACAACGGGTCGAACTTGTGGTCATGACAACGAGCGCAGTTGATTGTCGCCGCTAGAAATGCGCGTCCAACGTTGTCCAGCGTGTCTTCAATGGTCAGGTGCTGCGGGTAATCGTCGACTCGCGAACCGAACCGTCGCGCGCTGGCGATGTAGCCGGTTGCAATCGTTTTCCCAAACTTGTCATCCACCGCATCATAGGGCAGCAGGTCCCCGGCAAGTTGGTGTTGTACAAAATCGTCGTAGGGAAGATCGCGATTGAAAGCATCGATAACCCAATCGCGGTATCGGATCATTTGCGGGATCGGGAAATCGGAGTTATCACCCGCCGTGTCGCTGTAGCGAACAACATCGAGCCAATATCGCCCCCAGCGTTCGCCATAGTGGCGTGAGCTGAGCAGGCGATCGACCAGTTTAGCGAATGAGTCCGGCGATGAATCATTGATGAATGCATCGATCTCAGTAGTTGTTGGCGGCAGGCCAATCAAATCAAATGTGGCACGACGAATCAACGTCCGTTTATCTGCGTCAATGGTTGGCTCAAGACCGCTCGACTCGATTCGTGACAGGATGAACCTATCGAGGTCACTTGACGGCCATTGGACATTACGGACCGTTGGCAAATTTGGCATCGTGATAGGACGAAGCGACCAAAAATCACGACCGGCAACCCAGTCGATCGCGGTGCGATTCTTATGAGTCTGAACCGTGTTTTCGTCGCGTGGGTCAGGTGCGCCCATCGCGATCCATGCCTTCAATGATTCAATTTCATCGACGGACAGCTTCTCGTCGGGAGGCATTCGTAGCTTCACGTCGCTGTAAGAAACGGCGCGAATGATCAGGCTTTGGTCTGGGTCACTTGGGATGACCGGAGGCTCGGTGTCGCCACCGACGACAATACCTTTTCGCGAATCGAGCAAGAGACTTCCGCCAAGCTCGTCGGCGTCGGCGCTGTGGCAGTCGTAGCAGCGATCGACAAGCAGCGGTCGAATTTTGGATTCAAAGAAAGCGACTTGCTCGCTGGTCGGGTTACTGACGAAGCCGTTGGGTACGATTGGCGGCAGCGGCCCACGACCTGCCCAAACCTCGATGCCAGATAGGTTTGCTGCTCCGCCTCGCGCAGAAATCTTGATTGCGTCCGAGCTCACTTCGACAGGAAAGGGGCCAAGCCGATGCCAACTGCCCATCGGTCCGCTACTGAATCGTTCAATGACTTGTCGGCTGTTGACCAACAGTTGGAAATCTTCCGTGTGATTGTCTTCCCAGACATAGGCAAAGACTTGGTACCAACCGGCAGGAACGCTCAGCAACTCGACGTCGAGGTTGCCGCCCCAAGTACTGCTTCGCAGCATCCGCGCCCTGGTCGCATCGGTTTTTGGAACCAGCGGCACAGCTTGGTTTTCAAACGCATCGCCAGCAATGCGAACGGTAGCATCATCACCGGCGAGCCATACTTGGCCATCCATTTGAATCGCGGGTCCAGCAAGGTTGACGCCGCGATAGAAGGTCGCCAAGTCGCCACTTGCGGCGCTGGATGTGCCTGCGCTGGATGTGCCCGCGCTGGACATGCTCGTCACCAAGACCAAGATGCTGAGCAACGCGGTTTGAGACTTCATAGGGTGTGGCTAGGAAAGAGTTGCCTATTTGCCGCTGATCGGCAAATCAAAATCGCCAGTCATGTCACGATAAACCGCGTGGATATGGTTTGCCGGGTTGCCTTCGGCATCAGGCTGCGTGTTTACGAATTCGATCAGAAACGATTTTCCTTGCACGCGGTAGTAGTGTCCGATGCCTGGTTGAGTCGCACCGGCCCACGCGAAGTAAGTGTTTTGGGGACCATCGCTGTTGATGATCCGCATACGTTCCTTGGCGACTTCGTCGGGCACGGCACCCGCGTACAGTTCGATTAGCTGAGTCAATCGTCCCTTGGACTCGCTGTCCATGTCGCTCATCAACAGACCTTCGGGAGCGGTTACTTCTGGTTGCGGCAGCGCAGCGAAGCGAATTTCTTTGGGAGCCGTTGGTGCGATGGTTGCCTTTTCGCGAAGTTGCTCTGAGAGTTGATTGATTAATTCAAAAGCGAGGTCTTCTTCGAGTCGCAAGATCCGTGTTCCCTTAGGAAGCGGCCCTTGGACGTCACTCGCTAGTTTCGCGGGGTTGGCAGCGAAGAATTGCGGCGAGCTGTCGACAACGACGCCGCCACGACAAACGAAATTGAGCGACAGGTGGTGCCCTTCGAAACTAAAGCCCCAGGCATCTGTGTCCGAAGGCGTTCCATAGATTGTTGTGTAGTACTTTTCGGGATTTCGTTTTTCTTCACTGCCTGGTCCTTCGAGCATTCGCAGGACGCTTTCCATTTGCATGATCTTGCTTGCCTTGTCATAGCCAGCTTCGCTGAGCGCGGCACGGACCGTCCGCAGTGCGCCGGTTTGCTGAGCCACATTCATTTCCATCAAGGGCAAGCCTTTGCGGGTGGGCAAAGGGATGAAATTCCACGTCGTCCGATCGCCGGATTCGTAAGGCACCATTGCTTTGGCTTTTTGTGCCTCGTCGAGCGTTTCAAACCAAGCCGATGCGAACGATTTCATCTGCGACCCGGGAGCGTCTCCGGTTCGCATCGCGACGGAAATTGTCAGCAACACGCAAATGGATGCGAGAGCTAGAAAAATGGACGATCGTCGAAGCATGGCGGGGTCTCTTGGCAATTGGCAATTGGCGATTGGCGAAAAAGCGGTCAAGGCGGGAAGGCTGGTTTGCCGTGAACACTAGATAGTAATGTAGAAGCTGCCATTCGCGAAACAGTCGGGCCGAATTTTTGCTGGAACGATTTGGTTGGCTCTTAAAAAAGTTGGAGTTGCGGAGGATCCGGGTCTGCGTAACTATCTGACCACCGGCTACGGTCTAAAACCACTTCGTGGTACCTGGTCTGACGAAAAACAGCTCGCAGACTTTTCAAAAAAACTACGCCAAGGTCAAGTTTTTTACACCCCGGGACAAGAGCTCCACTCCATCAGTGTTTCTGCGGGTCGCGATCGTGATGCTGCTGGTTGACGTGAACGTGTAGTTGCGGGTTTTTCTCAAACAACCACTGCCAGCCCGAATCCGTAATCACGCTGTCGTCGAGATAAAGTGATTCAAGACGCGGCATTTTCGCGAGCGACTGTAACCCCTCGTCGGTGATGGCGACGCGAATCAAATGCACAGAACGAAGGCTCGATAACTCCGCAATGGCGCGACCATGACCGTTGTCACCGTCTTTGATCCCCAGGCGAAGCTGGCGGAGCGAAGGCATTTTTTCAAGGTGCTTGATACCAGCCGGCGAGATTTCGGCACTGGGGAAATTCAGCAGCCAGATCGTCGGCGATTCAGCTAAAGCAGCAAGCATTTCGTCGTTGATGACCGCGTTACGAATATGTAACTGCTCCAGTTTTGGCATCTTGGCAAGCAACGCGATCGTACCCACGCTGACTGAGCTGACGTCGACTTGAATCGTGTTAAGTCGATCCATGGACGCCAATTTTTGTAGCATCGCATCGTCAATCTCGAAGGCATCCATTCGTACAACCGCTTCGTCAGATTTCTGAAGTGAAGCAAATTGCTCATCAAAACGCTCGGCGGCGGTCGGTTCTGGTGCCGCTGGTGGGACCGACTCGCCGGTCAAGATGAAGTAGCCGACCAACAAAATCGCCAGACCCGCGATCGCACCGCAAGCGATCACAGCTCGCCGACTGCGACGATTCGACAGCAGCTTGCGGATCAAAGATCGTAACTGCATGGCGTTGCTCGGTTTCGCGCCATTCGATACCCCGCTCGTTGAACCATCAGCGGCCTTTTCAGCGACCTCGTCCGTTAGCCCGTCGCCGCTTGCGGTAGTTGAGTTTTTCGACATACCGTAGCGGACCGGGGCGTTTGTACCCTGGCATCGGAGCGCCGCAACGCGACACTCCGATGCTCAGTGAAAATTCTACCGCGAAGCGGCGATCAAGACGATTGACCCAGAAACCGTCTAAACCACGTATGCTACGACCCAGGAGGGAGGTCGGCGGACGATTCCCGCAACCATCCGCCTGCGGCAGAACTTCCCAATGGATTGATTGTTTTTTGGTAGGTGCTTTGTTGCTGTCGACCGGCGTGATTGTTACGTCATGCAAACCAACGAAGGTTCGATTACCAATTGACCGAGCACGTTGTCAATTCGAGTTTTCCAAAAATGAGGATGGTGGATTGCGAAAATTGTCTCTTGGCATCGAGCGTCGGCAATGGATATAGCTCGGGTCTTGGTTGCGGCACGTCGATTGCATTCTCGAATTCGGCCTACTTTAGTGAAATACTTGCAACATTTTAAGGCAAATCGATTGAGCGACTCGGCAATGATGGCGAAAGGTTTGGCAGTTGCTTCCGGGCATCCGGCTGAAATGAGCGGATTCTCGGCGACTGACCTGGACGAGTTTCTGGATATCTTGCGGCAGTTGATCCGTGAGCCAGCGGTCGTTGGGTCCGAAGATTCATTCTTTCGCGTTGTCCGCCGAGAACTTGAAGAATTCTCGATCGACGTGCGTTACTACAAAGGAGTGCTTGTCGCCAGCGGCAATGAACCGGACAGCCTTGTCCTGTCAGCACACATGGATCGCCACGGTTTGGTTTGCACAGGCCCCAACGAGTTCCAGTACGCGGCGTTTATCACGACCAATCAGGGCGAATTGACCGGCGATTCGGTCTCAGAGCAAATGATGGGCACGATCCAACATCGCTTTTACGGCCAACGAGTCCAAGCGCATCTGCCATACGTTGGCACGTATCTTGGCCAGGGAACGATCACGCATTCTTACGTTTGCCCTGAACGCCGCAACCTCATTTTCGAAGTCGACGGATTGGCGTTCCTGCAACCCGGCACCCCGGTCTCGTTCTTAGACCGACTGCATATCTCTGGCGGTTACATTTCTGCTCAACTGGACAACGTCCTGTCCATCGCTGTCATCATCTATCTGTTTCGGCGCGGTTTTCAAGGCACAGCGTTGTTTACCGCTGAGGAAGAGGCCGGTCGAAGTTGGCGGTATGCGCTGGCTTGGTTCCAACGACAACACAAAACGACACAGCGTCTATTGGTTCTCGACACCAGCCCCTATCCCACGACGGAAGCTGCCGAGCACCAACAACTGGTGCTACGCCGAAAGGACGCGAACGGCTTGTTCGCAACCGGCATCACGACCGAGCTGGAACATCGTTGCAACGAACTCGGCATTTCGTACAGCCACAAGGACGCGTATGTCGAAGCGTTGAACGCCGAGCGAGCGAAGCCATTGTCTTTGGGGCGTACGGAGCTGGGACGTCTGGTCGTTGCCACCAATGGACTGATCAATGGCACAACTCTGCAAATTCCGACGACGGGCTACCACACGACCAGCGAAACGGCTTCTTTGTCCTCGGTGATCGCTGCCTTACGGCTGCTAATGTCATACATTGGCTAGTGCTTTGTTCCAATTGAAAGTTAAGCTTCGACAAATTAGCCGTTTGGGCGCTAGACCCGGTTATTTCGAAGAAACCGTGGCTAGCGCTGGGCTATTAAAAATTTGATCTTGACACTGAAAAACTGCTTCTTCGAGCGTATCATTTTTGTTCCCGATTTCCGTCTGGCTTGCCCAGGCGGG
>Ga0105047_10007640_pt1 | contig 18180 bp, 11 predicted proteins | sample MAT04_FD_78384 | JGI IMG/M metagenome (GOLD analysis project Ga0105047, IMG submission 78384) | Freshwater microbial communities from Lake Fryxell liftoff mats and glacier meltwater in Antarctica - MAT-04 (megahit assembly) | ecosystem: Environmental > Aquatic > Freshwater > Ice > Liftoff...
CATGTCGCCCCTCCCCTTGCCCCCCTCTGTCCTTCGGACATCTCCCCTTGAAAAAAGGGGAGACCCTTTAGGCAAACTGATGTGTCCCTATCGCCCTTTTCCTAGTCTCCTCCTCGCCCCTCTCCTTCTCGCCCCTCTCCTTAACGGCTACAAACTGTAGCTCAAAAAAATCACCAGGCAATCATTAAACTGTCCTTTGTCGAACAAACGATAAACTGCCCCGTTAACTTTATCTTTCCTGATGCTTAACAAGGAGCTATTCATGCGGAAATGGGCGCTCAGTCTTTCGGTAACCGGGTAATTGATACCGGCCATAAACGAGGGGTTGATTACGCTGAAATCGCCATAGGTAACTTCCGCAAGGTCAAGCTCTTCGTAGCTATGCAAAATGAAAGAAAAAGAGGGCCCAACCTCCAGTATCATTTTATTTTTGAGTTTATACTGATAAAGAAAAGGCATTTCGATATAGCCCAGCCGCATTTTGTAAATGGTATAGTCCTGTTTCTTTTCGTCAGGATTATGGCGGCTGCCTTTTTGGAAATAACTTATTTCCGATTGAAAAGAAGAGCGCTCACCGGATGCTAACCTTACCCAGATTCCGGCATACAAGCCTGCCTTGTTAAAACCCGAATAAGTATCGCCTGCAACCTGGCTACCTACAAGACCAGCAGCAACACCCCCTTGAAAGGGCTGAGCAAAAGAAAAAGAAGCTGAAAGGATGAGTAAAATCAGGTAAAGATTTTTCATATTGATATTCAACACGATTAATTAAATATTGTTCTGTTTCCGTTTAAGGCAATTAAATCACGACTAAAATGCTTCTATTCACAAATTACTGGTTGGCCGGCGCTATCTTCTTCTTTACCAAACCACACATTGGCATATTCGCCATAAACACCTACGCCCATTGCATTCCAGTTCACATTTTTCCATATGCTTTTATTGATTATTACATCGTTGTGGCCTTGGCTTTTCTTCCATCCTGCCAGGATATCTTTGGCGAAAGATTGAGGAGTGGTGTAATTATAAGTTGACCAGTATGAGATTTCAAATCCATCGCCCTGGTAATTTGTTAACTCGCGTGGTTTATCCCACATGCATTTCGATTTTTTATGATCGGGTGTGTAACAACAAAATGACCAGGATCCTTTATCGGACCAGCTGTGCATATTGCAGCGTTTTCCTTGCTTAAAATTTTCTGATTGATCTTTGGCATGTGTCCGTGCAACATAACTGAGGGAGGCCGACAATTTTACTTCCGGAAGGCCTTTTTGTTTCCGGTATTCATTAATAAGCCTGAAAAGTTCAGCCTCGGTAGCTGTGATACAGGTTTCGGGTAGTAATTTAACTGCAAATTCCTGTTGTGCTGAAATTTTTCCAGCCACAAAAATAAAAACCAAACTTATTGCGAGGATACGTAGCATATGCGACTTTTACAAGTAGTAACTCCACTCCATACAAATAATTGTGCTAACGACCCGGCTCGAGTTCTTTACCTGCCTGGCCGTATCGTTTCTCTTTGATTTTCTGACCGTTGGAGAATTCCGATTTTAACATCAATTTACCATCCTGCCCCCAGTATTGCCAGGTTCCTTCCTTAATTTTATTTACATATTGCCCCGAGCCCGAAAGCCGGCCATTGGCGTAATATGCTTTCCAGGTTCCGTCAGGCTTACCCTTATCGAAATTTTCTTCCTTGATTTTAAAACCCTCAGCATCAAAATAAACCCAATATCCATGCCGCTCACCGCCGAGCCAGCTTCCTGCTTCGCTCATCTGCCCGTTATCATACCATTCCTTCCATTGCCCATCTTTAATGCCTTTTATATATTTCCCATCGGTCCTGGGTTTCCCATTCGGATACCAAACTTTATATGTACTGTCGAGGTTTCCTTCTACATAATAATTAATATATTGCTGCCGGTCATTCTCGAACCAGCCTTTCCATTGTCCCTTCATTTTCCCGTTATCGTACCATCCTGAATCTTTTACCTGTCCGTTGGTAAACCATCCTTTCCATACTCCGTTTTCTTTATTGGCAATGTATTCGCCAGTATGATGAATGTGTCCGTCCATGTACCAGTATTTCCAGATGCCGGTCCTGTCGTCGGCTGCAAACGAACCTTCCTTCCATTTCTCGCCGTTTTCGTAAACATAAGTCCATTTACCTTCCATTTTACCATCCCTGAAAGCGCCTGTACTTCCTACTGTACCGTCAGGATGATAAAATACCCAGGTGCTGTCGCGCAGATCGTTGGTGATATGTCCGCTTTCTTCAATGGTACCGTCAATCCGCCACGAAGTAACTTTGCTGTTGAGTTTGCCATATTTGAAATATCCTTCAAACTGCTTTTTGCCGTTAAGATGCCACGAAGTATATCTGCCTTCTTTAACACCGTTCACATAACTGCCTTCGGCTACTTTAAGTCCTTTAAGGTTAAACTCATACCAAATTCCTTCGCGCTGAGCGTTGACTAATTTGCCTTCCGCTTTTTTACTGCCATTCGAATAGGTCTCGACAGTGGTTTGAGAGTATGCCAGCACTGGCAGAATGGCAAAAAGAATGACAAAAATTAATTTCATTGGGAATTGATGGGATTGATGAGATTGAATGTGGGTTGAGGTAGCATGGAGCCCGGAACATGCTATGTGGTACATGCCCGAAACCATATCGTTAGTGTTTTCGTTCGGTTGTAAAAATAACCAGCTGTTCTAGTGAATTCCGCGATTCGCTTTCGGGCATGGTTTTAAGCAATTCGAGTGCTTTATGCTGGTATTCTATCATTTTTGATGAAGCATAGGCAATACCTCCACTATTATTCACGGTATTAATGAGTTCAGCTACTTTAGCAGGTTCGTTGTTGTGCTTGCGGACAATATTCATAGCACGGCGTTTTTCAATCCAGGTCATAGTATTGAGCATATGAATCAATGGCAGCGTCATCTTTTTCTCCTTTATGTCGATGCCGTTTGGTTTACCTGTTGCAAGGTTTTTCTCGTAATCGAAAAGGTCGTCCTTGATTTGAAAAGCTATGCCTACATATTCGCCAAAGAGACGCATTTTTTCGATGGTTTCGGTATCAGAACCTACGGAGGCAGCACCGGCAGCACAGCATGATGCGATAAGTGATGCGGTTTTTTTTCGTATAATTTCAAAATAAACCGGCTCTTCAATATCGAGTTTCCGTGCTTTTTCTATTTGCAGAAGTTCTCCCTCGCTCATTTCGCGGGTAGCGTTCGAAACAATTTTCAATAGGTGATATTCTTCGTTTTCCAACGAAAGAAGCAGTCCGCGCGATAAAAGATAATCACCGACAAGCACAGCTATTTTATTCTTCCACAATGCATTAAGGGAAAAGAAGCCTCGTCGCTCGTTGGAGTCATCAACCACATCGTCGTGAATAAGGGTTGCTGTATGCAAAAGCTCGATCAATGATGCCGCATGATGAGTACTTTGATTTACTTCGCCACATACTTTGGCAGTAAGGAAAACAAACATGGGCCTCATCTGCTTGCCTTTACGCTTGATAATATAGCGGGTAATAGTATTCAGCAGCGGCACTGGGCTTTTCATCGAGTCGCGGAAATGTTTCTCAAACTCTTCGATATAGGAAGCTATGGGAGCTTTAATCTGGTCGATGGTGAGCATTCGTAATTTGAATATAGATTTAAGTACTCAAAAGTAGTATTTATCAGTGAATAAACAGCGGGAAGGGAAATTCGTTTTTACAAATGGCGACTTGCTCTGGGTTTTATTATACTTTTGTTAAAGAATTCTGATGCTGCAACTCTGCAGACAGTAAAAGAAAAAAGCATGTCGGGTATATTGTTTGATGAAATTGTTTTTGGTCCTGTAAAAAGCCGTCGTTTCGGAATTTCGCTCGGAATTAATCTTTTACCTTTACAGGGAAAGCTATGCACTTTTAATTGTATTTATTGCGAATGCGGCCTCACCGAAGAGCGTAAAAAAGAGAAATCAAAACTTTTTACTGCAGCTGAAATAACATCTTCACTTCAAAACCGCTTCAAAGCCTTAAAAACCGGCGGCCTTAATCCCGACAATATTACTTTTGCAGGTAATGGTGAACCAACTCTTCATCCCGAATTTGAAAATATTATTGATGAAACCATTCGCCTGCGCGATGAATATTTTCCTAAAGCAAAGATAACCGTGCTGTCAAATGCCACCCGCCTCGACCGCGAAAATGTAAAAAGAGCGTTGCTTCGTATTGATAATAACGTACTTAAACTCGATGCCGGAACCGATGCCACGTTTCAGGCAATCAACAGACCGACGCACCCTATAACGCTTGAAAACATACTAGTTCAACTGAAAGGTTTCAGCGGAAACCTCACCATACAAACTATGCTGATCCGTGGTGAAGTAGATGGAAAACAAGTAGATAATACGACAGAAGATGAACTTTTACACTATTTGGGACATCTGAAAGAACTCAACCCTAAACTTGTGATGCTGTACCCGATAGACAGACAAACCCCATATAAAACACTTGTTAAAGTACCTGAAACTGAATTTCGTGCTTTAGCCGTACGAATCGAAGAAATGGGCATAAAAGCGGAAGTTTTCTTTTAAAATGCAGTATTTGCCTCTTCAAACATTTTAAACCTGCTAGCTTGTCCTGAAATTTGTTTACAGTTTATATGGTATTGTACCCCTTGGCCCTTCGGACATCTCCCCTTGCGCTTCGTACGCGCTCAGCATGAAGGGGAGAACCTTCTGGGCAAACTCTTGTCTCTCTATCGCCCTTCGCCTTGTCTCCTTGTCCCCTTGTCTCCCCTTCCCATTCCCTAAACCCTAAACCCCAAACCCTATCTTCAACCCCTCATGTTAGAGTACGAGCCAAAAATCCTCCTCGCTTTCGCCGAGACCCTGAGTGGTAACCAGGAGATATTCGACTGGCTGATGAAAAACGGCTACCAGGAACTTGGCGCTTTGAGCATGTGTTTACGCGGTAGCGAGCAAGCCTTTACCTGGCTGATGAAAAATGGGTATCCGCACTTTGGGGCACTCGACAGGGCAATTGATGGAGACCCGAAAGCTTATATCTGGTTACAGAAAAACGATTTTCAGATATTGGCTATACTGGCCGATGCCTGCCATGAAAAACCCGAAGCTATTGAATATCTTAACAGGAATAATCTCCCAATTCTCACACTGATAGCGCGTAAGTTTATTACTTTTCGGGATAATCAAACTTATGATTATCATAAGAAGCAATTTTGAAACCTGAATAGTTAAAGCAAAAAACCACGTCTCCTAAAAGACCGTGGTTCAGTATCCGAGTGATAATCAAAGTTATTTTACCCGCACTTGCTATACCCGCAAGAGGTACAGGTCATGCATCCTTCTTTGTAAATAATAGTGTTTTTATCCTTACACTCAGGGCAACTGTGGCCGGTTTGTGTTCCATCAGGGATAAACTTTTTAAGACCACGGATAACGCCGTTTTTCCAGGTGGTAATACTTACATTGTCGAAACTCAGGTTATCAATCAATTCAACAACATATGGCAATGGCATACCATGGCGAAGAATACCGGAAATAAGTTTGGCATAGTTCCAGTATTCTTTTTTAAAGGAACGCGACAAACCACGGTGAGTTACGCGGTAGCCGTAATTATCTTCGTATTCAAAATCGTAACGGGCCGAAACATCTTCATTCTCTTTTTTACGGATAACCCAGCCTTTTTTCACATAATCAGGTATGTAGAAATCGGAACTTTTACCGGTAAATATTTCGTACGGTTTGTTATTGATTAAACCAACGAAAGCAATCCATTTTTCGTCCTCATTCATAAAACGTACTACTTCCACTTCCAGTTCTTTTGGGCGCGGTGGTGCTTTCGTTTCCTGGAATTCGTTTATTTCTTCTTTTTTGGTTTCGTTGCTGATCAAAACGCCCGAACGGGAACCGTCGCGGTAGATTGTCATCCCTTTGCAACCACTTTCCCAGGCAGTGAGGTAAACATCGCTTACAAGCTCCTCAGTGGCTTCAGCCGGCAGGTTTACGGTAACGCTAATGGAATGATCGACCCATTTCTGAATGGCACCTTGCATAGTAACTTTTGCAACCCAGTCGATATCGTTACTGGTAGCTTTGCAATATGGAGATTTTTCAGTAATTGCCTGCAATGCTTCGTCGCTCATAAAAAGAGCATTGTCAACATCGTGGCCGTTAATCCGCATCCAGTCGAGGAATTTCGGGTGAAATACGTTATATTCTTCCCACGAATCGCCAATTTCATCCACAAATGAAACATGAACATTTTTATCGTTCGGATTTACCTTGCGACGGCGTTTGTAGCTAACCATAAACACAGGCTCAATGCCGGAGGTGGTTTGTGTACAGATACTTACGCTTCCTGTAGGAGCTATGGTAAGCATACTGATATTACGACGTCCGTGTTTCTCCATTTTGGCATATACTTCAGGAGCATGTTCGCGGATACGGTTGATCAGCGGATTGTTTTTCTCGCGTTCGAAATCAAAAATCGGGAATGCGCCCCGCTCAGCAGCCAGGTCAGCGGAAGCTCCGTAAACCTCAATAGCCAGTGTTTTATGAACATCAACACTAAAAGTGGTGGCATCGCTGGTTCCGTAACGCATATTAAGAGCTGCAAGCATATCGCCTTCAGCAGTGATACCGATGCCGGTGCGGCGACCCTGTATTGTTTTTTCGCGGATTTTCTCCCACAGAATGCGCTCGGTGCGTTTGGTTTCTTCGTCCTCGGGATCGGAGATGATTTTGGCCAGAATTCCGTCAATTTTCTCCATTTCCAGATCGATGATATCATCCATGATACGAAGCGCGTACCGCGAATGCTCAGCAAACAATTTATGATTGAAAGTAGCCTGTGGCGTAAATGGATTTTCGACGTAATTGTAAAGGTTAATAGCTATCAGGCGGCAACTGTCGTAAGCACAGAGTGGAATTTCACCGCATGGATTGGTCGAGAGGGTTTTAAATCCCAGGTCGGCGTAGCAATCAGGAACCGATTCGCGGATGATAGTATCCCAGAAAAGGATGCCCGGCTCAGCTGATTTCCATGCGTTATGGATAATTTTGTCCCATAAACCACGAGCATCTATTTGTTGAACTTTTGATGGATTTTTTGATTCAATAGGATATTGTTGCTTATACTCACTTTTATTTTTTACGGCACGCATAAAATCATCATCAATCCTTACTGAAACATTGGCACCTGTAACTTTACCCTGTTCCATTTTTGCATCTATAAAATTCTCGCTGTCAGGATGTTTTATAGAAATGGAAAGCATAAGTGCTCCCCGGCGGCCATCCTGCGCTACTTCGCGGGTTGAATTGCTGAAACGTTCCATAAACGGCACAATACCTGTTGAAGTAAGAGCGCTGTTTAGTACGCGGCTTCCGGCAGGCCTGATGTGCGATAAATCATGACCAACACCACCACGGCGTTTCATCAGCTGAACCTGTTCCTGATCCACCTTCATGATTCCGCCATACGAATCCTGGTTTCCATCGCTGCCTATCACGAAGCAATTTGACAGGGACGAAATCTGGAAATCATTTCCCATTCCAGCCATAGGGCTTCCTTGCGGCACTATATAACGAAAATCACGAAAGAGTTCGAAAATCTCATCTTCACTGAGGGGATTCGGGTAGTTCTTTTCTATGCGTGCAACCTCCGATGCAAGCCGGTGGTGCATATCATTTGGTGTTAACTCATAAATATGGCCGTCGCTGTCCTTCAGCGCGTATTTGTTCATCCATACACTGGCTGCAAGTTTGTCGCCTTTAAAATAAACGGTGGCAGCTTCCAGCACCTCCTCATGCTTGTATGCAGTCAGTTTCTTACTCACAGGTTTTGGGGTATTCTCTTGGTTCATTGGGGTTAATTCAGGGTTCGGAACTTCGAAAGCTTTAGGCTTCGGAGCCTGATCAACAAAATCAGATCCCGCAATGCCGGGTCGCTGACGTTGTTCAAGCACTTTACCATAAAAATCATTTTTTACACTCTCCTCTACTGAGGAATCTATCTGTGAAAAAAGATTAACGTCCATATTTTGCTCCGTTCATCGGTTAATAAAAATAAGAATCTGCTGAAAGCCAATATCGTTAGTTGATTTTATTGGCTGAAGTCAGGAAATACAAATTTACACTATGCATACCGGATAAATCAAATACAGTTATTAACAAAATTAGTGTTAGTAAGCATTAACTAATTGTATATCTGAACATTAAACCCTTGATAAGTAGCGAAACCCTTGTCAATAGCGGGTTTCAGAATGCCTATGAATAAAGGGATGTAAGAATCTTAAAATTACTCTTTAAAAACAAGTAGAAAACAGATAAATATATTGTAATATAGTATGCTTAATTTTTGATTTAAAAGTCAAGAACATAACAGTATTAATAATTCACTAACTTTCATGTTTCCAGATAAGTTTTTTACCAAAACCCAATCTGTTATGTGTCATTTTTATAAAGCCCGGAACTATAGCCCATAAAGTAAGTTTCTTGAAATTGGCTATAGGGAATTTATGAAGATATACCTTTTCGGCTTTTTCGTAAAGTTCACCCGACAATTCAGTTGATTTTCCGGTAAACTGTATGCCCTGAATTTTACCTACCATTGTGGTTTCGAGTGCAATAGCTCCGGACACTACAGGTTGAACAAGCATTTCATCTACATGCCGGGTGCCATGATCGGAAGTAAATACAAACATATTCAACTCTTCAACATACACATAAAAACAGGTGCAGACGTATGGGATATTAAGAGCCGAAGTTGCTAAAGTAAAAATGTGATGTTTGCGAATAAATTCTGTTATCTGCTTTTCGGGTAGTTCCATAGTTAAAAATCGAGGCTCAGTGACAGATAGAAAACATAAGGTTGAATTACCTGGTCTTCGATTCCCCAGGCCCAGTCGGCACGAAGAAAATATCCGAATAAAGTACTTCTCAATCCAAAGCCATAACCTGCAATCAGGGGATCTTTCTGTACCTGAACAGTTATTGCCAATGGTGGACTGCTGATATTACGGGTATAATAAGTATTTTCCTCAGTAAGTGGATTCAGACCTTGCCATGCCGAGCCTATATCGGTAAATCCGACAATCTGGAAATTATTCAGGAATTCGGAACGCAGTGGTTTATTCAGGAAATACCTGAAAACAGGAAAGCGCAACTCAGAACTTAATAAGGCAAACGTATTACCGCTACGCGCATTTTGTACAAAACCGCGCATGTTGGTTGCCAGGGTTTGAAATGCATAATTTTGAGTGTAATCAATCTGGTATTCGCTATCAAACCTTGGAGCCAGCCAGTTATCAACACCGCCCATATAATACAGCAATTTGTTTTTACCGAACGAAGTACTTCCCGAGAGACGGTTTGCCCAGATAAATGAACGATGTATACGGGTATAATTCCTGACATCGAAACCTACAACAATCATATTGACTGATGGCTTTTTAACCAGCTGATAATACTCGCCAAACACTTTATACCGCAGACCAACAAGAAGATTTGTACCAATCTCGCGGGAATTGTCATATACAAGTTCCCCCTTTCCTATTGCCCATGTGCTTCCTTCAGCCGTCATATTAGCCGTTGGATAATCATAAGCCATAACATAAGGCTTGTTGTATTGTATTGTTGCTGTTCCTTTCAAAGCCAGCACTTCGGTGAACGCATATCGGAGTACATAGTGAAGCTCATGAATGCGTGTACGGATATATGCATTGGAATATGAAACATCAAAACCAGTGCGATGAAAATACACTTCACGATCAATACGGTGTTTCAGGTTTGCATAACCAAAAAGATACTCGTTATTCACCAGACTTGTATTCAGCCTGATACCTCCGATCATGCGATAATCTTCGAGAAGATCCGTTGCCCCAACAACAAAAAGTGCATTTGTAGGTGAGTTTTGATATACAGGTCCTGCATAGCCAAGATAGGGCTGGTAGCTAAGGTTCAGATATGAAAAATCGAGCTGGCTAACCAACTGGTTAACAGAAAATTCAACATTGTAATTTCGTGGCTTGGGCAGTTTAATGATGCCTCCTGTGTTCTCAGGACTTAATACTTTTGACTGAAATAAGGATGGTTTGCTAACAGAAATATCGCCCGAAATCTGGTAGTTATTGATATCAATACCTGAAGTATCTGGCTTTATAGGAGAAATATCATTTTCATATACAGGCACAAACCGTTTCCGCTTTTCTTTGCTTTCAGGTTTTGCTTTTTTTAGCAGAGCTTCTTTCTTTTTCGTTTCTTCCTTAGCTTCAAGGATCTGCATATATTTCGAAGGCTCAAGGTTTTGAAGCGGGCTTAGCTTTCCCACAGGTATTTCGCCCAGGTAAATACTATATTTATTATCCTCAAAAACCAACTCTGAGGTTTTGCGACCCATATATGAAATTTCCTGTGTAAGGATACTTCGCGGATAGTTGGTGAGTGGAAACGATTGTGTAAAATAGCGGTAATGTACAATTGTGTCTACATAGGATACGGTACTGTCGAATCGTGCGGCGTACCTGTTATAAACGCCGTTCGCATCACTCAGGTAAGTAAAATAACCCGGACTAAAGGACATGGGCTGAATTTCGTTAGCAAGGCGGGTTTTAGTAACCCTGTTCAGAACTTTGCTTCCTGAACCTCGCTCATAAATAAATAAATCAGCATTTTCCAGTCCATCATACGAAATCAGGTTTTCCTTTGTAAAACGGATGGTATCATCTGGTCGGTTAGAGCTAAATATAATCCGGTTACTTTTAGCCAGGAATCGGGGATTCAAATCGTTATACACATCCTGTGTTATAGGTTCTGCCGTATTTGCAGCCACACTGTAAAGATAAATATCCGATTGTCCGCGCTGTACAGCCGACATCACGAAGGAACGACCATCAGGGGAATATGAAAAGTCGAGTATTTTTTGAAAATTGAAAATGTTCTGGTTTTGCCATTGCCGGGTTTCAACATCATAAAAGTACAGATACAGCAGTCCTTTATGCTCAAGCATCATAGCTATCACATTGCCGGCAGGATGCCAGGCAAGTAATGGATATGAGTAATCTACTTTCTCGTCAGTACGGAAACCTTTTTTGAAAATACGTTTTTTCTTGCCCGTAGCCAGATCCTGAATAAAGACCTTGTACCTGCCTTTATCATTGAAAGAGTAGAGTATTTTTTCGCCATCAGGACTGATTCGCAGGTTATTGTAAACCATATCGCGTTTCATTTTCAATTTCAGCTGAGTGTTATAAGGACTATAGGCCATAGCTTCAGTTGAATACACATCTTTGTACCATTCGTACCACTCTTCCACTACTTTTTTGAATGAAACGCCAAGAACGTATAGAAACCCGCTTTCGAAACTACGGTTTACCCTGGTCATGTAAACAATATTGGCAATATTCTCTTCACCATATTTTTCGGCGATAAAGCGCCAAAGCGAATGACCAGCCAATACCGCATCATCTTCAATCAGATGATTGAATCTTTTGTATTTCCCACTCAGAATACCATCCTTAACTTTATTATCGAGTTCGGTATCCCAGTTTCGGCTATGGTAGGACACAAGCCCGTCAATATACCACGAAGGCAGATTAATTAAAGTGCTGTTTTTAACCTGAGATCCCAGTGATCCTCCGTAAATCATATTTTCGATAAGCAAGCGGGTAATTCCAGCTCTTATCTGCCTGTCGAAATGGTTTAAATCGCCATCGAAATACAGAAAAACTTTGGTGCCGATAATATGCGTTATACCACCAGTATTATATTTTTCCTGATTCATTAAGCCTATATTGCTCTGCTTCAGATCCGAATACGTATTATAAATGATAAACTGTGTTTTCTGGTCGAGTGTCGTCTCGAGTTTTGCTTCAATTTCGGGAATGTATTTTCCGACATAATCGGCAGTATGCTGTGCAAGTTCTTTCCCGTTCAGATAATAATAGACATCAAAATTGTTAAAACGAAAGTAGGTCCACAGGAAATCCGTGTACTGAACCCTGTTTTTACCAAAGGTCATTTGCGACCCATTATAAAACTGTGCCGAAACAGGAAATGACAACAACCATATAACCAGGATGATACTAAATATCCTGATCATTTTCACTATCCTTATCCTAAGTGGTAATTCCATTTACTGCAATATATTTTTCACCCCGCTAAAGTAACAAAAATCTATGGTTCAATGTTTATGATATGCATATTGAGTTATTTGATAACTTTATGCCATCAAATTTAGTATAACTATGAGCAAAAATGTGAACAGTTTTGTTTTTAATTCATTTGGTGTAAACACTTATGTACTAAGCGATAATACCGGAAAATGCCTGATAGTTGATCCTGCCTGCCAAAGTAAATCTGAAGAAAATGAACTTGCTTTGTATATTTCAGGTAATAATCTTGTGCCTGTTGGTATGGTAAATACGCACTTCCATATTGATCATATTATCGGAAACACTTTTATATGTAACACTTTTAATCTCAGGCCACAATGCCACAAAAACAGTAAAATGTTCTGGGAAACAGCAACAGAATTTGGTTCGGTATTTGGAATAAAAGTTGAGAATCTGATAGTACCCACCGATTTTATCGAAGAGGGCAACAGTATAGAATTTGGCAACTCATCAGTGCAGGTTTTATATACTCCGGGTCATGCTGACGGAAGCATTTGTCTGGTAAATCATGCTGAACGTTATGTGATTGCGGGTGATGTTTTGTTTCGAGACAGCATTGGCCGAACTGATTTGCCAACAGGAAATTTTGATACACTTTATGAAAGTATTACATCGAAATTATTCACCCTGCCTGACGATTACATTGTTTATCCCGGGCATGGGCCTGAAACTACAATCGGGTATGAGAAACGGAATAACCCATTTTTAGGCTAAAAGAACAAAAAAAGCCTCCCGGTTTTTTTGGAGGCTTTTTAAAAAATAAGTAATATTCTAAAATCAGGTACTTGTACTACAAACAATGTTTTTACTAATGTTGTGTTAGAAATATCGTGGTGTAAGAATTCTTTTAGCAACATTTATATCAAAGCTCAAACGAATTTCGTGCGAACCTTTGTTGTATGATTTTAATTCGTTGAGCCAGATATCATACGAATATCCAACCCGAAAGTTTTGGGCTATGTTAATTTCAGTCATAAACGAAACAGCTTTCTCCGTGCGGTAGGATGCACCTAACCAAATTGTATTGGCAAACAGGAAACTGGCGTTTAAATCTAATTGCGGAGGTGAATTTTTAACATATTTTGCCAGTACCGAAGGACGGAAAATTACATTTTCTCCAACAGGAATAGCTACTCCGGCCATGCCGTAAAAATGTGCAAGCAATTTAGTAACCTGAGTGTTGCCTTCCGAATCCTGCACCAGCAGAGTTTGATTCTGCAACAACTGATGTGATGAAAGTCCGGCATAAAAATTCTTTGTGTAGTAGTAAACTCCGAAATTGGCATCAGGTGTAACTTTTTTCTCAACCCTGTTTATCAGAAATGGATCATCCTCGTTTTGCGCTTTGAAATCATTCCACACTATTCCGTTGCTTTTAACCCCTGCCTGAATACCAAAAGATAATTTTCCTTTCGGGAAAATAACGCGGTAAGCAAATGTAGCCATAGCCGATGTATTCGACATTGGGCCAATTCGATCATTATATATCTGACCACCTAAAGCAAGGTTCGGATTATTTAGAGGAGAATGCAATGAAGCACTGATTGTTTTTGGAGCGCCATCAATATTAACCCATTGATTGCGGTATATTAAATCGGCGGATATAAGCTCGCGGCTTCCTGCATAACCGGGATTTACAGCTAGCTTATTAAACATGTACTGGCTGAATAATGGATCCTGCTGAGCAAATAAAATTGATGCTGATATAAAAAAGAGTAAAGTAAAGATTGTTTTCATGTTTCGGAGTAGTTACAAGTTGTATTAGTATAGTATGCGAAAGCTAAAGATGCTTTTCGAATACAACACTTCTAATTTTTCAATAATTATGCCAAGTTTGATAACACACTGTTTGTCTGCACTTTACAACAATATTACAAATAAGCTAAAATCTTTTTGTCCCTTTATGGGAGTGTATGTTCTGTTTTAGGATACCTGCTCTAAAATGGTATTCACACTAAAAAATCTTTTAATCTCTGAACTCCTGTCATTTAAGCATGTACACCGTATAATTTAATTATAAAAAATAGCCTTTAGTAAATTTTTACAGAAACCGAAAATGAATATCCACATTTATTCTGAATTTCACTTTTCTAATAAAATTAATCAAAACAAAAAATTCGATAAGTAATTACAATCTATCGTCCCTCTTTTCAAAAGAGCCTGTCACACAAAAGCCGGGAGGAATAAGACACTTGAATGGAAAGCCCCGGAAAACAAAAATCCGGATAGTATCAAATCCAAATTTTCCTTCATGACAATAATTAAGAACTAACAATCTGATAAACACAAAAATTCCTGTAAATCATGTGTTTTGATTTACAGGAATCATGTTGAATGATATAAGTGGTTTCTACAAACCGGAGCCTGTAGCGGCTTTCAGCACAATATTAATAAAGGAAACAGACTATTCCTCATTCCAGCGTAATAATACCCAACCTGTCCGTGTATCAGTATCATTAAGTTTTAGAATGTAGTAAAATGTACCTGCCGTTAACTTATTCCCCTTTTCGTTAGTGCCATCCCAGAACACTGTAACATTGTTATATCCTTTAAATTCGCGAACTCTATCGCCCCAGCGGTTAAAGATTTGGATTGTATTATTAGGAAAATCTTCTATTCCCCTGATAAACCATGTATCATTTTTCCCATCCCTGTTCGGTGTAACCAGATTGTATATTTCTATAAATTCACGAACCGGAAATATGGTGATTACCACTATGGCGGTAGAACATTTGGAAGGTGTGCCTTTATCACAGATCATGTAGGTCAACGTATCGTTACCGGTAAAGTTCAGGGATGGTGTGTAAATGATAGAGCCGTCTTCGTTAAGGATAGCTGTTCCGTTTTCCGGATTGCTGATGATGCTTACATCCAGCCCCAGACCAATCGGATCGGAGTCGTTAACCGTTACATTAACCAGCGTTGAGGCATTTAACCCGGTGGTATCGTAGTCGTTAACTGCGATGGGGCGCTGAACTCCGCCCATGCTGATGGTAACTTCATCACTGGCCGAACAACCGCTTAACACATCCGTTACCGTTAAAGTAAATACCGTTTCTGCATTCAGAATGTGGGTATTGGGAGTTAGCGTATTGTTTTGCACGATCATTTCTTCCGGAGTCCAGTTGTATGAGAATATGCCTGACCCGCCTGTTGCTGTTGCGTAAAACGTGGCTGCTGTTCCTATGACGATAGCTTCATCTGTTCCGGCGTTAACCGCAATAGCAGGATTAATATTCAGGATCATCAGATCCTTGATCACCATGTTTCCGCAGGCGGAAGTTCCGTTAGCTGTAAGCGTGAACTCAATCAGGCCTGTTTCGCCTGCTGCCGGGGTATAGGTCGGGTTCAACGCATTGGGTTCCGATAGCGTACCATTTCCGGTGTGGCTCCAGGATACAGACTTGTAATTAGCGGCGGTGGCGGCTGTAAAAGTGAAAGGTTCAATGGAGCATAAAGCTGCGTCAGCACCGGCATGAGCTATAGGAACTTTGATGAAATCGATATGTAACATATCGCTGGCATTCCCGCAATATCCATTTCCGCTTACCAGAAGGGTAATTTCTACAAATCCGTTGTCCAGATCAGCCTGCCCCGGCGAGTACACCGGATTCAGAATGGCTGCGTTGTTAAAGGTTCCCGATCCGGAAGTGATCCATTCAATAGCAGTGTAATGAGTTGCCTGTGCAGTATTTATCTCAACCGGGGCCGATAAGCAGGATGCGATATCAGAACCGGCATTTGCCGTAACAGCAGGTATTACCTGGAGGGTAAGACTGTCAGTAACCGGGCCGCATGGCATTGTGCCGGTAGCCATTACAAACAAGTGAACGAAACCGGATTCTGCTGCTGCCGGAATATAGGTTGGATTAAGGGTTCCTGCATTTTCGAGAGTACCTAGTCCATTGTGTGTCCAGTTTACAGCAGTTGCGGTGCTAACTGTTGCGTCATTTACTGTATATGGTTCATTATTGCAAATGGTAGTTCCTTCGCCTGCAAATACTTTCGCGGCCGGAATCAGGGTAATTACAACCTGGTCATTAGCTGTTCCGCATGTTGAGGTTACAGTAAGTGTCAGTATAACTGTACCATTCTGAATATCTGCCTGGCTTGGAGTATAAGTTGCATTTAACAGGGAAGAACTATCGAAGGTACCTGTTCCGTTTGATATCCACTGTATCGTTGAAGCACTTGAAGCTGTTGCAGAAGCTAACAATACAGGAGTTCCATCACAACTTGTAATATCCTCTGCGGCTGATGCCAGCGGGGCAACATTGATGGTCAGGATTTTCACATCCGTTGCATTTCCACATGGCTCAATGCCCGTAGCGGTAAGGGTTAAGCTAACCACACCAGTTTCTCCGGCTGAAGGAGTATAGGTTGGGCTTAGGGTAGTTTCATCGGTAAGTGTTCCCTGTCCGTTATGTGTCCAGCTAACCAAAGTATAATTTTGTGCTGTAGCGTCGGCAAACTGGTAAGGTATGTTCTGACAAGCTGAGGCATCAGCACCGGCATAGGCTGTAGTAGCAGGATTGATGGTCAGGGTCATGTTATCACTTGCATTTTCGCAAGGAGGTGTTCCTGTGGCTGTAAGCGTAAGGATAACACTTCCGTTTGTTTCGTCTGCTGCACCTGGTATATAGGTGGTAATGGCCAAGGCAGGATCGGTAAATGTTCCTGTTCCGTTGGTTGTCCATATCGAACTGCCCGTATATCCTGCAAACGCATTTACAGTAATGAAGCTCTGGCCTACGCAAATAGTTGCATCCGATCCGGCTACTGCTATAGGAGCCGGCAGAATGGTGAGCAACATTTGGTCTTCGGCGGATGCGCAAGGAACAATACCTGTAGCTGTAAGTTTCAGGTAAATATTGCCCGTTTCACCGTTAACAGGAACGTAAGTAGGTGTCAGAGTTGAATCATTCTGAATGGTACCTTGTGCTGTTGTTGTCCAAAGTAAGGAAGAATAATTTTGAGCTGAGGCTGTTGATACTGTAAACGATTGACCGGCACAACGAATATCATCCTGTCCTGCATCAGCGATGGACATCGGGGTGATAACCACGGTTTGTGTGCAACTTGATGCGTTTCCATGAATGTCAGTTGCTATCCAGGTAACCATTGTTGTACCCGGATCAAAGGTTGCAGGTGCATTGTTGATGATGCTCAAAACTTCACAATTATCAGTTGCTGTTGCTGTATCCAAAACTAAAGGTTCGGTTGAGCAGATCAGTATATCAGATGGACATGTGATAATCGGAGCTTCGGTATCATTAACCGTAACAGTCATGGAACAGGTAGAGGGGTTTCCACAATCATCCGTAACTGTCCAGATTACTGATGTTGTTCCAACAGGATAGTATCCGGAAGCATCAGCAGTGCTATTTATACTGTTAGTTAAAGTAACTGAACTACAGGTTTCAACGACTGAAGGCAGAGGAACAATAACTATTGCTCCGCAAACACCCAGGTCATTATTGACTGTGGAGTTTTCAGGACAGGTAAGAACCGGAGCGGTAATATCAACAATAATAAAGGTAGCTGCGGTGGTAGAAGCATTTCCGCAGTCGTCAGTAGCTGTGAAGATAAGCGTTGCCGATCCTGTGGCACCGCAGAGGTTGCTTAGCGCTACAAAATTGTTGCTCCAGGTAACTGAACCTGAGCAGATATCCGAAGCTACGGCACCGCCGTTTGAAGTGAGCCATGCATTCAGTTCAGCTGTATTTCCAAGTCCATCGCATTCGACCGTCAAATCCGAAGCCTGTGTGGTGATGGATGAAGCGGTAATATCAACAATAATAAAGGTAGCTGTGGTGGTAGAAGCATTTCCGCAATCGTCAGTAGCTGTGAAGATAACCGTTGCCGATCCTGTGGCACCACAATCATTGCTTAAAACTTCAAAATTGTTGCTCCAGGTAACTGAACCTGAGCAGATATCCGAAGCTACGGCACCGCCGTTTGAAGTGAGCCATGCATTCAGTTCAG
>Ga0105047_10007641_pt1 | contig 18180 bp, 11 predicted proteins | sample MAT04_FD_78384 | JGI IMG/M metagenome (GOLD analysis project Ga0105047, IMG submission 78384) | Freshwater microbial communities from Lake Fryxell liftoff mats and glacier meltwater in Antarctica - MAT-04 (megahit assembly) | ecosystem: Environmental > Aquatic > Freshwater > Ice > Liftoff...
AGCTTTTATTTGCTGAAGGCGCTCGAGGCCACGCCCGACTGGGAGCCCGCCGCAGCCGATCTGATGGTCGCGTACCTCGACGAAGAGAACGCCCCCGCGGCCGCCGCGTTCGCGGAGAAGTTCTTGGCCGCGAACCCCGGTGCCGCGGGCGTGGGCCGAACCTACGTCGAGGTGTTGATGGCGCGGAGGGATTTCGCCGGCGCCCTGGAGCAATTGGCCCCGCTCCGGAAAGACAATCCCTTCGATGTGGATATCCGCGAACTAGCAGTCGATTGTGTCTTTTATTGCATTTATCACTTCGCCATCGAGGGCGACTGGGAGATCCCCGAGGCGATGCTGGCCGCCGAGCGGGAATTGCTCGAGAGCGAATCCGCGGTGATGACGGGGCACCTGCGCTACGCGTATTACAAGAAGTGCAAGCGGACGGCCGAAGCCGACGCCGAATTCCAAAAGATCGATCCGACGCGGTTGATCCACGCGTTCTTTCTCCTCGCGAACGCCCAGACATTCCGGGCGAAGCCGGCGGAGAAAAGCGCCGCGACCAAGGGATATAAAGCAGCCCTCGCAGCGGGCGCGAGCGCCGGTGAAGTCTTGGCGCTGTTCAAGGCCTACGAGTTCTTCATTCAAGGCGGTATCGAGTTCACCGGCCAGAAGCCGCTATTCAAAGGCATCGTCGACGCGATGCTCGCCACCGCCGGCGATCCGGACTTGACCGAAGACCAAGCGGTCGAGTTGACCACGACTCTCGGGCCGCTGACGACGGCGCCGAAGTTCGAGAAGTTCGCCGCCGCGCTGGGCAAGCGGTTCCCGAACCACCCGCTCTTCGTCTTGGCCATCGTGGAACTCTGGGCCGCCAAACAGACCTCCGGCCGCGCGCCGTACAAGATCGTCAACCTCCTGCGTAAAGCCCGCGAGCTCGTGAAGAAAGCCACCGACCCGAAATACAAAGTCTACGAAGAGCGGATCGACGAACTGAACGAACATCTTGACCCGTTCTCGACGTTGCGGAATATGTTCGACAGCTTCTTCTAACCGGCAAGCCATGACCCCAAACGATCCCTACTCGATTCTCGGCTTGCCCGCCGGCGAAGACATCGCCGACAACGCGGTGCGGCAACGTTACCTGCAGCTCATCCGCGAATTCCCTCCGGAGCAGCAGCCGGCGAAGTTCGCGGCAATCCGCGCCGCCTACGAGAAAATCCGCACCCTGCCGGCGCGGGCGAACTATCGGTTGTTCGAAGCCGGCGGCGAAGACACCTTGGACGAGATCCTCCAAGTCGTCCAGGCGACGCAAGCCCGGTCCCGGCCCACCCTCCAACAATTGATCGACGCGACCGAGGCAACCAATACACCATGAGCCCCGACGAGATCGACCGCGTCCTCGCGAATTTCCGCATTTGGCTGGAAGCCTTGCCCGACCCCGCCGAACCCCGACCGATGGCCCCGCCCGCGGTCGATCTCGGCGCGCTTGCCGCGCAGTTCACGGCGCTGCGTCACGATGTGAACCTGCAAACCAAAGCGACGCGCGCCGTCCTGGATCAATCTGGCGAGGCCCTCAAACAACTCGCCGCGCGGCCCCCGTCCGCCGACCCGGAATCGCACCTGCAGCCGACCCGCAAACTGCTCGTGGATCTCGCCGATGCCCTGAGCTTGTCTCACTCGCAAATTTCCAAGTCGGTCGCGGCGGGCGGTGAATTCGCCGAGATCGAATGGCCCGCGCCGCCGGAGTTCGCCAAAGTCGGATTTTGGAAGCGGCTGCTCGGCGCAGCGCCGGATACCGAGTGCCTCCACTGGGCCGACGCGATGCAGTCCCAGGCCGGTGTCATCTTGACCGAGCGCGACCGACTCCACGCGATCCTCGCCGGCTTAGCGGACGGCTATGCCCTGAGCCTGCGGCGCATCGAACGCGCCTTCCCCCCATTCGATCTCGAACCGATAGAATGCGACGGGGAAGCGTTCGACCCGGAATTGATGGAAGTCGTCGAAGTCATCGGCGATTCCGACACCCCGAGCGGCACGGTCGTGAACGTCGTCCGCGCCGGGTATCGTGTGAACGGGCGAGTCTTCCGATTCGCCCAAGTAGCCGTGGCCCGGTGAGCCGCAACTAGAAATTTCAACCCGAGTGCAAGATGCCAGACATCATCGTGGGAATCGACCTCGGTACCACCAATAGCGAAGTCGCCATCGTCGAGAACGGCCAGCCACGCGTGATCGCCGTCGATGGCGATCCGATCCTGCCGTCGGTCGTCGGCTTATCCGCGGACGACAAACTCCTCGTCGGGAAACCGGCCCGGAACCAATACGTGTTGGCCCCCGAGCGTACCGTCAAATCGGTGAAGCGCCAGATGGGGCTCGACCTGAAGATTTCCCTCGGCACGCAGCAGTTCCGCCCGCAGGAGCTCTCCGCGATGATCCTGCGACGCTTGAAGGAAGCCGCCGAGAAGGACCTCGGCCAACCGGTGACCAAAGCCGTCATCACGGTGCCGGCGTACTTCAACGACAGCCAGCGCCAAGCGACCCGCGAAGCGGGGCAACTCGCCGGGCTCGAAGTCGTGCGCATCTTGAATGAACCCACGGCCGCGGCCCTCACCTACCGGCCGAACCCCGAAACGAGCGAGAAATTTCTCGTCTACGATCTCGGCGGTGGCACCTTCGACGTCAGTATCGTCCAAGCCGAAGGCGGCGTTTTCGAAGTCCTCAGCAGCCACGGCGACACCCAACTCGGCGGCGACGACTTCGACGAACTCCTGCTCAATCACATCGCCGACGAGTTCGAGCAACTCTACGGCATCGACCTGCGGGCCAACCCGCCGACGCGGGCGCGGTTGCTCCGGGCCGTGGAGAACGCGAAGAAAACGCTCTCCGATCACGCCTTTGCCAAGATCGAAGAGGAGTTCATCGCCGAGAAAGACGGCGTCCCCCTGCACCTGACGAAAGAACTCGAGCGCAGCACCTTCGAGCAACTGATCGACCCGCTATTGCGACGGACGATGGATTGTTTGCAGAAGGCCCTCGACGACGCCAAGATCAACGCGGGGGAACTTAAACAGGTCGTCCTCGTCGGCGGCAGCACGCGTTCCCCCGTCATCTCTCGATTGCTCGAAGCCCGCCTCGGCCAACCGGCGCACCGCGAGGTCCACCCCGATCTTTGCGTGGCCATGGGCGCGGCCATCCAAGCCGCCATCATCGCCGGCAGCGACGTCGGCGCCGTCCTCGTCGATATCACGCCGCATTCCGTCGGCATCAAGTCGCTCGAAGTCCCCGACTCGTTCTCCCGGCAATTCAACGAGTACAAGTTCGCCCCGATCATCCCGCGCAACACGCCGCTGCCGACGAGCCGCAGCGAAATCTTTTGCACCGTCTCGGACAATCAAGCGAAAGTCGACATCGACATCTTCCAAGGTGAAAGCGGCGACGTGCGGCGCAACCACCGCGTGGGCAAGTTCCTCATCGAGGGCTTGGCCCGGGTCCCTGCCGGCAATCAACTCGTCGTGCAGATGGATCTCACGCTCGACGGCACGTTGAAGGTCACGGCCCGCGAAAAAGCCACCGGGATGATGAAGAACATCGTCATCGACAACGCCATGGCCCGCTTTGCCGTGGAAGAAAAAGACGCGGCGCAATCGAGGCTCGACCGCATGTGGGCCGAACCGGAGTGGAGCGAAGGGGATGACGCGCCGATCGATCCCGCGAAGCTCGCCGATCTGCTCGGCGCCGAGCCGGGCGCCTTCGATGAAGACGAGGATGACGACGATGAAGCCGATGGCTACCAAAAGTTCCCGGCACCCGAACCGGAGGAAGAACCGGCAGCCCCTCGCTTCCAGTTTCCCGCCGACACCGCCGCGAGTACCGCCGGCCAACGTGAAGCGGTGCAAGCCCGGGCATTGCTTGAGAAAGCCGAGCGCGTCGGTTTGAAAGCCAACGCCGAGGACCAAGCCGAACTCGGCAGGCTCACCACCAAGGTGAAGTCCGCCCTCGACGAACGCCGCTGGCCCGACCTCACCAGCGCGAGCAACGCCCTCGCCGATGTCCTCTTCTATCTGGAAGACGCATGACAATTTCTTGCCCCTGTTGCCGGGCCTCGAATGACGCTTCGATTTGCCGGCGTTGCAAAGCCGACCTGTCGCTGTTGGTCGCGATAGAGGCCCGGCGGGGGTATTTGATCGAGATGATCCGGTTCGCGTTGGCCGAGCGCGAACTCGGGCTCGCTGAGTCGGCGTTGCAGGAAGCCGGTGGTCTACGGGCGGGCGAGGACCTCTCACCGCTGCGGGCCTTGGTGTTGCTGTTGAACGGGAACTATGCGGGGGCTTTGAGTCTGGCGAAGTGAACCGACCGCGGCGGGTGGAAAACCGCCGCGTACCTACGATTCCCTACTTCTTCTTGGCCACGGCGGCCGGCGCTGCGACTTCGCCCTCGGCTTCTTTCTTGACCTTCTTCTTGACCATCACTTTCGCGACACGGGTCTTGGGCAGGCCGAACGGGCTTTGGCCGTCGGCGAACTTGCCTTCTTCTTTCATCTTGGTGATGCGTTCCACGCGGGTCAGCACGCAACGGTTGCGGACGCCGCCGGATTTCCGCTTCAAGCTCTTGTCGATCGACACGGGTTCGTCCGGGTTCGGGAGTTCGGTGACGGCGACGCAACTCCGCGCCGCCGATCCAGAAATGACATCATATTCCGAGGGGCGGTTCCGACAAGTTCAGTCCCTCACTTCATCGATTGCAAAAAGGCCAGCAAATCGCGAAGCTCCTGTTTCGAAATCTGTTTTTCCAAGCCGGCGGGCATGACCGAGATAACGCCCGGTTTGAAGGTGTCGATGTCGGCGCGCGGGATGTGGACTTCATCCGTCGCGTTGATCGCAAAGACGACCTCGTCGGGCGAATCTTTCTTCACGACGCCGTTGTGAACCCGGCCGTCGAGCCGGAGGACTTGCACCGGTTCGTAACTCCGGACGAAGCTCGCGCTCGGCAACACGATCGATTCTAGCAAGTCGATTTCTTTGCGGATGCTGCCGATGCGGGTGAGGTCCGGCCCGATATTGCCGCCGACGTAGCCGATCTTGTGGCAGGTCGCGCAGTTGGTCTTGGCGGAGTTGAAGACGAGTTGCCCGCGTTTGATGTCGCCCGGTTGCGTGCCGTCGAGGAGGGTGCCGAGGTTCGCCCGCTGGGCTTTCAACTCCGCGTCGAGCTTGTCGAAGAACTTCACCGCTTCGGTCTGCACGGTCTCCGGGTAGGCCGCGAAGATCGGCTTCAATTGTTCGGATCGAACCGCGGCGCGCAGGGTCGGCGTGTCGAGCGCCTTCACGAGCGCCAACCCGACGGCCTTGTCGGAAGCCTTTGCGAAGACCGGGAGCAACTTCTCGAGATCGAGGATCGACGCGTTCGGAAGTTGTTCGACTGCGTCCATCGCTTGCGCAGGGTTGAGTTTCGCATTCAGCAAGACCTCGGCCGCATCGGAACGGAGCGTCGCGGGATTGGCCGCTCCGAGTTGCCCGAGGGCGAATTTCAGCGATTCGGTATCAAGAACTTCCGGCCGCGCGACGACCAGGGCGAGTAAGCGTTCGCGCGGCTTTTGTTCAGCATCGCGGGCGATCTTCAGGAGAGTGTCATCGAGTCCGGCCGGATGTTTCGTCGTCGCGGGGAAACTCCGCAGCGCTGTGAGCGCCGCAAAATTCCACTCTGCGGCCGGATCGAGTTTCGCCATCGCCGTCGACAGCGCCTCCATCCAACTGGCCGGCGGTGCCTTCAACTTCGCCCGGCCCATGACTTCCACGACCGCGAGAATTCGGACGCGATCCGCGAGCATCGCCTGCACTTCGGCGTTACCCGCGAACTTCGCGATGCGTTCGGTATCCGCCGTCCCCGATTGGATCGCCTTAGCAAAACTCGCCGCGAGATCCTTCCCCCAATTGGGGTGCCGACCGGCAATCCACCACGCCGTGTCACGGAGGTTAGTGTCTTTGGCATTCAAATGCGGCTGCACTTCGGCGAAGGCGAGCTTGGCATCGGGGATTTGTTCGAGGGCGACCAGTGCTGCGCGGATCACGTGGGTATGGCTGTACTTCAAGCCCTCCCTCGCCCCCTTGTCATCCGACAGATCGATCAGGGCGCGTATAAGCGCGGAATCGACGATGGTGTCATCGTCGTGCTGATCAATTGCTCGGAGCAATTTCGCTGCGTCTGTTTTCCACTCAGGGACATCCCTCGCATAAGTCGCCAATTCCGCCGCTCGATAGCGACCGCGCAAATCTTTCCCCATCAGATCGGCCTTCACGAGATCGACGAATCGCACTTTCGATTCTCTACCCTGAGGTGCTCCGATTTTGCTGACGCGATAGACCGCACCGAGCACATCCTTCTTCGAGAGTTGCGAACTCGGGCAACAGAGCTTGTACCAGCCTCCGGTGTCCAGGATGAGGAGGCTCCCGTCGGGAGCAACGATGACATCCGTGGGATGGAAATCGTGGTTGTCCGAGGTCACGAAGTTGCTGTCGAGGGTTTCGAATGTCGCACCCTTACTCTTCAAGATGTGCCGACTGACCTTGGCCATGTTGAATTGGGCGCAGAAAAGGTTTTCGCTGAACTCTTCACCAAAGGTCGAGTGATCGTAGGCAATCAACCCGCTCGGCGCGGCGGGCCCAAGGTGCGTCATTGGCTCAGAGAGCTTCGGCCCCGTGCGGATGTAATTTTCCAGTTCGTCGTGATGCTTGCCGTACAACGCGCCGTAGGTGTTGTGGATCAACCCATCGCGTTTACCGGCTTCGGGGTGTTGGAAGAACGTGGTCGAGAAGAAGAGTTCGTTATAAACCCACGCCACGCCGACGGGGTTGTCCATGCCGCCGGTCATCACCACTTCCAGATTCTTGCCGTCCGGGTCGGCGCGGAAGATGTGCGAAGCCCGCGTCTTGAACTTCTTGCCATCCTTCAAGGTGTACTCGGCCGTGCCGAACCCGCCCCGGGTCCAGTAGATCTTCTCGTTCGGCCCGAGGTACGGCCCGTGGACATCGTTCGCGCAGCCCGTCAGCGACTTGCCATCGAACCAGACTTCGCGCTTGTCGGCGATGCCGTCGCCGTCGGTGTCCGTCAGTTTCAAGATCACCGGCGGCGCCGCGACGTAGAGCGAACCCTTGTACCAGAGTGCGCCCTGTAAGAAGGAGAGCTTGTCGGCGAAGACGACCGACTTGTCGAAGACGCCATCCTTCTTGCTACTCTCGAGTCGCACGACTCGATGCGTCGGGTTCTTCACCTGTTCGGTCGGCTTGTCGTTGGAGCCGGAAGAATCGGTGATGTAGAGCCGACCCTCTTCATCAAAACTGCCATTCACGGGCCGGTCGACCTGCGGCGACCCCGCGACCTTCTCGATGGTGAATCCTTTCGGCAGCGTGAAGTTGTGCTCCCCGAGTTTGACGACATGCGTGTCCATCGGCTTCGCCGATTGGGCGAAGGCGATAGGCGAAGCAATGAAGATTGCGAAGAGGCTGGTGCGCACGGTTCACCCGACGTGGTGCAAGAAATACGGAGAATCCTGTTCGTTGCGATCACGCATCTCAGATGGAACTGAGTGGACCCGTAAGGACCTGTCCAAGATCTATTCCGTGAATTTAACTCATAGTATAGGCCATCGAGTACTCCAAGGAAAGGTGTGGACCATGGCCGCGGAATTGGCGGTTTACGAATGTAGGTGTTCTGCCTGTCAAGCGGGTGAGCATCCGGATCGGGATGATCATCGGCACCTCAATTTGTTGCTGAGCCGGTTGGACGAGCAGCGACGGCGCTGGGTGGCGGCGCGTGAGGCCGTGCGGCTCGGGCATGGTGGATTCCAACGGATTGCCGAGATCACCGGCCGTAACCGTTCACGGGGTCAACTCCTAGAAAATAAGTGGCTTCGTGGAGCTTAAGGGCAGTTTTGACCACAAAAAGGCATGTTTGGGTCGCCAAACCCTTGAAAAATAAGGTGTTGAACCCGTGAACGGTTACCTTTATACGTCTGGATATTAATGAAAGCCCAAGTTCTGCAGACCCCATGCGAAGAACTCGTCGACGAACGGGGACGGAACCGAGTGGGAATGCACTTTTGGCGACCGGCATGTGATGGTTTACCCTTGAATTGATCTGTGCCCAGTTGCCGTGAAATGGCAGGGTGGGGCAGCGTCGATTCCGAACTCAAGACCGAATGCCGGTATTGCGACCGGTCGGCGCCCGAGACGAACGCGATTTTCGCCAATGTCCAAGCGGTGAAGGACGCGATCCAACCGCCGGACACCTTGGAAATCTCGGTCGATCCGAATATGAAGGTGAACGAAGGCGATTACGCCCGCGGGGGGAAAAACCCGGACGGGTTCGGACGGCCAAGCCGCGCAAGGGCTATATCCTGATCCGCCGCCGGCCCGGAAGTGGACGCCCTTGGGCATTCTGATCATGGCCACCGGGGCGTGGACGCTGATTTTCGGCACGCACAAGAACAGCGATTTCTAGGCGGACGGCTTGAAACTGTGGGGGGGTTCGGTGAAGGACCATCTGGGTTCGATCCGCCGGCTGGTAATCGATCTGGACAACGGCCCGAACCACTCGGGGAAACGCACGCAATTCTTGAAGCGGATGATCGAATTCGCGGACTGGTCGGGACTGGAGGTCCGGCTGGTGTACGATCCGCCGTACCCCCAGCCAATACAATCCGATCGAGCGGTGCTGGTCGAGCTTGGAAGAGAAATGGGGCGGATCGCTCTCGTCATCGAGACGAATTACCCCGTCAGGGCTTTCGTCGTGGCATTCGTGTTGGGACTGCCTTGCCCGCGTTTCGCCCGGCTCCCGCCGGCTCCTACTTGCGCCAAGCGTTTGAATCACCCGGCTGATCGGCCGGGCACCGGAGGACCACTCCGGCGGCTGTAGTCCTTCCCAAGTTAGCTCCGAATGGCATTCCGTCAGTGACTTCGCCAGGAGTGCAACGGCTTATCCCGGCAACCGACGGAGAAACCCGGCGTTCCGTACGGCACGATGCCGGTCTACCCGAATTCCGAAATGATTTCGCGGGGGGTTCACGGTGGAATCATTTTCCGGAGCCGAACATCAACCGCTCTGGAAAAAACTGTTTCCCCGATACCGCCAGACCCTCGATGCAGTACTGCATGGTTCCCGCCTTGCCCGAGTCGCTTGCGCCGGCTATATCCCCCTACTATGCGGAATTTCATGCGGGTGCTGCGGCTGTCGTGGGCGTATCGGGGGCGGATCGTCGTCTCCGGTATCGCGGCGCTGTTCGTCGCCTTGTTCTGGAGCTTGAACCTGTCGGCCGTCTACCCGGTGCTGCAGATCCTCAGCGCCGACAACAACCTCCAGCAATGGGTCGCCAAGCAGATCGACGAGAACCAGAAGAAAGCTGAGGACCCGGCGCGGATCGCGCGCATCGACGCCCTGCGGTTGCAGTTGAAGGCGCTCGAACAGAATCCGGCCGCGCCGGACCGCGACAACACCATCCGCCGCGATCTGCGCGAGATGTCGAAGCTCGAAGGCGAGCAGAACGAATACAGCACGAAGGCGTACCGCTACAAAGTCTTGCAATCGACAGTGATCCAGCACCTGCCGACGGGCCGATTCGCGACGTTTGTCTGTATCGTCGTCGGCCTCATCGTCAGCATCGCCCTCAAAGGAATTTTCGAGTTCATCCAAGAGACGCTCGTCGCCATCGTCGTCCACCGGACCTTGTTCGACTTCCGCAACTTGTTCTTCCGGTCGGCCATCCACCAAGACATCCACCAGCTCGGCGAGGCCGGCACCACCGAGCTGATGTCGCGCATCACGAACGACACCGAGCAACTCGGCAACGGCATGAAGATGCTCTACGGCCGCGTAATGCTTGAGCCGCTGAAGATGCTCGGCTGCGTCGTCGGCGCCTGCGTCATCAGTTGGCAATTGACGCTGATGTTCGTGGTCGTCGTGCTCGTCGCCGTGGTCACGCTGAACAAAGTGAGCCGATCGATCAAGAAGGCCGCTAAGCGCGTGCTGGAGCGCATGAGCCTGCTGTATAAGGTGTTGAAGGAATCATTCGACGGTTTGAAACTCGTGAAAGCGTTCGTGCGCGAAAGCCACGAACGCCGCCGCTTCCGCGCCGCCAACTGGGACTACTACAAACGCACCATCCGGGTCATCCGTATCGATTCCGCCGTCGGCCCGCTCCTGGAAACGCTGGGGGTGATGGCCGTCAGCCTCGCTCTCGTCGCCGGGGCGTACCTCGTGCTGGAACAGAAGACGCACATCTTCGGTCTGCGCATGATCGACGACCCGCTCGGCTTCGAGGCGCTGATCACGCTGTACATGTTCCTCGCGACCATCGCCGACCCGGTGCGCAAACTCAGCAGCGTCTACACCAAGCTGCAATCGGGCATGGCGGCCGCGGATCGCATCTACGCACTGCACGACCGCCTGCCGAGCATCTTGCCGAACGCGGACGGGCCGCGCGTGCCGCCGCACGCCGAGAGTATCGAGTTCCGCAACGTTTGCTTCAGCTACCATGCCGGGCAGAGCGTCCTCAACGACGTGAATCTCACCGTGCTCGCTGGGGAAACGGTCGCGCTGGTCGGGCCCAACGGCTGCGGGAAATCGACGCTACTCGGGTTGCTGCCGCGCTTCTACGACCCCGACCACGGCTCGGTATTGGTCGACGGCGTGCCGTTGCGCGGGGCCAACCTCCGCAGCTTGCGGAAGCAACTCGGGTTGGTGACCCAAGACACGGTGCTGTTCGACGACACCATCGCCAACAACATCGCCTACGGCAAACCGGGGGCGACGCAACTCGAAGTCGAAGCGGCCGCGAAGAAGGCACACGCCCACGACTTCATCGAGACCCTGACGGCCGGGTACCAGACGCGCACCGGCGACATGGCCGCGTCGAAACTCTCCGGCGGACAGAAGCAGCGGATCGCGCTGGCCCGGGCGATCCTGCGCGATCCGCGGATTTTGATCCTCGACGAATTCACCAGCCAGATCGACGGCGAGAGCGAAGCGAAGATCTACGACGCCCTCCGCGAGTTCGTCGTCGGCCGAACGACGTTTCTCATCACGCACCGCCGCAGCACGCTCGAACTCGCGCACCGGATCGTCGTGATGGACGAAGGCCGCATCCAAGCCATCGGCACCCACGCGGAACTGCTGGTGGCCAGCCCGACCTACCGCCGTCTCTACGACACCGGCGAATCCGGCTCGCGCCTCGCGGCGGGATGATTTCGCCGTAAACTGTCCGTCATGAAGTATCTGCTCCCCGGATTCCTGTTGCTGCTAGTGGGGACGGCCGCCGTCTCGCTCGGATTCTTCTATTGGAAGTTCCGGCACGCTCCGGCGTCGCTCTGGGCCCGGCGCGTCCGCCGCCGGTTAGCCGATCTGCGATCGCAACTCCGGCTTCTCGACCGGCCGACCGACACGCAAGCCCGCGGCGTTCAGCTCGGCGAGAAGTTGTTCAACGCCCACCTGCAATCGATCCCGGCATCCGCAGTGCTCGGCTTCCCCGGCATCGGGCCCGGCACGGTCGAACGCCTCCAGTCGGCCGGATTCACTGCGGTACCGCAACTCATCGGGTACGACTTCGAACGAATCCCTGGCTTCGGACCCGCCAAGGCCAGTGAGATGAAGGCCGCCGTGCGCAAGCTTTGGCTCGACGCGAAGGCTCGCTTCGAAGCCGGTGCTTGTCCGGAAGGACGCGAATACCAGAAACGGTGGGCCGAGATGACCGCGGCCGATCGGGCCGAGCGCGAACGGTATATCCGAACGAACGCCGGAATCGAACGGGCCATCGCGCAACTGCAACCGCCGCTGCAACTGGCGAACGACGTCACGTTTTGGAACCACCTCCTGCACAAGGGCGATGTCCCCGGCTTGACGGACGAAGCGATGGCTCGCCCGCTGCCGGATGTCGCGGTCGACCCGCCGGTGGTCACGGTGATCCCTGTGTTGAAACCGGTGGCGCCCGAGGTCCGCCCGGCTTTGCCGCTGGCCGCGAAGCACGCGGGTGACAACTCGGTGTCAGCACCGGTCGATTTGTTCAAGCAAGCTCTGCAAGCGGAGCCGGTGACCACGGCCGAGCATCCGCTGCTGCCGAAATTGCGGGCCTACTGCGCGTTCGCACTCCTCGTCGCGAAGGCCGATGGCCGAATCGCGAAATCGGAGCGTGCGGAGGTGCGGGAGTTACTCGCCGGCTCGTTCGGGCACGATGCGACCCTCGTGCGCTTCATCGACCCCGTGATGGAACAGACCGAACGGAACATCCCGGACGAGGACGATACCCTCGTGGCGGTTTTGGAACTGACGACGGCCGACGAACGCCGGATGCTGTACGCGGTCGCCGAGAAAATCGCCGACGCCGCTGGCGAACGCGGGGCGAGGGAAGTCGATGCCTTGCGGAGGATTGCGAAGACGCTGGAAGTGACAATCGTTCCGTCCGTGGCGACACCGCCCCAACTCGAGCGACAAATTGGAAACTTGTCGCTACGCATGATCCTCGAGATCGATCCCAGCGCCACCGTATCTCCCGACCTGATCCGCCGCCGGTTCCTGCTGCTCACCGAGCGAGCCGATCCCGTGAAGGCCTCGACGCTCGGGGCCGAGTTCGCGGCGATGGCCGAAGCCAAGCGCGCCGACGTCCGCCGCGCCGCCGAAGAATTGCTAGCCCCGTTCGGCGAACCCTTGGCACCCTCGGCGCCGCCGGCGAAGCCGAGTGACATCCGACACAATCCCGACCTCGACGACGTTTTCGGAGGCTGAACGATGGCCCTGTTCGATGAACACCCGCTCGCCGAGCTGGACAAGAAAGCTCATACCCTCTTGGAGGACAAGGTCGTCGTGAAGTCGCTGGCGTCGAGCGCCGCGTTCAACCGCCTGCCGCGCTACGTCTCGGAGTACCTCATCGCGAAGTACGTGAAGCCCGAGACTTGGAAGGCGGACATCGCCAATATCCAGTTAAAGATCGCGGAACTGCTTCCGGATATGGACCGACGCGAACTGCTGAAGGACAAGCTCCTTTCGCGCGGCGAAGTCACTCTCATCGACTTGGTCGATGTGCGGATCGACCTGCGCGGTGGTCAGCGACTGGCTCGCCTGCCGGCGCTCGGCGACATCAAGGTCCGCGTCGGTGCGAGCCTCACGGAAGAGAACCCCGGCCTCCTCCTCGGGGGACTGTGGGGCACTGCGAAGGTGAAGTACGCCCCGGAGATGGACGCCGACGCGCCAAACGAATTGGTGACGTTCACGCCGTTCCAAGTCGGCCCGCCCGACCTCGCCGCGTACCGTGCATCTCGTGCTCAATTCACCACCGAGGAGTGGGCCGGGTTGATGCTGCAGTCGGCCGGGTACGCCGCGAATGCCTTCCCCGACTTCCGCACGAAAATGCTGCTCTTCGCTCGGATGGTGCCCTTGGTCGAACGGAACATCAATATCATCGAACTCGGGCCGCGCCAGACGGGGAAGACGTTCCTGCTGCGGAATCTGTCGCCGCGCGTCTTCACGATTTCCGGGGGCCGGACGACGCCGGCGAACCTGTTCGTGAATCTCTCGACGAAGCAAGTCGGCATCCTCGGTACGCGCAAAGTTGTCGTCTTCGACGAGATCGCGCACACCACTTTCGGCGACGGCGACGAGACCATCTCGACGCTGAAGGACTACATGGAGAGCGGCCAATTCAGCCGCGGATCCATCGGCTTCGCGTCCGACGCTGGCCTCGTCTTCGCGGGGAACATCGACGTCGAGGGGACGCAGCCGCACCCGAAATACGACCACCTGTTCGAGCCGCTGCCGGACACGCTGATCGACAGCGCCTTCCACGATCGCATGCACGGCTACATTCCCGGTTGGGAGGTGCCCAAAATCACGCCCGCGTCGGTCGCCACGGGCGTCGGGTTCGTCATCGATTACTTCGGCGAAGTGCTCGTGAAACTGCGGGACGATTCCTTCGTCGATGCCGTGCGCGCCGTGCCGATGCACGCGGGGTTGACCCGTCGCGATCAAACGGCCGTGGAGCGACTGAGTTCAGGATTGTTGAAGATCCTGCACCCCGACGGCAAATGGACCGAGGCCGAATTGCTAGCCATCGTTACCTTCGCCAGCGAACTCCGGCAGCGCGTCCACCAGCAGTTGTGCGTGCTCGCGCCGGGGGAATTCAAACCGAGACTCATCGCCCCCGCTTCGGTGACGTCGCACACCGCGCAGGACCTGCTGGCGAAGGCGGTGACGCCGAACAACGACCGCTTGAACACCGAGGCCGTCGTCGGCGCGGTCACCGGATTGGGCGTCACCTACCGGGGCGAGCGGGAGATCGGTGGCGACACGATCCTGATCCAAGTCTCGGCGCTCAACGGTTCCAGCGGCGTCGAAGTCACCGGCCTGCACGGGGCCACGCTGAAAGATTCCGTGCGAGCCGTTTACAATTTGATCCGCGCGAACTTCCGCGAGTTCAACATCCCCGAACAGCGGTTGAAAACGCAATTGGTCGCGGTTCACCTCGTAAAGATCGCCGAACCGAAAGACGGTCCCTCGGCGGGTCTGGCATTCCTAATCGGGATGGTGTCCGCGCTATCGAATCGCGCCATCAAACCCGGCTTCGCGTTCAGCGGGGAGGTGGCCCTCCACGGCGAAGTCGGCGCCGTCGGCGGGCTGACCCACAAGATCGCCGCGGCGGTGAAAGCCGGGCGAAGGACGGTACTGATCCCCGCGGCGAACGCCGAAGTGCTGAATGCATTGAGCGCCGAATTGAAGGCCGCGGTAGAAGTCAAATTCGTCGCCACGGCGAAAGAAGCCATCGCGCTGGCGCTGGTGTGAGGGCAGACATGCCGCCAATCGAAAAGGTCCCGCCGCTATGATTCCGCACCGCGTCCAGCTCGCCGGGTTCCTCTCGTACCGGGCCGCGCAAGAGATCGCCTTCGCCGGTTCGCCGATCTGGATGCTCACCGGTGCCAACGGCTCGGGGAAGTCGTCGATCTTCGACGCCGTCACGTATTGCCTGTTTGGCCAGCACCGTGGCGGTGGCCAGAACGCCGACGAACTCATCAACAAAGAATCGAACGCGCTCGCCGTCGAATTCGACTTTCACCTCGACGGCCAATTATTCCGCATCAAGCGCACGCTGAAACGCACCAAAAGCGGCTCGACCTCCGGGACACAGCAGGTCTTCACGCTGATCAGCGACGACTGGGAGGCGGTTCCCGACACAAACAAGAAGGTCGACTTCGACAAGTGGATCGCCGCGAAGATCGGCCTGAGCTACGACATCTTCACGTCGAGCGTCTTGCTGTTGCAGGGCAAAGCCGAGAAGCTGCTCGATTCTAAGCCGAGCGGCCGGGCGGAGGTGTTGGCGGGGATCGTCGACCTCGGCCGCTACCAGCGTTTGCACGAGAAGGCCAACGCGAAGAAGATCGAATTCAAGGGCCGCCGCGACGAACTCTCGGCCCGCGCCGACGGCATCCCGAAAGTGGTGGACACCGACTACGCCGGGGCGCTCGTCCGCATCGACGAAAGCCAGCGCGCCCGTGACGACGCGCAGGAATCGACGCGATCCGGTCGCGAACGCGCCGAGACGGCCAAGCGTTGGGGCGAAGCCGAACAGCGCGCGGCCGAAGCGGACGCCAAGTTGAAGAAGAGCCAAACGCTACTTGGGGAAGCCGCCACGATTCAAACGGCGCACCAACGCCTGACGGAACTGAAACAAGTGCTATCGGCCGTGGAGATTGTGGTGACGACGCGGGCGAAGTCGGTGGAGGCAACCAAGAAACTCTCCAAGCTGACGCGGGAAAAAGATGAGACCGTCGTCCGCAAAGCGAAGGCCGAGGAGGCACTGGACCAACGGAAGCTACAGCGCGCGCTCGACAAGAAAATACTCGACGACGGCGAGGTAGCCTATGCCGAGTTGAACAAGCGAATCCGCGCGCTGACAGGGAATTTACAAACGGTGCGGCTGGTCGAAGATGAAGAGACCAAGCTGAAACGCTTCGCCGAGGAACTCGCGCAGTTGCCTAAGAATCCGGACGCGGATTTGAAAGCGGCCCGCGCGGAGGTCGAACGCCTGACCACGCTCGACCGCGTCCTGCCGATTCTCGAGCGCCTCCAAACCGAGCGGCACGAACTCGCGCAAGCGAAAATCACCGAGCTCGATGCGCGGAAGCAGATGGTCGAATTGAAGGCGGCCGGAAAATCGGCGAGCGCCGAGGCCGCCAAGGCCAAAGGGGAACTCGACGCGGCCCGGCTCGCCCGTGGCCAAGGCGACGGCGTGCTCGCCGTGGCCAAGGCCCGGCACGAGCAGGCCAAGGCCGCCCTCGCCGAGTTCAAAATCATCGAAGGAGCCAAGAGCTGCAGCGCCTGCGGCCAACCCCTGACGCCGGAACACTTCGCTGAGGAACTGAAGAAGCGGACCGAAGCCGCCGCGACCGCCGCCGCCGCTTTGAAAAAGGCGACGGCCGACGCGAAATCGCTGAAGCAGTACGAGGACGATGCCGCCAAAGCCGATGCGGAACAGAACGCCGACCTGTTGAAGAAACGCGAAGATTACAAAACGTTGGAAGGCACCGCGACCCAAGCGCAGCGCGAAACCGAACGGCTGACCAAGTCGCTCGAACTGCGCTACGCGGAAATGCCCGACCCGTACCGGAAGAAGATCGCGGTGAAATCCCCGGCCGATTGGGCGTTGACGACCTTCCCCGAACGGGACGAACTGAACGGGTTGCACGCGGACGCCCGGGGCCTCGATGCGGCCCGCCGCGCCGGAGTCACGGCCGAGGATTTCCTCAAGAAAATCAGCGACCTGCGCACGCGGCTCGACGCCGCGCAACAATCGCGCGACCGCTTGAAGGCGACCCTCCCGGACGCCGACATCGCGGCGCTGCGTCAAGATTACGCCAGTGCCCAGAGCCGCGACACCGTGCTGACGAACCAAATCAAAGGCGGGAAAATCGCGCTCGCCAAACTCGAATCCGAGATCGACAAGCTCGGCGCCGACGCCGCGGACGAAGCCCAACGCCTCACCGAACTCGCCGGCAAACTCCACGCCGAGACACTGGCGCTGCAACACTGCGCCGACACTATCGACAAGTGGCTCCGGCAACTTCCCGACGCGTGGCGCGAGCGCGCCGAGAACGCCGGCCTCCAGCATTATTCGGAGTGGAAATCCGAACTCGACGAACTGATCGACAAGAAAACGGAGAGCCTGTTCCAGCAGCTCGAACAATCGCGCCACGGACTCGATTCCCTACGGGCCGAGGCCGATCGTCTCGCCGCGGAAGCCGGCGCCTTCCCCCAGGAGGTCCGCCGCCCGTTCGCCGAACTGCAAGCCCTCGTCGCGGACGCCGAGCGCGAGTTCGACAACCGCGACCGCGCGCTCCAAGACGCCCAGAAAGAGAAGCTCAAATTCGACGGCTACCGCGAGTCGCGCGCGGACCTCGCCAAGCAGTGCATCGAAGTCGAAGGCCAGCACAACCGCTACAAATTGCTCGCCGAATTGCTCGGGCGCGATCGCCTCCAAAGGCACCTCGTCCGTGAGGCCGAACGGCAGATCGTCGACTACGGCAACGCCGTACTCGACCGCCTCAGCGGTGGGCAGCTCTATTTGAAACTCGCCGGATCGGACGACGGCGGCGCCGACAAAGCCCTCGACCTCGACTGTTTCAACCGCGCCACCGGCGGCGACGCCATCGGCGTCGTGTTCCTCAGCGGCAGCCAGAAATTCCGTGTCGCAGTCAGCCTCGCGCTCGCCATCGGCCAGTACGCCAGCCGGCAGCACCGGCCGATCGACAGCGTTATCATCGACGAGGGTTTCGGCTCGCTCGACCGCACCGGCCGGCAGGTGATGATCCAAGAATTGCAGAACTTGCGCGGGCAGTTGAAGTGTATTCTGCTCGTCAGCCACCAGGAGGAATTCGCCGAAGCCTTCGCCGAGGGCTACCGCTTCGAACTCCTCGAAGGCGCGACCCGCGTCACCCGCTTTCAAAGGTGATGACCCAAACCGACGGGCTCACTTCTTCACCCGAAGCGTCACCTCGTACTTCAAGGCCAACTGTGCGCCGTTCTTCGTCTCCGGGGTCGCCAGCGTGAAGCCGCCGTCGGTGACGGAGTAGAGGAAGGGCTTGCCCGTCGTCGGGTCGCTCGGCACCGGCACTTTCTTGATCTCGGCCAGTTCCCTCGGCAGTTGTCCGGAGAGGGCCGCGTGAATGCGGATCG
>Ga0105047_10007645_pt1 | contig 18170 bp, 2 predicted proteins | sample MAT04_FD_78384 | JGI IMG/M metagenome (GOLD analysis project Ga0105047, IMG submission 78384) | Freshwater microbial communities from Lake Fryxell liftoff mats and glacier meltwater in Antarctica - MAT-04 (megahit assembly) | ecosystem: Environmental > Aquatic > Freshwater > Ice > Liftoff...
CTGATTGTCGAGAGTCAGTCCGTCCGCCGCCAGCGTCGTGGTCCGGTCCGATCGCTGACTCTCCAATTGAATCGTCCCGGCATTCACCAGGTTGGTGTTGATGCTCAATACCGCATTGGCGCCGACATCGCTGATCACCCGAAGCACCAGATTGGTGATGATCCCGCCGACCAGGACACTCCCGCTCCCGAACAACTTTAGTTCCGTCGGTTGTGCCGAGGCCCGGGTGGGAACAATACGGGCGTTCAGAAAGCGCACATCACCCTCCGCCCGGCCGCCGTCGGCCTGATAGGTTCCCGTCACCAGCACCGGCATTTCGGAGCTTAAGAGACGCCCCTGATTCACCAGGACGCCGTTGATGAATCGTTCGCCGCCTCCGTCGAGAATGACTTCGATCGTCCCGGTCGGGGCATTGGTGAAGCCCGCCGCGATTTCGAGTCGAGCTGACCGATCACCGCGAGCCGATCCGATTTGAATACGCCCGACGTTCACCGCTCCCGTGCGCGTCGTCAGGGTCGTCAGGTTCCCGACGTCCGTGTCGAGTCGGAGCGTCATGGTCGGGCTGGCATTCTGGATCAGAGAACTATCGCTTCCCAACAACCGCAGCAGCGCCGGAGAAGTGGAAGTAGCCGCCACGAATGTCGCCGCATTGAAGGCACGAACGTTGCCGGTCAACTGCCCGCCCGTGACGTTGACCCGGCCACCTTCTATCGCCAGGGAACCGCGTGCATCGATGCGCCCAGAGGCCGCCTCGAAGACTCGATCGCTATTGCCCACCGTCACTCCGATGCCTGCTTCCACCACGAAATTACCCCGTTGGATGATCCCACCGTTCAGGCGCCTGCCACCACCGACGGCGGCGTTGATCGACAGGGAACCCAGGTTCTCCAGCCCCGAAACGCCCGTCACGCTGAGCGTCGTGGTTCGGTCGGATCGCTGGCTCTCCAGCCGGATATGACCACGATTTCTGACGAACTCCGAGACGGTCAAATGCGAGATGTTCCCGATATTGCTGGTCAGTCGGAGTGTGCAGGTCGAGTCCAATGAACGCACCGTCACGACTCCGACGAACTGAACCACCAGGTTGAGTCCTTCGCCGTCGATCCGCACATCGTCCGCCGGTCCCGGGACCCGGCCATTTTGCCAGTTCGATGCGGCCGACCACAAATGGGTACCGGTGGTGGGGCCAACCCAAGACACGGTGGCCGCCCCGGAGGGCAAGCCAAACAGCCCGACACTAAGCATCGCCAGGACACAGAGAGGTCGAAGGCCTCGTAGATCGCGACGCAGCGGGCCACACAGGACCGCTAAGGCGGCGCATCCCGCATCTTGGCTTGGAGATGGACGGTTCATGGGATCATCCAAAGGAGTTTGAGAGGCCGAACGGATAATAGGGATACCGATTGCGGCGGGGCGGAATGCGTCCTGGAAACCTCCAGGGGCTTCAACGGGGACGGGAATCCCAGCGACCGAGACGCCAACGCGGAGGCGGTTCGAATGAAGTTTGGGCCTGAGCCGCCCAGAACCGACTCATAGGCCGCGGCCTCCGTGAGAGTCAGGGTCAGGAAGGCATTGACCACCTGGGGCGTCGTCACCAGGAGGGAAAACGGCGAAACCGAGGTGCCTATTCCGGAACTGGTGCTGGAAAAGTCCACCGTGTCCCGTCCGCCTTCCAGCGCATCCTCGATCAATTGATCGCTCCCCAATGAAGCGTCCGCGTCGAAAGCATAGGTGTCGTTCCCCAGCCCGCCTTCCAGGACGTCGTCGCCTCCCCGGCCCTCGAGACGGCTGTCCAGTGAGTTGCCGACGATCCAGTCAGCCGCGCCGCTGCCGAGCACGTTCTCGATGGCATGGCCGCGCACGAGGAACAGATCGAGGTTGGGATGCACTTCCTGCTCACTCCCCAACCCCAGGTCGAGGGTGATCCCCGTCGCGGTGGTCCCGTTGAATTCCAGTGTGTCCGATCCGCCGGTAGCCACATCCTCCAAAACGGTGTCCGTGCCCAAGGACGAACCCGATCCCATGGCAAACAGGTAGTCGTCATCCCCTTCCCCACCCACCAGCAGGTCATCCCCTTCCCCGCCTGAAATGCGATCGTTGCCAGCACCCCCTTCGATCGTGTTGTCGAGTGAATTGCCCGTGAGTTGGTCATTTCGATCGCCGCCCCGCAGGTTCTCGACCGCCGTCGCACTGACCAATGTCAGGGTGAGATTCGGGTTCACGTTTTGAGCCGTCGTGGTCGCCAGGGAGATGTCAATCACCCGCCCCGACGTGCCCGAAAAATCGAGCCAATCCTCGCCACCAGCATCGTCCACGACCTCGCCGCCGAGCGTTGTGTCCGTGTCGAACGCATAGACGTCATTGCCAAAGCCGCCCGCCAACGAATCGTCACCCGGCCCCCCGATCAACGTATCGTCACCGACTCCGCCGAGCAGGGTGTCGTTGCCCCCGGCCCCCTCGAGTCGGACATCCCCGTCGAAGCCGGAGGCATCCAGGGTGTTGGCAGCCGCCCCACCGGTAAGTTCCGCCGCCTCGAATCCGATCCATGTGTCTTCGATGGCTCCGTTGAAATGGAGCGTCCCGGGCAGGAGCGTGATGTTCGTGTCCCGGGTTTCCACCAAAGTGTCCTGAAATGGCTGGCCAGCCGCATTGACTCCACTTCCACCATCCAACGTGTCGCTGCCGACGCCGCCCTGAATGCGATCGGCGCCCGCCTCCCCAGAAATCTCATTCGCCGCCGCGTTTCCGGTTAGATCATCGTCCTGTTGGGTTCCCGTGAGATTCTCGAAGGTCCGCGCATCCGAGAGCACCAGGGTCAGGTTGCCGTTCACGACCTGGGCTGCGGTCGTATCGAGCGCGACGGTCGCTCCCAGGGATTCGGTGGTTGAGAAGTCGAGCCGGTCCGTGCCTCCACCCACCAACTCGATCAAGGTGTCCGCTCCCAAAGCCTCATCCGCATCGAACAGGTACACGTCGTCTCCGTCCCCGCCTGCCATCGCATCGTCGTCAGCACCACCGACAAGGGTGTCGTCCTGAGAGCCCCCTTCCAGACGATCCGCACCGCCCCGGCCCTCCAAGGTGACCGGCCCGTTGAAGGCCACGGCATTCAGGCTGTTCGGACCTTCGCCACCCATCAGGTGGGCCTCCTCGATCGTGCCCAGCAAAGTGTCCGTCTCCATCCCGATGACGAGTGTCGTCGACGTGAGAAGGAAGTTCGCGTCCCGTTCTTCGGTAAGAACATCGAACCCAAGGGTGCCATCGATCCGATCACTGCCCGTACCGCCCGTGAGATAGTTCGTGCCGGAACCTCCAATCAGCACATCATCCCCGCCCGCGCCGTCCAACCGGACCACACCCGAGAAGCTGGAGGCGTCGAGTGAATTGGCCGCGTCGTCCCCGGTAAGGCTGATCTCGTCGAAGGTCGCCGCGGTGAAGGTGTCTGTCTCACCGGTGGTCGCATTGACCAGCGCCGTCGACGTCAGATTCCAATTGCCGGCCCGTTCCTCCTTCAGGGTGTCGTAGCCGCCGGTTCCGCCATCGAGGATGTCATTGCCTTCGCGTCCCCAGATCACGTTGTCCCGCGCATTCCCCACCAATTGGTCCTGGATTCCCGTTCCCGGCGCGAACCGGCCTCCGTAGAGATTCTCGATCCCAGAGGAAACCGGCGTTCCGTTCCCCACCACCACCGACTGTCGCTGAACCACCAAGAGGCTTCCGCCAATGGAGATGATCTGCTGGTCCGGAGCCGCGGTATTCAAGGTCAGTGTCAGCGTCGGCGCCACGGTCTGACTGGTGGTGAGGCTGAGGTTCAGGCTGACCGCCTGGGTCGTCGTTTCACCAAAATCAATCGTGTCCGTGTCCACGGATGCCGGTTCGAAGATGTCGTCGTGCCCGAGGGCCACATCGGCGTCGAACAGATAGAGATCATTGCCAGTTCCTCCGGTCATGTCGTCGTTTCCATGGCGACCTTCCAGGACGTCATCACCGGGTCCGCCATCCAGGACGTTGTCGAGCTGGTTGCCTCGAAGCACGTCGTTGCCAGAGCCGGCATACACGTTTTCCAGAACGTCCGCCGGGAAGTTCAGAACCAGGACCGTGGTGGCTCCGTCGAGAATCGTCATCGAGGTGGAAGCGAGGTCGATCGCAAGGCTCAAGCCGCTGTCGGAAAAATCCAGGGTATCGGCGCCGCCCAAGGGCGAAACGCCTTCCTTAATCGTGTCGGTCCCCAGCACCGAATCGGTATCGAACAAGTAACGGTCGTTCTCACTGCCACCGTTGAGTTGGTCATTGCCGGTTCCGCCCTCCAGCGAATCGTTGCCTCCTTCGCCCTCCAACCGGTCATCGCCTTCGCCTCCCGACAACGCATCATGGCCCATCCCTCCCAGCAGAACGGGCTCACCCGCATCCGTGAACCAACCGAAGTCTCCCAAGAGCACGTCGTTGCCCACCCCACCTGAGACGGAATCATCGTCGGGACAGGGATTGTCGAAGATCAGGATCACCGCCGCCGCCTGGGCGCCCTTGACGTTCCCGCCAGTCGGGTTGCGGAGAGTCAGGAGCACCGTTTCGTACGCCTCGTCCACGTCATCGGCGATCACCGTCACCTGGAAGAGCTTCTCGAATTCTCCGGCGCCGAACCGGACGGTCCCGCGAGAAGAAAGGTAGTCCGCTTCCACTGTCGCCGTTCCGTTGGACGTGAAATAGACCGCCACAGGGGAGAGCGACGCCCCGTCGCCAAGCAGGGAAATCAGCGCCGAACCGTCGGTTTCGCGCACCGAATAGATGCCCAGGCCAAACGATACGTTCCAAGGTGCCGAACCGGCCGGAAGCACTCGAACTCCAGCGTCGAGGTTGGCAACGGTCTGCCCCTCACCAACAGCCACCGCTGAACTCAATCCCAAGGTTGCATCGGCATCGCTGTCGTTGGTGGCACCGCCGATGCCTTGGGCGACCAATCCGTAGCCTCCGGGAATCAGGAAATGCACCTGGTAGTCACAAGCAGCCAGGTTGGTGAACGAGTAACTGCCCGAGGTGTCGGTGTAAGCCGTCGCGATCAGCGTCCACGTGGAGTCGTAGAGGTTCACCTGGACGCCCGAAAGTCCGCGCTCGTTGCCTGGGGATCCCTTGAGTTCAGTACTGTCACCATCGGAATCGATCCAGACGCGGCCGTTGATGACTCCAGGTGCCGGCAAGGATGCCGGATCCACGTAGATGCGCGTTCGAGAGCTGCCGGAGAGTGTTTCCTCCAGGAGTACGTCGTACCCGAGCCCTTCGCACGAACAGCCGGGGCCCAGCCAGTGCCCACCGATTAACCAGTCGTCGCCAGAGCCGCCGTCCAAAAGGTCACTGCCACCGCCGCCATAGACGGTGTCGTTGTTGCCGGAGGTGCCACTGCCCGTGGAACCCGTCGGAACGGACGGTGTCTCGGGAACTTCGAAGCCCAGATCCAGCACCACCACCGGGTCCGAGAGCGTATAGCCAACCGGCAGGACGAAGGTGGTTGCCGACGCACCTTCAGGCAGGAATGCCTCGTCCACACTGACGGTGTAGGCATCCAAGGGCAGCGCCACCGAGTAACTCCCCGCCGAACCCGTCGTCCCGGAATAGGTCACCCCGCTCGTGCCGCTCACGAAAGTCACCAGAACGCCTGCCAGGCCGGCATCGGTCGCGCCGTCGCGGAACCCATTCCCATTGCTGTCCAGGAAGACCGTGCCCGTCACGCTGCCCAGGTCATCATCCAGAATGACGCCATATCCGCGATCATGACTATCCTCGCCGCCCGTGGCGTCGCTGTCCGAGAGGTCGTCGCCGATCGTGGCATTCACGGCGTCCGAGAGCACCACGAAGAAATCCTCCAGGGTCTCCACCTCGGTATCGTCCTTCATCGTGATCGTCACGATCTGGGGTGTGTTCAGGCTGGCGGCGGCGAAGTTCAGAATCCCGGTCTGGGTGACAAAATCATCCTCGGCGGTCGCCGTGCCGCTGATCGAGGTGTACCGGACCTTGACGTCCACTTCGCTGGCTCCCGACACACTCACCGTGAATTTCAGAGAGCCGGAAGTTCCGTCGGACAACTTCTCTACCGCAAAGTGCCCGATCGAATCCGCGTCTTCGATGGTGATGATCGGGGCCGGATCATCCTCGACGATGGTCAAGGTCGCCTCGGTGATGAGGCCACGCACCGCGCCTCCCGTGGGGTTCGCCAGATGCAACAGCACCGTCTCGTCACCCTCGTAGATCGACTGTCCGAAGAACGTTTGGTTGTCGAAGGTCGCGATGGTGAACGTGTTCACCACCTCCCCTGGCCCGAAGCGCACCAGACCCCGCTGGCCCGTGGCGGTGTCCGGATTGAGAGTGTCGGCGTAGTCCACGCCGGGAGTGGCCGTTCCACCGGACGCCCAATACACCGCCAGTGGCTGGGAGCTGTCCCCCGCCCTTACCAGTGTGATCGTCGCCACGCCGCCTTCGATCACCGAGAAGTGGGCGTCGCTGAATTGAACGAACCAAGGACCCGGATCGGTGCTCTCGTCATTTCGAATCGTGACCACCGCATGGTTGGGATCGGCCGCCGTCGTTCCGATCTCGGCATTCACCGCTGAAAGGAGGTTGACGAAAAAGAACTCATTCGCCTCGACCGTCGTGTCACCAAGGATGTTCACCGTGACCCGGACGGAGGTCTCACCCGGGTTGAATATCAAGGTTTCGAAGGCGTACACGAAATCCGCCGCTTCGGTCAGCGTGGCGGCATCCAGTGCTGTTCCACGGTGGGTGTTCCAGTTCACTCGGACTTCCCGGCCACTTGCTCGGCTAAGACTCAATTCCAGCTCCACCGCACGGTTTCCTGCGTGCCCCTCGTCCACCGGTTGCGAGGTGACCGTCCGGATCCTCACCAACGGCATGGGATCGTCATCGGTCGTTTCCGGAGTCAACAGGTTGTCGTCCAGAATGGTCCCGATCGCCGTGTCGTCCGTGAAGGTGAACCCCGATGCCAGCGTGGCCGGATTGCGGCTCAGTCGCGCGAGCAGGCGCTCGTCGTATTCGTCCAGGTCGTCGGCCAGGATTGTGACATCGAACGTCTGAGTGGTGACTCCTTCGGCAAACGTCAGCAATCCGGTCTCGTCGGTGTAGTCGATGCCCAAGGTGGCCGCGTCGGTCGCCAGGGAACCGTCCGGGTTGGTGGCCTGGAGCAGGCGCCAGTCGAACGAAAGCGTCTGCCAGCTCGGATTCGACAGGGTCACCGTGAACACCAACTGAACAGGGTTCGCCCCATCCAGTTCGTTCACCGACGCATCCGCGATCGTCACACGGGGCGCGTCATCATCATCCAGGATCGTTCCCACGCCTACTGCGTCGGCGATCGTCAACGCCTCGGTCATCAGATAGGCATCGCTGAGGGTGACGACCAGGGTCTCGTTGAGTTCGTCCTTCAGATCCCCCGCCACGGGCACCAACACCGTGAGCGCCATCGTGCCCGGAACGAAGACCAGGGTGTACTCGGTGGATTGGTAGTCCACGCCAGGCACCGCGTCCTGGGTCGACGCATCCGCATCCAAGCCCGTTTTGTAGATGACCGTCACCACGTCGCTCGCCGGCGACGACAGGGAGACCGTGAAGGTCAGGTACTGCAGGCCTTCGTCCCCCTCCGCCGTCGAGGAGTCACTGATGCTCAAGGTCGGAGTGCTCCCCCGAATCCCGGCGTCGAGGGTCAATTCCGATTCACCCGCGTCGAGATGGAACATCGCCGAATCCCCCATCCCATCGCCGTCGGTGTCCGCGAAGTCACTATCGGAATCGGCCTCACTCACACCCGCGGTCGTGAACAAAGTCCCGTTCGGCGCCGTCACCCGGAGGAAATAGTCTCCATCCGAAAGACCTACAAAACGGAAAGCGCCCGTCGTGTCGGTCACCGTCCGCGAAAGCACCGTGGTCGCCCCGCTCCGGTACAACTCGACCGCGACCCCGCTGAGTCCGGGTTCACCCTCGTCCTGAATGCCATCTTCATCGAGATCCAACCAGACGCGGTCGCCCACTTCCGCCCCGGCAAAGCGGGTCGCCATGCTGGAATGCGCGTCATCGGCAAACAGCACGTCATTCTCTTCCCCTCCATCCATGAAGTCCGCTCCATCCGGCTCGGCGGTGAGGGTGCTTCCGACCAACCGGTAGGCCACAGACACCACCGTGGTTTGGCCGCTCACCACGTGAGTTCCCCCAAAGAGTGAGTCGTCGCCACCGCCGCCCAACAGGGTATCATTCCCTGGTCCGCCGGAGAGCGTGTCGTTGCCCGTACCGGAGACATCGGTGACGTTCAGCGTGCTGGCGATCGTTCCGTCGTCGCCCACCAACGCGTCATCACCGAGGCCGCCACTCAAGACATCGTTTCCAGCATTGCCGATGAGTTTGTCGTCGCCATCACCACCCTCCAGCGAGTCGTCACCATCGCCTCCGTTCAAGGTGTCGTTCCCGTCATTTCCGGCGAGTTCATCGACACCGCCACTCCCATTCAAAGTGTCTTGGCCGTCCCCACCCTCCAGCACGTCGTTGCCGTCTCCACCGTCCAAGGTGTCGTTGTCTGCATCCCCGAGCAGCACGTCATCGCCATCGTCACCGAACAGATCATCGTTCCCTTCCCAGCCCGTCAGAACATCATGGCCACTTCCGCCGTGGAATTCATCCGCCACGCCGGCAAAATCGCTACCCGCCGCCTCGGATGTGATGGTGTCGTTGCCGTTGTCCCCGTAGTAAACGCCACCGCCCCGACTCGCTTTCAGGGTGTCGTCCCCGTCGCCTCCGTAAACAGTCGCCGCGACCTGCACCCCAACCAGGTCGACGGTGTCATTTCCCGCCCCGGCTTTCGCCAGGATCGACTTCACCCCGTGATAGGTCTGCTTGATTCCGTTGAAGCTCACTTCGACGGACTGCCCGCCGTCGGCGAGCGAAGTCAGGGAACGAACCGTGAACCGCTCGTTCCCATCGGCGGTATCTCCATGCTGCCGCAGGGCGGCGAATTCACCCATGTGGAGAACCAATTGACCCGTCGATATCTCTGTGTCGCTCTCAGTCCCATCGCCATCAGTGTCGAAGGACGCGAGAATCGGCTGAGGGCAATCGATGCCGAACTCCAGCAGGGTGATTTCTCCGAAGTTCCATTCCTTGTCGATCTTGGCGATCAGCAGGTTGACCTCCAGGAAGGCGTCCAGGGAGACGTAGATTCGGCCCATGACGTCGAAGATGCACAGCGGGCCTTCCTTGGCGTTGGCGATGATCTCGCTGACGCGAACCCGGCCATCGTCGTCGGGATCACGAAGATCGAAGAGAACATCGGCGTTGATCCCGCCGGTGACGCCGACGGATGCGATGAGGATGTCGAGTTCCGCACCCGCGAAGAGGCCGCCACTCAGGGTGAGTTCGGTGATTTCATTGCCGTAGTCATCGACGTCCTTGACGTAAAAGCCCTGAAAGAGGTCGCCGATGTCTTTGTCCTGACTGTTGAAAAAGGTCTGAAGCCCGAGGGTGTCATAGCCAAACGTCAGGTCGATCCGGGCACCGATGCTGCCGCCGAAGATGATGTAGAGCGGCGGGAAGATCGGGATCTGGAAGTCGATGGACGCCTCGAATTCCAGCAGCGGCATCTTGAACTCGACGAAGCTGACCGGTTGACCCGTGAACAGCTTGAACAACTCGGAGACGCGCAGGAACGGAAAGGTAAAGCCCATGTCGGCCAGCTTGCCGAGGAATCCCTTGACGTCGGCATCGGTGGTCGCCGCCTCGGGATCAATCTGGGTCTCCGAAAGCGATCCGGAGGCCCCGATGTTGCCTAACGCATCAAGCAGCATGTCGAAGCTGCCGAGGTTGATCACCAGGTTGTCGGAGGCCGAAACCGCCGAGAAACTCACGAGATCAAAGATCGTGTCGACCGATTCGATGAAGAGACGGGTGCTGGGAGCGATCAGCCCGGCATTCTCACCGAGCTTGAGAAGGGTCAGCGGTCCGCCGTTCAAATCCGAGAAGACCGGCAACTCCATCGTCAGCAAGTCGATCAGGGGTTGGCCGGTTCCAGCACGACCTTGATTTGCTCCAGAATGGGAATCAGGAACTGGCCGATGAACGAGCCCAGGTCCAGTTGGAGGTTGCTGAAGCCAAATTCCAGGTCTCCGTCTGCGCCCTCCAATCCCGTTCCGTCCAGCGGATCCCAGCACCAGACCAGATCGAACTCCGCCAGCATCCTGGGGAATCGCGCGTCATCCCCGAAGCTCACCTCGAGATCCAGATGCACTTCGGCTTTGGCGGTCAGTTCCACCACGAAGCTTCGGCCCAAGTTGAAGCCGCCGCCCATCATCTCGGAGAAAGACAGCCGGCCATCGGCATCGAAAATATCGACGGTGAAGTGACCCTCGAAGTAGGTCGAGAGTCGTGGCGCCCCCAGGGCATCCAATCCATCGGATTCATCTGAAACCTGCGCCTGGAGGAAGAGAAGATTTCCCGTGGCGCTCAAGCCGGGAACGGTCGCACGGAAGAACACCGTCAGCTCCAGGTCGTCTGCGGCCGAGACGTCATTCAAGCCATTGGTGTCGAAAAAGAAACCATCCGCCGTGGAGATGCCGAAGAGCAGGTTGAGGGTGTAGCCGATTTCCACCTTCACGTTGCCGTCGATCTCCAAGCCCATCGCCGGGATGCCGATATCCAGAGCGATCGGATTGGCCTGGGTGTCGACCACGGCAAGGGTCTGGCTCAAGCGAATGTTGAACAGCAGCACCACCTCGCCGTTAATCGATTGGCATTCGATGTCGATGTCTTCTCCGGAGCCGATCGCATCGCCCGCCGCATCGACCAGCAGGTTGAGCCCTGGTTTACCCAAGACGTTCCAAAAGGCTTGCTTCACCAAGTCGATCGGATCGCCCACGCTCTCCAGCTTCGCACGGATGTCAGCCAGCAAGCCTTCTCGGAACTGCTCGATGAAATCCCCAGCCTTGGCGAGGTCATCCCCCACCAGGGGCAGGTTTCGGCTCAATACGTCGCTCTGAAGACCGTCCTGCAACATGCCGAGCAGTGCATCGAGGCCATCCAGCAAGATCGACGCGTTAGAAACCAGATCGCAGACGTTGAAGTTCAGCAGCAACCCGGCCAAGTCAGGCGTCGTGATGCGAACCGGAACGCCCACGCCGTCAAAGAGGTCCGGCAGGCTCGGGATATCGATCACCAGTTCGTTGTCGGGATGCCCGTCGCCGTTGTCGTCCCGGTTGGAACCGACCGGGAGACTCTCCGTCGGGAAACAAAGGGGGAGTTCCGCACTGGCCCCCGCCTCCAGCTCGATCCCGAGATCCGAGACGAAGCTCAGTCCGTCCCGTAGGTAATGGCGCCCGTCGCCGTCCGGATCGTTGATCGTGATGGCAAACTCCGCGTCCTCGCCGTCGCCGGTGGTATTGGGATCGCCATCCCGATCCACCGTGACCGTGCCGTCCTTGACGAAAACGCCCAATGGACCCACCGACGCGGTGAACTCGATGTCCGTTCCCCGCACCGCCGCGTTCAGCGTCGCCGAGGTCGTGTCATAGAGGAACGGCACCCAAAGGCAGGGATTCGAAACATCGATTCCAAACTCAAGCAGGAAGTCGGCACTGGCGGTGACGTTGAGATTCGCGCTGCCCTCCAGTTGCACGAAGCTCGAGATACCTCCGAGAAGCGCCCGGGCCGGATCGTTGGCCGGGAGAAGATTGACGAGGTCGTCGAGATTGAGGTCGAGGGCGAGGAAGTTGCCGTAGGCGAGGTTGTAGTGGAGGGAAAACTTCAGGGCAGTCAGCGAAACGGTCCCCGTGCCTGTACCGGGTTCCGTGGTGGTATCCAATGCGGCCTGAAATGGCTGGGTCGCGCTGGCATTCACGACCGCCACCACCCGGGCGGCCGTGGTGAACCCGGCATGATAGAAGATCCGCAGCGTCCGGTTGATCGAATCATGCTCCACCGCCGCGTCGTCCGTGATGCCCGTGTAGCGTCCGTCGTCGACGAATTCGACCTTCACCCCGCGCTCCGTCGTTCCAACATCCTTCGCCGAGAAGCGGATCGCGTTCGCCAACCCGGAAGGATTGAACAACGTCGATACCCGGGTCGTCGCCGATCCTCCAGCAAAGGGCACTGGCGCAAAATCTTCCACCGAGAGGGTGATCAGCCGCGGATCGCTCACCTGGAAGAACGCCTCAAGATCCGCCTCGAGCGTCGCGATGGTGTCGGCATCCGCCGTGGCCAGTCCTTCCACGAGTTCAGCGAAGTTTCCCGCGCTGTCCAGCAGGTCGCCAATGCTCAGATTGATCAGGGGAATCCGCTGCCCCAGGAACCCAAAGCCCTGCATCGCCTCCAACTGATCTGCGATCGAGTCGAGCGCCTGAACGATGTTAAGGAAGGTCAGACAACTGAAGTTGCCCAGGCCACCGACCGTCGGAAGCGTGATGAAGAGCCCGAGAGGATTTGAGGTGGGGTGATAGGGAGCCGCGTTGTAGGCCGTAAAGTGAATGTCCGGGATATAGATCCGGATTGGCTCGCCAGCCGGAAGGTCAATCAGGTCCGGTTCCAACGTGATGGTCGGCGCCGTGATGTCGATGCTGCCGGTCAACACAGGAGCCACGTTGAGAATCGAACCAAAATCAGGCGCCGCCAATTTGAGCTCTCCGAGCAGAAAACGAGTGTCACCCGTCGGTCCTTGAAGGGAGATGTTGATGGACGCGGTGCCGATCGCAGCCCCATCCACCATCACGATCGAGAAGACACCAAACCGGAACGCCGCCCCCAGTCCGGTGGCGGCGATCGTCGCCGACCCTTCCAGAACAACGTCATCCACAAACAGCCCCTTCACATCGGCCCGGTCGATCTGACCCAACATGAATCCGATCTCCGTGAAGGCGGTGTCGTTGTCCTGACCAAGGATCTGGATCGAGTTGATGACGCCGAGTTGGATGTCGAGGTTACCGTCGCCGTTCAGATCCTCGCCGGCATCCAGAACCCCGTCGGCATCCGCGTCCTCATGGAGGACCGCCAGCAGGATGGCGTTACCCGCGACCTGCGCGACGACGCGATCCTTGAGGCCGTTGCCGAGCGTGAACCGAGCGTTGATGTCGGTCACCAAGTCCGCCAGGGACGCATTGCCCACATCCCGAGGCACCGTGATGTCGTAGCGGTCGTCGTCGAGCTTCAGCGTGAATTGGGCATCCCGCGTTAGCACGCCATTCGACGGCGGTGGAATCAACGGGTTGGTCTGGATTCGCGGGGTGACGGACGCGTTCAGGTCGAAGCCAAGGATGAACCCGGCATGCACATCCGCAGTGAACGTGAAGGTCCCGCTCGCCGTCGCGTCGGCCAGCGGCCCCAAGCCCAGATCAGGATCAAAGTTGAAGCTCGTGGTCCAGACCGAGGTCTGCCGGAAGTCGACTTCCAGACGAATTTCCTTAAGCCCGGTGTCCCATACCAGGTTCACGTCCAGCGGCACTCCCCCTTCGGCCAAGGCTGCGGAGAGTTGATCCGAGAAATCCTCGATCCCTTCGTAGTTCGGCGTCTCGACACTGTACTGCGTCGCCGCGAACCCGATCTCCGCCACCATAGCATCCGTGTTCGGCGTCGCGCTGGACCCATCGGGGTCCGGAACCGTCAGTTTCAGCCGGGACGCGGTGGCGGTTGGCTTGAGCCGCAGCGCGAATTTGCGGCCCTCACCCACCACCGCCTCAACGGAGGCGCCCAGGCCTGCAACCGTCAGAGCGGCGTTGAAAGTGGACGCCAGCTCCTCCAGCGACGCGTTCAACGACGTGTCGATGGCCTTCACCTCGACACCCACGGCAGCCAGGTCATCGAGTTGGAGTTCGAACCCGGCGTCGAACGCCAACCGGCCCCGGTTGGCCACCGATTCCGACGCCGCACCGCCCGCCACGATCTCACGGCGAACGAGTTGGTTGTAAATCCGGTCGACGAAGGCCTGTGAGAAGTCGAACAGATCACCGAACGTCGTCCCGGTCGTGAACGGCACCGTGCTGTCGAACACTGAGGAATCCCGGAACTGCGCCAGCCAGTCCACCAGGCCATTCAACATCCCCAGTACCTGCATCGGCGTGATGTTGCAGAAGTCCGTCAAGCATTCGAAATCCGAGGTGGCGACGGTCGGTGACGTCGAGTCGAAGACGTTTGCATCGGTGATCGTGATCACCGGCGAGCATCCCTCGGTGACGTCCGTGTCGCCCACCATCGCCGTCAGGGGGAGCGTGACGGACAGCGTCCCCACCGGCGCCGGTATGAAGGTGACCAGGGACGTCGCCGAGACCGCCTCCAACTGCCCGAGCGTGATCGGATTGGCCCCGTTGATGGTAAAACTGACCGTCGTCACCAGAGTTGCGGAACCGTCAGCAATCCCCGCCGTCAGGAATCCGAGCGTCACCGGCGTGTCGATGTCTGGCACCGAGAGGTCCAACGTCGAACGTAGCCGGTTGAAGTCGAGGTAGACGTCCGTCTTCGCCAGGCCCCCGGACGGGTTGTCCAGAAAACGATTGAGATCCACGCCCAAGATGAACTCCGATTCAAACACCAGCGACGCGGCAACCGGAATCGAGAGATCCAACCCCAACCCGCTGGCTTCAGGTCCAAAGCCTTCTTCCGTCAGCTCGGTTTCGATCGTCTTCTCAAGGTCGATCTCCACCACCAGGGCAAACGCATCGCTGTCCACGTCGAAGCCACCCCGGATGCTGATCGGCCCCTGCCCCAAGCCGCCCTCCGCCCCGTCCCCCAGCCGCAACCGCAGCGCCTCAATCAAGCGCACTACGAAACCGTCGAGGTTCGGTTCGGCGACCTCGTCGCAGTACTCGCGCAGCACATCCACCAGGTCGAAGAACTCACCCATCCCAAAGCCGTAGCGGTCATCGGTGAGCAGTTCATCGAGGGTGTTGTTGTTGGGGTCGTCGAGGAACGGGAGCGGGATTTGAAGGGCGGTCTGGACGATCGGGTCTTCCAGCGCATCGCCAAGGGAGGCGAGTTCCTCCAGCAGCTCACGCAGGCGATCCTTGACGATCTCAAAGTTGAGGCTGCCGACGTAGACGTCCGGTTCGCTGCTCAAAGGAGCCGTCGACCGGGCATAAACCACCTTTTCATCGACCGTTTCGGCCGGAAGCGCCGCCACATTCTCGCCTTGCCCCGAAACTGTGGAGACGGACTCGACCGGCGCGGCGGCCAGCTCGGCCCCCGTCAGTCGACTGTCTCCAGACGGATCGGAGAGACGCTGGTCGGCGGAGGTATCGATGGAGGCCACGGCGCGGGTCGTGGATGCCATGCCGGCGGTGCCCATGCTGAAAGCCGCGGCGATAGCCTCGCCGTGGAAGTAGATCCCCTGGGACGCCAAGTAGTCCAAAACCCCGAATGTCGACGAAACCGGCTGGGAGACATCCAAATGAATCCGAGCCGACACCGTGAAGTAATCCGTCAGGATCAGGACCGGAGCCGTGGCAAACTCAATTCCCAGTTCCGCAGCCCCAGATCCCAACTGCAGGACACTCGGCGAATCCTGCGAACGGACGAATTGAAGGATGAATTCCAGCGTCGAAGCACTCGCGTTGGCGACGCCTCCCGCCGCCACCAAGCCGTTTCGAAACAACGCCTCGATCAGATCCACCGCGTCGCTCCCATTGGGAAGGTTTCGAACCTCGGTGGCGGCCGCGTTCAAGGCACCTTCCAGCAAGGAAGCCAGCAACAAGGGGCCCTGTCCCAGAGATCGCCCCAGCAAGGCCACCTGCGCGTCCAAGGTCGAAACCGCCCCCAGGAACCCTCCCAACGCCACCGCTTTCAGCGCTAGCAGCCCGTCCGCAATCGCACCCAACTGGGCCGTTGTGAATGAGACGTAAACGGGAGCCGGCGGCGCGTGGACAGCCCCATCGCCTGTTCCCGAGTGCTGCGACAACCCCGATGGGGCCGAGGGAGAATTCCGGTACCCGTCGAGCAGGTAGTAGAAGAGAGCAGTTCCCGCACTTTGATTCCCCGTCACAATGAAGCTGTCGGACGAGCGATCCAGCGCCTCCAGGACCGTGCGAATACCCTTCGTGCTCGAGAGCATGCCGGTATGCGTGTGGAACTCGCTTCCTGCAAACGTCAGCTCGGTAAGTCGAAGGTTCGGACTTGGGTCTCTGCGGGATGGGATCTTGCTGCGATCCGAGTAGAGGCCGATTGCTGAATCCAAGGGAACCGACCCATCTCCTTGCTTTTTCGCGCCTTGCGCCACGTCCGACACGTACCACGTCTCGCCCGGTGCTGCGGGATTCGCGACGAAATCCGCAAATGGAGTGACGAAGAAGTCGCCCGTTTCGTTGGAGTATTCGGGCCCCACCCGCCGGGTCAGCGTCGTCGCCGTATTGTACGTGGACGTGTAGATGACCGTCCGATCGCCACTCAGCTGGCTGATGAAGAAGGTTGGCAGATGGATCCGCCCAGGATTGGGATCGGTCGCTACCTCCGTGTAGGACCAATCGGCCGCCAGTTGCGTGGGACCGTAGATCAGGTCCAGCCCGTCGTTCAGGTCGATCACCAGCCGGTTCGCCAGCGAGCTTTCGTTGAAGGAGACCTTCGTGCCGTTCTCCGTGATCAACGCGGGTGTGTACCGGCTGGGATCGTCAAAAACCAATGGATAAGTCCCCGTCAGGGACACCAACGTGGGACAGTAGACCTCGATGAATTCTAGCGGAGTCAGGGATTTGCTAACGGTCGCCCCCGGAATGTCGGCACTCCGCACCGGCCCAAATAGAGTGATGCCCCCAAGGTGCCGGGTGTACGCCGCGGACATCACCTTCCCCAAAGCCACGTAGGAAGGATCTGCCCCCCAATCGTTCTGGCTCAGCTGAAACGGCGTCGCCGCCCCGCGCATCGGCACCCCCATGGTCACCAGATCGTGAACTCGGGGAAGCTGGAGCGATGTCGTGATCAAGGTCCCATCCGGTGCCTTGGTCCCCGCCGGAGCCGACAACCCATTCGCCAATCGACCGGCCGCGACGGTCGCAGACCCGCCGTAGGCGCCGCTCTGAATGTAGGCCCGGATCACTAAACCCCCCGTGCTGTGGGCCACCACATCCACCTCGGCCGGAAGGGTGTTGTCGTGCGTGGCCGCCCAACTCAACGCCGCCCGCGAAACCCAATAGCCCATGTAGTCGACGCCGTACTCGAAGAACGAATCGGTAATCTGATCGGCCGTGATGGACGTCCCATCCGGATGATGGAGCGCCCCGTCTATGACTCCGTCCACCGGTCCCGGCGTCACCCGCCAATCGTAGTTGGCCGTAAAGAGATCACAGTCCCGGGTGTACCCGGAATGGATCAGAGACTGAACTAAGTCATCGTATCCAGTCGTGAGCGGATCGATGAGCAACAGATTTGGGTCGAACCCGCGCTGGACCAGCCACGCCTCAAACGTATTCTGGCTCGGAAACGATCCGCCGATGCCGTGGAGAATGAGAATCGGCCGAGCCGGAGTGACTTGGGTGGGCGGCACGGGAATGGCCTGACAGAATGCCGTCTCACCCTCATCTTCAGGCGCTGGCGGGCCTTGTGCTGCCCGTAGCGATTCCACCAAAACCTCGGCGTGGGTTATCCCCCATTCGGGCGGGTCGCCCGCCGATTCCAAAACCAAATGGGCTGCGCCCCAGTCGGAAACCCCTTCACCCAACCCCGACGGATTGCCATCCGCCTGTTCCCGTTCGATCCCCGACCCAAAAGAAGAGGTGCCCACAGCTCCCGTCGCGGAATCCTCCGAAGGTGAACTCTCAGCAATCCCCGAAGCCCCCGTCGCATCCCCCCCATGGTCGGCCGTCTGCCCATGCCCGCTTGGACCCAGAGATTCGAGTGTCTCACCGTCTTCCAGTATCGCCGGCTGGTCCTGCCCAGACGCCAAACGATCCATCCCGCTGCCCATTTCCGCCGAAATTCCAGACAGCACTCCGGTCCCGGCCCCATTCGAAGGGTCCGGTTCAATCAAGCCATCGGCCGAAAGCAGCAGGCGCGGCTCCAATGCCTCAAGATGGAAGAGTTCTTGGTCTACCACAGGAAGAGTGGGGCGTATTGGGCAGGATCCGCCACGGATCGGTCAAGAAGTTATCAGGCTTCTTAGCATGAAATCCTCGAATCCAGTGACGGATTTCAGGGCCCTCGGAATGCCACGTCGAAAA
>Ga0105047_10007647_pt1 | contig 18169 bp, 13 predicted proteins | sample MAT04_FD_78384 | JGI IMG/M metagenome (GOLD analysis project Ga0105047, IMG submission 78384) | Freshwater microbial communities from Lake Fryxell liftoff mats and glacier meltwater in Antarctica - MAT-04 (megahit assembly) | ecosystem: Environmental > Aquatic > Freshwater > Ice > Liftoff...
GACAACGTGTCGATCACGGTGAAGCTGATCAACCCGATCGCCATGGAAGAAGGCCTGCGCTTTGCGATCCGCGAAGGCGGTCGTACGGTTGGCGCCGGTGTGGTTGCCAAAATCATTGCGTAAGAAGTTGTAGGGGTATAGCTCAATTGGCAGAGCGTCGGTCTCCAAAACCGAAGGTTGTAGGTTCGATTCCTACTGCCCCTGCCAACCAGTTGGTCTGAAACTGGTGGCACTCAGGCCCGCTACGCTGTAGCGGGCTTTGGCGTCTGGAGCTTGGTAGGTTTGAATCGAACGAGAAACGCGAATTACATAAATTATGGCCACGTCACAAATTCAAACCGTCAATACGGGCGCAGATAAAGCCAAGTTGGCTGCTGCCTCCGTCTTGGTGGTGGCTGCGTTGGCTGCCTTCTATCTGCTGAGCAAGCAGGGGCCGCTCGTTCAGTGGGCTGCACTGGTTGCGGGCCTCGTGGCTGCTGCGGGAGTCTTCTTTTCGTCCGAGACTGGAAAGCAGCTAATTGCCTTCGGTCGGGATGCTTGGCGCGAAGTCAGAAAAGTAGTTTGGCCCGCACGCAAGGAAGCAATCCAGATTACGGTCTATGTATTTGGATTCGTGTTGATCATGGCCTTGTTTCTCTGGTTGACGGACAAGACGCTTGAGTGGCTTTTTTACGACTTGATTCTGGGGTGGAAAAAATAATGACTGATGTTGTAGATACCCCCTCAGCTGAACACGTGTCGGCTACTCCGGTGAATCCCGGCTTGCGTTGGTATGTGGTGCATGCTTATTCCGGTATGGAAAAAGCGGTGGAGCGCAATATCCTGGAGCGTATTGCACGGGCTGGCATGCAGGACAAGTTTGGCCGCATCCTTGTTCCCATGGAAGAAGTGGTGGAAATCAAAAACGGTCAGAAGAAAACGACTGAGCGAAAATTTTTCCCTGGCTACGTGCTGGTGGAAATGGTGATGGACGACGACAGCTGGCATTTGGTCAAACACACCAACAAGGTAACGGGTTTCGTCGGTGGTGCAAAAAACCGGCCCGCGCCTATCTCCGAAGCGGAAGTGATGAAAATCGTCACTCAGATGCAGGAAGGCACCGAGAAACCACGCCACAAAGTGGAATTCATTGTGGGCGAATTTGTACGGGTCAAGGAAGGCCCATTCACGGATTTCAATGGTTCCGTGGAAGACGTGAATTACGAAAAGAGCAAGGTCCGCGTTGCGGTCACCATCTTCGGGCGGTCAACGCCTGTCGAGCTGGAGTTTTCGCAGATCGAGAAAACCTGAGTTTCACGCCGTCAGTTTGATTTTTGGTTTCGCACTTCCCGACTCGGTGCGAAACAGCTTGAAGAGTCGTTAACCCCGGGGAGCTGCGGCCTGCACTGTGCAGTGCCAATGCGCTAATACCCGCAAGGAGAAATCATGGCGAAAAAAATCGTCGGTTTTGTCAAGCTGCAAGTGCCAGCTGGTAAGGCCAACCCATCCCCCCCCATTGGCCCAGCTTTGGGTCAACGCGGTTTGAACATCATGGAGTTCTGCAAGGCATTCAATGCGCAGACCCAAGGTGTCGAGCCTGGTCTGCCGTTGCCTGTGGTGATTACCGCGTATGCGGACAAGAGCTTTACCTTCATCATCAAGACGCCGCCTGCGACCGTCCTGATCAAGAAGGCAATCAAGTTGGACAAGGGCTCTGCCAATCCCCTGAAAGACAAGGTCGGCAAGATCACACGGGCTCAGCTCGAAGAAATTGCAAAAACCAAGATGAAAGACATGACGGCTGCCGATTTGGACGCCGCTGTTCGCACTATCGCTGGTACTGCCCGGTCGATGGGCGTGAATGTGGAGGGCGTTTAAATGTCCAAGCTCACCAAAAAACAAAAAGCCCAACAAGGCAAGATTGATAGCAACAAGCTGTACCCGTTGGGCGATGCGCTCGGCTTGGTCAAAGGTTTTGCTACTGCCAAGTTCGATGAGTCGATTGACGTAGCTGTGCAGCTCGGCATCGATGCCAAGAAATCTGACCAGGTTGTCCGTGGCGCCGTTGTGCTGCCAAATGGCACTGGTAAGACCAAGCGTGTCGCTGTGTTTGCCCAAGGCGCGAAGGCAGATGAAGCCCGTGCAGCGGGTGCTGACATCGTTGGTATGGATGACTTGGCTGCGATGGTCAAGGCGGGTGACATGCCATTCGATATCGTGATTGCCGCTCCTGATGCCATGCGCATTGTGGGTACGCTGGGTCAGATTCTTGGCCCACGCGGTTTGATGCCCAACCCAAAGGTTGGCACGGTTACGCCCGATGTTGCAACAGCGGTCAAGAACGCCAAAGCGGGTCAGGTTCAGTTCCGCGTCGACAAGGCTGGCATTGTTCACTCCACGATTGGTCGTCGCTCGTTTGAGTCGGCACAGTTGCAGGGTAACTTGGCAGCATTGGTTGATGCGTTGACCAAAGCCAAGCCAGCTTCCAGCAAGGGTGTTTATTTGCGCAAGGTTGCCGTTTCGTCAACCATGGGCGTGGGCGTTCGTGTGGACCTTCAGTCCATCAACGCGTAATAGAGAATTTGGATGCTCTGCAGAGAGTGTCCGATGTGGTGGGCTGTTGGGGTTTCAAATCTCCAGCAGGCCATCCAAGACCGTTGGTGCGCAGTTCGCTGCGCTTAATCAGACCTTTGGGGGTTGACCCCGAAGTTCCGCCAACGCAGATGGCGATCCCGCTGCAGATGGAACGTGTTCCTTCAAACAGTTGGTCGCTGCAATGTGTGCGCCGCGAGACGAAAGTCGCAAGGCGCGATTTAAAGGAGTAGACCTTGAGTCTTAATCGCAGTGAGAAAGAAGCGGTCATCAGTGATGTGACCGGCCTCGCCGCTAAAGCTCAAACGCTCGTGATCGCGGAATACCGTGGCATCACGGTCGCTGACATGACCAAATTGCGCGCTGCCGCGCGTAACAGTGGTGTGACCCTGAGCGTGTTGAAAAACACCCTGGCTCGCCGCGCTGTTGCCGGTACCGCATTTGACGTTGTGGCCGACCAGATGACCGGTCCTCTGATCTATAGCTTTTCCGAAGATGCTGTTGCTGCTGCAAAAGTGGTGGCCGAGTTCGCGAAAACCAATGACAAGTTGGTGATCCGTGCTGGCGCATACGGTGGAAAAGTTCTGGACGTGAACGGCGTTAAGCAATTGGCAAGCATCCCTTCCAAGGAAGTGTTGTTGGCTATGTTGTTGGGCTTGATGCAATCCCCCATCTCCCGTACGGCACGTGTGCTGTCGGCGTTGGCGGAACAAAGAGGCGCCGGTGCAGCAGAAGAAGCCGCACCCGCAGAGGCAGTTGAGGCTTAACAGCCGGCTGTCTGTAGTAACCAATATTGTTAGGAAATAAAAATGGCATTCGATAAAGACGCATTTTTGACCGCGCTGGATAGCATGACGGTCATGGAACTCAACGACCTGGTGAAAGCCATCGAAGAGAAATTTGGCGTAAGCGCTGCAGCAATGTCTGCACCTGCTGCGGGTGGCGGAGCCGCTGCTGCAGTGGAAGAAAAGACCGAATTCAACGTCGTTCTGCTCGAAGCAGGCGCCCAGAAGGTTCAGGTCATCAAGGCCGTCCGTGAAATCACCGGTCTGGGCCTCAAAGAAGCCAAGGATATGGTTGATGGTGCTCCAAAGGCTGTCAAAGAAGGCGTCTCCAAGGCTGACGCTGAGGCCGCAATGAAGAAGCTCGTCGAGGCAGGTGCCAAGGTCGAACTGAAGTAATCGTCTCGTGTGATTGGGCTGGGAGCTCCCAAAGGGCTCCCAGCCTTTCCCGCTTGTGGACATGCTGTTAGTGCACACCAAAAAGTAGTGATATCACTCCTTTTTAGTGTCTTCTGACCCCGACTGCAGAAGACGCCTTGGTACGGGTTGTGTGCAATGCGCAACCGTCCGCCAGTGATTGGTAGTGGCCAATCGCCAAGAATAGTTGAGTGTGATGCTCAACGCGACAGTCGCCTAGGACCCCCAGGATTCCTCAGTCTTTGCCCGGAGATCTAATGGCTTATACATACACTGAACGCAAGCGCATTCGCAAAAACTTCGGTAATCGCGATAGCGTGCTTGAAATTCCCTATCTGCTGCAAATGCAAAAAGATGCGTACACCGCATTTTTGCAGGCAGATGTCGCTCCGAAGAAGAGAACCGCTGAAGGTTTGCAGGCCGCTTTTGAGGCCGCATTCCCCATCGTTTCCCACAACGGTTTTGTGGAGATGAAGTACCTTGAGTACAACCTCGCCAAGCCAGGCTTCGATGTGCGTGAATGCCAGACCCGTGGCTTGACATTTGCCTCGGCCGTGCGCGCCAAGGTCCAACTGATCATCTATGACCGCGAGTCGTCGACTTCCCAGAACAAGGTGGTTAAAGAGGTCAAGGAGCAAGAAGTCTACATGGGCGAAGTGCCCCTGATGACGGGCAAAGGTTCCTTCATCATCAACGGTACTGAGCGCGTGATCGTGTCCCAGTTGCACCGTTCTCCTGGCGTGTTCTTTGAACACGACAAGGGCAAGACCCACAGCTCGGGCAAGTTGCTGTTCTCGGCGCGCATCATTCCCTACCGTGGTTCATGGCTTGATTTCGAGTTCGACCCCAAGGACTTGCTGTACTTCCGTGTTGACCGTCGCCGCAAAATGCCGGTTACGATTTTGCTCAAAGCCATCGGCCTGACCAATGAGTCGATCCTTGCCAACTTCTTTGTCAACGACAACTTCCGCTTGATGGACAGCGGAGCCCAAATGGAATTTGTGGCTGAGCGTCTGCGCGGTGAGGTTGCACGTTTTGACATTACCGACAAGAGCGGCAAGGTGGTGGTTGCCAAGGACAAGCGCGTTACCGCACGCCATACCCGCGAACTGGAACAGTCTGCCACCACGCACATCAGCGTGCCGGAAGACTTCCTGGTCGGCCGCGTTGTGGCCCGTAACATCATCGATGGTGACACTGGTGAGATCGTGGCAAAGGCCAACGAAGAGTTGACCGAAGCACTGCTCAAGAAGCTTCGTGTTTCTGGTGTGCAGGACCTTCCTTGCATCTACACCAACGAACTCGATCAAGGCGCCTACATCTCGCAGACGCTGCGTACCGATGAAACCGTTGACGAGTTTGCCGCACGGGTTGCCATCTACCGCATGATGCGCCCTGGTGAGCCACCGACGGAGGATGCAGTTCAAGCCCTGTTCCAGCGCTTGTTCTACAACCCGGACACCTACGATCTGTCGCGTGTGGGTCGCATGAAGTTCAACGCCAAGATGGGTCGCTCTGAATCCACCGGCCCCAAAGTGCTGGCTAACGAAGACATCCTGGCTGTGGTCAAGATTCTCGTGGACCTGCGCAACGGCCGCGGCGACGTCGACGATATTGACCACCTTGGCAATCGCCGTGTGCGTTGCGTTGGGGAGTTGGCCGAGAACCAGTACCGCACCGGTCTGGCGCGTATCGAAAAAGCGGTGAAAGAACGTCTGGGTCAGGCGGAGCAAGAGCCGCTGATGCCGCACGATCTGATCAATAGCAAGCCGATTTCTGCCGCACTGAAAGAGTTTTTTGGTGCATCCCAGCTGTCCCAGTTTATGGACCAGACCAACCCGCTTTCCGAGATCACGCACAAGCGTCGTGTCTCGGCTCTTGGCCCGGGCGGTTTGACCCGTGAACGCGCTGGTTTTGAAGTGCGGGACGTGCACGTCACCCATTACGGTCGCGTCTGCCCTATTGAAACGCCCGAAGGTCCAAACATCGGACTGATCAACTCGCTGGCCCTCTATGCGCGTTTGAATGAATATGGTTTCATTGAAACTCCGTATCGCCGCGTGGGTGATGGCAAAGTAACCAACCAGATTGATTACCTGTCTGCCATTGAAGAAGGCAAGTACGTCATTGCACAGGCCAATGCGGCTCTGGACAAAGACGGCAAGTTGACCGGCGACCTGGTGTCTGCCCGCGAAAAAGGCGAATCCATTCTGGTGGGCGCCGAGCGCGTGCAGTACATGGACGTGTCTCCTGCGCAGATCGTGTCGGTAGCTGCATCGCTGGTGCCGTTCCTTGAGCACGATGATGCGAACCGTGCCTTGATGGGCGCCAACATGTCCCGTCAAGCCGTGCCGATTTTGCGGCCGGAAAAGCCATTCGTTGGTACGGGTATTGAACGCGTTGCGGCCATTGACTCCGGTACGGTCGTCACTGCGACGCGCGGCGGTCTGGTCGACTATGTCGATGCCACCCGTATCGTGATCCGGGTCAACGACGCGGAAGCGCAGGCTGGCGAAGTCGGTGTGGACATCTATAACCTGATCAAGTATCAGCGTTCCAACCAGAACACCAACATCCACCAGCGTCCCATCGTCAAAAAAGGCGACAGGCTCGCCAAGGGCGACGTGATTGCCGACGGTGCTTCCACTGATCTGGGTGAACTGGCTCTGGGTCAGAACATGCTGGTTGCGTTCATGCCATGGAACGGCTACAACTTCGAGGATTCAATTCTGATCAGCGAACGCGTGGTTGCGGAAGACCGCTACACCTCGATTCACATTGAGGAGTTGGTAGTCATGGCCCGCGATACCAAGCTGGGTGCCGAAGAAATTACCCGCGACATTCCCAATCTGAGCGAGCAGCAGCTGAATCGCCTGGACGAATCCGGCATCATTTACGTGGGTGCAGAAGTGCAGCCTGGTGACACGCTGGTTGGCAAGGTCACACCCAAGGGTGAAACCACGCTGACCCCCGAAGAAAAGCTCCTGCGAGCCATCTTCGGCGAAAAAGCCAGCGATGTGAAAGACACCTCTCTGCGTGTGGATCAAGGCTCACAAGGCACCGTAATTGATGTGCAGGTGTTTACCCGTGAAGGGATCACCCGCGACCGCCGCGCCCAGCAAATTATTGACGACGAACTCAAGCGTTTCCGTCTGGATCTGAACGATCAAATCCGGATCGTGGAAGCCGACGCCTTCGACCGTATCGAGAAGTTGCTTAGTGACAAGGTTGCCAATGGCGGTCCCCAGAAGCTGGCCAAGGGTACAAAAATTGACAAGGCCTATCTCGCTTCGGTGGAAAAATTCCATTGGTTTGATATCCGCCCTGCGGACGACGAAGTCGCGAGCCAACTGGAAAGCATCAAGAACTCCCTGGAGCAGACGCGCCACAGCTTTGACCTCGCTTTTGAAGAGAAGCGCAAGAAATTGACACAAGGTGACGAATTGCCTGCGGGCGTTCTCAAAATGGTCAAGGTCTACATTGCAGTCAAGCGGCGCTTGCAGCCGGGTGACAAGATGGCTGGCCGTCACGGCAACAAGGGTGTGGTTTCCAAGATCGTTCCGGTCGAAGACATGCCTTATATGGCCGACGGCACGCCGTGCGACATTGCGCTCAACCCGCTGGGTGTGCCTTCACGTATGAACGTGGGTCAGGTGCTGGAAGTGCATTTGGGCTGGGCTGCCAAGGGCATTGGCCAGCGCATTGGGGACATGCTCCAGGCGGAAGCGAAAGTGGCAGAACTGCGCAGCTTCATGGAAGAGCTCTACAACGGTTCCGGCCGCAAGGAAGAGCTCGCCAAGCTGAGCGACATCGATGTCTTCGAAATGGCAGCCAACCTGTCGGGCGGTGCAACCTTTGCAACTCCCGTTTTTGACGGTGCCTCCGAAGAAGAGATTCGCGGCATGCTGAGACTCGCGTACCCCGAAGATATCGTCAAAGCCAAAGGTTTGACGGCTGCACGCACGCAAGCAAATCTGTTTGACGGACGTACGGGTGAACCGTTCGAGCGCCCCACGACCATCGGGTACATGCACTTCCTGAAGTTGCACCACTTGGTTGATGACAAGATGCATGCACGCTCGACCGGTCCTTACAGCCTGGTTACCCAGCAGCCGTTGGGTGGTAAAGCACAGTTTGGTGGACAGCGTTTCGGCGAGATGGAGGTGTGGGCACTGGAAGCGTACGGCGCTGCTTACACGCTGCAGGAAATGCTCACTGTCAAATCAGATGACGTGCAAGGTCGAACCAAGGTGTACGAGAGCATCGTCAAGGGCGAACACTCGATCGAAGCCGGTATGCCGGAATCGTTCAATGTGCTGGTCAAGGAAATTCGTTCCTTGGGTATCGACATTGAACTTGAGCGTAGCTGATTGCGAACAAGAAAAGGATTTAACCCATGAAATCATTACTCGACCTGTTCAAGCAGTTCACGCCCGATGAGCACTTCGGTGCCATCAAGATTGGCATGGCTTCGCCCGAAAAGATCCGCTCGTGGTCTTTCGGCGAAGTGCGCAAGCCTGAAACCATCAACTACCGCACGTTCAAGCCTGAGCGTGATGGCCTGTTTTGCGCGAAGATCTTTGGCCCTATCAAAGACTACGAATGCCTGTGCGGCAAGTACAAGCGCCTCAAGCACCGCGGTGTCATCTGCGAGAAGTGCGGCGTTGAAGTCACACAGACCAAGGTGCGTCGCGAACGCATGGGCCACATTGATCTGGCCGCACCGTGCGCCCACATCTGGTTCCTGAAGTCCCTGCCAAGCCGCTTGGGCCTGGTGCTGGACATGACCCTGCGCGATATCGAACGCGTGTTGTACTTTGAAGCGTATGTGGTGACCGATCCTGGCATGACACCGCTGAAGAAATTCAGCATCATGTCCGAGGACGACTATGACGCCAAGTTCAAGGAATATGGCGACGAATTCCAGGCCAAGATGGGCGCCGAAGGCATCAAGGATTTGCTGCAAAGCATTGACATTGATGGGTCGATCGAGCGTCTGCGTAACGACCTGACCGGCTCCGAGCTCAAGATCAAGAAGAACTCCAAGCGTCTCAAAGTGCTGGAAGCCTTCAAGAAATCGGGCATCAAGCCCGAGTGGATGGTCCTGGACGTGTTGCCCGTGCTGCCACCGGACCTGCGTCCGCTGGTTCCACTGGACGGTGGTCGTTTTGCCACCTCTGATTTGAACGATCTGTATCGCCGCGTGATCAACCGCAACAGCCGCCTGCGCCGTTTGCTGGAACTGAAAGCGCCTGAAATCATCGCACGCAATGAAAAGCGCATGCTGCAGGAAGCCGTGGACTCCTTGCTGGACAACGGTCGCCGTGGCAAAGCCATGACGGGCGCCAACAAGCGCGCGCTCAAATCCCTTGCCGACATGATCAAGGGCAAGAGCGGTCGTTTCCGTCAGAATTTGCTGGGTAAGCGCGTTGACTACTCAGGTCGTTCGGTTATTACCGTGGGCCCAACCCTCAAGCTGCACCAGTGCGGTTTGCCCAAGTTGATGGCGCTGGAATTGTTCAAGCCCTTCATCTTTGCGCGCCTTGAATCGATGGGCATTGCGACCACCATCAAGGCGGCCAAGAAGGAAGTGGAATCCGGCACGCCCGTGGTGTGGGACATTCTGGAAGAGGTTATCAAAGAGCACCCGATCATGCTGAACCGTGCGCCTACGTTGCACCGGTTGGGTATCCAGGCGTTCGAGCCCATCCTGATTGAAGGCAAAGCCATCCAGTTGCACCCTCTCGTTTGCGCGGCATTTAATGCCGACTTCGACGGTGACCAAATGGCTGTTCACGTGCCCCTGTCGGTCGAAGCACAGATGGAAGCCCGCACACTGATGCTGGCATCCAACAACATCCTGTTCCCTGCCAACGGCGAGCCGTCCATTGTTCCTTCGCAAGACGTGGTGCTGGGTCTGTACTACACAACCCGCGAGCGTATCAATGGCAAGGGCGAGGGTCTGATCTTTGCTGATACCGGCGAAGTCCAGCGTGCCTTTGACGCGGGTGAGGTCGAGTTGAACGCACGCATCAATGTGCGCTTGACAGAGTACACAAAAGACAAGGAGACCGGCGAGCTGACACCGTCGACCCAGCTGTGGGAAACCACTGCAGGCCGTGCGCTGCTTTCCGAGATTTTGCCCAAGGGTTTGCCGTTCTCCAACATCAACAAGGCGTTGAAGAAGAAGGAAATCTCCAAGCTGATCAATGTGTCGTTCCGCAAGTGCGGCTTGAAGGATACGGTCGTATTCGCCGACAAGCTATTGCAGGCGGGTTTCCGTCTGGCAACAAAAGCCGGCATCTCGATCTGTATTGACGACATGCTGGTGCCTGACGAAAAGCATGAAATCATTGCCCGCTCGCAACGCGAGGTCAAGGAAATTGAGCAGCAGTACGTATCGGGCTTGGTAACCTCTGGCGAGCGTTACAACAAGGTGGTGGACATCTGGGGCAAGTCGGGCGACGAAGTGTCCAAGGTCATGATGGCCAAACTATCCAAAGAGATGGTTACTGACCGCCATGGCAATCAGGTGCAGCAAGAGTCGTTCAACTCCATCTACATGATGGCCGACTCCGGTGCCCGCGGTTCCGCCGCGCAGATCCGACAGGTGGCTGGTATGCGGGGCTTGATGGCGAAGCCGGACGGCTCCATCATCGAGACGCCTATTACCGCGAACTTCCGCGAAGGCCTGAACGTGCTGGAGTACTTTATCTCCACCCACGGAGCGCGTAAGGGTCTCGCGGATACGGCTTTGAAGACCGCCAACTCCGGATACCTGACGCGCCGTCTGGTCGACGTGACCCAGGATCTGGTCGTGACCGAACAGGATTGCGGTACCCATGCGGGTTATCTGATGCGCGCGATCGTTGAAGGCGGCGAAGTGATTGAATCACTGCGCGACCGCATTTTGGGACGTACGGCGGCGGACGACATTTTGCATCCAGAGAACCGTTCGGTGCTGGCGGATGCCGGAACCATGCTGGACGAAGACCTGATCGACATGCTGGAAATTGCCGGTGTTGACGAGGTCAAAGTCCGTACGGCATTGACTTGCGAAACCCGCTTTGGTATTTGCGCCAAGTGCTACGGACGCGATTTGGGCCGTGGTGGTTTGATCAACTTCGGCGAAGCCGTCGGTGTGATCGCAGCCCAGTCCATTGGTGAGCCAGGAACCCAGCTGACCATGCGTACGTTCCACATCGGTGGTGCGGCTTCGCGTGCAGCCATCGCTTCCAGCGTGGAAGCCAAGTCCAACGGCAACATTGGTTTCAACGCGACGATGCGTTATGTGACCAACAGCAAGAAGGAGTTGGTGGTGATTTCCCGTTCCGGTGAAATCGTCATTCACGATGAGCATGGACGCGAGCGCGAGCGTCATAAAGTGCCATACGGTGCGATTCTGAATGTCAAGGTTGACCAGGCCGTCAAGGCGGGTGCCATTCTTGCCAACTGGGATCCGCTGACCCGTCCCATCATTACCGAATTTGCCGGTAAGGCACATTTCGAGAATGTGGAAGAGGGCCTGACGGTTGCCAAGCAGGTGGACGAGGTTACTGGTCTGTCGACCATGGTGGTTATCGATCCGAAGCGCCGTGGCGCTACCAAGATCGTTCGCCCACAGGTCAAGCTGATTGATGCGTCTGGCAACGAGGTGAAGATTCCTGGAACCGATCACTCGGTGACCATTGGCTTCCCTGTCGGTTCGCTGGTGCAGGTGCGTGACGGTATGGATGTGGGCCCAGGCGAAGTGCTGGCCCGTATTCCAATCGAAGGGCAGAAAACCCGTGACATTACCGGTGGTTTGCCGCGTGTGGCCGAGCTGTTTGAAGCCCGTACACCCAAGGACAAGGGCACGCTGGCTGAAATCACCGGTACCGTGTCGTTTGGTAAAGAGACCAAGGGCAAGATTCGCCTGCAGATCACTGATCCGGATGGCAAGGTCTGGGAAGACCTCGTTCCAAAGGAGAAGAACATTCTGGTCCACGAAGGCCAGGTTGTGAACAAGGGCGAAAGCGTGGTGGACGGACCTGCCGACCCGCAAGACATCTTGCGTTTGCTGGGTTCCGAAGAGCTGGCTCGCTACATCGTGGACGAAGTTCAGGACGTGTATCGCTTGCAGGGCGTGAAGATCAACGACAAGCACATCGAAGTGATTGTTCGTCAGATGCTGCGCCGTGTGGTGGTCGAGAATGCCGGTGACTCCAGCTACATCAATGGGGAACAAGTTGAGCGCTCTGAGATGCTCAATACCAACGATGCACTGCGTGGGGAAGGCAAGATTCCAGTCACCTTCACCAACCTGCTGCTGGGTATCACCAAGGCATCGTTGTCCACGGACAGCTTTATCAGCGCGGCTTCCTTCCAGGAAACCACCCGAGTGCTGACCGAAGCGGCCATCATGGGCAAGCGCGACGAACTGCGCGGCCTGAAGGAAAACGTCATTGTCGGCCGGCTGATTCCAGCAGGTACCGGTTTGGCATACCATGAAGCCCGCAAAGTGCGCGAGAGCATGGACGACGCCGAGCGTCGGGCTATTTCCGAGGCGGAAGCTGCCGAGTTGGCGGGCGAGACTGAGACGGTTGGCGAGGAGCCTTCCGGCGAGGGGTCTGCCAGCGAGTAAGTTCCAGCTGCTACACTAAACGTAGCACCCCAAGCCCGTTTCACGAGGGGCTTGGGGTTTTTTTATTGGAAAATCATGAGCGGTTCAGTATTGCTTTGGATCTTGCTGGCGCTGGCCATTTTTTGGGGCGTTGGCGTATATAACCGGCTGATGCGCATGCGCGCGCGCGGGTTTGCTGCATTGGGGTCGGTCGAGAAACACATGAGGCAATACGGCGAGCTGGTCAGTGCGCATCTCGCGGTTCCCGGTGCGGGCCCAGCGCCCATCGCCGAATATTTGCCGCCGGAGTGGGCGCAGTTGCTCACCTTGCTGCAAACGCTGGACCACGCGCTAAAGGCGGCAAAGGGCACACCGTTGTCGCCAGAACCTCTTGCGCTTGTCTCAGATGCGTTCGATGCGGTCCAAAACGCGTGGCTGAATTTACGCGAAGTACCCGCGGACTTGGTCGGGCCCGCAGTGCCCGCAGCAATGCAGTTGCAATGGGATGCCGCCACCGCAAAGGTGCAAACCGCTCGCGGTGGTTTCAATCAGATCTTGACCAAATACAACGAAGCTATTGTCCAATTCCCAGCTCGCCTCATTGTGGGCATTTTGGGCTTCAAGCCGGCAGGTTTGTTGTGAGAACACTATGAATTACCCTGAACAAACCATACCCTTGTGGCGCCAGCTGCAGGCCACATCCACCGTCATTCAGGCTGTGCGTAACGGCGTGTCTGGTACCGCTGCCATAGAGGACGTATCTGTGGAGCTGCGACCCGGGGTGCAGGCACTCGCGTTTTACGTTTGGCGCAATCTGGGGCGCGCTGAAGCACTCCGGAGGAAGCTGGCGACCAAATTGCCGCCTCCAGCGGCAGATGCACTCCTGTGTGTTGCGCTCGCGCTGGCGTGGCGTGACACAGATGCACCCTATGACATGTTCACCCTGGTCAACCAGGCGGTGGAAGCGGCCAAGCGAGGCGCGGCGACCAAGGCCCAGGCGAACTTTCTTAATGCCTGTTTGCGGCGTTTTCTGCGCGAGCGCGATGCCCTGGTGGCTGCCACCGACGCGGATCTGGTTGCATTCTGGAATCATCCGCTGTGGTGGATCAAGCGCGTGCAGCACGAACACCCCGCCCGCTGGCGTGAGATTCTGGATGCATCGAACTCCCACGCGCCCATGACACTGCGCATCAACGCGCGTAAAACCAGCCAGGCGAACTATTTGAGCCAGCTGGCGCAGGCTGGCATTGACGCCCATGTGGAGGCCGGCGGTGCGGTTGTGTTGCACAAGGCCATACCCGTGCAGCGCATACCCGGTTTCGACCAGGGAATGGTCTCTGTGCAGGATGCGGCCGCCCAGATTGCCGCGCCCCTGCTGCTGGATGGTCTGGCCACAAGAACAGCCCTTCGCATTCTGGACGCTTGCGCCGCGCCGGGGGGCAAAACAGGGCACTTGCTTGAGTTGTCGGATTGCGATGTGAGCGCTCTCGATATTGATCCCAGGCGTTGTGTGCGGGTTACGCAGAATCTTGACCGTCTTGGGCTTCACGCCCACATACTGGCTGCCGACGCGTCACGTCCGCAGGGCTGGTGGGATGGGCAGCTTTTTGACGCCATCCTGCTGGACGCTCCTTGCACCGCTTCCGGTATTGTTCGCCGCCACCCGGACGTGCGCTGGTTGCGCCGCGAAGCCGATATCGCGAAGCTGGCCGCGTTGCAAAAACAAATGTTGAAGACCTTGTGGACTTTGTTGAAGCCGGGTGGCCGATTGCTGTACTGCACCTGCTCCCTGTTTCTCGCAGAAGGTCAAGACCAGGTTCAAACGTTCCTTGCGCACAACACCGAGGCAGTTTTGCTGCCTTCGCCGGGGCATTTAATGCCCCAAACTGGCGCCAAAGCGGGTGTCGTCCCGGACAATCAGTCTACTGATCATGATGGATTTTATTACGCACTGCTGCAAAAACGGATGGCTTGACCGGGCCATACGCTTGTTTTGCGTTCTGGGGATGTTTGCTGGAGCCGTCCATGCAGAGGCCCAAAACGTCACTGAAATTTCCCAGTTCAAGGTTGAGCGCTCGGACGATGATATTTTGGTTTCAGCACAGGTTCTTTTTGAACTCCCCACGGTAGTTGAAGACGCCCTTTTGAAGGGGGTACCCCTGTTTTTTGTGACAGAGACGAGCCTCCTTCGCGAGCGGTGGTACTGGTACGACAAACAGGTGGGTAGCACGGAGCGCCACATGCGGCTGGCCTACCAGCCACTCACCCGACGGTGGCGACTGAACGTAGCCACCGGCCCGGGTCGCGACGCGGGGTTGGGACTGGCCCTCAACCAAAGCTATGACACGTTGGCGCAGGCACTCGCTGCTATCAAGCGGGTATCACGCTGGAAGATTGCTGACGCATCTGAACTGGATCTGTCGATCAAGTACAAGGTGGACTTCCGGTTTCGGCTGGATCTCAACCAATTGCCCCGGCCGTTTCAAATTGGAACCCTGGGCCAATCCGACTGGGATCTTGCCGCAGCCGTCAGCGCACCGCTGTCTTTGAGCCCTGTCAAATGAAGCCCGCGGCCACCCGCACGGCCACCGTTCGTCATAGCTCCCGTGCCACGCGGTGGGCTATTGCCGTCGGGGCGATGACCATGGTGGTGATTGGATTCGTCCTGCTGTATCTTTTGATGCAAGCCACCAATAACCGGGAGATGTACGAGGCCAACTACGCACGACTTTTTGCCATCAATGTTGTGGTTGCTTCGCTCCTGTTTTTGGCCATTGTCTGGGTGGGTTACCGTTTGCTGGTGCGTCTGCGCGAAGGCAAGTTCGGCAGTCGGCTGCTCGTCAAACTGGCAACTATTTTTGCATTGGTGGGTTTTGCACCCGGCTTGCTCATCTATGTGGTGTCCTACCAATTTGTCTCCCGCTCCATCGAAACGTGGTTTGACGTGAAAGTTGAAGGTGCACTGGAGGCAGGCCTGAATCTTGGGCGGGCAACGCTTGACACGCTTTCCAATGATCTGATTGGCAAATCACGGTCTGCGGCATCGCAAATTTCGGAGAATCCAGAAGCGACCACCGGGTTGCTATTGGATCGGCTGGTCGATCAGTTGGGCGCAGCTGATCTCACAGTGTGGGGAGCCTCGGGCAAACTCATCGCCAGTGCCGGCCAATCACGCCTGCAGTTAAGTCCAGAAAGACCATCACCCAGTCAATTCCGGGCTGCGCGCAGCGACCGGGTGCTGTCCTGGGTCGAAGGTCTTGAGGACATCGCTCCGGGAACGGTAGCCAATGCCCGAATCAAAGTTCTGGTACCTATTTCGAGTACGGCGCTTGGGCTGACCGCAGAGGGCCGGTTTTTACTGGTCTCCAAGGCTTTGCCCCCCAATTTGGTAGCCAATGCATTGGCTGTCGAAAGTGCCAATCGCGAATACCAGGAGCGGGCATTGGGCCGACAAGGCCTCAAGCGCATGTATATCGGTACGCTCACACTCAGTTTGTTTTTGGCCGTTTTTGGCGCCATCCTGCTGGCGGTGATTCTGGGTAACCAGATTGCCCGGCCCTTGCTATTGCTGGCCGAGGGTGTTAGCCAGGTAGCTGCCGGGGACTTTACTCCCAAGCTTGCGATGCAGGGTAAGGACGAACTGGGCGGATTGACCCGTGCTTTCGCTTCCATGACCGAGCAGTTGGCAGACGCGCGTCAGGCCGTGCAACACAGCATGTCCCAAGTGGATGCTGCCCGGGCCAATCTACAGACAATCCTCGATAACCTAACGGCCGGCGTGCTGGTGCTGGGCGAACAGGGTGAAATACGGTCGTCCAACCCCGGTGCCACCCGTATTCTCGGCGTTCCACTGGTTGCCCATGAGGGGGAGTTGTTGTCGGACATCGAAGGCTTGCAGGATTTTGGACGCGCGGTGCAATTGCAGTTTGCGGATTTTTTGACGCAACGTGCCGAGCATGGGGTGGATCATTGGCAACAGTCCTTTGAACTGGGGGGCAATGGGGCCCCTTCGCATCGCCCGTTTGATCGCGCGCTCACACTGGTTGCCCGTGGGGCTGAGTTGCCTGGAAATGCGCGTTTGCTTGTATTTGACGATATTTCAGAAATCGTCTCAGCGCAGCGGGCGCAGGCTTGGGGTGAAGTAGCCCGGCGTCTCGCCCATGAAATCAAAAACCCACTTACGCCCATTCAGTTATCAGCCGAGCGGCTGGAAATGAAACTCAACGGGAAATTGGAGCCAACCGATCAGGCCATACTCACCAAATCCGTCAAAACAATCGTCGACCAGGTGGATGCCATGAAACGACTGGTCAATGAGTTTCGTGACTACGCCCGCTTGCCGGCTGCAGAACTCGTGCCATTGGATCTCAATGCCATGGTGCAGGATGTCGTGCAACTTTATGAGGCCAGCAGTACGCTGGTACCTGTGCGCCTGGAGCTGGATGCAGCATGCCCCTGGGTGATGGGAGATGCCCACCAGTTACGCCAGGTCCTGCACAATTTATTACAAAACGCCCAGGATGCAACGGAGTCAGCCAATGCCATTTCGATGGAAGATCGGGCAGTGATTGTGCGCACCCAATGGCAAAAAAATACAGGCCGTGTTCGCCTCAGCGTACTGGACCGTGGGACTGGTTTTGCGGACCCTATTCTCAAACGTGCTTTTGAGCCCTACGTCACGACCAAAGTCAAAGGAACCGGTCTGGGGCTCGCGGTCGTCAAGAAAATTGCGGATGAACATGGTTCGCGCGTTGACATCGCCAACCGCGTGGTGGACGGCGTCGTGGCGGGTGCACAAGTATCGTTATCATTGGCCGCAAATAACAGCGCTCAGACCTGAGCGCAAGCAATGGCATCTAAGGGGTAATGCGTACACCATGGCAAACATTCTGGTTGTTGACGACGAGCACGGTATTCGTGATCTGCTCTGGGAAATTCTGAATGACGAAGGTCACACGGTAGAACTTGCGGAAAATGCGGCGCAGGCGCGGGCTGCGCGGTCGCGCGAGCGCCCGGACCTCGTCTTGCTGGACATCTGGATGCCCGACACCGATGGCGTGACTTTGCTGAAGGAATGGTCTTCGACCGGTGCGTTGACCATGCCGGTCATCATGATGAGCGGCCACGCCACCATCGACACGGCAGTAGAGGCGACCAAGATTGGTGCAATGGCGTTTCTGGAAAAACCCATTACGCTACAAAAATTGCTCAAGGCGGTGGAGCAGGGCCTCGTGCGCGGGAGTCTGCGCAAGCCCGTGGCAACGGTGGAAACACGGGTGTCGGTGTCCTCTATTGAAACAGTGAGCCTGGTGTTGCCGGAAGCTGTTGCACTCGCGGATGCGGGGCTCCAGGCCAGTCAGAATTTTGTGCTCGACAAGCCCTTGCGGGAAGCGCGTGACGAGTTTGAGAAGGCGTACTTCGAGTACCACCTCTCCAGGGAAAATGGCTCAATGACACGCGTGGCTGAAAAGACCGGCCTTGAGCGGACCCACCTCTACCGGAAGCTCAAGCAGCTTGGCGTAGACCTGACACGCGGCAAACGAAACGGTATCTGATCGGGTATTCGCAAATCGTGCGATTCTTGCTGCTATAATTTCAGGCTCAGGCCCGGTAGCTCAGTCGGTAGAGCAGAGGATTGAAAATCCTTGTGTCGGTGGTTCGATTCCGCCCCAGGCCACCAAATTGATCAACCCATCATCGTGATGGGTTTTTCTTTGATCCATATGCGGGAATAGCTCAGTTGGTAGAGCGATACCTTGCCAAGGTATAGGTCGAGAGTTCGAGCCTCTTTTCCCGC
>Ga0105047_10007648_pt1 | contig 18168 bp, 12 predicted proteins | sample MAT04_FD_78384 | JGI IMG/M metagenome (GOLD analysis project Ga0105047, IMG submission 78384) | Freshwater microbial communities from Lake Fryxell liftoff mats and glacier meltwater in Antarctica - MAT-04 (megahit assembly) | ecosystem: Environmental > Aquatic > Freshwater > Ice > Liftoff...
CCCGGCTGAATCGCATTCCCTTTTCGACCGTCGTTTCGCGCTTCCCATCTCATTTTGCCCGTTTCATTCCCGCGCGTGACTTAAAGTTGTCGGCCCGACACAAAATGGAGTTCCGGCATGCCCACTGCCCCGGACGGTATGGACGCGTCGTCGTCTCCGCTCGATTCGCCGACGCATCCGATGTCGAGCCGCGAAGCGGGTCCCCAAGTGCTTGGCCCACTCGACCCGACGCTGGCCCCGCCGATTCGTATCCGGCCGAGCGATCCGCTCACGTCGTGCCTTTCGTTGGATCGCCCGTCCCACACGCTGGCACCCACGCCGGCGCCGGGATCGATGCGGGCACTTAAACTCCCGCAAGTCCCCGGCTACGAAATCCTCGGCGAACTCGGCCGCGGCGGCATGGGAGTTGTCTACCGGGCCCGGCAAGTCCGGCTGAATCGCTACGTCGCCCTCAAAATGTTGCTCCACGCCGACGCCGCCGACCTGTCGGACATCATGCGATTCCGGAGCGAAGCCGAAGCGGTGGCGGCCATCAAACACCCGAACGTCGTCCAAGTCCACGAATTCGGCCACCATGATGGCCAGCCCTATTTCGCTATGGAATTGCTCTCGGGGGGCACCCTCTACAACCGCGTCCGGATGTCGGCTCCGCTGGAGCCGAAGTTCTCGGCCGAATTGGTCGAAAAACTCGCCCGCGCCGTCCACGAGGCCCACGCGCAGGGGATCGTCCACCGCGATTTGAAACCGGGCAACATCCTCTACGACGAAGCCGGCGAACCGCGGATCACCGACTTCGGCCTGGCGAAGCGAGTCTCGGTGCAGCTCACGCAAACGCAAGCGGTCATGGGGACGCCGGCATATATGTCGCCGGAGCAGGCCAGCGGCCGAACGAAGTTCGTCGGCCCGCCGACGGACATCTACGCCCTCGGCGTGATCCTCTACGAGTGCCTGACGGGCAAGCCGCCCTTCGGGGGGTGCGATTCCATCGCCGTCCTCAACCAAGTGTTGAACGACTCGCCCCGGGGGATCCGCCCGCAGGTGCGGACCGTGCCGCGCGATCTCGAATTGATCTGCCTGAAGTGCTTGGAGAAACTCCCGGCCGACCGCTACGCGACGGCGGAGTTGCTGGCCGACGACCTCGGGCGCTTCATCGCCGGCAAGCCGGTCGGCGTCCGGCCGGCTGGGCCGATCGAACGCGCGGTCAAGTGGGCGCGGCGCCGGCCAACCGTGGCGACGGTCTACGCGCTGTCGGCCATTGTGCTGCTCGTGTCGACGGTCGGCCTCGGCTTCGTCGGATTATGGCGACAGGCCGTCCACGCCCGGGACGAAGCGGACGCGCACTCGCGCCTGGCGGTGGCCGCCAACGTGGAAGTCGAGGCGCAGCGGCGCGAGGCGGAGGAAGCCCGCGACCTGTTGGCCCAGCAAAACAAAGTCGTCGAAGTGGCGTTGGGCAGGGAGCGGAAATCCAGCGCCGACGCGAACGCTTCGGCCAAACTAGCCGGGGAGGCCACGGCCGTTGCGCAAGAAGCCAAGCTGAAAGCGGAGGTCGCCAAAGAGAAATTCGAGGAGCTTTCGTATTTCAGCAACGTCGGGTTCGCCAATCTCGAAGTGCGCCAAGGGAACGTCCAGCGGGCGATGCAACTCCTCGACCTCTGCCCGGCGCACCGTCGCGATTGGGAATGGTGGCATTCGTACCGCGCCGTCCACGGGGAACTCGGTTCCGGCGTCTCCGGCTCGGGGACCATATGCATGGACTCCGCCTTCGAAACGGCCGGCTTCAAAGTGACCACGTGCGATGTCTTCGGGACGATCACGCGGTTCGATTTCGACACCGGCAAGGGCACGCCCAAAGCCCTGGCCAAGTCCGATCCAAAATTCTTGTTCTACAGCCGCTTGTCGGAAGACGCGACCCGGCTGGTGACGGTGAAAATCGAACAGGGGCGCGGCGGGCCGGACGACATCAAAAAAGAAGGCCCCTTCCTGCCAGAGTGCGTCGAAATTTGGGACACGGCCAGCGGGCAACGGTTGAAAGCGTTTACCGCGACGGGCAATGGGGCCTTCGAGGCCGCGATCTCCGGCGACGGGACTCGCGCGCTCGTCGGCTTCACGCAACCCCGGCACATGGTAGCCTTCGACATTCCGACGGGGAAAATTCTCGCCACCCTCAAAAACACCTCCCCGTTCGAGACCCAAGCCGGGTTGAACCGGGACGGATCCAAAGCGATCGCCGAGCGAGGAGGCGAGTTCATCGTCTGGGACACGGTCTCAGGGGAAGTGACGGCGGCGCACAAACCGAAATTCGGCTGGCCGCGGGCGATGGCCGTGAACGCCGATGGCTCGGGGGCGTATGCGGGGACCAATACCGGCGCGCTGACGTTTTTGGACATCCGCACGGGCAAAGCTGTCGAAGTCGAAAAGGCCCACGCTGGCAAGATCATCGCGCTGGCCCTCAGCCGGGATGGCCAACTGCTGGCGAGCTCGGGGGAAGACGGCATCGTCCGCGTCTGGGACGCCCGCACCGGCGTGCTCGAACAAGTGCTGCGCGGCCACACCCGCGGTGTGATCAGCCTGAAGTTCGACGCGACCGGCCGCCGCCTCGCGTCGACCGATCACGCCATGCGGTTCTTGGTCTGGCACTTGGACGGCACGAAACAGGCCATCGTGAAATTGACCCCGCCCGCGGAGCTGAAAGGCCGGTTCTTCACCGACGGGTCCGTGGCCAACTGCTTCGCCATCGCGGACGATGGCAGCGGGGTATTTTGGAACATCGCGACGGGGCGGGTGTCCAAACTCGCCCCGCCGCCCGGCGAAAAATTCACCGCGTTCGCATTCGCCCCGCAGGGCACCCGCTTCGCCGCGGGGACCGACTCCGGCTCGGTGCACCTTTGGGAAATCGGCGGGACGCAGTCGCATGTGGTCGCGACGTTCCAATACCCGGTTCGGAACTTGGCGTTCAGTGGAGACGGCGGGCGCCTCGCGGCAACCGAAGGGTATCGGCTCGATGTGATCGACGCGAAAAGCCGCGCCGTGCTCTTGTCGAAAACCTGCCACAATTCTAGCATTTGCATCAGTTCGGACGGCCGGGTCGCCGCCGCCGGCATCACATACTCCGCCGTCGCGTGGAATATCGACACCAAGAAATCCTGCGAGACGAGCTTAGGCGAAGTGCAGTCGAGCTTGGCCCTCAGCCCGGACGGCGAAGTCTTGGCGGTGGGAACGCTCGAATGGCGGGTCGGCCTCTTCGACCTCTGGAAACCGAAACCGCGCGAATTGGCCATCGCCGGCCGGATGCTCAACGGCCACAACGCGGCCGTCGTCTGCATGGCTTTCCACCCGAAGGGCCACCGCCTCGTCACCGGCGCCGCCGACGGCACGATCAAAGTTTGGGACCCGGTCAGCCAATACGAGGCGATCGGCGTGGACATCGGCGTCCGCGAGCCGATCCGAAGCATCTTCTTCAACTCCGGCGACGCGAAATCCGCCGGCAAAGACATCATCGCGATCCCGGAAAAATACCCGCCGTTCGTCCTCCACGGCGGGCCGCGTGGTTTGGTCATCGCCCCTGTACGATGAGCCCGTTCAGCAACAGCCGGAGGTTCTACTTCGCCGCAGGTACCGGCGCGGACGGGGATACCGCAGCGATCCGGGGCCGAGCGCGAACAGCGCCCCGGCTTCGTAGTCGATTTCCACCTCCAGGTCGTTGTCCTTCAAAACGGGAGACCGAAGTGATCCGCCCCGCAACGCTCGCTGACGTATCGGTGATTTTGGAACTGATCCGAGCGCTGGCGGTCTACGAGAAACTCGAAGGAAGTGTCCCGGTTCGTGCCGAGGACTTGGCTTCGCATTTGTTCGGCCCGCGCCCGTATGCCGAGTGCTTCCTCGCCGAAGACGCGGGCGCCGTCGTCGGCTTCGCGATCTACTACTACCTCTATTCGACCTTCCCCGGCAGACCGGGCATCTACCTCGAAGACCTCTTCGTGCGGTCCGAGTACCGCGGCCGGGGGCTTGGCAAATCGTTGTTGGCCGCACTCGCCGCGATGGCCCTCGAAAAAAACTGCTGCCGGATGGAGTGGTCGGTACTCGACTGGAACGCCCCAGCCATCGCCTTTTACGAATCGCTCGGGGCCGCACCGCACGGCGGCTGGACGACGTACCGTCTGAGCGGCGACGCGTTGGCCGCGCTGGCCCGGTGAGAACCCGGTGTTACGCAAGCCCGTTCCACTTGCGGAGTCCCCATTCGAGGGAAAACAGGCCGAGGATCACGCCAAGTAGCCACCGCGATTGACGCAAAGGCTTCAGAGTACGGTGCTCGACGACGGACGATTCGGCTTTCACCCGATTAGCCAGCTCGTCGAGGGTCTCGGGCGTGTAGACCTTGCCGCCGGTCGCTGTCGCCAGTTCTTCCAATAGTGGACCATTCGCGGATAAATCCGAGAGTTCTTCCCCTTCGGCCGGGAGGATTTCGAAGTAGGAGCGCAGATGCGTCGCGCGCCCGTCCGATCCGGCGGGCCCGCGGAGTTGATCGGCCCAAGCCGGGATGTCGAGTTCGATCGCGTATTGCCCCGACGCAAGATCCTTGAGGGTCGCCACCAAATCGCACGGCCGCCCCTCGGGTTGATAGAAGAGGACGAAGCCGACGGCGCGCTCTGCCTCGCCCGGTTTCGCGGGGAGTTTGACCACACGGGCCGCCTTCGCGGATTGTGTGCCGAGTTTCTTCGCGTCGTCGCCGGCGCGGATGTGAACCTCGACTTCCCGGCCGGGGCGGAACTTCGGTTCGAGCGTGCCGAAAGAAATAGTGCCCTCGGCGTTCACCGTCGGCAACCGTCGATCCGACACCGCCTCGCGCGGTTCGCCCTTGTCGGGCGGCACCGTGATAGGCCCGGTCTTCTCAGCGACGACGGAAACTTTGGGCGGAGGCAGTTTCGGAGCCATGACCACGGGGAAAATCGGGACGCCCGCGGCCGCGAGTTCGGCGACCCGATTCCGCGGCGACTCGCCCCAGTTGTGCCGACCGTCGGTGAACAGAATCAAGCCGACGAGTTTGGCCCGCCCCTCGCCCGATTCGCCGGCGCGGGCGAGCGGCAGTTTCAAATCGGTGAAGGCCGCGGGAATCGCGCTCGTCGGCTTGGAATAGGGCCGTGCGGAATCGAGCGACTTCGTCAGAGGCCCGGGGTCGGTCGGCAAATCGACAAGTTTTTGATCCCACCCGACGACTTCGACAGCGTGAACCGACTTCAACCGGTCGATCAGGGCGGCGCCGTCGGAGACCAACGCGCGCTCCGCGAGCGCCAACCGCGTCGCGTCGTCCATTCGCTTCACGATGGCATCGAACCGCTTCTTGCGACCTCGGCCTTCCGGGGAATCGTCGAAACTTGGCGCGTTGCCTGAACCGGCCTCGGCGATCCAATTGTCGACTTCGCGGTCGCTGCTGATGTCGCGGGTCCACTCGAGTTTCTTGGCCGGCGCGAGTTTCTCCGCGAGCGACCGCTGCGGGTCGGTGACGCGCATACTGTCGGAGGTATCGACGGCGATCAAAATGCGACCTGGGATTCGCTCGCGCCCGATTTCGGTCTGCCGGGGATCGAATAGAAGTAGGCCGAGCATCACTGTGGCGAGGGTCCACCGGAGCGCCAGCAAAGGGATGGCGACCCGTCGAGGGACGAACCGCATTTCAAACCGGGACAAAAAGAAGATCGCAAGGCCGAGTGCGAGGGGAATCAAGAACACGAACCCGTAGCGGACGGTGCTGGGCCAACCGGCGAAGGCCCAATCGAATTCGAGCGCGGCATCGGCCATGAGAAGGTTCGGAGGTTGAGTGACTTCAATTCTAACCGATTGCACGGCGTTCGCCGAACCCGGATCGGTTTCTCGGGTCGCGGTCGATTCCATAAAATTGCGATGCGATGCATCCGGCGAACGGGGAGAGTCATGTCGATCGAGCGCTGTCGGGTCGTGTTGGTGCGGCCGCAATACGCGGGCAACCTCGGCTCCGCGGCGCGCGCGATGGCGAACTTCGGCCTGCGCGACCTCGTCCTCGTCGACCCCACGGCGAACAAGCAGAGTATGGATGCGGCCATGATGGCCACGCACGGGCTCGACATCTTGCAAGCGGCCCGCGTCGTCGGGACGCTCGCCGAGGCGCTCGCCGATTGCGCGTTCGTCCTCAGCACCTCCGGAGAAATTGGCGGGTTGAAGCGGAAAGGGTACTGGGGGCCACCCGACGAGAAACTGCCGGCGCTCCTCGACGTACTCCCGGTCGCCCCGGCGGCCATCGTCTTCGGCCCCGAACCGCACGGTTTGACGGTCGACGAAATCACGCTGTGCCACGGGATGATGTTCGTCCCCACGGCCATCGGGCACGAATCGCTGAATCTCGCCCAAGCCGTCGCGGTGGTGCTATACGAACTGCGGAAGCTCTGGCTGGCCTGCGCCGGGCTCGCCCCAGTTCCGGAGGTGCCCGCGACCTTCGAGAGCCAAGAGCGGATGTTCCGGCATCTCACCGAAGCCCTTACGGCTCAGCGGTTCCTCTGGGATTTCCGCGCCGGCGGCATCTTCCACGTCTTGCGGACCGTCATCGCCCGCGGCCGGCCGACGCAGAAAGAGATCAAGGTGTTCCACGGCCTCGCCACGCAGTTGCTCTACATCGCGAAGACGTACGGCGTGCCGCATCCGACGGACGTGCCGAAGACGTCCGACATCGAAGAGCCAACGGGGGAATGAAATGGTGACAGTGCTCGACCGCTACCGCGGTTGTCTGCTTGGGCTCGCGGCCGGAGACGCCCTCGGCACGACGCTGGAATTCCAACTTCCGGGTTCGTTTCAACCACTGACAGACATGATCGGTGGAGGTCCGTTCGGTTTGCAGGCGGGCGAATGGACTGACGATACCTCGATGGCCCTCTGCCTCGCGGAGAGCCTCGTCACCCGGCGGAAGTTCGACCCGATTCACCAGCTCGAGACCTATGTCCGCTGGTGGCGCGACGGGCACCTCAGTGTGAAGGGGCGCTGCTTCGACATCGGCAACGCGACCCGCGCGGCGTTGCAACGCTTCACCCGGCACCCCGAAGAATTCTGCGGGGATAAGAACCCGAATTCCGCCGGGAACGGCTCGCTGATGCGACTGGCCCCGGCCCCAATGGCGTTCGCTTGTGAACCGCATAAGGCCGTCGCGATGGCGGGGGAAAGCTCGCGGACGACGCACGCGGCCGCGGAGTGCGTCGATGCTTGCCGGTACTTTGCAAGCCTGCTGCTCGGCGCGTTTGCGGGGAAACCGAAAGCCGAGTTGTTCCCGAGTCCGCTGCCCGATCTCGCCCCGAAGGTGGCCGCCATCGCGCGGGGTTCGTTCGCGATCAAAGAGCCCCCGCAGATTCGCGGAAGCGGGTACGTAATCCACACCCTTGAAGCGGCTCTCTGGGCTTTTCATGGCAGCGATGACTTCCGCACCGGGGCGTTGAAAGTCGTCAACCTCGGCGAGGACGCCGACACGACCGGCGCGGTCTACGGGCAAATCGCCGGGGCGTACTACGGCGCGGACGGCATCCCGGCGGAGTGGCGGGCGAAACTGGCGATGAGGGAATTGATCGAACAACGGGCGGGGGAATTGCACGCGATGGCTGCGGTAGTCCGATAGCGATTGCGTGCGGGTGCTGTCGGTATTTTTTCTACTCCCTAACCCCCGTGGCCCACCAGCCAGTCGCGCAAGGCCAGCGTCATCGTGCCGTTGTTGTCCATGCGGGGGACTTTATTTTGGCCCCCTTCTTTGCCGCGGGATTCCATCCAGCGGTTGAAGGCCCCTTCGCGGACGGGGCGGACCTCCGGGGCCAGCATGGTCAGGTCGCCGGCGCGGTGGGCGTCGTAGTCTTCGTTCAAGCGCCGCAGTTCGTCGTCGAGCACCCGGGTGAACACGGCCAGATCGCGCGGTGGCGACCCCCGGAACTCAATCATGTAGAGGTGGTGCCCTGGTTTCTTCGGGTCGGTCGGGAAGATCGGGCCGACGTGGTGGTCGGCCGTCAGAACCCCGCACGCCTCGGCCGCTTTCGCGATCCCCTTTTCGATCTCTTCCTCGATCAAATGCTCGCCGAAGGCGCTGAGAAAATTCTTCGTCCGCCCGCTGAACCGGATCAGTGGCGGGCTCACGCTCTCAAATGTGATCGTGTCACCGATGAGGTAGCTCCAGAGGCCGGCGCAGGTCGTCACGGCGATGGCGTAGACGACCCCGGTTTGCACCGTCCGCAGAGTGTGCCTCGTCGGTTTGTCAGTCTTCAACTTCCCGTCGCGCAGATCTTCGACCGGGATGAACTCGAAGAAAATCCCGTGGTCCGGGACGAGCCGCAAAAGATTGTATCGCGGGTCTTCGGTGGCGATGAACCCCTCGGAGCACGGATAGACTTCGCAGAACTGCACGGCGTCCGAACCGATCTCGGTGCGGAAGGTATTCCGGTACGAATCGAACTTCGTGCCGCCGTGGATGACGAGCTTCAACTGTGGCCAGATCTCGGCGATGGTCTTCTTCCCCGACTCTTTTTTGATGCGGTCGAATAGCACGAGTATCCACGATGGCACGCCGCTGAGGGCCGTGATCGGTTCTCGGATCGACTGCTCGGCGAGCTTCTGCAGCTTCACCGGCCAATCGGGAATCAGGCTGATGTCGAGCGGCGGATAGGTGAACGGCCGGCTCGCGGCGATGACTTCCTTCGCGGCGATGCCGCTGAGGTCCCCGGCGAAACTGCCGTCGGCTTGGAGGCGCATGTCGGTGCAGCCGCCGAGGAAGAAGAACTTGCCGGTGAAAGTGTCGTGTTTGGGGAAGGCGTTTCGGAACAACGCCATCGTCGTGAACGCGGCCTTCCGGTTCGATTTCAGCATCGCATGCGAGATCGGAATGTACTTCGTCGTCCCGCTTGTGGTGCCGCTGGACAGCGCGTAGTACGGGATCTTCCCGGGCCAAGTGATGTCGTCGAGTTTCGGATAGGATTCCTTCCAGTATTCGTTCCAGAAGTCGTCATAGTCGCGCAGCGGGACGCGGGCTTGATAATCCGCGACGTTCTGGAGAAACGAAAAATCGTGATCCCGACCGAATTTCGTCTTCTCGGCGGCTTGCACCAACAATCGAAGCGTTTGCTCTTGGGTGCGCACCGGATCGGCGCGGTCGAGGTGACGGACGCGAACCCGGGCCGCGCGGGCCATGGCGGTGTCGGCGATGCGCCGGACGAGACGGGAACCGGCGAGGGGAGCCAACCAAGCGGTGCCGGCCATCGACCGTCCTCGGGCGTCGTCGGCCCGGGATTTCGGGATGGGTGCTGGCCGACGCGATTGTTTTACGGAGTGCGATCGCAAGTCGATGTATTCGAACCGAAAGTGCTCGATTCCTCCACTCCCGTCGGCCAGGATTCACTCGGTACGAAGCCGACCAACTCCGGCGCCGGCGCCGAATCGTAGAGCGAACCAAGCAGGCTTCCGCTTCCTTGTAGGTAGTCGGCCGCTTTGGCGACGACTTGGTGCTTGGCCCCGCCCGGTCGGAACGCGACTCAGAAACTACTTCCCCGTTGTTCTAGCGATGCCATGTGCAGACCCTCGCCCAAGGAGGAAGTATTCGGCGGGAGACCATTGACGTGACCCCAATGCGGAGCCAACGCAGTCCCCGGGTCTAGGCTGTGTGGACAAGTGGTAGGGGTTCCGGGTAAGGGTCGGCCTTCCGCACCAGTCCCGGATGGCCTCCCGTGGCACCAAGTGGTGCTCACATTCAAGAACTTCGACTCGAGCAAGCCCGACGCTGTCACCGCTCTATACATCGATGGCAAGCGGATCGGTGAAGTGCAAGGTCAGGCCATCGCCATGGACTGGGATGTCGAAAAGGCCGCGGTGTACCTCGGTATCGGTTGCGTCGGTCTGCTGGACGAATTCGCACTCTTTGATCGGGCACTGACGGCTGAAGACGTGTCGCGCTTACACAAGAAGCCCGACCTGTTGACCTCACTTAAAAAGCGATGAGTGAGGTTTCAGGAGCCCAGCGACGATGGAGTTGAAGCGAGGTCATGGACGACGATTCCACCGTTTTTTGCAAAAGTCGTTTCCCGTGAAGGATCTGCCTTGCCCACTCTCCGAATCGAGAACGAATTCTAACGACAAGTCGTAGGAGTTCGCCAAAGCCTCTGCGTCTGGCACATCCGGCCCAGCTGAAAGGCCGTTGACCATTCGTGAGACGAGCGGGCTGGTGTCATCGGGGCCGCGTGCGCGGAGGGCGAGCCGGAGAAACCGAAACGCAAGAAGCTCGCCACCGTCACGTCCGAGTGGCGTTTCGGCTCGCACGCATGGCACATGGGCGAACGGTTCCTCGCTGGGTACCCGATCCGGGGCAAGTGCCGCCGCCCGGTCGACATGCCGACCGGGGCCGAGGTGGAAGAGATGTCGCGCACACCCGCCATCCCGCCGCTGGTTGCGTTTTACTTGACAGCGACGGACCGATCGGCTGTAATGCAATCTTATCCCGCCTCAGCCAGTCAAACATTCCGGTTTTGCCTGGTCGCGCTCTCCCTCACCGGATTCCGAGACCACTCTTATGGGCTCTCCGTGGCGTCTCCTGTTGACGATGGCCCTCGCGTCGACTTTCTTCAGCTCGAAGCTGCAAGCGGAAGAGCCATTGCATAAGGGCATCGACCGGATAATCGCCGAGGGGTTCGAGAGCCCGACCAAAGCAGCTTCTCCTGCGAAGGACGCCGAGTTCCTCCGCCGCGTCACTCTCGATCTCACGGGGCGTATACCCTCGGCAACCGAGACGCGTGCGTTTCTCGCGAACCGGACCCCTACCAAGCGCGCGGAATGGATTGACAAACTCATCGCCAGTCCCGAGTACTCCCGAAGGATGCAAGAATATTTCGATGTCGTCCTGATGGATCGCCGGGCGGATACCAAGGTGTCGCGGGCCGCTTGGGAAGAATTTCTGCGGACCGCTTTTGCTTCGAACAAGCCCTACGACGAATTGGTCCGCGAAATCCTCTCGAACGACGGTGCGAATCCGAAGACCCGAGCGGCGGCGAAGTTCTTTCTCGACCGCGATCTCGAGCCGACGATTGTCACACGGGACATTTCTCGGTTGTTTTTGGGTCGAAATGTGCAATGTGCCCAATGCCACGATCACCCACTCGTGGATGACTACGCCCAAGAACACTTCTACGGGATTCAAGCGTTTCTCAACCGATCATACCTGTTCCCGAATGCCCAGGATGTGAAAGCGGTCATTGCCGAGAAGGCCGAAGGTGAGGTGAGCTTCATCAGTGTATTTGACCCGAAGAAAGTCCAAAAATCGACTCCGCCACTCGTATCCGGTTGGAAACCGATCGTCGATGTGACGCTCGAAAAGGGGAAGGAGTATAAGGTTGCACCCGCGAAAGATGTCAAACCCATTCCTGCCTATAGCCGATTGGAAAAGTTGGGAGCCGCCATCACGGCCCAAGAGAACGTGGCCTTCCGCCGCACCGCGGTGAACCGGCTCTGGGCCCTGATGATGGGCCGGGGATTGGTGCATCCTATTGATTTCGACCACTCGAAAAATCCGCCATCGCACCCGGAACTGCTGACTCTGCTCGCCGACGAATTCGTCAAGCATCGTTGCGATGTGAAGTGGTTTCTCCGCGAAATCGCCCTCAGCGAGAGCTATCAGCGAAGTAGTGAAATCCCCCCGGGCGGACAGGATGTCTCGCAAGACCGTTTCGCTGTCACCATTCTCAAACCGTTGTCCCCCGAGCAATTCGGCTACGCGATGATACAAGCGACAGGGCTGACGGACGTGTACCGGAAGGAACTCGGGAATAACGCGAGCGAGACCTCCCTGCACGCGAAACTCTCCGCCCATCTCGGCCCGTTCCAACGCATCTACGGTTCTCGACCGGGAGAACCCGAAGACGCGTTCTCCTCCACGCTCGATCAAACCCTGTTCGTGAAACACGGCGATCACGTCCAGAACCTCCTGTCTCCCCGAGTCGGTAGCCTCATCGAGCGAGCGGGCAAACTCAAGGAGCCGACGGATATGGCGGAGGAACTTTACCTCACGATCTACAGCCGTTTCCCCAATGAAGTCGAGCGTCGCGATATCGCCGAGCTGCTCCGAATGGCCAAGAACCGCACCGCTCTGCTATCCGACATCGCGTGGGCGATGCTCGCCAGTGCGGAGTTCCGGTTCAATCACTGATACGAGCCCGATTCCATGCGAGAAAATGTCATGAAGCCCTGCGAATACGCCTGCCAAACCGAAGAGCATCAAATCAGCCGACGGCTCTTCCTCGGAGCGGCAGCCGGTTTGGCCGGGTTTACGGCACCCTCCGTTGCGAAAGAACTCTCCTCCGGTCAAAAGAGGATGCTCGTCATTTTCTTGAGCGGCGGTGTGAGCCAACTGGAAACTTGGGATCCGAAGCCAAATACGGATACCGGAGGCCCGTTCCGAGCCATTCCCACCAGCGTGCCCGGAATCCACATCTCGGAACTCTTGCCCCAAGCCGCGAAGCGTATGCACCTCCTGACCCTCGTGCGCGGAATCAACACCGCCGAGGACGAACATGGTCGCGGGGCCACGATCATGCTCACGGGGCGGCGGACGGAAGCCGGTATCAAATACCCGGAAGTCGGGGCGGTGGCGTCGAACCTCCTCGTCACCCCAAATCGCGATCTCCCCGGGCATGTGCAGATCACGCCCGGTGGCGGTAGCGGCTTTAACAAGGAAGACGCCGGATTTCTCGGCCCGAAGTTCGCGTCGATCACTCTCGCGGATGGCAAGCCTCCCGCCGATCTCCTTCGCCCGGCAAGTATCTCCAGCGATTCCGACCGCGAACGAGAGGCCCTTCGCCAGAAGCTCAATGCCCAGTTCGCGCAGTCCCGACGCTCCGCACAAACAGATGCCTATACGGAATCGTTCGAACAGGCGGCCAAGGTCGCCGCGAGGGCCGGTGCGTTCGACGCAGGCCGAGAGGATCCGAAAGCCGCCGACCGCTACGGCCGGCACGACTTCGGCCGGCACATGCTGCTCGCCCGGCGGCTCCTCGAGCAGGGGGTGACCTATGTCAAAGTGACCCACACCAATTACGACACGCACCACGAGAACTTTGACTTCCATATCGAACAACTCTCGGAATTCGATCGGCCGTTCTCGATGCTGCTCGACGACCTCGCGGATCGGGGCCTGTTGCAATCGACGCTCGTCGTGGTCATGTCCGAGTTTGGTCGCACCCCTCGAATCAACGACCGGTACGGTCGCGATCACTGGTCGAAGGCTTGGTCCGTGGCGATGGCGGGTTGCGGCCTCAAGGCTGGTGCCGTCATCGGAAAGACGAACGCGAACGGCACGGCGGTCACGGAAAGGGAAGTGCACGGGGGACACCTTTTCCACACGTATTTCAAAGCCCTCGGCTTGAATCCGACCAAGAACTTTTACCCCGATGGCCGCCCCATTCCCATCGCCGACCCGAAGGCCGCCGCTATCTCCGAAATCCTGACATGAGGGCTGAGCGTGAACACTCCCATTGACCCGACCAAGACTCGCCTGCTCATGGACTGTAAGCACGCCCGACCGTTGATCGGTTGCCGCTTCGATCCCAGTGGTCGCTACCTATTCGTCAGCGCGGAGGACGACACTCTCCAACGCTACGACCTATTGACGGGCGAAAAGACCCCCTTCGTCGGACACAAGAGTTGGGTTCGCGGATTGGCGTTCTCGCCGCTTCGCGATAACTCGCTCGTTCGGCTCGCCACGCTGCCATCCGCCGCCGTCGGAAGTGCCGCGATCGCGGCTCGCGAGCCGGCACCCTTCACGGTGTACTCCGGCGACTACCACGGCAATCTGTTTTGGTGGAAGGGTACAGCTGGTGCTGCCGGCCCTGTGAAAAGCATTTCGGCGCACGAAGGCTGGATCCGTGCCGTGGCCGTCAGTCCCGACGGTGCCACGGTCGCGACATGTGGAAACGATCACCTCGTGAAACTCTGGAATACGGCCGACGGAAAAGCGGTTCGGACTCTCGACGGCCACAAGTGCCACGTTTACAACGTCGCGTTCCATCCGGACGGTACGCGGCTCGTCTCAGCGGACCTGAAAGGGATCATCAAGGATTGGGATCTGGCGACGGGGAAGATCGTCCGGGATCTCGACGCGAAAGTGCTGCACAAATACGACTCTGGTTTCGCCGCCGATATCGGCGGCATCCGCGGGATCGGTTTCAACGCCAGAGGTACGCTGCTCACCTGCACCGGGATCACCAACGTATCGAATGCCTTCGCGGGCGTAGGAAATCCTTTGGTTGTTGCGTTCGATTGGAACGCGGGCACGCCCAAGCCATTGAAGCCGACGGAGGCCTTTCAAGGTACCGGCTGGGGCGTGAGCGTGTTGGCGGACGGAACGGTGATCGCGGCAGGCGGTGGTGGGCAGGGCCGTGTCTGGTTCTGGAATGCATCGGATGGCACGAACACACACGCCGTCAATGTTCCCATGAACGCCCGAGACATGGCGGTGCATCCGGATGGGACAGCATTCGCACTCGCCGGAGCCAATGGGACCTGTTCGATCTACACCATGATGGTGGGATCGGCCGCGCCGACTCCCCCTATTCAGCCGAAGAAAGCGTGATCGTGCTTTGTCGAGATGGGATCGAACGCATCGCAGTTCACTGGCGATATCCTCAGGTGAAATATGTCCGCAGAGCCATCGCAAACGTCCATCGCATCGCGAGTCCGGCACTACCATCGTACGGGGCTATCGCGACGCGAAACTCTGCAAGTCGGTTTTTCGGGGCTGCTCGGGGTGGGGCTCCCTTCGCTGTTGCAAGCCGGCGGCCGTAGCGAGGTTGCCATCGCGAAAAAGACGAAACCCCGCAGTGTCATTCTCATCTTCCTGACCGGCGCACCGAGCCATCAGGACATGTTCGATTTGAAACCCGATGCACCGGCCGAGATTCGCGGCGAATTCAAACCCATCGCCAGCCGCACACCCGGGCTTCAGATTTGCGAACACCTTCCGCGACTGGCGGCGCGATCCGACCAATACGCCATCGTGCGTTCGATGACCCACGGACTACCGAGCCACGAGCACGCGACTCATATGCTCCTCACCGGCATCGATAAGATGCCGATTGGCTCAACGCATATGGCTTCGCGCAGCGATTGGCCATGTTACGCGTCCGGACTCGATTTCGTCCGACCTCGGAGCGATGGCGTTCCAAATGGTGTGATGCTTCCCACTTATCTCAATAACGGCTACGGTTTTTCGGGGCAGAACGCCGGTGTCTTGGGGCCCAAGCACGATCCTTGGCAAGTGAAGCAGGATCCAAACGCGGCCGACTTCCGGGTCGAGAACCTCAGCCTGCCGGTCGGCCTGTCGGTCGGTGACCTCGACAATCGCATGAAACTCTTGGCCAGCCTCGATCGTCAAAAGTCGTCACTCGAATCGTCGCAGTCGGCCTCCGGGTTTTCGGGCGTTCAGGAACGCGCCGTGTCAATGCTCAGCGCGAGCCGGATCTCGCGAGCATTTTCGATCGACCGAGAGTCGCCCCGCGTCCGCGACGACTACGGCCGGCACTCATTCGGGCAATCTCTCCTACTGGCTCGCAGGCTCGTGGAAGCGGGCGTACCGATCGTCCAAGCCAATATGGGTTCGATGAATACTTGGGACACGCACAACAATAATTTCAAGGCGCTGAAAGGTGCCCTGCTGCCTCCTCTAGATCGCGGGGTGTCGGCCCTGCTCGACGACCTCGAGACCCGAGGCCTGCTCGAGGAAACGCTCGTCGTGATGGTCGGCGAATTCGGCCGTACCCCTAAATTGGGCGGCAATATCGGCACTACGAGCTATGTACCCGATGGTCGCGATCACTGGGCGGGCGTTTTCTTCGCCCTGTTTGCCGGGGCGGGTGTTCGCGGCGGGCAAGTGATCGGTCGCTCGGACAAAATCGCGGCCTATCCGGCGGCGAACCCGTACTACCCCTCGAATCTTGGCGCGACCATTTACTCGTCGCTGGGCATCGATCCGCAGGTCATGATTTCGGACAAGTTGAATCGGCCATTGCGATTGAACGAGGGCGAACGAATCGACGCATTGTTCACGGGGTGATGGAGAACTCTCGCCCACCGACCGTGGCGGAGGAACTGGGCGTTCTACTCCCGGGATTTCGATCGTGGGTTTCGGAGATTGGACGTGAATTGAGCTGCGGAGCCACGGCTTTGTAACGCATTGAGCCAAAACGCTCCCAATACGTTACAGACCGAATCAAATCGTTTCAGGCCGAAAGAGACTTCACCGCGCCCGCCTTGCAGAACATGGCTTCGATTCCGAGTTCGCACTCTTCCTGATTCAGCACACAGAGGTTGTGGGCCAGCACTTTGCACAGCACTTCGTTCACCATCGCCACGTCCGACTTGCTCCGCACCGCGTCCCCGAACTTCCGCTTCATCATCGAGAACGTGGACTCTACGTTGCTCCGCTTGTGGTAGTGGTTCATGTACTCTTCTTGCTTGTACTGGAAGTAGTGGAACATCTTCTGGAAGAGTCCGCCCTTCGCCCCCGTCGCGTTCGACTTGAAGGCCATGAACGCGGTGCCCCCGAACCCGGCGACGGTTTCAAAGTTCTCTAAACTGGTATAGGCTTTGTCGGCTGAGACTTCGCCAATGGTGAACGTGCGGGCCGTCTCGGTAACGAGCGGTGCGAACTGCGGGCTGTCCGCCGCGTCCTTGTCGAGAATCCGAATCGCCGTCACGATGTTCGTCTTCACCCCGCACGCGATATGAGCTTTCACCCAGACGCACTTGCTGCGCGTCACCCCGTACTTGTGGTCGAACCACTTCTCAAACTTGTTGCTGCCGAATCCGGACGAATCGACGGCGAAATCCGTCTCGACTGCTTTGAGCGGGGCGGCGCTTTTGGCAATGAGGGCTTTCAGAATCGGGGTGAAGTCCGCGTTCTCCATGAACTTGCAGACCTTGATGCCGGGAACGTCGTTCGACAGATACCCGCGTTCGTGTGCGGAGCGTAGATCGGAAGAGAACCGGCGTGCACTCACCGTGCTGTAGACCTTGAACACCATCGAGAAAACCGAATCCTTGACCGTGTGCGGGCGACGGCCACGCGATGCGTTCTCCGGTTCCGGCAAGTCGCGGCAGAGGTCGAACAGCAGTTCTTGAATCCGATCCTTCTCGCGGGCTTGCGCCCGGTCGTAGGCGGGCCAATCTTGCTTGTACGTCGTCTTTTGGGTGACGGTGACGGACTTCGTAACGGTAACGGTTCCATCGACCGCGACGGCCCGGCTCACCTTGAACTCGACTGCGAAGATATGCTTGCACTTCACGCCGCGATTATCGAAGTCGGGGCACTGGTACCGGGCGTTGCCGAACTGATCCTTGGAGACGACGTACACGCCCTTGCCTGTCTGCGAAGGAACGACCCACGATTCGCCCATCTTGGAGACGGGCATCGACTCGGCAATCGTCCGACCGCGTAGTTCTCGGGCGTTCATCGTCGCTCCCCTTGTGTCTATCTAATAATAGACAGACTCCGAGATGTGTCAATAGTGAATACGACAGATCGCACGCCATTTTCTGGCGTTGTGTCGGAGGTATTTTTGGCCAAGTAGGACAGGAGGGGGTGAACCCGAGTTGGGTTCGGATGTGAACAAGCGAATCCGATCATCTACCCAAGATTCTCGACAAACTGCTCCAAGGAAAGACCAGACGCTCGGATTAAGGATCGGAGCGTTCCAGACGGGAGAGTCTTCCCCTTATGTTTTGGGATACTCAAAAGGTATCTGTGGCCGGGCTTCTTGTAGATGAAGTGACTGCTTTCGGTACGGTCATACAAAAAGCCCGCCTTCTCAAAAGCGCGGGCCGCCGAACCAGCAGTTATGTTGGGCAGGCTAGACATCCAGAAGGATAACCTTCTTTACGCGACCCTTCTGGTTCACGAGTTCGTCGTTGAAAATCGATTCCCAAGGAATCTTGTCGCCGTGCCCTTTGTACGCCTTAATCAAGCCCAGCACGCTTTCCTTGAGGCTTTCCACCGCCTCATCGTGAGTTTCCCCGCAGCCAGCGGCTCCGGGAAGATTCAAAGCGAGAGCCGTGTAGTCCTCATCACCTTCGTCTTTGAAAATGGACACGGTGAGGCGGTACGCTTCGTCGTGATTCCACTTTTCGACTTTGTAGACC
>Ga0105047_10007649_pt1 | contig 18167 bp, 18 predicted proteins | sample MAT04_FD_78384 | JGI IMG/M metagenome (GOLD analysis project Ga0105047, IMG submission 78384) | Freshwater microbial communities from Lake Fryxell liftoff mats and glacier meltwater in Antarctica - MAT-04 (megahit assembly) | ecosystem: Environmental > Aquatic > Freshwater > Ice > Liftoff...
ACGGCATTTATCACTGCAAAATTTAACTTCTTCCCAAACTTTCTCCCATTTTTTTCTCCATGTAAATGGTTTTTTGCATACTATGCAAACTTTTTGAGGAAGATTTTCCTTTTTAATTTGTTTGCTCAAAGTTTTAATTTTTTAAAAGCTTTTATTTTGAGGCGTCAAGATTCAATAGAAATTTTTCTGCCACTTCGTTGTGTTGGTTTCTTTTTTCCGGAGCCATTTTATCGAAGGTATTTACCAGCATTCCCAGCCTTGGATTTTTTTTAAAAAAGTTTCGATGTACATCCATAAATCTCCAGAATAATGCGTCCCATATTTGGCACCAATCACCTTTTTTATGATCGCTCATTTTAAGTACGTAATTGCTGCCGCTGATGTAAGGTTTGGTTGTCATTAAGCCACCATCTGCAAATTGTACCATGCCATACACATTTGGTACCATTACCCAGTCATAACTATCTACAAACATTTCCATATACCACTTGTATACTTCATCAGGATCAAACTCGCATAGCAGCATAAAATTGCCCAGCAACATCAATCTTTCAATATGATGCAAATAGCCGGTTTTAATTGCTTTTTTTATGACGTTGTCAATAGGTTCGATACCTGTAGTTCCATCCCAAAAAGAAGAGGGCATTTTTCTGGTGAATTTCCAATAATTAGTGGTGCGTTGTTTTTCTCCTTCTCTTGCATATACTATTCTTATAAACTCTCGCCAGCCAATGATCTGGCGTATAAAACCTTCAGTAGAATTTAAGGGAGAATTATTTTTTGCTGCATATTCCAACGCTGCATTAATTACCTGTAGTGGCGTAAGCAAACCAATGTTTATTAATGGGCTCAAAACACTGTGGTGAAGAAAATTTTCTTTGGCTACCATCGCATCTTCATACTCACCAAATTTTTCAAACCTTTCTTGTAAAAATGCTGTCAACCATTTTTCTGCAGAACTAAAATTAACAGGGTAAAAAAAGTGCTCTATTTCTCCATAATTTTTACTGAAATGTTTATTTATATATTGCCTTGCTTCTTTCACAAATTCATCTTCATTTGGAAAACTTATTTGCGGAGGATTTTCCTTTGCAGGAAACTTTTTTCTGTTATCCGCATCATAACTCCACTGCCCACCTAAAGGGCCATCATCTGGTCCTAAAAGTATATTTCTTTTTTTGCGTTGAGCAATGTAAAATTCTGTTTGAAAATATCTTTTTCTTCCATCAAAATAGTTATCTCCCTCTTGCTTGCTGTTTAAAAATGCAGGGGTTTGATATTGGGTTATTTCAATACTGTTTTTTTTGCAAGATGCTATGATTCTTTCTTCCAACCGATCATCCACCACTTCTGTAAAATGAATGCTATTAATTTTTTCGTGTTTTAAAAATGTAATGAATTTTCTAATATCATTTCTTTCATCAATGTTTTCAACGTATTCAACTTTATACCCTTCTTTTTTTAAATATGCCGCATACGACTTCATGGAGGCACGATGAAGCATTAATTTTTGTTTGTGAAAATTATAATGCTTAAAAAATAAAAACTCTTCTATTAAAAATACCGTTCTGTTTTTATGCAGTGCTGCATTTTTTTTGAATAGTTGGTGCGGAAAAACAATGCTGATTTCGTTCATACAGTCTTTTAAATAACTTACAAAGTAAATGGTACAGAGTGCCCACTATTACGATATGCAAAAATATTACACAATCTATTATACTAATAAAAGGTAAATTGATGGTTGAAGATGAAATGTGCGATCCCGACAGAATCGGGAAAGGCTGCCACCGCAGTACAATTTAGCTGGTTCTTTGTCTGGCTAAAAACTCACCCCCGCTTCTCCTAAGGAGAGACGTCCGTTCCCAAAACTTTAAAATTGTTCGCTATTTTAAAGATTAAAGCGCTTTCTTTTGGAAAGGATTTAAAGGAGGTTTTTAATGTACTAATTTTATAAAAAGCGCAGCTAAAACTGCTTAATTTTGTCACACAATTTTTAATATGATATCCTTTGATAATACTGAATATGCATTTGCTTATAAAACAGATAAAGAACTTAAAAAAGCCAATTTTCTTTTTAGCACTATGGGTAAACCTTGGCTGGTAAGTTTGGGTTTAAATTTAATGCCTGCTGCTATAAAATTTCATATACCTTTTACAAAGAAAGTAATTCGCAGTACTATTTTTAGCCAGTTTGTAGGTGGCGAAACGCTGCAGGAAACGGCAGCAGTTGCAAAAAAACTAGGTGAATATAATGTGGAAGTAATTTTAGATTATGGCGTAGAAGGTGGCGATGATGGGGAAGCCGGGTTTGACCATGCAACAGAAGAATTTATAAAGGTAATTGACTATGCTGCTACGCAAAGTAATATCCCTTTTATGAGTATTAAAGTAACAGGATTGGTGCGTTTTGGATTATTAGAAACAATAGATGCAGGTATGAATGCTATTGAAGGTTCTTTAATGAACCGTTACAATGCAGTAATAGCCTCGTTATTGGAGAGCGAAAGAGAAGAATGGAAACAGGTAATTGTAAGAATTAATAAAATATGCCAAACCGGCAACGATAAAAATATTGGAGTATTGGTAGATGCGGAAGAAACCTGGATACAAGACCCTGTAGATGCGCTTACTATTTTGATGATGGACAATTTTAATAAAAGCAAAGCGGTAGTTTACAACACTATGCAGTTTTACAGGCATGATAGACTGGCGTTTTTAAAGGATAGTTATGAAGCGGCAGAACAAAAGAATTTTATACTCGGCGCAAAACTTGTTCGTGGAGCTTACATGGAAAAAGAAAGAAAGCGTGCGGCAGAAAAAAACTATACTTCGCCTATACAGCTAAATAAAAAAAGTACAGATAACGACTACAATGCTGCAGTAGAATTTAGCATTAATAATATTGAAAAAATTGCGGTAATTGTAGCAACCCACAATGAGGAAAGCAATTTACTGGCTACACAGGTTTTAGATGCATTGAACCTCCCGCACAACCACCCTCATATTCATTTTTCACAATTATATGGTATGAGTGATAACATTACTTTTAACCTTGCAAAAAGTGGATGCAGTGTAAGCAAGTATCTGCCTTTTGGTCCTATTGAAGATGTGATACCTTACCTTATGCGTAGGGCGCAGGAAAACAGTTCTGTATCCGGACAAATGGGTAGAGAACTTGGTTTGATAAAAAAAGAATTGAATCGAAGAAGGTAAGGAATGGCAGTTGTCAATGGGCAAATAACACTTGGCAAGAAGAAGTTACAATTGTAATACAGTTAGAATGGCGATGAGCAGGGGGAGGTTAGCTATTGCAGTTTCATAATCTTATTTTCTACCAACACAAATGTGGTTTCTTCTGCGGATGGTTTTATTTGAAAAGTACCTGTAAACTTCCCAAAGGCAGGTAGTACTGCATAATCTTTTGCAAAATAAAAACATGGTAAATTAATAACTTGTTTACCCAAGCCACGCATGAGTATGCTTGGGTGAATGTGACCACTAAAACAATAATTATTTTCTTTTTCTTCACACTCATTTATATCGTGGGTGAAAGAAAAATCGCCAATGGATAAATGTTTTTTATGAATTACAATATCTGCATTTTTGTACCATTCATTTTTTAAAATATCGTGGTTGCCCTTTATTAAATGAATTTCGGTACTTGAAATATCCTTTCTCCATCTTAAGAAAAGGTCGTGTTCTTTATTCATACTGCTGTGAAAAAGATCTCCAACTATAATAAGTTTCTGAGGTTTAAAAAACTGTATTTCGTTTAATAAGCGAAACAAATCTTCTCTATACAAATTTTGAGGAATAGCTATACCGCTTTTACGGAAATGACCACTTTTGCCAAGATGAAGATCTGAAAGAATCAATGTTTTTTCTTCTTCCCAAAAAAGAGTACGCTGTGCAGATAAAAGAAAAGTTTGATTGAATATTTTGTGTGAAAGAAAAGGCTGCATATTGTATCAAAATTACTACCATTTATAATTTTTATAAGCACATATTTTGTTATGATTTTTAAGTTGCTTACTTTGGTTATCAAAACCTCTTAAATTATGCAAGAAAACATTAACACAATCGATTCATTCACTGCTAATGAATTTGAAAAGCAGCCGTTGCCAACCGGGCTAAACGTATTAACCATTCTTACAATTATAGGATGTGTATTAGGATTGGTTTTTTCTGTTATTGGTTTTGTAAGTTCTAAAAGTTCTTACGATAAAAAAGAACAGGTACTGGAACAGATGAAAAGTGCGGAAACCCCTAAGTTTTTAAAATCGATGATGGGAGATCCGGAAAATTTTGAGAAAACAGTTATTAAAAGTTATGAAAACAGAATTCCAATTTTATTATTAGGCGTAGTGTCAGTAACGTTGTGTTTTGTAGGGGCTATGCAAATGCGTAAAAGAAAAAAGCAAGGTTATTTACTATATGTAATAGGAGAATTGCTTCCTTTTGTAACCTTAGCATTTTTTATTGGATTTTTCGCATTATCAGGTATGACATTTATATTAACTGCAGTTATTACGGTAGTATTTATCTTACTATACACCATGCAAAAAAAGCACCTCATTTATTAAGCTACAACCTACAATAATAATATTATAAAAAAAACCGCTAAAAAAAGCGGTTTTTTTTATAAATTAATATTTTCTATTCCTTAAAACAGTCTTTAATTTTTCCACTCAAATCTATTTCTATCATACGTGCTGCTATCTTAATCATATTTTTAAAAGCAGTGCTGCCGCTAATACCATGGCCAATAATTACCGGTTTAGCTACACCTAACAAAGGTATACCGCCATATGTTTCAAAATTAAAGCGTTCAAAATGTTCGTCTTCAATGTTTCTACGCTTTACAATATCATACACACTTTCTGCCATTTTCAATACTACATTTCCAGTAAAACCCTCGCAAACCATTACGTCTGCTTTATCCATTAAAATATCCCTTCCTTCTATGTTACCAATAAAATTTATATGATTGTTTTCTTTTAAAAGAGGATAGGTGGCCTGTGCCAAAATATTTCCTTTTCCTTCTTCTTCTCCTAAATTTACCAATCCGGTCTTAGGGTTTTTTATTTTAAGAATATGCTCTGCAAACAGGGAGCCCAGAGTAGCAAACTGGTTTAAATTTTCGGGCTTGCAATCTGCATTTAATCCTACATCTACGAGCAATCCTAACGACCCATTTTCTCGGGGAATGTATGCACCAATAGTTGGACGCAATACACCTTCAATTGTTTTTATGCTGAACAATGCGCCCACCATCATAGCACCGGTATTGCCTGCGCTTATGAATGCATCTATTTTACCTGTCGCCAAAAGTTGAAAACCAACAGCAATTGAACTTTCAGGCTTTTCTTTTAAAGCTTTGGTAGGGTGTTCATGCATTTCTATTATTTGCGAAGCATGTACAATAATGTAAAGCTCCTCGGGCAAATGATAACCGTGCACTAAATTTTTTATTTTTTCTTCGTCACCTATCAATACAAGTTGCGCATTGCTGGTGGAATCTGCCATAAATGCAACAGCACCTTTCACTGCTTCGAGAGGGGCAAAATCGCCACCCATCATATCGAGCCCGATAGTGATCATTAAAAAAAAATTTAAAAATTAAAAATTCCAAAACCGTACTTGAAGTTACGCAAGTACAATTCTGGAATAAAAGTTTTTTTTAGTAAATATTACACAGCTCTTAAAGGTGCTTTTTCTGACACCAATTTACCTCTATAGAATAATTTACCTTCGCTTACGTGTGCACGGTGGCGAACGTGTGTTTCGCCTGTAGTGCTATCCACACTAAGTGTAGGCTCTGTAGCCTTATAGTGTGTTCTTCTTTTAGCACTTCTTTGCTGACTATGGCGCCTTTTTGGATTTGGCATGACTTGTTTTTTTTAGTATTTGTATAAAATTCTTGTATAAAATTGATTGTTGTAACAATCATTAATTAATTTTCTTTAAACTTTTCTAATCCTTTCCAAATTGAGTTCTCTTTCTTTTCTTCATTATCAGTCTGCATGCTATTTAATCTATTTAAAACATCTTCATTGCAAAGTGTATTACCTTTTGCATCGTTTCCACATAAATGTTGCATTGGTATGCTTAGCATTACAAACTCATATAGCCAATCACTTACATCAATAAGGCTTTCAGATTTTGCAATATAAAATACATCTGCATCTTCTTCTTCTTCATTTGCTTTTTGTGGTTCTTCCGTAAGTTTCACCACCATATTAAATTCATCCCAAAGATCTACTTTTAATGGATTACCACATCTATCGCAGTTTACGGCAGCGTTTCCACCTACAATAAACTTTAATAACATAAAACCGTTGTTCTTATCCAACATCAATTTTACATTCGCACTCATTTCTTCAACTGATTCTCCACCTTTTTCCTTAAAAAAATCATGGTCCAATTCATAGTTAAACTCGTGTATGCCGGGTTTTAATCCTACAAAAGCTATCTCATACATACGCTTGCTACCCATTGCATTCTTTTTAAAGGAGTGCGAATGTACATCATTTTTTTTAAAATTTAGCCTTAAACATAGCATATAGTTATTAAAATGCTGCATTTTTGGGCTTATTAAGGGTTTGTAATTATGAAGAAAAAGAAAAGGCAAATAATAATGATGGTTTTGTTAATTATATGCATAGCTATTCATTACTATAGTAGAATTGAGATTAGGGTTGAGAATGGATACTCCACGACATTTTATCCAATAATTTCAAATGTATTTAGGTTGACTTTTGGCTGGCTTCCTTTTAGTGTAGGCGATTTCTTATGGGGAGCGTTAATATTCATGATTATTCAAAAACTATTTTATTTTATTCGATTTTTATTTAGTGCAAAAAGAAGAGCTGGTTCCAGTGGAAAAGTTAGAGAAACTACCATTAACACAGTAATTTTTTGCAGTGTCTTGTATATATTATTTAATATTTTTTGGGGAATTAATTACAACAGGGTTGGTATTGCAAATCAGCTGGGTTTAAAAATGGATATCTATTCTGTTGAAGAGCTTAAAACAATTAACGGCTTACTGATTGACAAAATAAATACTTCAAAACGGGCTTTAATAAAAAATAACACAGCGTATCCAAATAATGCAGCATTGTTTAGCATGACAAAAAATGCGTATGCCGAAGTGTCAAAAAAGTATGTTTTCCTTAGTTACAAAACAGCATCGATAAAACAATCAATGTGGGGCTGGTTGGGCAACTATATGGGTTTTGTAGGATATTATAATCCTTTTACAGGCGAGGCGCAGGTAAACACCACTGTACCTAAATTTACGCAACCTTTTACCGCATGCCACGAGGTAGCTCATCAGCTTGGATATGCAAAAGAAATGGAAGCAAATTTTGTGGGTTATCTGGCAGCATCACATGCTACTGATACATTGTTTAGATATTCAGTATACGCAGACCTTTTTACTTATGCCAACCGCACCCTATATTTTGCTGACAGCACTTCTGCTTTGCGATACAGGAAATTATTAATGCCAGCAGTTATTAAAGACTTTAAAGAAAGAAGAAATTTTGCCATGGATCACCGCAGTTTTTTAGGACCGGTTTTTAGCACATTATATGGAAAGTTTTTACAAAGCAACCAGCAACCAATGGGTATATTAAGTTATGATGAGGTAACTTCCTTTATCATTGCATACTACAAAAAATTTGGCACCATTTAGGAGATGACTGGCATAACCTATGTTCAAAATTTATATCATGAAACCTATTTTCAAATTAATTATTTCCATTTCAGTTCCGTTAGCAGTAGGAGGTATCTCTGGCTTTTTTACTGCGAGTTCAGTCAACTCATGGTTTGCTACGCTTAATAAACCGTCCTTTAATCCACCAAGTTGGCTGTTTGGGCCAGTGTGGACAACCTTGTATATTATGATGGGGGTTTCTTTTTTTATTATTTGGAAGAGCCATGCAAAGCTGGATAAACGATACACAGGGTACACTTATTATTGGTTACAACTTGCACTAAATTTTTTATGGTCTTTTCTGTTTTTTTATTTTCAAAGACCAGACCTTGCTTTGATAGATATTGTTTTACTTTTTATAATGATAGCAAGTACCATTTTTTCTTTTAGAAAAATATCTCAAACGGCAGCATGGTTATTGGTACCATATTTATGTTGGGTAGCATTTGCAACTGCATTAAATTTTGAAATTTGGCGTCTAAATTAATTTTGTCAGTTTAACGCTGCAGTTATTTTATTTCTGAAAACTTTGCTGGTTAATGTACTTATTTCAAAGGCATTCATCCAACCTTGTAGTTTTTCATTTTCAGTTTCTGTGAGACCGTTAAAAAAGTAAGCCATTTCTATTTTTATTCCCTTTTTTGTTGTGGCATATAAAGCTTTGGTAAGAACAAATGCAGTACTTCCACCTTTTTCTCCAAAGTGTTTTAGCCACTGTTTGTTTAAAGGGTTTTCCATGGCTGCTTCCAACACTTCAGATAAAATAACATAGGTAGAAGAATCAAAATATTTTCTGTTGTTTAAAACTCTGCACACCTGCACATAATCTTTAGTGGTAGATGATGGCAGCCTATCGCTCCATGCCTGTTGCATTTTCATAGTAAGATCCTGCGGCCTAAATTTAGATTTTAAAACAGTATCATATTTTAAAGCCTTGTGCATATCGTAAATGTAGCGACAGTATTGCTCTTCTGTTAATTGGCTTATACCTTTTAAAATATAATCTTCCGTTTTTTTCTTGGGATTCTGGTACATAAACAAAGATGCTACCAAAGGATAAACAACCGTATGGTTATTTAAACCTAATATTTCATTGTTGTTTTTAATATTATCAAGGCCTACTAAATCCATTAAAAATTCTGTATTTGCATTACTGCTAAAAAGAATCATTCCTCGGGCAATATTAAGCAGAGAAACACTATCATCTATTATATGACCAAGTCCTTTTTCATAGTCAATCCAGCCTGGGTGTGCATCTCCATCTGTGTTAGGTAAATAATATTTATCCAGTTCTTTTAGTGGAACCATTTCATCTTTATCAAAAATATTATTTGCCGCTTGTTTTGCAAATTCTATGGCTACTAAAATTTTTACAGTACTCGCCAGCGGCATCATGGTATTTTCATTTAAGCGCCCCACTACTGTATCATTCACTGAAAGAAATAATGAAGCCCTGCTTTTATTGGCAGTAATAAAACTGAGTAAAGAATCAGCGGGTGTTTGAGCATTTGCTGATGAGATTATTAAAATTAATAGAGAAAGAAGCGCTATTTTTTTCATTTTTTTTTATATAGGAATTGTTGTTAAAAATTAAAAGGCGTTTTTCCACATCATGCTTTCTACCGGCACATTCGGCTGCCCGCTATATTTTGCATTTTTTTTCTGATTATATTTTACTTCAATATCTCCCTCTACCGGAAAATAAATTAACTGTCCTATGGGCATTCCCTTGTAAACTCTCACCGGTTGCTTTACAGAAATTTCAAGCGTCCAATGTCCACAAAAACCAACATCTCCTTTGCCTGCAGTCGCATGTATATCTATCCCTAAACGACCGGTAGATGATTTGCCTTCCAGAAAAGGAACATGCGCATGCGTTTCTGTATATTCTTCGGTAACGCCCAAATAAAACATATGTGGCAGCAATAAAATGCCTTCTTCAGGTATCTCAAAGTGTTTTATGCGGTTGTGTTTTTTTGCATCCAATTCTGCATGTTCGTAGGTTGCCAGGTTTTTACCTAGGTGCACATCGTAACTGTTACTGCCAAGATCAATTCTGTTATACGGAACCACTTTTATAGTTCCCTTTTCCATCTCTTCTAAAATTCGTGAATCGCTGAGTATCATGTGTTGGTATAAATTATTTTTAGAGCTATAAAATTTAAAGTGACTTAAAATGTGTAATTCACTTTATTCGATCAACCTTTAGTTACTTTGTGTTTTACAGGTTCGTCAATTAGTTTAGTATGCCGCTTATTCATTTCAAACAAATAAATGCAGCCACAAAAATAGGCGTTTGGCATATTACAGAAGCAGAGAATTTTTTTCTTTCCTTTGTACCCTTGCAACGCAATATTACGCATCCTCATAAACGACTGCAGCACCTTGCCGGTAGGTATTTACTGAGGGAATTGTTTCCTGATTTCCCCTTATCGCTTATTCAAATTGCAGATACCCGAAAACCCTTTTTAGAGGATGAGGCATTTCATTTTTCTATTTCTCATTGTGGAGATTTTGCTGCCGTAATTGTAAGCACACAAAATAGGGTAGGAGTAGATATTGAAATACCACATGCAAAAATTGAACGAATACAGCACAAGTTTTTATCTGAAAAAGAAAAAAATTTACTTACTAATATGGATGGTGAAAATATTAAAATGCTCACCATGGCGTGGAGTATAAAAGAAGCCATGTTTAAATGGTATGGTATGGGGCAAGTAGATTTTATAAAAGACATGAAAATAGTGTCAATAAGTAGATCAGCAGACGGTATAACTGCAGATTGTATTTTTGAAAAAGAACTGAATGATTTTTTAAAAATTGAAAATACTATTGTTGAAGGAATTAATTTATCGTGGGTTGTAACCGATCATTAGGCGGTTGACTGATTTAAAATTGATTGCATACAACAATACAATTCCGGATATTGTTTTTTCATTAATGTCGGTCGTTCAAAAAATATTTCTACACTTTCTGCCCAAAACTCCTGTAAATTTTTAAGTGCATAATCAGTATATAGCCTTTGCTCTGTTACTTTTTCTATTTTAAAAACATTATCACCATGGGTGTGAAAATGATTATAGCTGTTGGAGAATGATATATCTCTATCCTGCTCGCAAATTATATTTTGACAATAATAAGCATGCGCCATTTCGTGTAACCCAACATTTTGGCCGTTTGTATTATTTTCATTGCCTATTAAATAATGCTTCCACGAAATGTTGATAGTATCTCCAGATACATTTCCTTCTAAAAAACGAATGGTTGGATGTACGCCTAAAAACTCCTGAGGATAAATATTGATGCATTTATAATGCGGTAAAAGATATTCTTCCAACCCAAAACTTAATTGTATGGCAGTTGCAGAGATTAAAATGGGCATTTCTTTAAAACCACTTCTATCGTGGATTCTAAAGATTTTATTTTTCATAAACTTTTTATGCCTTTTTAAAAAACGAATTTTTTCACTGTAAGAAAGATGTACAAAAAAAGGAAAACGTTTTGTAAATATTGCTATAATTTCTGTTTCTGAAAAGTTTAAATGGTTGCCTTTATAAGTAAGATATTTGTAAGTTGGTATTTGTGCAGGTCTTTTTTCTTGCTCCGTAAACATGTTTGTTCTTCTTGTTCCAATTTCTATCCATTCATTGTCATTTTCTGCGTAAGGATTTCTCACTTTTTTATTTCGCCTGTAAACAGCATAAAATATTAAGGCAATAAATAATAAAAAAATACCAAACTCTATTTTATTTCCAAGTTGATCATAATATTCTTTCTGCTTTAAAAAGTCATTTTGCTGATGAAATCTCTGTGCACTTATGATATTTTGTAACAAAGAATCTTTGCGGGCATTATTTTTTTGAGAATAAGCATAATCTGCGGTGGTATCATTTACCGATGATGCAATGATTGATCTTACAAGAGCAGTATCAGTAACCTCATTACTATTGTACTGCACATAATTATCACCCTTATCATTTAACCACAAAGTATCTTGAGGCATTAATTATTTACTTTAATTATTAGTTGTAATCATTCCTCCCCATCTACCAACTGCATATTTAGTTCTTGCCCCGCAATGCCTTCTACCGAACCTGAAATATGTAAAGAGTTTTGTATAATTAACTCTATTTGCTTTTCTTTTTTCTTCCAGTTTTTTTCAAAGTCTTCTCTTTCTTTTTGCATCATGGAACGTAAGTCTCTAAAGCCTTCCCGCATAGCAGTCATATTTCCGACAAACTCATGGCTGGTAAGATAATTATACATAGCTACCATTTTCTCTCCTTTATTTTCCTGGCTGCTTCTGCTTTCGCTAATTTTTAAAATAGCATTTCTTAACACCAATGCTAGGCTTCTAGCTTCTGAAAAAGTACAGATGTACACGCCATTTTTTTCACCGAACTGTTGAAGATCTTTGGGCATTGTTTTAGTAACAATTACCGCAATGTCTGCACCGGTGGCAAGCATATCTTTTTTTAATTTATCTATCCAGTCTGCTGTAAAAGCTTCGGTACGCTTACTTTCATAAATTATTTTTCCGCATTCCTGCCCTACATGGTTACGTACAGTTTGTATGCAATCTGCGCCACGCACACCTTTGCCTACTTCGCTTATTACATCAAAAGGGAATGTGGCAGCAAGCAATTCTTCCAAAGCCTGTTCCTGTACTTCGCCCTGTAGCTGCATCGAGCCCTGTTCTGCTTTGCGTTTCATTTCTTCTGCCAGTTTCTTTTGGTCTTCCAGTTGTTTTTCCAGCTCCCGCATGCGCATGGTTTGCTCATTTTCTTTTATGGCATTTTTTTCTGTTTCCTGTTTGCGTATTTGCTCACCCAAGGAATACCTTTCTTCCTGTAATTTTTTTTGTACAGTTATTTCCAGTTCGGCTTCTTTGTTTTTAAGTTGTTGTTCCAGTTGTAAAAATTGAAGTTCTTTTTTACGTGCTTCTTTTAATTTTTCTTCGTTATCATTTTTTTCCTGTTGTAAAATTTTCAAGCGGTTTTCAAAGTCAGATGAAATGCTTTTTGTTAATTGCTCCTGCATTTCAGCCTCCATTTTTACTTTTTCCAGTTTTACTTTATTTAGGAAAAGTTCATTTTCTTTTTTCTTCTTTTCTTCAAATAATATTTTTTCAGCCTCAAATTGCTTTTCGGTTTCTTCTAATTTGTTGAGAGATTGTTGAAGTTTATTTTGGTATTTAGTTTCAAGTTTCTTTTCTAAGTCTGCCGCTATTACATTTTCTACATCAAAGGTATGCCCGCAGTTAGGGCATTTTATATCATTAGTCATTTGCTGGTATTTTTTACAAGATAATAAATTTGAAGTAAAGGTTTTAGGGTGATTTTTAGAGATTAAAAATTTGTATTTGTAATCTAAAACATAATAAAAGTTGGAAAAAGATCTTCAGTTCAGCCTAGCCATGATTGCAGTGGAAAGCCCGGAGTGAGAGAGCGACGAAGGAGCGAAACGAATGAGGACTTGTAACGAAAAGCAGGATACAAATGCTGAATGAAGAAATATTGGAAATGCTTGAAAGAAGAAATAAAAAAACCTGCAGCAAAAGCAGGTTTGTTGTGTGCGGCCAATCAGATTCGAACTGACACACCCGTTGTATGGGCGCTACCACCTCAAGGTAGTGCGTCTACCAATTTCGCCATGGCCGCATATTTACCTCACCCTTTATCCCTCTCTAAAAGAGAGGGTGTTGTAAACTAAAAAAACGCCCTAAGACGTTTTTTTGTGCCCCGGAACGGAGTTGAACCGTTACTTACATTGCTGTAAACAGGATTTTAAGTCCTGCGTGTCTACCAATTTCACCACCGGGGCAGAGATTTCAACCGCATTAGGCGGGCACAACCCTAACCTTTTGCAAAGGAGAGGAAAGGCATAAAAAAACTCCCGTCTCGGGCGGGAGTTTTTTGAGCGGAAGACCGGGCTCGAACCGGCCACCTCGACCTTGGCAAGGTCGCGCTCTACCAAATGAGCTACTTCCGCTTTTAATGTATAAGAACTTTTTTCTTTAAAATAAATCTTTCGATTTGTTTTTCGGATTGCAAAAATAAGGATTGAAACTTAATTACAAAATTTTATTTGTAAGTAGGGTTATAAAGTGTGTTTGCGGGTACACTAACTTCTGGTTTGCCTTTATACCTGTGTGTGTATTGTGCTACGCACGCAGAAAGTAGTATTGCCACTACAACAAATATTTGGCAGAACCATATAAATTTTGAAGATGATACCCAACTGTGAGAAAAATCCTTTTCTTTGTTTTCAATTATTTCTGGTTGCATTTATATAATTTTTCAGATGCAAAAATAAGGGCTTATTTTCTAAATATATTACTTGAGTTAAAAAAAATCGGAAAAGGTTTTTTTATTTTTAAAATAGAATTGCCATAAAATACTCCCTTTGTAATTGCCATATAATTTTTTGTTTATGGTTTTTACCTGAAATGATTTTGACGGACGAATAACTATCCATTTTGCAAAATGTAAATGGGCTTTTGCTATAGCAAAAAAGTATCCTGCATCGCCGCCAAAAAGACCTTTGTATGCAGCCAAAGCATCTAAGCCAAAACGCATAGGTAATTTCCAAACTAGTGCTGAGAAAGAACTGTTCTTAAATAGCATTATTAAGTTGTTTCTAAAATTTAAATATATTTTTTTGTTGTTGCCTTTTGGCAATGTACCGCCTCCAACATGATACACTACAGAAGTTGGTTGCACATAAACTTTATACCCTGCACGCTGCATTCTCCAGCAAAGATCTATCTCTTCCTGGTGTGCAAAAAAATATTCATCGAGCCCACCAAGCAAATTGTACACTTTGGCTTTTACAAACATTGCTGCACCGCTTGCCCAAAAACAAGGAATTGCTTTTTCGTATTGCCCATTATCTGTTTCTATATTTTCTAACACACGACCACGGGCAAATGGATACCCAAAAATATCTATCCAGCCGCCACATGCGCCCGCATATTCAAAAAGCGTTTTGTTTTTTTCATCGAGTATTTTTGGTTGGCATGCCGCTATACTTTTGTCGCTCTCCATTAATGATATAATAGGCTCTATCCAATTGGGGCTTACTTCTACATCGCTATTGAGGAGCACAAAATAATCTGCAGAAACCTGCTTCAATGCAGTATTGTATCCTTTTGCAAAACCTTCGTTTGTTTGATTTATTATAATTTCTATTGTGGGGAAATATTCTTTTACAAACAGAATGGAGTTATCTGTAGAGGCATTATCTACAACAACTATTTTAATATTTTTATAAGTAGAAGATAATACTGATGGTAAATATTTTTGAAGAAATTGTTTGCCGTTCCAGTTTAAAATAACTACTGCAACTAACGGCGATTTTTGCTGTGGTGAAATAGTATCGTTGCTTATAGAGTTGGTCATATCATTACAAACATACTTCATTTGTAAAATTTAAAATGAATTGCATTTCATTATTTGCTATTTTTAAATATGTTACAAAGGTTTTTTAATTTAAGAAATATATTGGGATTGATAGCTATTGCGTTTGTAATGGGGAGTATATTTTTTAGTAATTTCTTGGCAAAAAAAATTGCTGTAGATGAAAAAAGAAAAATTGAACAATATGTGGAAGCGGTAAATGATCTTAATAATATAGCTAATCCGGATACTAAGCTGGCAAGTAAAATTATTATTGAAAACGGTAAAGACATTCCTCTTATAAAAGCCAATGAAAACGACAGTATCATAGAACACAATTATGACTCTTCAAGTGTTTTAAAGAGCGCAACTTTTTTAAAAGAAAGATTAGCTCAATTAAAAAAGATAAATCCGCCCATTATTTGGCAAAATCCACAAAATGCTGCTGAAAAAAACTTTACTTATTACGGAGAATCTGACTTACTGGTGCAGATAAGGTATTTCCCGATTGTGCAATTGGTGGTAGCTATGCTTTTTATAATTATTATTTTTATTGCGGTATCAAACAAAAGTAAAAGCACTCAAAACCAGGTTTGGGCAGGTATGGCAAAGGAAACTGCTCATCAGTTGGGAACACCCATTTCATCACTGGAAGGATGGATGGAAATGCTGAAGGAAAATGAGAGCACACAAAAGATTGCTTTTGAAATGAGTAAGGATGTTGAGCGGTTAAAGTTAGTGAGCGATAGATTTGGCAAAATTGGCAGTACGCCAAAATTAGAAGAGACGGATTTAATAATGCAGGTAGAAAGCATGGTAAGTTATATTAAAAGGAGGGCCACAGACAGGGTTTCCTTTAAAATTAATACAAATGGCGAAACAGATATTGTTGCTATGATAAACCCACCATTATTTGATTGGGTTATAGAGAACTTATTAAAAAACGCTTTGGATGCAATGGACGGAAAAGGAACTATTGATATTAGTATAAAAAACGAAACCGCTCAAATTATTGTAGATGTAAAAGATAGTGGAAAAGGAATAAGTAAAAATAATATATCCAATGTTTTTAAACCAGGTTTTACCACTAAGCAAAGAGGCTGGGGGCTAGGCTTATCGCTAAGTAAAAGAATTATTGATTTGTACCACAAAGGGGAGCTATTTGTAAAGCAAAGTGAAATTGGAAAAGGAACTACTTTTCGAATTGTATTGAAGAAATAAAATACTGCATTTTACAATTGGCAATAATAAATTATAGTGTATTTTAAATTTCTCCCATAACATACATTGTTCCTTTTGGTTGGGGATTACCGCCTTCGGTTTCAAGCGTTATAGCAAAAGCCTGCGCTTTACCAAATGTTTTCATTTTTTGAATACTGTATTTTTTGCCGTCTTTAGAGGTTATCATTCCACCATCCACAGGCTTCCCATCCACAATTGCCCATAACTGGTATTGTTTTCCATTTGGTGCCATTGGTAAATTAATTGGGTCTACGTATACCTCACCGGTATTCTTCATCCAAAATATTTTTGCAGCAGCCTCAGGAGCAGCTTCTAATCCTTTTAAAGAAACTGGCTCACTAAATTTACTTCTTACAATTCCCATATCCTTGTCCAAATCAGTAACACGTTCATTAAGAGAAGCTATCTGTTGCTGACTTTCATCATATTTTGCATTAGCATTTTCGTATTTATTATAGTAAACGAAATTTAGTACAGAGCTGCCAATAAGTAGTATTACTACTGCAGCAGCAGCAATATTGCGCCAGGGAGATATTGAAATTACCTTAGCTGAATTTTCATTCTTATTATATGCAAAGTTATTTTCTGTTTTAAATGTATTAAAAATTTGTTCTTTAACCGAGTTTGATGGAGTAATAGCATTTGCAAAAGCATATGCCTCGAACGATTTTTCAATATTAATTATTTCCTCATCTATCTCTGAATGCATAGAACGCCAATTCTCTACCTGAAGCGTTTCTTCATTAGATGTAGCGCCCATTACGTACATTTCTAGAAGACCTGATGATATGATTTCTTGTTTTTCCACTTTAATGATGTTGCAGTAGTTTTCTTAATTCAATGATAGCTGAACGCATTCTTGTTTTAACTGTACCAAGCGGAATTTCCATTTCTTTTGAAATCTCTTCCTGAGTATAGCCATTAAAATAAGCTAAATCTATAATAACTTTTTGATCTGGTTTTAAATACTGTATTTGTTTACGTAAACCTATGGTATCAAACCTATCAGATGTAAAGTTCTTATCTTGATATGTAGTTACGGAATTTTCATCTTGTGAGATTTTCTTCTGCTTTTTGTAACCTTTGCTGCGTAGGGTATCAATAGTAAGATTACGGGTAATATTTATCATCCAGGTAAATAAACGTCCTTTACTATGGTCATATTGCTTGAAGTTGTTCCAAATTTTTAGAAAAGCGTCTTGTAAAATATCTTCTGCAAGCTGCGTGTCATCCACCATTCGCATAATGATACCATTTAATGCAGCAGCATAATGATCATATAGGTAAGAAAATGCATTTTGGTCTTCTTGGCGAAGCAAAGCTATTAGTTCTTCCTCGCTGTATTTTGTAATGACTTGCAAAAAAAGCTTTTTAGGTTTTGTTTTGGGCTGTAAGATAATGCGTTTTATTAAATAACAAAAGCCCAAAAATAAATTGTTTCAACAACAGTCATTACATAAACAATGCCGAATGAATCTAATATATAAGTCCGTTAAAATAATTCTCAATTGCGTAATGAAAGGTAATTGTATTTAATTCTTAATTTTGCCGGCTACAATAGATACACTCATTTTTAATGGACAATAACAAACTGCTTACCAACTGGCAAAAAAAATCGTTAGAGCGTACAAAATTATATAAGAAATTTTTGCACCGTGCAGATAAAAAAACTACTCTGCGTATTCTTCCTGCATTAGATGAAGAAGCTTATGCAAACATTAATTGCCTTACCTGTGCTAATTGCTGCAAAAATTATTCGCCCAGGTTTAAAGCAACAGATGTAAAACGTATTTCGAAAGTTTTGCAAA
>Ga0105047_10007650_pt1 | contig 18167 bp, 15 predicted proteins | sample MAT04_FD_78384 | JGI IMG/M metagenome (GOLD analysis project Ga0105047, IMG submission 78384) | Freshwater microbial communities from Lake Fryxell liftoff mats and glacier meltwater in Antarctica - MAT-04 (megahit assembly) | ecosystem: Environmental > Aquatic > Freshwater > Ice > Liftoff...
GATATTTGCTTCAGATCGATCTGCATTTACCACTTTATACGCGGGTTAAAGCGATTTGTTCGGCTTTAAGGGTTAACTAATTGATTCCTCGATGGATTGTTGGGTGAGTGAATTCACCGTGGCCCCCAGCCAGCTGACGACCTCACGGATTCAAACGTACGACGCGTAGTTCGGGTCGTAAACGTGGGCCCGCACCAGATCCAGCAGGTTTTCCGGACGTGACTTGGACGCCAATCCACTGTCAAAAATCACCTCGGCCACCGCCACGGCAATGTGCACAGAAACCTCCCGCAGGTTGGACAGCGGCGGCAGCAGGCTACCTTGTTGCAGATCAGCCGGTGTCACATGTGCGGCCAGCGTCTGGGCCGCTGCCAGAAACATCTCGTTGGTGATGCGTTTTGCGCCGGTGGCAATGGCGCCCAGGCCCAGGCCTGGGAAGATGTAGGAGTTGTTACATTGGCGCGACACATAGGTCTTGTCGCAGCACTGCACTTGGTCAAACGGGCTGCCGCTGGCAAACAGGGCGCGCCCCTGGGTGGCGTCGTAGGCCTCTTCGGCCGTGCATTCGGCCTTGGATGTGGGGTTTGACAAGGCAAAAATGATGGGCAAGGCGTTGATCTCGGCCATGGCCTGCATCACCTCGGTGGAAAACGCCCCGCCCACTGCAGCCACGCCGATGATGGCTGTGGGCCTGAGTGAGTTCACCGCCGACAAAAAATCTGCCGCTTCGGGATGCACATGGGCGTAGGGCAGCTTTTGCGCTGCCAAACCTCTGCGCGACTGAACCACCAGGCCTTTGGAGTCCACCAGCCAGCAATGCTGACGTGCCGCCTCAAGCGCCATGCCCTGAGCCACCATGGCTGACACCAGCAGGTCGGCGATACCGGTGGCCGCCTCGCCTGCACCGAGGAACAAAAAGGTTTCATCCATCAGCTGGGTGCCCTTCACGTGCAATGCCGACAGCACACCCGCGAGCGCCACGGCCGCCGTGCCCTGGATGTCGTCGTTGAAGGTGCAGATCTTGTCGCGGTATTTCTCCAGTAGACGAAAAGCGTTGTGGTTGGCAAAGTCTTCAAACTGGATGATGACGTTGGGAAACACGTTGCGGGCGGCGCTGATGAACTCGTCCAGCAGTTCGTCGTAGGCCGCGCCGGTCACGCGGTGGCGGCGCAAGCCCACGTAATACGGATCGGCCAGCAGGGCTTCGTTGTTGGTCCCCAAGTCCAGTGTGATGGGCAGGCAGATGGCGGGGTCGATCCCGGCGCAGGCGGTGTAGAGCGACAACTTGCCCACCGGGATGCCCATGCCGTTGGCACCCAGGTCACCCAGGCCGAGGATGCGTTCGCCGTCGGTCACCACAATGATGCCCGCCTTGTTCGGCCAGTTACGCAGGATGTCGGCAACGCGGCCGCGGTCGTTGATGCTGATGAACATGCCACGATGGCGTTGAAAAATATGCCCGAAGCGCTGACATGCCAGACCCACTGTGGGCGTGTAGATCAACGGCATGATCTCGTCAAGGTTGTCACATACCACCCGAAAAAACAGGGACTCATTGCGGTCATGCAATGAAGAAAGCGCCATGAACTTGTCCAGAGCACCGGGCAGCCGGCGCATATTCTCAAGGAATCGCGTCACCTGCTCGTCCTGGGTCTGCACGTGGGGCGGCAACAACCCGCGCAAGCCCAGCGTGTCACGCTCCACCTCGGTGAACGCCGTGCCTTTATTCAATAGCGGATTTTGCAGCAGGGCGATGCCGTGCGCAACGCTGTTGGGGTTCACTTTCATGGGGGGGGATCTTTCTCGGGATGTTGTCGGCGCATAAGCTGTGGCCGATAGATGGATGGTACTCCTGTGGTCAAAGCTGTTGGCGACCCAATAGCAGCCAAGCTAAAAAGCTACGCTATCAGTAGCTTCTAGCCCTTTTAAAATAAGGGCTAGAAGCTCTTTTGGCTTACGGAATTAGCTGGCCAGCCGTTGCGTGCGAGCGACCAGTTCCAGGGCAAACTGCCCCTTGGCCTCGGGGTAAATCAGGGTTTCTTCAAGCACGATGTGGTCGTGCAGCAGCGCCAGGAACACCTCCACGTTGTGCTGCAGCTCGGCCATGTCGACCCAGTCTTCGCCTTCGGCAATGGCGCGCAGCATGGGCGCGAGCTCCAGCCAGTTTTGTTCGATCCAGCCGTGGTCTTGCTGCAGGGTGCGCACCGCCTGCACCAGTTCGGCGTTGTCGCTGGCAAGCAGCTTGGGGAAAATGTTTTTTTCTTCATCAACATGGTGCTGGTGCGCCGAGCCGGAAAAAAATTCTTCAATCACTCGCATCTGTCCGCGGTACTCAGACTCATCAGCGCCCACCTGCAATTTCTCCAGAACATCGGTCAGTTTGGCAAGATGCTCATGAATCTGCTGGTGGCAGGCATCCAGCGCTTGAAAACGATCAGGTTGGGACACTGGCTTCATTACTTACTCCTTTGGGGATATCGACATTGACACATTCAATGCGACTGTAGCTGCAACGACGACCTAGTTTCGCTGATTTGGCGACTGATTGTCATTTGATCTAAATCAAATGTGCTGGAAATTCGCTGCGGCGTGCCAGCATCGGCCAACTGGCAGTGGCGTACCATCACGTCAACCCGCAGCGGCATCACGCAGCCTGCGAGCGGGGCAAGGAGACAACTTTGCAAGCCACCAATACCTCCAACCCGGCCTATTTCCATAAGGTCGTGGACTGCCAATGGGCCTGCCCGGCCCACACCCCGGTTCCCGAATACATCCGCCTGATCGGGCAAGGCCGCTACAGCGACGCCTACATGGTCAACTGGGTGTCCAACGTGTTTCCGGGCATTCTCGGGCGTGTGTGTGACCGCCCCTGTGAACCTGCTTGCCGGCGTAGCCGGGTCGAAGAAAACAACGGCACCAAGCCTGAAGCGGTGGCCATTTGCCGCCTCAAGCGCGTGGCCGCCGACTACAAGGACGATGTGGCCGCAAGCATGCCCGCCATTGCGCCGCCCAACGGCCGACGCGTGGCTTGCGTGGGTGCCGGGCCTGCGTCGTTGACCGTGGCGCGCGACTTGGCGCCGCTGGGCTACGAGATCACGATTTTTGACGGTGAAGCCAAGGCGGGCGGCTTTATCCGCTCGCAGATTCCGCGCTTTCGCCTGCCAGAAGAGGTGATCGACGAAGAAACCGGCTACATCCTGGACATGGGTGTCAACTTCAAGAGCGGTGAGCGTGTCGAGTCGATGCAGGCGCTGCTAGCACAGGATTTTGATGCGGTGTTTGTCGGCTGCGGCGCGCCACGTGGACGCGAGCTTGACGTGCCGGGCCGCCAGGAGGCTGCCGCACAAATTCATATCGGCATCGACTGGCTGGCCAATGTGTCGTTTGGCCATATCACCGCAGTGGGCGAACGCGTCATCGTGCTCGGCGGTGGCAACACCGCCATGGACTGCTGCCGATCTGCGCGGCGCATGGGCGGCAAAGATGTCAAGGTGGTGGTGCGCAGCGGCTTTGAGGAGATGAAAGCCTCGCCCTGGGAGAAGGAAGACGCGCAGCATGAAGACATTCCAATCCTTAACTACCACGTGCCCAAGTCGGTTGAGCACGTCAACGGTCGGCTCACCGGCATGACCTTTGAGATCGTGCGTGCCGAGTACGACGCCAAGGGCAGGCGCAGCCTGATTGCCACTGGCGAGCCAGATGTGCTGCTGGCATGCGACACCGTGCTGGTCGCCATTGGCCAGGAAAACGCTTTTCCGTGGATTGAGCGCGATAGCGGCATTGACTTTGACAAATGGGGCCTGCCGGTTCTGGGCGAAGGCACCTTCCAGTCCACCGTTAAAAACGTTTTCTTTGGTGGCGATGCGGCTTATGGCCCGAAGAACATCATCACCGCCGTCGCTCACGGGCATGAAGCGGCGGTGTCAATCGACCGCCTGCTCAGCAACGAAGACGTGGCGCGACGCCCTCCGCCGATGACGCACCTGTTGTCGCAAAAGATGGGCATCCATGAATGGAGTTACCGCAACGACGTGTCCAACGATGTACGTTACCCGGTGCCCTGGGCAGCTGCCGAAAAGGCGCTGGCCAGCATCCGGGTCGAGGTCGAGCTGGGTTTTGACGCCGCCACCGCCTTTAGGGAAGCCAGTCGCTGCCTCAACTGCGACGTGCAAACCGTCTTCAACCGCGGCACCTGCATCGAATGTGATGCCTGTGTGGACATCTGTCCGATGGATTGCATCAGCTTCACCGCCAACGGTGACGAAGCCGATCTGCGCACCCGGCTCAAGGCCCCGGCCACCCATCTGGCGCAAGACCTGTACGTGTCAGCCGAGCTGAAGACCGGCCGAATCATGGTCAAGGATGAAGATGTGTGCCTGCACTGCGGCCTGTGCGCCGAGCGCTGCCCCACCGGTGCCTGGGACATGCAGAAGTTTTTACTCAACACCACGCAAGCGGGGCCAAGCTGCCGTGATGTTGCAACGGCAAGTGTGGGGGTACTGTGATCATGAAACGTATTGAAGCGATCAACGACTTCGTCATTAAATTCGCCAACGTCAACGGCTCGGGTTCGGCTTCGGCCAACGAACTGTTTGCCAAGGCGGTGATGCGCATGGGCGTGCCAGTGAGCCCGCGCAACATCTTCCCCAGCAACATTCAGGGCATGCCCACCTGGTATGAGGCCCGCGTATGCGAGCAGGGCTACCACGGCCGCCGGGGTGGCGTGGACATGATGGTGGCGATGAATCCGCAGTCATGGGAGGCCGACGTGGCCGAGGTCGAGTCTGGCGGCTACCTGTTTTATGACAGTACCCGGCCCATGCCGCCCAACAAATTCCGCGATGACCTGCACACCATGGGTATCCCGCTGACCGAGATCGCCAACGCCGCCTACACCGACCCGCGCCAGCGTCAGCTGTTCAAAAACATCATTTATGTGGGTGCCCTGTCGGTGCTGCTGGACGTTCAGGCCGAGGTCTTTGAAGTGCTGTTTGCCGAGCAGTACAAGGGTAAGGAGCGGCTGCTGGCGTCCAACATTCAGGCGCTGCATTTGGGGCGCGATTACGTCAAACAGCACATGACTTATCCGCTGGGCATTCGCGTGCAGCGCGCCGACAAGGTGGGTAACCAGATCTTTACCGATGGCAACAGCGCCGCCGGGCTTGGCTTGGTGTATGGCGGTGCCACTGTGGCGGCCTGGTACCCGATCACCCCCTCGACATCCATCCCCGAAGCGTTCCAGAAGTATTGCCAGAAATTCCGGGTCGACCCCGCCACCGGGCAACATAAGTTTGCCATCGTGCAGGCGGAAGACGAACTGGCCTCGATTGGCATGGCCGTTGGTGCGGGCTGGAACGGCGCACGCGCCTTCACCGCCACCTCCGGTCCCGGTGTGTCGCTGATGACCGAATTCATTGGCCTGGCCTACTTTGCCGAGATTCCGGTGACCATCATCAACGTGCAGCGCGGTGGCCCCAGCACCGGTATGCCCACCCGCACCCAGCAGTCTGACCTGCTGAGCTGCGCCTATGCCTCGCATGGCGACACCAAACATGTGCTGCTGTTCCCGCAAGACCCGCACGAATGTTTTACCCACAGCGCGGCGGCGCTGGACTTGGCCGAGCGCCTGCAAACGCCCATTTTTGTCATGACCGACCTGGACATTGGCATGAACCAGCGGCTGTGCAAACCCTTTGAGTGGGACGACTCCAAAGAGTACGACCGGGGCAAAATCATGACCGCCGAAGAACTCGAAGCTGGCAAGCCCTTCGGTCGCTACCGCGACGTGGACGGCGATGGCATTCCCTGGCGCACGCTGCCCGGCACGCACCCCTCTAAAGGCGCGTTTTTCACCCGTGGCACCTCGCGCAACCCGCAGGCCATGTACTCCGAGGCCGGGCCGGACTACATCTACAACATGGAGCGCTTGCTGCGCAAATTCAAAACTGCCGAAACCCTGGTGCCACAGCCGGTGCTGCGCCGGGCCAAAGCTGCCACCCGCCTGGGCGCCATCTATTACGGATCCACCACCCCTGCCATGCGCGAAGCACTTGATGTGCTTGATCGCAATGGCGACCATGTGGACGCCTTGCGCCTGTGCGCTTTCCCGTTCCCGGATGCGGTACGCTACTTTCTGGCCGAGCACGGCACCATTTTTGTGGTGGAACAAAACCGCGACGCTCAGATGCGCACGATGCTGATCAACGAGCTGGACGCCAACCCCGCCAAGCTGGTGAAAGTGCTGCACTATGACGGCACCCCGATCACGGCGCGCTTCATCATTCGCAGCATCCACGAGAGCGTGGCGCATACCGACCAGGCCCAGGCCCAGGTGCAGAAGGAGACTGTATGACTTTCATTGCCAAACCCCGGCTGCACCATCCATCGCTGCACACCAACAAGGTGGGCTACACCCGGCGCGACTACGAGGGCCGCATCTCTACCCTGTGCGCGGGTTGCGGGCATGACTCGATCTCGGCGGCCATCGTGCAGGCCTGCTGGGACCTCGACATTGAGCCCCACCGCGTGGCCAAGCTCTCGGGTATCGGCTGCAGCTCCAAGACGCCGGACTACTTTCTGGGCGCCAGCCACGGCTTCAACACCGTGCACGGGCGCATGCCCAGCGTGCTCACCGGCGCCAACCTGGCCAACCGCACGCTCATGTATCTGGGTATTTCCGGTGACGGCGACTCCGCCTCCATTGGCCTGGGACAGTTTGCCAATGCCATGCGACGCGGCGTGCGCATGGCCTACATTGTGGAAAACAACGGCGTCTACGGCCTGACCAAAGGCCAATTTTCCGCCACCGCCGACCGTGGCTCCAAGAGCAAAAAGGGCGTGGTCAACAGCGACAGCCCGGTCGACCTGGTGGGCATTGCGCTGCAGCTCGGTGCTACCTATGTGGCACGCAGTTTTTCGGGTGACAAGGCGCAACTGGTGCCGCTGATCAAGGGTGCCATGGAGCATGGGGGCGCCGCCTTCATCGACGTGATCAGCCCCTGCGTGACCTTCAACAACCACAGCGGCAGCACCAAGAGTTATGACTATGTGCGCCAGCACAACGAGGCGGTGAGCCGCATCGACTTCATGGTTCCGGGCCAGGAAATCACCACCGACTACGCGCCAGGCACGCTGGTCGAGGTAGAGCAACACGATGGCACGGTGCTACGCCTGCGCAAACTGCACACCGACTATGACCCCACCGACCGCTTTTCGGCCATGGCGTATATGCAAAGCCGCGCCGCCTTGGGCGAAATTGTCACCGGCCTGCTGTTCATCGACCCATTGGCCACCGACCTGCACACGTCGCTCAACACCACCGCGGCGCCGCTCAACACGCTGGGCGCTGGGCAACTGAATCCGGGCCAGGCGGCGCTGGATAAAATCAACGCCAGTTTGCGATAAAAAAGGCCTCTAGCCCCTACGGAATAAGCGCTGGCAGCTATGAATTTTATGATTTAACGCAAGGAGCCTGTCCATGTCCGAACGCACCGTTTTTCAGTCCATGGCACAACGCCACGTCATCAGTGTGCTGCCCAATGCCACGGTCTATGCCGCTGCCTGTGTGATGACCCGAACCAACAGCTCCAGCGTTCTGGTGATTGATGCCAGCAAGGCTTTGCTCGGCATCGTGACCGAGCGCGACATGATCACCCGCGTGCTGGCCAAGGGCATGAATCCCAACGAGGCGACAGTGAGCGAAGTGATGACGCGCAGCCCGCATTGCATCACCCCCGACACCAAAGTGCCTGATGCGGTGCTGATGATGATTGAGCGCGGTTTTCGACATCTGCCGGTGCTCACCACCGACACGCACAAGATACTGGGCGTGTTCAGCGTGCGCGACGCCCTGCCGCGCGAAGTCAACACCGCGGTCAATCTGGCCGAGTTCAACGAACAGGTGAACGACGCGCTGGGCTAATGCGGCGCTCGCGTCCACATAACCACGCAGATAGATGATTTTGTAATTTGGAAATGAAAATACAGTAGTTCCTGTTTGAACGGTTGTCTCCCAGAATCCGGCTCATTGCACCGACGCAATGCATCCAGAGGACTCAACCGTGAAACCATCGTTCCGCCTTTCTCACCTTTCCCGCCGTATTTTCAGTCTTGCCGCTGTTGCATTGCTGACCACGGGCACCCTTGTGGCGGCCCACGCGCAGCAAGCCGTCACGCTGCTCAACGTCTCTTACGACCCCACGCGGGAACTCTACGTCGAGTTCAACGCCGCCTTTGCCAAGTACTGGAAAGGCAAAACCGGTCAGGATGTGACCATCAACCAATCCCACGGCGGATCGGGCAAACAAACCCGCTCCATCATCGACGGGCTCGATGCCGATGTGGCGACTCTGGCACTGGCCGGTGACACCGATGCGCTGATTGCCAAGGCTGACTTGATACCCAAAGACTGGCAAAAACGCCTGCCACACAATTCTTCTCCCTACACCTCGACCATCGTACTGGTGGTGCGTGCGGGCAATCCGAAAGGCATCAAGGACTGGGACGACCTGGTCAAGCCCGGCGTCAGCGTGATCACCCCCAACCCCAAGACCTCCGGCGGCGCGCGCTGGAACTACCTGGCAGCCTGGGAATTTGCCAAGCGCAAGTTTGGCAGTGACGCCAAGGCCAAGGCGTTCGTTGCCAAGTTGTACGCCAATGTGCCCATTCTGGACACCGGGGCGCGTGGCTCATCCATCACTTTTGCGCAACGGGCGCAGGGTGACGTTTTCATCTCCTGGGAAAACGAGGCCTATCTTCTTGAGAAAGAGTTTGGCACCAAGTTCGATATCGTGACCCCATCACTGAGTATTCTGGCTGAGCCTGCAGTGACCGTCGTTGACAAGAACGTCGACAAAAAAGGCACCCGCAGCGTGGCCACCGCCTACCTGGAGTACCTGTATTCTGAAGAAGGCCAGGACATTGCTGGCAAGAACTTCTACCGGCCGGGCGTTTCTGAAAAGGCGAAGGCCAAGTACGCCAAGCAGTTTGCCAAAGTCGACCTGTTCACCATCGACGAAGCCTTTGGTGGCTGGACCAAGGCCTCGAAAGACCACTTTGCCGATGGCGGCAGCTTTGATCAGATCTATCTCAAAAAATGAGTTGAGCATCGCCAGCAGGATGCAGAACTACCGAATTCTTGCTTTTGATATATCAAATAGCAAATAAGCAAATAGAAATTCAGTAGTTTGTGTTTTAACGAACTCGCTGAACAATGCATTCCTCGCCGCTCTGGCACCCGAATACACACCCACATGGTCCCGATCGTCATCATTCCTGGCTGGCAAGACTCGCCACCCGGCCACTGGCAAAGCCTCTGGGCTTCGCAGTTGCCGGGCGCGGTGCGGGTGCAGCAGGACGATTGGCTGGTGCCCTCGCGCAGCGCCTGGGTGGCCTCCATCAGCCACACGGTGCTGGCGCAAAACCAGCTGGTGGTGATTGCAGCGCACAGTCTGGGTTGTATTGCCACCGCGCATTTGCCGCCTGAAGTGACAGCGCGTATTCAGGGTGCCTTGCTGGTGGCGCCGGCCGACCCAGAGCGCCGTGGTGTGTTGGCTGACTTTGCCCCAGTGCCTTACCAGCGCCTGCCCTATAGCAGCATCATTGTGGTCAGCAATACCGACCCGTTTTGCCCGGTGCGCACCGCAGGCGCTTATGCGCGTGCCTGGGGCAGCGAATTTGTGCGTTTGCAAAACGCCGGCCACATCAATCTGGATGCCGGGTTTGGCCCCTGGCCACTGGGTCTGGCGCTGCTGCAATCACTCACCATCCAAGCCGAAAGCCATGCGCCGTCTGTGGCCGCCACCGCCTGATACCCGCAAAACCCCTTTTTTAACCACTCCTTCCATCCGCCAAGGACACCCATGAAATTTAAACAAAAAGTGACTCTAGCCCTTACCAGTATTGCGCTAACAGCTACAACTTTTGCATCAGCTCAAACCACGCTGTTGAACGCTTCCTACGATGTGGCCCGCGAGTTCTACAAGGACTACAACGCCGCTTTTGTGGCCAACTACAAAAAAACCACCGGCAAAGACGTGAAGATCGACCAGTCACACGGCGGCTCCAGCGCCCAGGCACGCGCCGTCAACGATGGGCTCGACGCCGATGTGGTCACCATGAACACCACCACCGACGTGGATTTTCTGGCCAGCAGCGCCATCGTGGCCAAAGACTGGGCCAAGCGCTTTCCCAACAATGCGTCACCCACCTCTTCCACCATGCTATTCCTGACGCGCAACGGCAACCCCAAAGTCATCAAGGATTGGAATGACCTGATCAAGCCTGATGTCAAGGTGATCGTGGTCAACCCCAAAACCGGTGGTAACGGCCGCATGGCTTACCTGGCCGCCTGGGGTTACGTGCGCAAGACGGGTGGCACCGACGCCCAGGCGTTTGACTTTGTTGGCAAGCTGTTCAAAAACGTGCCGGTGCTGGCCAAGGGCGGGCGTGATGCCACCACCATCTTTTTGCAACGCAACATCGGTGACGTGTTGATCACCTTTGAGTCGGAAGTGGTGTCGGTGGACCGCGAATTTGGTGCCGGCAAGGTGGATGCCATTTACCCGTCGGTGAGCATCATTGCCGAAAACCCGGTGGCGGTGGTGGCGCGCACCGTGGCCAAAAAAGGCACGGGCGAGGTTGCCAACGCTTACCTGAATTATCTTTACTCGGATGAAGCGCAAGAGATTGCTGCCAAACACGGCATTCGCCCGAGCAACCCCAAAATCCTGGCCAAGTACAGCAGCACCTTCAAGCCGATCCAGCTGTTTGCCGTGAGCGACTATTTCGGCTCGCTGACGGAGGCGCAAAAAGTGCACTTCAACGACGGCGGCCAGTTCGACAAACTTTATACCGTCAAATAAGCCATCACGCCCCGAATGAATGTGCCTTGAGGACACTTGGCGCGGTGTGAACGCCAGCAGCGTGCCTTAGGTGCCCAACGTAGTGAAATCAAGGAGGAGGCTCGGGCGCAGCTCGGGCCGGGGGACATTCGCGGAGTTGGACACCCAAGGTGCGCTGCGGGTTAAAGCGATGAACTCACCCAAACTCATGGACAGCGGGCCCAGCCCGCCATAACAAGCGCTCTTTTTGCAACCATTGATTTTCGACAAACACTTATGACCGCTGCCGTTCTCTCTGCCACGCTAGGCAGCTCAGGTTCAAGGCCCAAACGCGCTGCCCGGCGCGTCTTGCCGGGTTTTAACCTGACGCTGGGCTACACCCTGTTTTACCTCAGCCTGATTGTGTTGATACCGCTGTCAGCGCTGCTGTTCAAAACCTTCACGCTGACCTGGGACCAGTTCTGGACGGCGGTGGCCAGCCCGCGCGTGCTGGCCTCGTACCGCTTGACTTTTGGTGCCTCGTTCCTGGCGGCGCTGTTCAATGTGTTTGCCGGCCTGCTGCTGGCCTGGGTGTTGGTGCGCTACAGCTTTCCAGGCAAAAAGATCATCGACGCGCTGGTGGATTTGCCCTTTGCCTTGCCCACCGCCGTGGCGGGCATCTCGCTCACCGCGCTGCTGGCAGGCAATGGCTGGATCGGCCAGTACCTGGAGCCACTGGGCATCCAACTCGCGTTTAACCGCAACGGCATTGTCATCGCGCTGATCTTCATCAGCCTGCCGTTTGTGGTGCGCACGGTGCAACCGGTGCTGGAAGACGCTGAGAAAGAGCTGGAGGAAGCCGCCACCTGCCTGGGTGCCTCACGTTTTCAGACCTTTCGTTATGTGATTTTTCCGGGCATAGCCCCCGCCCTGCTTACAGGGTTTGCTATGGCTTTTGCACGCGCCGTGGGTGAATACGGCTCGGTGATCTTCATCGCTGGCAACATGCCGATGGTGTCGGAAATCACCCCGCTGATCATCATCGGCAAGCTGGAGCAATACGACTACGCCGGTGCTACCGCCGTGGCCACGGTGATGCTGGGCATCTCATTCGTGCTGCTGCTGGTCATCAACGGCCTGCAAAGCTGGCAGCGCCGCCGCGCCGGGGGCAAGACATGAGCGCGGGCACCGTGCGTAGCGCACAGGCAGGCACCACCGAGCCGGTCTGGGTGCGCTGGTCGCTGATCAGTTTGGCACTGGTTTTTGTCTTTCTGTTTCTGCTGCTGCCGCTGGCAGCGGTGTTTACCGAAGCCTTGCGCAAAGGCCTGCCCGCTGCGCTGGAGGCGCTGCGCGAACCCGATGCCTGGAGTGCCATTCGCCTGACGCTGCTTACCGCCGCCGTGGCAGTGCCGCTAAACCTGGTGTTTGGTGTGGCTGCCGCCTGGGCGGTGGCCAAGTACGAGTTCAAGGGCAAAGCCTTTCTGACCACGCTGATTGACCTGCCCTTCTCTGTCTCACCCGTGGTGGCGGGTTTGGTCTATGTGTTGATGTTTGGTGCGCAGGGCTGGATTGGCCCGTGGCTGATGGCGCACGACATCAAAATCGTGTTTGCGGTGCCGGGCATCATCCTGGCCACGGTGTTTGTCACCTTTCCGTTCATTGCCCGAGAGCTGATCCCGCTGATGCAGGCGCAAGGCACCGAAGAGGAGCAAGCCGCGATGGTGCTGGGCGCCACCGGCTGGCAAACCTTCTGGCATGTGACGCTGCCCAACATCAAGTGGGGTCTGGTGTACGGCGTGATCCTGTGTAACGCCCGTGCCATGGGCGAGTTTGGTGCGGTATCGGTGGTTTCAGGCCACATCCGCGGCCAGACCAACACCTTGCCGCTGCATGTGGAAATTTTGTACAACGAGTACCAGTCTGTGGCTGCTTTTGCCGTTGCGTCCTTGCTGGCATTGCTTGCCTTGCTCACTTTATTGATCAAGTCGGTGGTGGAGTGGCAGTTTGAGCGAGACCAGAAGGCCGCAGTTGACCTGCCACCTGAGCGCCCCGCTGTCTCGTCGCCGACCTCCGTCGCAACCCCATAAGACTGACACACCATGAGCATCGAAATCCGTAACATCAGCAAAGACTTTGGCACCTTTCACGCCCTGCGTGATGTGTCGCTTGACATCAACTCGGGCGAACTCGTCGCCTTGCTGGGACCGTCTGGTTGTGGCAAAACCACGCTGTTGCGCATCATCGCCGGGCTGGAAACCGCCGACCAAGGCCACATCCTGTTCAACGGCAACGACACCACCGAGAAACATGTGCGCGAGCGCAAGGTGGGTTTTGTGTTTCAGCATTACGCGCTGTTTCGCCACATGAGCGTGTTTGACAACGTGGCCTTTGGCCTGCGCATGAAGCCCAAAGCCACCCGACCTTCTGACGCCGTCATCAAGCAGAAAGTGCATGAGCTACTGGGGTTGGTCCAGCTCGACTGGCTGGCAGACCGCTACCCGTCACAACTTTCGGGCGGGCAGCGCCAGCGCATTGCCCTGGCTCGGGCGCTTGCCGTGGAGCCACAAGTATTGTTACTGGATGAACCTTTTGGTGCGCTGGATGCCAAGGTCCGCAAGGAGTTGCGCCGCTGGCTGCGCCGGCTGCATGACGATCTGCATGTGACCAGCATCTTCGTCACCCACGACCAGGAAGAGGCGCTGGAGGTGGCCGACCGCGTGGTGTTGATGAACACCGGCAAGGTCGAGCAGATTGGTTCACCCCAAGAGGTGTGGGAGCACCCGGCCAGCCCGTTTGTCTACGGTTTCCTAGGCGACGTGAACCTGTTCCATGGCCGCGCTCATGAGGGTGAGATGCTGATTGGTGAAGACCACCATGGTTTGCGGCTGGCCACGCCCGAACACAGCGAGGTGCAAGATGCCAAAGCCTTTGCCTATGTGCGCCCACATGAGCTCGATGTGCAGCGGTATGTGCCCGGCGTGAACGCACTCGCGCAGCCGCGCGGTATCGTGGCCAAGTTGACGCGCGCCATGGTTGTGGGTCCTACGGCGCGTCTGGAACTGCTTCCGGCAGAGCCTTCAGCGGCAGGCGAAGGCGCCATCATCGAAGCGCACCTCCCCGCCCAGCAGTACCGCGATCTGGCTTTGAAGGAGGGCGAAACCGTGTTGCTCACGCCGCGCCGTGCACGGGTGTTTGTGGCTGGCGGCGAGGGCATCTGACCCTGCCACCGCGGGTCACTTCTGCAGATGTAGCCAAACCTGAACGCGGCCCACCAGGCCACGCACAGCAACATCTGTCAGCGGTTTAGCTGAAGGATTCTTCAGTGCAGCACGCACCAGGCGTTCCAGGGTTTGTGGCTGCGGGGTGATAGGACCAAAAAAGCGTGCGGTATTGCCCGCCGCCAACAGCAGGGTGGGGAAGTTCTCCACATCCAGCGGCTCCAGCAGATCAGCCTCGTCTTCAATGTCTAGCCAGGCGAACCGGGTGTCGGGGTAGTCCGCCAAGATGTTGGCCTGCACCTGCGCAAAGCTGCTGCGATACGCCTCGCAAACATGGCACCACTGGGCACACAGACAAACCACCAGCAGCGTGTCAACCGAGGTATCCGGCACGGCTAGGCCCCCGTATCGGGTGCTGCCAGCAGCGCGGTGATGCGGCTTGCCGCCGCGTCAAATTCTTCAGCCGGGACCGGGCGCGAGAAATAGTAGCCCTGGGCATAGTGGCAGCCCATGCGCTGCAGCGCCACCAGATGGCTTTTCAGCTCGACCCCTTCTGCCACGATGTCCAGCCCCAGGCTGCGACCCATGGCGATGATCGCGCCCACCAGGGTGTTTTCGTTGTTGTCGTCACACATGTCCTGGACAAACGATTTATCTACCTTCAGGGTGTCCACCGGGAACAGCTTCAGGTACGACAGCGAAGAATACCCAGTGCCAAAGTCATCCAGGTAAACGCGAAACCCCAAGTCATGCACCGCTTTGAGCCATTGCAGCGACTTGTCCACATCGCGCAGCATCACGCCTTCGGTGATTTCCAGCGCCAGCCTGGTCGGTGAAATGCCGTAATGTTGAACCACTTCCTGAAGTTTTGCGGGGGTCAGCCCGTCGGGTATCTGCCGGCCAGAGACGTTCAGCGACAGAACGTAGTCCAGCCCCCGGTTTTTCCAGTCCAGCAGCTGCCTGCAAGCCACGTCGAGCATGAGCAGGCTCATCTCAATCACCAGACCCGTTTTCTCGGCCAGGGGAATGAAGCTGTCGGGCATGACCAGCCCCCGCGTCGGATGGCGCCAGCGGATGAGTGCCTCGGCACCCGCCAGGCGCTGGTTTACCAGGTCCACCACCGGCTGGTAAAACAGCACAAACTCGTGATTGCGAATGGCGCTGCGCAAATCGCTTTCCATGTGCCTGCGCTGCTCTGCAGCCTCGGTTAGCACCGGGTTGAAAAACACATGCTGATCGCCGCCTGAAGACTTGGCGCTCTCCATGGCCAGTTCGGCCTGGCGTAACAGTGACGGCACATCAAAGCCGTCGCCCGGAAACAGGGCCACGCCAATGCTGGCATGCAGATTAATAGGCGAGCCGTCAGCAAAATAGGGCTGGCGAATGGCTTGCAGGATGCGCCCGGCGATACGCTCAACCGCTTCACCCTGGGTGACGTTGTTCAGGATGATGCCAAAGTTGTCTGCCGCCAAGCGTGCCAGGGTGTCCTGGCTGCTGACACAGGCTGACAGGCGCCGGGTGGTGGTCTGCAAGATGGTGTCGCCAGCTGGCAGGCCAATGCCTTCATTGACCCGGCGGAACTCGTCCAGATTGATCAGCAGCAGCGCAAAGCCACGGGTTGTGGCGCCGGCGTACGCCTGCACCAGCATGTGCAGACGCTGCTCCAGCCCAAGGCGGTTGGCCAGGCCCGTCAGCGGGTCGGTGATGGCCTGTTGTCGCGCCGAGGCCTCTGACTCCTTGAGGTGACTGACATCGTGCACCACGCCTTGCAACAGGTTGTTGCCCACCGACCGCAAGACCATGTGGGCCCAGCTGCGCTCGGCACCTGGCATCAAAATCTGCAATTCCTGGGTGACTGCAGTGTTCTGCGTCAGAGCGCTGTGCATCAGCCGATCCATCAGGGTGGGGTTTTGCCACGGCAACTGGTTGATGTTGAGCGGTGCCAGCGCTTTGCCGGGCGGCTGGCGGTCAATGTCAAACAGCTGCGCAAAGGACGGGTTCCAGGACATCAGCGACCCCTGGCGATCGATCAGAAACAACCCGGACTCGGCGTTGTCGAAAATGGTGTGGTAGCGCTTTTCGTCAATTTCACCTTGCTGGCGCAAATGCCGCTCCACTTCCAGCGCACTGGTCAGGCGGTCTGACAGCGCGTTGATGTCGGTCACCAGCTGGCCAATTTCTGTGCTGGCATGTCGCTTGGGCGTGGCCAGACGCTCACCCGTAGTGGGGTCCATCCGGTGCAGCCGGTCAGACATCGCCTTGATCGGGCGCACAACGAACATCAGGGTTATCACCACCATGGCAAAGGTGACCATGCCCAGCTGCCAGCTCAGTTGAATCGCTGCAAACCAGACCTCTTCGCGGATGCGTGCTTCAATCACCTGCGGATCAGGTGTCAGCAAAATATGGCCAACTTCCTTTTGCCTGTCAAACGGCGAATAAATCAGCCGTTTGAGCAGCCCGGCGGGCTGCGCGCTGGGGGCGCCACCCCGCTGCTTGTCGGCAAGCACCGCCTGCGTCGTGGCGATACGCACCGCCAACACATCGGAATTGCTCAGCACGCCCTGAGCGACTTCCACCGCCAGCGTCTGGTCGTTGGCAAAACAAGCCACGGACAGGGTGCTTTGAATGGTGTCAAGAAGCTCATTGAGGCGGGTTTGCGAAGCATGGTGGGCGCGCACGCTGGTGGCGTAGGCGGTGTACCCCACCGCCACCGCAGCAGCCAGCAACGAGGCCAGAACCACCGCCAGGGTCGAGCGCAACAGCAGCCCGCTGGACCACCAGGAGACAGGGGGCAAATCAGGCCGAGCCGTCACCGCGGGAATTCCATGATGATCCGCAGGCGCTTGTCAACCTGTGCTCGCTCCACATACGCAATGGCGCCTGGGCGCGCCAGCAGTTGCACAGTGACCTCTGCCACGCTGGCCGCCTGTAGGGGCGGGGAGGTGCGCCCGGAAAAAATCAGACGCGACCAGTAGGCGTTGATTTCATTCACATCCTTGTTGACCAGCTTGCGGTAAAACTCGGCGCGCAAGGCGCTGGATTCGGGCTGGTCAATGGGTTGTGCGGCATCTCCCGTGGGCAGCCTGCGGTAGCGCCCCAGAAAGATGTTGATGATCTCGTCCTGACTGAGCGGGCCAATAGAACTGGCCGCGTTGACCACCACCACCGGCTCAGCACGCACCGGGCTGGCCAGACCAAAGAACGCAACGAACAGGCTTAGCAACAGCGTTTTCATGGCGGACTAAAAGACAAAGTCCAGCGTCAGGCTCACCGCCGTCAGGTTGCCGTCCCAACTGCCGGTTTGGACATCTTTCAACAGGAACACGGAAGCAGGTGTGCCACGCACCCAATCCACCTGGGCTTTCAAAGCCATATCTTTCTGCACGTCCCAGCGTGCGCCTGCCGTGTAGGTGTGCTGGTCGGTGACGCTATGCGCCACCAGAGAGGCGGTGACAGGGTAGAACGCGGGGTTACCGGTCAGCACCGCCGCATCAGAGACGCTGCGCGACACCCCCAAGTAAGGGGTGACGGCGCCCAGACGGTAGGCCGCCATCACATAGGCGGCTTTGGTGCTGGTATAGGCCGCGCTGTCGTGCCGGATCTGGTTGAGCATGAACTGGACATTGATAGGCCCCTGGTCAAACACCAGTCCCAGCGAGCTAAAGCGCGCGCTTTGACCGGCCATGGCCATGGCCGGCACCTGCGACAGATAGGGTTGCGGCAACGAGCCCTGCAGCAGTTCGTCAAAAGGGGCTTCCTGCTCAAAGCGCACCTGCGCATGACTCAACCGAAACTGCCAGGGTCCACGGATGTAGTCCAAGTAGCCTCCCACCAGTTGCGAGCCCTTCAGGTCCCACAGGATGCCTGGCGCGTAGGGTGTGCTCTCAGGCGATTGCCCGGCAAACAGCTTGCCCTTTAGCAGTCCCGAAGCAACCGGCCGGGTCATGATGACATCCAGGCCATCGATGTAAGACAACACCAAAGAGCCGTAAAAATCTGGCGGCGGCCGCACGCTCAGGTTGGAATAACCCACCAGCCGGGAGTCGCCCAGCATGTAAAACTCGGTGCCCAGGCGGCCCACGCGCAGGGAAAAATCGGGTGAAAAATCATGCCGCACAAAGGCCCA
>Ga0105047_10007652_pt1 | contig 18158 bp, 12 predicted proteins | sample MAT04_FD_78384 | JGI IMG/M metagenome (GOLD analysis project Ga0105047, IMG submission 78384) | Freshwater microbial communities from Lake Fryxell liftoff mats and glacier meltwater in Antarctica - MAT-04 (megahit assembly) | ecosystem: Environmental > Aquatic > Freshwater > Ice > Liftoff...
CTCGGGCCAGCTCTTAGGCCAGTCAACCTTCTCAGCCTCAGCCTCGTCGTACAACAGCCGTGAGGCGATGATCGGCGCATTGATGTTAAGGCTCAACCGGTTGCCCTCGGCCGCGGGCAGGTCAAAGACGGCCAGACGCGTCCCGCTGCGAAGCCCCGTCTCCCAGGGCTGGTCCGCCTCGGCGTAGTTCAGCAGATCACGCCCGTCCATCTGTACCTTCGCGGAATAGGTCGCCCGCAGAGCCAGGCTCCCGGCCGTCCGCTCGGGCACGGGGAAGACGATCCGGGCCTTGTCGAAGGCAAACCGCGACTTGCCGTCCACTGACTGGCGCGGGCGGTTCGGGTCACGGAAGCTCTGACGGTCCTCGCTGATGAAATCCTCAGACTTAAAATTCGCCCCGGCAACCCGCGGCTCGGGCAAACGCAGCTCGATGCGGACTTCCCAGCCTTTTGACTCCTCAGTCGCAAATAGCCGTTGCTGCAGCGACGATTGCGGGGTGATGACGATCTTCTGCTGCCTTCGCAGGCGATCGATGGCACCGGGGTTGGGCTGCGCGAGGCTGATCGCCGGGGCCACCAGCACGCCCAGAAGCAGCCCCGCTACCAGGCCCAGCCCGCGGGCCGGGCGGCGCGACGATCCAGAAGTTCGGGTCATCGAACCTTGGCCTGCTGGACCATGGGGGCCGTCCGTGGCGTCAACCTGTGCATTGCTGAGCGTGGTGTGCATGGAAGCTCCGGGTTCGTCAGGGTGCTACGGCCATCTTTGCATTCGAGATCGGCCCCCGGGCAGATGCTTCTATCCGTTTACGCCGGGGCATCAGGGATCCGTGCCGGGTGGCCGCCGGTCGGCTCGGCCGCCGCGTCGGGATTGAGGTGGGCGTTAGCCCTCTTGGCGTCGGTCGCGGGCTCGGTGCGGCGAAGCGTCGCAAAGTCAGAGGGCGACGGGAGGTCACCCAAGGACGCGAGCCCGAAGGCCTCGAGAAAGAGCTTGGTGGTCCCGTAAAGCATTGGACGCCCGAGCTCTTCGGCGCGGCCCGCGATGTTGATCAGGCGCCGCTCAAGCAGGCTCCGAAGAACCTCGCCGCAGGCAACCCCACGGATCGCTTCGAGCCGGGCCCGCGTCATCGGCTGTTTGTACGCGATGATCGCCAGGGTCTCGACGCCAGCCTTGCTCAAGCGGCCCTCGCCCTGAGCATTGTGAAAACGCGTCAGCACCCCCGCGTGCTCGCCCAGGGTCAGTACCCTGTACCCGCCTGCGATCAGCTCGATGCGGAAGGCCCGACCACCCTCAAAGTATTGCTGGTTCAAAAGCTCAACGGCCCGAGCGATCAGTGCCAACGGGTCCGCGGCTTTCGCCCGTCGGAGGCGTTTGCCCGAGGCCACGGAAGCCGGTGCTTCACTGGGGACGAAAGCGTTGTTGGCGAGCGGGCCCGCTTCGGGCGTCGCGTCAAGATTGGTCAGGCCCAGGGCCTCGGCCAGCCGCGACGCCGTGACGGCCCGCCCGCTGGTAATGAGCATCGCCTCGACCGGCGCGCAGAGGGCCTGAGCTTCAACCGCCTCTCGGGCGCGCGCGGGGCGCTCTGGAGCGGGTGAATAGTCAACTTCCACCGGCTCATCGACCACGGGCGCGATGAAGCTGGCAGCAAGAAGGGGGGCTGACAAGACGTCCGTGCCTTGGTCGCTCATGGTGCATTCCGTGGTCGCCGGGCTCCGCCCGGGCGTGCTGGGGATCGTTCTAACGAATGGTAGCGTGCGGCCGGAGCGGGTTTTCGGCCCGTGCGTAGCCAAGGGTGGATGGTGAGCGCCTAAACTCGGCCCCATCGGGCACGAGCCTGCCTGGCACGAGCCTGCCTGGATCGAGAACGCCTGGACCGAGCCTTCCGAGGGTATCGAGCCGCGTCGAGCGTGCTCGGCCTGTTCGACAGACCCTGATTCCGATTCTCGACTTTCACCCTGCCGACGATTTGGAGCGAGCACCAATGGAAACCACCCTGATCATTCTCAAGCCCGACGCCGTGCAGCGCGGGATCATGGGCCAGATCGTCACCCGCTTTGAGAATAAGGGCCTGCAGGTGGTGGGCGCGAAGCTGACCAAGATCAGCCAGCAGCTCGCCGAGACGCACTACGAGGCGCACAAGGCCCGTCCGTTCTACCCGGGGCTTGTGAAGTTCATGACCAGCTCGCCCGTCTTGGTGCTGGCCCTGCGCGGGAACAAGGCCATCGAAGTCGCTCGCAGCATGATGGGCGCGACCTTCGGTTCCAAGGCCGCCGCAGGCACGATTCGCGGTGACTTTGGCGTCAGCAACAGCTTCAACCTGATCCACGGCAGCGACAGCCCCGAGGCCGCCGAGCGCGAGCTGAAGCTGTTCTTTGCCCCCGGCGACGTGCTGGACTGGCACCGCGCGGCGGACGCGTGGGTCTACGACCTGGCCGGCGGCAAGCCCGAGTAAGCGGGCACGATCTTCTTCCGCGACAAGAACTGGTTCCGCGACAAGAACCGGTTCCGCGATAGCAGCTTATCGAGCAGGGGCGGCACGCCGAAATCTTCCGGTTCCCGCCCGCAAGTTCGGCGGCGAAATCCAGCGCCGCGTTGAGGTCCTCGTCGGTAATCTCTGGTAAGTCGTCGCGGATCGGCGCGCTCGTCATGCCGTTAGCAAGCCACCCGCGCACGTCACCAACGGTGATGCGCAGGCCGCAACTGCACGGCTAATCGCCGCGCTTGCCCGGCTCGATCGTGATGATCACACGCCGATCCATGTGGCGGGTGTAGAGGATGCAAGCCGTTGCCCGCTACCCTGAGGCATGCCCCTGTTCCCCTGCAAGACCTGCGTCGTCGGCGGCGTGCGCATCGGCCATCAGCATCCGCTGGCGATCATCGGTGGGCCCTGCGTGCTGGAATCTCTTGAGCTTGGCCTGAGCGTCGGCACGCTGCTGCGTGACGCCTGCGTCAGGCACGGGCTCTCGTACATCTTCAAGGCCAGCTACGACAAGGCCAACCGCTCCAGCATCCACTCCGCCCGCGGGCCGGGGCTTGAGCGCGGGCTTGAGCAGATCGCCGAGGTTCGCGCGCGCCTGGGCGTGCCCGCGACCACCGACATCCACGAGCCCGCGCACGCCGAGCCCGCGGCAAGGGCCGTTGACCTCCTGCAGATCCCCGCTTTTCTCTGCCGGCAAACCGACTTGCTGATCGCCGCCGGGCGTGCGGCGGCCAAGCACGGGCGGGCCGTCAACGTAAAAAAGGGCCAGTTCATGAGCCCGGCAGAGATGGCCAACGCAATCAAAAAGCTCCGCGAGGCCGGGTGCGAGCAGATCATGCTCACCGAGCGCGGCACGTTCTTCGGCTACGGACGGCTGGTGAATGACTTTGTCGGCATCGGCGACATGATGGAGCTTGAGAGCGTCAAGGGCGCGCGTGACTGCGTGCCCGTCTGCTTTGACTGCACCCACAGCACTCAGCAGCCCGGGCAGGCCGAGGGCGGGACGATTACGGGCGGGCGGCGCGAACGCACGCCTTTGCTGGCCCGCGCCGCGGTCGCCGTGGGCGTGCACGCGCTGTTTCTTGAGGCCCACCCCAGCCCGCCGAGTGCAATGAGCGACGCGGCCACGCAGCTTTACATCGAGACCGTGCCCGAGCTGCTCCGCCAGGTTGCGGCGATCCACGGCGCAGTCAAGCCGCTGTAAGCCATGGCTCGCGGCCCGATTAACCAAGACCACGGCACGACCGCGGCACGACCAGGCACGACCGCGGCACGACCTTGGCACGACCGCGGCACGACCGCGGCACGACCGAGCCCGACCGAGCGCGACCACCATCGCTAAGCCCCCGGCAGGTGCTTGTCGACCCAATCATCCTGGCGCATCACCTCGCGACGCATCGAGCGGTCGCGCCGCTCATTAGCGCGCTGCCCGAGCGTGAAGACGTGCAGCGCGGCGTTGCGCGCCGTGCCAACAAGCTCCTCAGGCCCGCCCGCCGCCAGCACCTTGGCCAGGCGCAGCAGCCGCTTCGCGTACAGCCGGGGCAGCTCGTCTTCGAGTGAAAGAAACATCTGCGAGGTGCCCGGGTCACCCTGGCGCCCGGCCCGCCCGCGAAACTGCCGGTCGATCCGCCTGGCCCCGTGCATCTCGGTCAGGATGACCGCCAGCCCGCCAGCACTCAGCGCGTCGCGCGTCGGTTTGACGTCCGTCCCGCGCCCGGCCATGTTCGTCGCCACCACCACCGCGCCCGCCTGCCCCGCGCCGAGGATGATCGCCGCCTCTTCCTTGTCGTTCAGCGCGTTGAGCACCGCGTGCGGCACGCCCCGGGCCGCGAGCACCGTTGAGACATGGCGGCTCGCCTCGACGCTGCGCGTGCCCACGAGCACGGGCCGCCCCGCCAGTGCCAGCCGCTGAACCTCCGCCGCCACCGCGTTCCACCGCGCGTCACCACCCCGAAAGACCCGCGCTGGGACGTCCGCGCGCGCCACCGGCCGGTTGGTCGGAATCACCATGACGCGCCGCTGGTACGTCCGCTCAAGCTCGCCGGTCGCGTCGGCCGCAGTGCCGGTCATCCCGCACAAAAACGGGTAGCTGCGGAAGAACCGCTGGAAGCTGATCCGCGCGAGCGTCTGCCGATCGCCCGAAACCTCGATGCCCTCTTTCGCCTCGACGCTCTGGTGCAGCCCGTGCTCCCACTGGCGGTCAGCCAGCACGCGACCGGTAAACTCATCGACGATCACGATCCGCCCGTCGACGATCTCGTACTGCCGCCCGCGCACGTAGCAGTGCCGCGCGACCAGCGCCTGGCGGACCAGCTCCTCGGCGCGGCGCGGCGCACGCCAGATCGCCTCGGGCCGCGACTCACACAGGCCCCGGCACCGGGCCGACCCGCGCGCCGTAAGCTCGACGCGCTTGCGGACCAGGTCCACGCTGTAGTCCTCGCCCTTGCTCAGGCTCGCGGCCAGCACGCTCGAAGCCAGATAGACCTCAGCCATCGCGTCGGCCCCCCGCGCCTGCGCGATAATCAGCGGGACCACGCCCTCATCGATCAGCACCGCGTCGGCCTCGTCGACCATCGCCGCGCGCAGCCCGGGCACCAGCGGCCCGCCGGGCCCCCCGCCCGCACCGGCGTTCACGCTCCGGGCCGTCCACAAACTGCTGGCCTGGCGCAGCTGGATCTGATCGCGCAGAAAGTCCGCCGTGACCTGCTTGGGCGTCCCGTACACAATCCCGCGAGCATAAATCATCGCCCGCTCGGCGGGGTCCTGCTCCTGCTGGATCGCCCCGCACTCAATCAGGCAGCGCTTGTAGATCGGCCCGCGGCTCTCGGCGTCACGCTTTGCCAGGTAATCATTCACCGTCAGCACGTGCACGTGCCGGTGCCGCCAGGCAATCAGCGGTGCCGCGATCGAGCCGGTGAGCGTTTTGCCCTCGCCGGTGAGCATCTCGATGATCCGCCCGTTGGCCAGCGCCAACGCGCCCATGAGCTGCACCAAGTACGCAGACTCGCCCGTCAACCGCCGCGCCACCTCGCGCGTCACGCCCAGCGCATGGCGAGTTGCCTCGTGCACGTCGCCGCCCCGCCGCGGGCCAAGCACCAGCGCGCTGCGAACCTCATCGATGCGCCGGTCCAGCGCCGCCTCACCCAGCTCACGCAGGCCCGGGGCGAGCGCGTCGGTCATCTCGGCCTGTCGGCGCAGCCAGCCCAGCGTCACGCCGCGGGTCATCCACGCCAGGCGCGCCCGCGCCGCGAGCTTGTCAAGCCCCGTGGGTGAGGGCTCACGCCGCGCACGGCTGCCGATGGCGTGGTACAGCGCCTGATACCGCGTGACTGCTTGTGGTGCGCCCGCCAGCGCCAGCAAACCGCCGGGGACACCGCCGGGAATCCCAGGCAGACTCCCGCCCGAGGCGATTCCGCCTGCCCGGCCCCCGCCGCTCAAAGGTTCACCCGGCCCTGCATGAGCTTTGAGAGCCGATCCCACGCCTGCGCGGCAATCGACCGCCCCGGCAGCGTGAACCGCAGGTAGACCCGCTGCCCCGGCAACGCGCCCGCCAGCGCCTCACCGCCGCCGATCCGCACCGTGAACATCGGGCTCGTCGTCCGCCGGCCAGACTTGTCATCGGGCTCCAGCGCCGCCATCCCACCGCCGCCGTAACCCAGCGCCGCGTGCGGCAACAACCGCTGCCCGGCAGGCATGATCTCTTCAACCTGCCCCTCCAGCGCAGTGGCCAGATCACTCGCCAGCCGCATCTTGACGAGCCTCTGCTCTGGCGGCAAGTCAAACAACCACGCCGCTTCGCCCTGGGCCAGCACGGCGTGTACCAGCACATCGCCGGGCAGGACCAGCTCGCACAAGGCCTGGCCCTTGGTCAGGCGCGCGCCCAGCATCCCGCGCGGATCGTTGCTGACAATCACCCCGTCCATCGGCGCCAGCACCGCCAGCTCACCGGCCTGCTTGACCAGCTCGTCCAGCTCGTCCTTGGCCTGCTTGACGCGGGTCGAAAATACGCGCTCCGCCGCGGGCTCACTCTGCGCCCGCGAGGCCCGAAGCTGGGCCTGCACGTCGGCAAGCTCGGCCCGGGCCAGGTCGGTCCGAGCCGCAAGCTCAGGGCTCACCAGCGTCGCCAGCACCTCGCCCTTGCGGACGGCCTGCCCCAGCGTCACGCGGACATCATCAACAAAGCCCTCGGCCGGTGCGAACACGCCCGACCGCTGCCGCGCCTCGACCACGCCCGTGGCCCGGCGCCAGTCTGGCACGCGGACCACACTTACCAGCGCAAGCAGCCCCGCGGCTACCGCCAGCGTCGTCACCACCGCGCGCAGGCGATGCTCGGCGATCTGGCTGCTGCTGGCCAACCAATGGACCAGCTTGCCCAGCGGCATCAGCGCCCAGGCCGCAACCGTCCAGACCGCCAGCACCAGCCCAACGCCGAACCACTGCCCAAGCAGGAACATGGTGATCGACAGGAAGATGACCACGCGGTAGACCTGCGAGAGCACCCCAAAGCACAGCAGCGTCCACCACTCGCCGGGCAGGTCCGTCACGGGCCGCACGTTCTTGAGCCGGTACAAGTGCTTTTGGCAGAGCCCAGTCAGCAGCTTTCCGGACCGCTGCATCATGTTGGGGATGCCCAGGTAGTCGCTGAGCATGTAGTACCCGTCGAACTTCATCAGCGGGTTGGCGTTGAAGACCACCGTCGCCACGCTCGCCGAGAAGATCGTGTAGTACGCGATCTGATTAACCAGCTCGCCGGGCTGAGTGTTGAGCCAGACCAGCACCGCCACCGCCGCCGCTGCAAGCTCGAAGATCATCCCGCCCGCGCCCACCGCAATCCTGTGCCACCGGCTGGTAAAGCTCCACGCGCTGCTCGCGTCCACATAGGGCGAGGGCAGCAGCACCAGCAGCATGATGCCGGCCTCGGGCACCTGCCCGCCTAGCCGCTTGCAGACGATCCCGTGCCCAAGCTCATGCCACAGCTTGAGCACCACGAACGTCCCGAGCATGAAGCCCCAGCTGCTCGGGCTCGTCACGCTGTCAAACTGCCCCACCAGACGCGTCCACGCCGGCAGCGCCTGCACCAGCGCAAAGACTACCAGCACCACCCACGCGATAAACCCCCAACGGTTGAGCACGGGCCTGAAGATCGGCTCCAGCCGCGTCAGCAGCGGGTCGGGGTTCAGCAGCCGCATCTTGAAGTACATGATGCTCAGCGCTTGCTGCGCGAAGCGCTTCTGCACCCGCTCACGCCCGCGCCGCAGCAACTGCTCGGTCTCGGGCGAGGCGTCTACCTGCAGCAGGTTGCTGCTGTAAAGCTGCCCGACCAGCTCGATGACCTCCGGCTGCGTGGGCGCAAGGTCGCCGTGCTTGGCCAGCACCTGCTGCCACGCGTCGTCCACAGTCCGCCGCCCGTCCAGCAGCGTGACCAGCTCATAGGCGATGGGCGTGAGGCGGTAGAAGTTGTTGTTGGTCGGGTCGTGCGCCACCAGCCAGCGCCGCCCGCGGTAAAACTGCCGCGTCACCTGCACGTGCGAGCGCAGGCGCGGGGTCGTCCCGCGGACGCGGTGCCAGAACGGGCTGAAGGTCGGTCTTTCCATGAGCTTCTAGTTCTGCAGGCTCGCCAAGCGCGCCGCGGCGGGCAAGTTCACCACAGCCACAGGCGCACGGTGTCAACGATCCGGCGCGTCCCGATCCACAGCAGCGTCCGCCGCCCCGCGTCCAGACGCGCCACGCCCTCCATCCCGGGTCGCATCCACACCGGCACGTCCGACGGCACCGCGCGAACCTCGAACTCGTTCTTGCCCTCGTGCGCCGTCGCCAGCGGCACAATCGACCTTATCTTCACCGGCACGTCCAGGTCAGGCCGGCTGCGCGTGCGCACAAAGCCCCCGCCACCAGCCTCAATCAGCCCCACGTCGCGCTCATCGACCCGCGCCACCACCGTCAGCCCCTGCAAAGAGCCAACCTGCAGCAGCGCATCGCCCGGCTTGACCGCCACGCCCACCTTGTCCTTAAGCTCGCCAGACAGGATCACCCCGTCAATGGGCGCCACCACGCGTGAGAGCTCGATGCGCCGCTCCGCCAGCCGCTCCTCGGCCCGCGCCTTGTCGATTGCCGCCTGCGCCATCTGCGCCTCGCCGGCCTTGCTCTCTTTCATCGCGTTGGCCAGCTGCCGCTCGCCCTGCACGCGCCGTGCCTGCGCCGACGCCAGCGTCAGCCGCAACTCACGGGTATCCAGCTCCAGCAGCACATCCCCGGCCTTGACCGTCGCGCCCGGCTCTACCCCGGGCCCAAGGCTCAGCACGATGCCCTCTACCGGCGCCGCAATCGTCCGCTTCTCCAGCGCCTCAAGCCGCGCTTGCGAGCCAACCCGGTGCTCGATCTTGAACATCGCGCAGAACGTCACCGCCGCGATCACCGCCAGCCCCGCCACCTTCCACGCCGTGTGCTTGGTGCCAACCGCCCACGCCCCCGCGCGAAGGGCTGAGTCGTACGTCCGCAACGGCCAGACGCGGTCGTCGCTGCGGCGCGTCGCCAGCACCGGGCCGACCAGGTCCGCCGCCGTCTGAAGCACCTCAACCCCGCGCACGTCGATGGCCTGCCGACCCTTGGCCCGCGCCTCGCCCGGCGTGCGCAGCTCGACGGTCAACACCCCGACTGTCACCTCGCCCCGCCGCAGCGGGACGCTCACGGCCACAAGGTCAGCGCTCCCCGCGCACAACTCACGGTGCCCCGTGGTAATCGCCTGCGCCAGCGCAACATCCTGCGAGCCCTCAGGCGGCGGGAACAGCACCGCCTGCTCCTGGTCCAGGCACTCGTCCATCGCCACCGAGAGCTTCCGCACCAGCTCGGTCCGCGGGTTGAACTCCTCCGCGTCGCTGATCGCCAGCACCTTCACGCTGTTGCCCACCAGCCAGCCCATCGCGGCCCGGTCGGCACCAAGCTGACGAACAAGGTCGTTGACCAGCTGCAGCGCCGCGCCCTTGAACGTCACCTGCCCGTTGATCGCGCTGATCAGCCGCGTCGCCAGCTCAAGGCCCATCGCGCTGCTCTGCGACCGCTGCAGCTCGCGCCGTGAAGCGTGCCCCTGCACATAGCCTGCAAGCACCTCGGCCATCGCCAGTGCGCTCTGCACCGCGGCGCGATTACGGCTCTCAACGTTCAGCACGATCGCCGCCGCACACCGCCCGCCGCCGTCACCCACCGGGATGCCCAGCAGCAGACCGCGACCACCCCCCGAGCCGTCGTACAGGCCATCAACGTTGTCAAGCCCCCACGCGCGGCTCTGCGAGCTCTCGATCACCGCCAGCCCCGCCTGCCGAACCTCACGATCAAAGTCGATGGTCACCTTCTCAGCCGCCGCCACCTCGCCCTCGCCCCCGCCACCAGCGGCGCCACTTCCACCCGTCGCGCCCGGCACGGGCCAGACGCTGATGGGCAGCGCCGCCGACGCGCCGGCGTCGGTGGTCTGTGGGACCAGCAAGGTCGCCTGTCGCGCCGCCGAGACCTGCCCGATGATCCGCAGCAGCCGCTCCAAGTACGCGCGGTCGTCCGCCGCGGGCTGGCAGAGCTCGGCGACCACCCGCGACCACCCGGGCGCCTTGAGGTTGCTTAGGTCGATCACTTCCGGCCCTCCCCGCCCGATGCGCTGCGTTCAGACGAAGCACCCGCCGATGGCTCAATGAACCTGATCCGCGCCCGCGTACCCGGCGGCAGGCCCTTGGGGTTCGGCACCTCGATGCGCACGCGCCGCGTCTCCGCCGCCGCATCCGCCACCGGGCTCACGTGCAGCACCGTGCCCTTGATCACCGGCATCCCCGGCACGTCCAGCATGATCCACGCAGCCTTGCCCATCGAGAGCCCCTCGGCCAGCGTCCGCTGCGTCGGCACCGGTAAGTCGATCCACATCGGGTCCACCGAGACGATCCGCACCACCGGGTTCGGCGGTTCGACGATCTGCCCCTGGTCCATCGTCACCGCGTCGATCACCCCGTCAAACGGTGCCTCGATCCGGTACCGACGCACCGACTCTTCAAGCTGCACCACACGCGCCTGCTCCTCGGCCAGCCGCTGCTCAGCACCCAGCAACGCCGCACGCGATACCTCGACACCCACGCGGCGTTCGTCCATCTCCTGCGGCGTGCCCGCGCCCTGCGCGTCAGCCTCCTTGATCCGCGTCAGCCGCACCTCAGCCAGGCTCAATGCCGCCCGCGCCTGGCGGATCTCACCGTCGTTGCCCGCCCGCACCCGCTGCACCGCCAGGGCCGCCCGCGGCTCGTCGTCTCGCCCCTGCACCAGCAGCGTCCCCTTGCTCACGCGGTCACCAGGCTTGACCGGCACCGACGAAACCTCCGTCGGCACCGTGAAGCTCATCAGCGCATCGCGGCTGGGGCGCGTCACCCACTCCAGCTCACTAAATGCCCCCGCGCTATCCGGCCAAAGCGCAGCAAGGGCGTCAGCCGAAGGTTGCTGCGCAACGCTTTGCCCGAAGCTTGCCGCGGCCAGCATCAAGCTCGCCAGCGCCGTTGCGCACACCAGTGGGGCCCGCCGCCACTGCGCCCGTGCCGCCCGACTGCCACTCGCCCGCGTCTGCATCATCGGGGATGATAAGGAGCCAGGCGCGCGGGTTCTCGGGTCCTGCCCGCTGTTGAGCGCCGCCGCGCTGCTTTGATGGCCCCGATTTCTGGCACCCTTACGCCACCGAACCGCCCCACCCCGCTATGCTGACGGCTCAGTCTTGGCAAGCAGGGGCCCCACCAGGAAACCGCGAAGATTTGGTTTCCCCTTGCTGCCCCTCTGAGCCCCCTTGGCCGCCACCCGGCCAGACACGTCCTGACCCCGCCAGTGGCCCGCCCTGTGGCCAGCCCACTTGCTCGCACTGACGCCGGTCCGGCCAACGCCTTTGCCCCTGAGGAGTCTCCCATGACCACAGCCCCAGCAGCTCCAGCCGCCCCGACCGCGTCCGCCGCTTCAAACACCTCCCCCGCCATCGCGCCCGTGCCGTTCATGCACACCGCCCTCTTGCCGCAGGACATCGAGGCCGCGACCGCCGTCCTCCGCTCAGGCATGCTCCGCGCCGCCGGTCAGTGCGCCGCGCTCGAAGTCAAGTTTGGCGAGATGTCCGGCGCAAAGCACGCCATGACCTGCGCCAACGGCACCTGCGCCCTCCAGCTCGCCTATGAGCCGCTCTTCCAGCCCGGTGACGAGGTCTTGGTCCCCGCCTGGTCCTACGTCGCAACCGCCTCGATGCTCGCGGCACGCGGGTGCAAGCCGGTCTTTGTTGACGCCCTGCCCACCACCGGCCAGATCGACATGGCCGACGCCGCCAAACGCATCACCCCCAAGACGCGCGGGGTCGCCGCCACGCACATGTACGGCTGCCCGGTCGATATCGACGCCGTCACCGCCTTTGCCGCCCACCACAAACTCCGCGTGGTCTACGACGCCGCCCAGGCCCACCTCAGCATGTACAAGGGCAAGGGTATCGGCGAGTTTGGTGACGCCGTGACCTACTCGTTCTACGCCACCAAAAACCTTGGCACCGGCGAGGGCGGGCTCATCACCTGCAACGACGACGTGCTGGCCCGTGACATCAAGCTGCTCCGCAGTCACGGCGAGACCGACAAGTACGTCCACGAGCGCATTGGTTACAACTACCGCATGAACGACATTACCGGTGCCATCGGCCTCTCGCGCCTGGCCCGGCTCCCGCAAGATACAGCGACCCGCCAGGCCAACGCCGCCAAGTATGCCAAGCTCCTCGCCGGGCTCGTCGGCATCGAGCCGCTGGCGATCACCACCGGCGCTGTCAGCGCCTACCACCTCTACACCGTCCGCATCGACCCCGCGGTCTTCTCTGTCAGCCGTGACCAGCTCTCAAAGGAGCTGATGACCCTGGGCGTGCCGACGGCCGTCCACTACCCGCGCAGCCTGCCCGATCAGCCCGCCTTCAAGCCCTACCTGGCCGACCAGAAGCCCTGCCCGATCGCCCAGCGCATGGCCCAGACGGTGCTGAGCCTGCCCATGCACCACATGCTCACCGACGAGCACTTCGCCACTATCGCCAGCGCGCTCAAGACGGTCGTCACCCGCTTCGCGCGCTAAGCGGCGAGCGATTCGTCTACCGCCGCGCGTCCGTCAGCCCGCGCTATACGCAGCGCCCTTGCCGACCCACTCGACCTGCACCCCCGCCTTTATTTTCAGGCGCGCCGCCAGCGCCGCGGCGTGGTGCTGCACGTGCCTGATGTTTACAAGCTGGAGCTCAAGCTTGGGCACGCTGTACCACGAAAAGCCGGACGTCTGGGCCGAAAGGTCCAGCGTGTCCATCGCCGAATCGACCATCGCGTCGCACAGCCGCCAGTACTCCAGCGCCTCCTCGCGCGTGTACGGCGTGATGTCGGCATAGTCGCTCCGCTCGCCCGCGCAGAGGTCCACCGCCTGCACGCGGTGCTTGGCCCACGGCACAAACGAGCCCTCGTCAGCGCTCAGGTACAGGTGCGCAAAGTACAGCGTGTGATACGCCACGCGCCAGACCGCCGCGGGCCCGTCATTGGCGTCTGCCCACAGCGCCGGCGGGCACTGCTCAAGGGCAAGCCGCAGCGTCTTGAGGGCCGCGTGATACTGACTCTTAAGCGCAGCGCGAGTGTCCATACGCCGAGTGTAGATCGCGGCACGCCCCCGGCCCGCTCACCCGCCAAACCGCGGCAGCTTCGCCCGCTTCACGCCCGGGGTCACGTTGTAACGCACGATGCACCACAGCGTCCGAACGCCGTCACGCCACGTGATCTTCTTGCCCTCTTCGTACGTCCGCCCCGAGTACGAAACACCCACCTCATACACGCGGCATCCCAGCGCCGCCACCTTCGCCGTGATCTCAGGCTCAAACCCAAACCGCTCCTCGCGCAGCTCGATCCGCTCCAGCACCTCACGCCGAAACACCTTGAAACAGACCTCCATGTCCGTCAGGTTCAGGTTCGTCAGCATGTTTGACAGCAGCGTCAGTCCGTGGTTGGCCACCGAGTGCCAAAAGTACAGCACCCGGTGCATCTCTCCGCCCGCGAAACGCGACCCATAAACGACATCGGCGCGCCCATCGATAATCGGCGCGATCAGCCGCGCGTGCTCCGCAGGGTCGTACTCAAGGTCCGCGTCCTGCACCAGCACAATCGGCGCCGTCGCCGCGGCAAAGCCCGTCCGCAGTGCCGCGCCCTTGCCCCGGTTGCGCTCGTGCCGCAGCACGACGCGATCGGCCCGCCCAACCCATGCCGCCGCGACCTCCGCCAGCACGCTAGCCGTCCCATCAGTCGACGCGTCATCAACCACCACGATCTGCGACGCCACGCCCGAGCCCTCAACCCGCCGCAGCAGCTCGGCGATCGTCGCCGCCTCGTTGTAGACCGGGATCACCACCGATAAAATCGGCGTGCGTGTGCCCCCGCCAGATTCGCCTGCGCTCGTCACGCCCGCATCGTACCGAGACGCACGCCCGCCAGCGAGCCATACCCTCCGTGCGTTTCGCCTGCACGGCCACCGCAGACACCGCCCCAGGATCAGACCATGCCCACCAATCGCTACCGCACGCTCATCCGCGCCGCCGCGCTCACACTCGCCGCCCTCACCACCGTGGCCTGCACCAGCACGACCACACCCGCCACAGTGCTGGGCCCCGACAGTCGCTTCTCCGCCGCCACTGCGCTCAAGCCCGCCAGCGTCATCTTCCTGCACCCCGACGGCTCGGGCGCCAACGCCTGGGCCGCCGCACGCATGCTCTACGTCGGGCCAGACGCTGACCTGCAGTGGGACCTACTCCCCGTCATCGGCCTCTACCGCGGGCACCTGCGCGACGCGCTCGCCGCCAGCAGCAACGCCGGCGGCACCACCCACGCCTACGGCCTCAAAGTCGGGCACGCCTCCTTCGCCAACGACAACGGCGCGCCCCTGACACGTGACGGCAAGCCCGCCAACAGCATCGCCCAGCAGGCCCTCGACGCCGGTAAGGCCGTCGCCATCATCTCAACCGCCACCGTGACCGACGCCGGCACCGGCACCTTTCTCGCCACCGTCGCCTCGCGCAAGCAGTACACCGCCATCGCCAAGCAGATGCTCGACGCCCGCCCGCACATCCTGCTCGGCGGCGGAGAGTCGCTCTTCCTGCCCAAAGGCGCACAAGGCCGCCACGGCCAAGGCTCGCGTCAAGATGGCCTCGACCTCATCGCCCAGGCCAAGGCCGCCGGTTACGCCGTGGTCTACACCCGTGATGAGCTCGCCGCACTCCCCCTCGGCACCGCGCGCATCCTGGGCCTGTTTGCCAAAGAAGACACCTTCATCGACAAGTCCGAAGAGCGGCAGGCCAAAGACGGCACGCCCGACACCGTCACCGGCGCGCCGACCTACGCCGAGATGCTCGCCGCCGCCCTTCGCGCCGTCGCCCCGCACCCGCAGGGCTTCCTCGTCATCGCCGAAGAAGAGGCCACCGACAACTTTCCAGGCAAGAATAACGCCCGCGGCACCCTCGCCGCGCTCAAGCGAGCTGACGACGGCGTCGGCGTCGCCCGCGCCTTCCTCGCCGACAACCCGCAGACGTTTCTTATCGTCGCCGCTGACAGCGACTGCGGGGGCTTGCAGGTCTGGGGTGAGCCCGACCTCGACCCCGCCAAGCCGCTGCCCACCACCGATGAGAACGGCGCGCCGATGGACGGCCGCGACGGCACCGCCACGCCGCCGTTCATTGCCGCGCCCGACAAGGCCGGCCGCCGCATCCCCTTCGGTGTCGTCTGGGCCAGTGAGGGTGATGTCGCCGGTGCCGTGCTCGTACGTGGTGACGGCTACCGCGCCCGCGAGCTGATCACCCCGAGCATGGACAACACACGCATCTACGCCGCCATCCGCGCCGCGCTCTTCGCCGAGCCCGCCCGCTGAAATGGGTTTCTAACTCGCGTGGCGCAGGATCTCATCCTGCCGTGCCTTCGCGGGTCTTTGCATTGCGGAGGACGAGCTTCCAACTCGCCGCGGACAATTTGATGTAAAAAACAACTTAAGAATCTGCCCCAAGCGTGCGATGACACGCGCCACCATCACCCTTGCCCGGCCATCGCCCCGTGCAGCGCCAGCGCCGTCGTGCTCTCAATTCTCACGCGCACGATCTGTCCGATCATCCCCGCCGCATCACCCGCGTGCGCGTCGAACAGCACGATCAAGTCGCCGTCGGTCCGCGCTGACATCTGCACCGGCCCCGCGCTCACGCCCGCGTCGGCCTCCGTGTGTGCCCCATGCACCGAGCAGGCGTCGGCTCCGTCGCCAGCAACCTCTGCCGCCCGCGCGCGCACGTCACCACGCGCGCTCGCCGAGATCGTCAGCGCTACCGCGCCAATCCCAGCGCCGTTCACCGCCACGGCCTTGGCCAGCGACTCAGCCCGCTTGGTCTTCTTCTGCTCGCGACGGCTCACGCCCTGCACAAACGCCGTCACCTCCCGCCCCAGATACTCCGCGCTCACCTCCGCGCTCACGCGGTTCTGCACCTCAAGCAGCTCGCCGTTGCGACGCCGCTTGACATCCTCGGGCACATCGTCCGCCAACTTCTCGTGCGCCACCGTCCCCGGCCGGCTGCTGTACTTGAAGATAAAGCAGTTCTTGTACCGCGTCCGCAGCAGCAACGCCTTGGTCGCCTCGTGGTCCGCCTCGGTCTCGCTCGGAAAGCCCACAATGATGTCGCCCGCCACCGTCAGCGGCCGCCCAAGCTCAGGCTCGTGCAAAAACGCCCGCGCACGGTCCAAAAACTCAAGGTACTCACCCACGCTGTACCCGCGGTTCATCATCGACAGCAGCCGATCGCTCCCGCTCTGCGCCGGCACGTGCAGATACCGGCACACCCGCGGCGACGCGCGGATCACCTCCAGCACGTCGTTGCCGAAGCTTCGCGGATAGCTGGTCACAAACCGCAGCCGCAAAATCCCCGGCACCTCCTCGTGGATCCGCCGCAGCAGCCCCGCGAATGTCGTGACGTTCTGCCCCGCGTAAGCGTCGGTGTGCTCGTCGGTCCGCTTGTAGACACGCCCCTTCTGCGGCTGCACAACCCCGCCCACGCTCACCTGCGCGCCGTGCTCAAACCGGTAGTGGTTCACCGTCTGGCCCAGCAGCGTCACCTCGACCACGCCCGCGTCCGCCAAACGCTTGCACTCATCAACGATGTGCTCTGGCGGGCGGTGCACCTCCGCCCCGCGCGTGTGCGGCACCACGCAATAGGTGCAGAACTTGTTGCACCCGCGCGTAATCCGCACATAGGCGCTGCCCGAGTGATCGTCAGGGCTTACCGCCCGCGAAAGGTCAAGCATCTCAAGCTGGTCGCCCGCCGCCGCCAGCGTGCTGCTGCGCCGTGACGAACTGCCCGCCAGCGCCACCTGCCCCGCGCTGGTGAGCCGACGCACGCCGCCCTCACCGGCCTCGCCCAGAACGCGCCCGTCCGCCAGCAGGCTCGCGCGCGTCCGCAGCGCGTTGTCCAGCAGCGCCGGCAGCTTGTCCAGCTCCGCGGGGCCGACCATCAAGTCCACCACCGGCATCCGCTTCATCAGCGCGCCGCCCTCGCGCTCGGCCATGCACCCAAGCACACCCACCACCAGCCCAGGGTCAGTTGCCTTGCGGATCGCCAGCTCGCCCAGGCGGCTCCAGACCTTCTGCTCCGCGTGCTCACGCACCGAGCAGGTGTTGTACAGCACCACATCGGCCTGGTGCGCGTCGGGCGTAAAGCGGTAGCCCAGCGCGCGAAGCTGCCCGGTCACCAGCTCGCTGTCGAGCTCGTTCATCTGACACCCAAACGTCTCAAGATAGACCTTGCCAGCCATAGAACCTCAAGGATAGGTAAGGGTGCAGGTACGGGACAGGCCGCGGATGGGTCACGCATGTTTCGAGCCAGCCCGCTCACTCCACGTTCAAGGTCCGCGTGAAGTCGTAAAAGCTCAGGCGCGCCGTTTCAAGCTTCATCGATACGTCCAGCCGCGCCGTCTCCATCGCGCCCAGCTTCGCCAGCAGCGCCGCCAGCCGCTCAGAGAGCGTCGCGTAGTTAGGGTTTGTGCGGTCAATGCGGCTCATCATGCTCGTTGACTGGTCCTGGTCGCGTTTGTTCACCTCAAGGGCGCGCTCGGCTTCGGTAAGCTGCCGATCCAGATCACCCATTGCCGCCCAACGCTTCGAGGCCTCGCGGAACGCCTCGATCACCGCCGCACTGGCCTTGCCCTCGCGCTGGATCAGCAGCAGTGTGGGCTGGTCGATGTTCAGCAGCCCCACGCGCGTCAGCTCGGTCCGCTCCTGGACGACATCGATCACCTGCTGCGTGCCCGCATCAACCGCCACATCAAAGCGGTAGAGCTCCTGGGTCTGCTCGCTGGCCTTGAGGTCAACCAGATCCCATCCGCTTAGCCGCAGGTGCTCAAGCACGATGGTCCGCCCGCGCTTGAGGTCCTTGTTGGCGAAGGTGTACTTGACCCCACTGCGGACCTTGCTGCGCCGCTCAAAGACCCCGTCGACGATCCGCAGCCTCTCAAGCCGCTGGGAGTCGCTGGTGTCGGTTGTCACCGCGACATCAAGGTCCAGCGCGTAGGCCAGCAGGCGCTTGTCGCCCATGCCGACCTGCCCGATCTGCGCGTCGCCTGCGTACTGCGCGCCGTCGTAGACGCTGATGGGCCCGGGCAGC
>Ga0105047_10007653_pt1 | contig 18158 bp, 13 predicted proteins | sample MAT04_FD_78384 | JGI IMG/M metagenome (GOLD analysis project Ga0105047, IMG submission 78384) | Freshwater microbial communities from Lake Fryxell liftoff mats and glacier meltwater in Antarctica - MAT-04 (megahit assembly) | ecosystem: Environmental > Aquatic > Freshwater > Ice > Liftoff...
AACCGGATGCTGGCCTTCGACTCGGTCAAGCTGCGGCTGGAACGCGAACAGCCGATGACCTTCCTCGAGTTCAACTACATGCTGATGCAGTCGGTGGACTTCCTCGAGCTGAACCGCGCCCGGGGCTGTACCCTGCAGATGGGCGGGTCGGACCAGTGGGGCAATATCGTCTCGGGCGTCGACCTCGTGCGCCGCGTTGACCACAAGGCCGCCTTCGGCCTGACCACGCCGCTGCTGACCACGGCGTCGGGTGGCAAGATGGGCAAGACGGCCCAAGGCGCGGTCTGGCTCAACGCCGAACAGCTGAGCCCCTATGACTACTGGCAGTTCTGGCGCAACGCCGACGACGCCGACGTGGGCAGATTCCTGCGCCTCTTCACCGATCTGCCGCTGGACAAGATAGCGCGGCTCGAAGCGCTGGACGGCGCAGCCATCAATGATGCCAAGAAAGCCCTGGCCGACGCGGCCACGACGATGCTGCACGGCGCGGAAGCCGCCGCCACCGCCCGCGCCGCGTCAGAAGGCGCATTTGAGCGCGGCACGCTTTCGACCGATCTGCCGACCATCGACCTGCCGGCCGACGAGGTGATTGGTGCCATGCTGGCCGCCGTCGCGACCCGCGCAGGGCTGACCGCCTCGCACGGTGAGGCCCGCCGACTGGCCCAAGGCGGGGGCCTGCGACTGAATGACGTGGCGATTGTCGACGGTGCGCGGCTTATCGAGGCGTCCGACGTCAATGCGGACGGCGTGCTGAAACTGGCGGCGGGCAAGAAGAAGCTGATGCTCGTCCGCCCTGTCTGAAGGGAGAGATTGAATGCCCGAAATCACCGAGGGCCAACCAGCCCCCGCGTTCGACATGCCCGCCGACGGCGGTGGCCGCGCGACCCTGTCGGGCCCAACCGTGCTCTATTTCTATCCGAAGGCCGACACACCGGGCTGCACCAGTGAGGCCAAGGATTTCTCCGAACAGGCTGACGCCTTCGCCGCGGCCGGGGTGACCGTCATCGGCGTGTCGAAGGACCCGGTGAAGAAGCTCGACAGGTTCAAGGCCAAATACGACCTCAAGGTCGTCCTGGCCTCGGACGAAGAGGCCGGGGTCACCGAGGCCTGGGGCGTCTGGGTCGAGAAGAGTATGTACGGCAAGACCTACATGGGAATCGAGCGCGCCACCTTCCTGATCGACGGAACCGGCGTCGTTCGCCGCGTCTGGCGCAAGGTGTCAGTCAAGGGTCACGCTATGGAAGTCTTGGCCGCCGTCCAATCACCCTGACTATGGACTGTTTTCTGCAACGTCAGATGTAATCACGGTTGACTAGATTCGCGCCCTCGCCCATCAGGCGAATTTCAGCGCCGAATACCGTCGTTCTTCGCGCGAAGACGGCCCGGCTTGGTTAACAAACAGTGAAGAGACTTGCCCAACCGGAGCTGTACGGCGCATAACCTAGCCCGTACGTTGGGGCGTTGCGTGATGACCGAAACCGAGCCGAGTGTTAGCGGGTCTCTGATCGGAAAGTGGGTTCCGACCCGATATCTGTATCTGCGCGACGGCGACGCCGTGCGCGCCTGGGCGTTGACACCCGGCAAGCAGTTTCTGGCGGCTGTCGCGGCCGTCCTGATTGGCAGCTGGACCCTGGCAGCCTCGGGCAGCCTGATCTTCGACATGGTGGCGCAGAGCCAGGCCGACCGTACCGTCGCTCGCGCCCGCGCCGCATCCGAGCGGATGAACGCCGACCTGCAGGCGCGGCTGGACAGCGCCGTCGTACGCATGACCGCGACCACCGGCTCGCTCGACGAGATGGCGCAAATGGTGGAGCGCCGACACGCCGCCCTGACGCAGGTCATGGGCATGTTCCGCGGTGTCGACGGTGCCCAGGCGGCCCTTCGTCCGGCGCTGCCGCTCGACGCCGGTCGGTCCTCGCCCGTCCAGCGCATGATCGCGGTTCGCATGGATCAGGAACGGCTGATCGCTCGCGCTGAGAACGAAGCCCAGACCCGGGCCGAACGCCTGCGTCTCGCCTTCCGTCTTGCCGGTCTGAACCCTGCTGCTTACACGCCGCACGACGCGGGGCTGGGCGGCCCGCTGGTCGAAGCCCGCGACCCTCGCGCCCTCGCCGCCGTGCTGGACGTCGACGAGCCATTCGCCATCCGCATCCGTCATGCCGCCGACGATCTGAAAGACATGCGGAACCTGGCCAATGCGGCCGAGGGCATGCCCTTCCGCCGGCCGACCCTGGCGCGAACCACCTCGGGTTTCGGGGTCCGCTTCGACCCGTTCAACGGCCGCCCCGCCCTGCATCAGGGGCAGGATTTCGCAGCCCCGCTGAACACGCCGATCTACGCTCCGGCTCCCGGAATCGTGTCTTTCGTCGGCGTGCATTCAGGGTATGGCAACACCGTTGAGATAGATCATGGACGCGGTTTCAAGACGCGCTACGCCCACTTGAACGCCACGGCGGTGAGGCCCGGTCAGCGAATCCCGCTGGGCCAGCGCATCGGTGCCATGGGAACCACAGGACGCTCCACCGGTGTCCACCTGCACTATGAGGTGTGGATGGATGGCCGCCCGCAAAACCCCGCACGCTTCATGAGAGCCGGAGATCAACTTGTTCAACAAGACTAAGTCCCCCGTCCCGTCGCCTGAGCCCCGCGCCAACAGCGGCTCGGCCATTCCGCCCCTGCCCGACCTGCCCCTGCCCGGAGGTGCCACCGCCGGCGTGCCGCGGGTGACCTCGCCCGCGCCGACGAGCCAGCGCGGGCTGTCGACCTTGTCGTCAGACTTGCAGTTCGACGGCAACATCAGCGGCGGCGGCGATCTGCAAATCGACGGCGCGATCAAGGGCGACGTGCGGGTCGGTCGCCTGATCGTCGGTGAGACGGGTGCCGTCGAGGGCAATGTCTCTGGCGACTATGTCGAGGTCCGCGGTCGCGTCGTCGGCGCCATCTCGGGCAAACAGGTCAAGCTGATCGCCACGGCCTATGTCGACGGCGACATCACCGCCGAACAGATGTCGATCGACATCGGTGCCTATTTCCAGGGTCGGGTCCTGCAAGGCCGCCGGGAAGCCCCGGCTCCGACCGCCGCACCACGTCCGGCCGCCCCCGAGCCCGCACCGCAGATCATCGATATGAAGCCGTTGGTTTAAAGGCGATGGGTGGTTGGTGACCAGTGATTGGTTGAACAGGGTCCGGCCCACACTGCGGGCCCGCCAGCGTCCGCCACTGCGGTCACTGACCACCAATCACTAATCACTCCGCCGATCTACTCCACCGTGCTTCCGCGCGTCTCGCCCACCCGGGCCGCAAGCGCCGCGCCCATGAACATGTCGAGGTCGCCGTCCAGCACCCCTTGGGTGTCCGAGGTCTCGACGTTGGTCCGCAGGTCCTTGACCATCTGGTAGGGCTGCAGGACGTAAGACCGGATCTGGTGGCCCCAGCCGATGTCGGTCTTGGCGTCGGCCACGGCCTGGGCCGCCGCCTCGCGCCGTTGCAGCTCAAGTTCATACAGACGGGCGCGCAGCATCTTCCACGCCTGTTCGCGGTTCTGGTGCTGTGAGCGACCGGCCTGACAAGCCACCACGGTGTTGGTGGGGATGTGCGTCAGACGCACCGCCGAATCCGTCTTGTTGATGTGCTGACCGCCCGAGCCCGAGGCGCGATAGGTATCGGTGCGAACGTCGGACGGATTGATGTCGATCTCGATGGCGTCATCCACCACCGGCGAGACTCCGATCGAAGCGAATGAGGTGTGCCGCTTGGCCGCCGCGTCAAACGGGCTGATACGCACTAGCCGGTGCACGCCCGATTCCGACTTCAACCAGCCATAGGCGTTGGGCCCGGTGATCAGGATGGTCGCCGACTTGATGCCGGCCTGATCGCCCGATTCCTCGGCCTCAAGCTCGACATCATAGCCGTGGGCCTTGGCCCAGCGCGAATACATCCGCAGCAGCATCCCCGCCCAGTCGCAGGACTCGGTCCCGCCGGCCCCGGAATTGACTTCCAGATAGGCGTCATTGCCATCGGCTTCGCCGGACAGAAGGGCTTCCAGTTCTGCCCGGCCCGCGCGGTCCTTGATTGCCTTCAGCTGGGCGCGCGCCTCTTCCAGCGTCGGCTCATCGCCTTCCTCGTCGGCCATCTCAGAGAGCATTACGCCCTCATCCAGACCGGTCTCCATCTCGCGGACGGTATTGATCTGACTCTCGAGACGCGAACGGTCGCGCGACAGCGCCTGGGCCGCCTCGGGGTTATTCCACAGCGTCGGGTCCTCGACTCGCGCGTTCAGCTCATCCAGTTTTCGAAGCGCGACATCCCAGTCAAAGACGCCTCCTGAGCAGAGCGATGCTCTGCTCGATGTCGGCCTTCATGGCCTCGACATCCGGTCTCATCGCCAACTCCTGCGACACCAAAGTGGAGGCGGGACATAGAGCGCGCCGAGGCGAGTGGCTAGTGATTAGTGGAGAGTGATAGCGCGTGCGACGGGCGACCCGATCAAACCCTTGGCGAGGCGGTCGACCCAATCACGCACCAACCACTAGCCACTAGCCACTTAGAACAGCCCGCTCAAATCCTCTGCCGGTTCCTTTTTGGGCGGCGGCGGTGCGGTGACCGGCGGCGGGGCAGACGGCGGCCCAGCAGACGGACCCTCCTGCTCGCGACGGACCACGTCGTCATAGGTCTGCGGACCGGACGGGATTTGCGCCTCCGGGGCGCGCTGTTCTTCCTCGCGGCGGCGTTCGGTGCCGGGGCGGAAGGCTTCCTCAATGCCATTGACGGTGCGGAAGACGGCGTTGCGAGGCCGCACGAACGGCCGGGCCGGACGCTCGCGCAGGGCGGCCCGCATGAAGTCCGTGAACACCGGCACGGGTCCGGTCGCGCCCGTCTCGCCTGAGCCCAGCGGACGGTTGTCATCGAAGCCGATGAACACCCCCACTACGATGTCGGACGAGAATCCGACGAACCAGGCCGAGCGGTATTCGTTGGTTGTGCCAGTCTTGCCGCCGACATACGGGCCCAGGCTGCTGGCGTTGGCCGCCGTGCCGCGCTGTACCACGCCCTGCAGCATCGAATTCATCTGATAGGCGGTGATTGGATCAATGACCTGGGTTCCGCGCTGTTCCAGCCGCGGCGATTCCTGACCGGTGAACGGGCGTCCGCAGTCGCGGCAGCGGCGCCGGTCGGCGCTGAAAATCGTCTCGCCGTCGCGGTCCTGCACCATATCGATCAGATAGGGATCGATCCGTCGGCCTCCGTTGACGAAGGCGGCGTAGGCGGCCGTCAGCCGATATGGCGTGGTCTCCCCGGCCCCCAGCGACACCGACAGATTGGGTTGCAGATTGTCCGACACGCCCATCTTCTTGGCCAGATCGACGACATTGCGCATGCCGATGGCCTGGGCCAGTCGCACGGTCATGACGTTACGCGACAGTTCAAGTCCGCGCCGCAGCGTCTGCGGACCGTAGAATTCGCGGCTGTAATTCTCCGGTGTCCAGCGCTCCCCGTTGCGTCCGCCGGCAAAGCTGATGGGCGCATCCAGGATGATCGACGCTGGAGTATAGTCGCCCTCAAGCGCCGTCGCATAGACGAACGGCTTGAACGCCGACCCCGGCTGGCGCTCGGCCTGGGTCGCCCGGTTGAAGCTCGACAGGGCGTAGGAATAGCCGCCGACCATCGCCAGCACCCGGCCCGACTGGGGCTCGATGGCGACGAGCGCACCGTTGACCCGCGGCACCTGTTTCAGGGCGTATTGGCCATCTTGCGCCTCCACGAAGATCAGGTCGCCTCGCTTCAGCGGCCTGTTCGCATTGGCCCAGGCCGCGTCCCCGGTGATCAGGGGACCGGTCTGGTCACCGCGAGCTGTGCGGATCCGCACGCTGTTGCCCGAAACGCTTTCGACGGCGGCGGCTTCCCACGCCCGGCGTTCCGGTGCGCGCTGGCCGCGCACCGCCGTCTGGCGCCAGCCCTCGGCGAAGTCGGTCGTGCCCCAAGGCCCGCGCCAGCCATGCCGGCGGTCGTAGTTCTCCAGCCCCTTCATCAGGGCGTCACGCGCCGCCGACTGCAGCGAGGGGTCCAGCGTCGTGCGCATGTAATAGCCGCCGCGGTTGACCTCTTCCTTGCCGAAGCGGTCGATGGCCTCCCGGCGCGCCTGTTCGACGAAGAAGTCCGCGTCGGCATACTGGGCCCGGCGCGGGGCGTCCTGGGTTGTTAACGGGCGCGCACGGGCGGCGACGAGGTCCGCGTCGCTCAGCCAGCCGCTCTGGTTCATCTCGCCCAGCACCCAGTCGCGGCGCCCCTTGGCGGCGGCCGGGTGACGTTTGGGGTGATAGTTGTTGGGCCCCTTCGGCAGGGACGCCAGGAAGGCCGCCTCGTCCGACGTCAGCTGGCTCAGCGACTTGCCGAAATAGTTATAGGCCGCCGCCGCCACTCCAAACGAGCGATAACCGAGGAAGATTTCGTTCATATACAGTTCGAGGATCTGCTGTTTCGTCAGCGTCGCCTCCAGCCGGTTGGCCAGGATCGCTTCCTTGACCTTGCGGTTGATGCTGCCCTCATTGGTCAGCAGCACGTTCTTGGCCACCTGCTGGGTGATGGTCGAGCCGCCCTCCAGCCGCTGCCCCGTGGCCGCGTTGAACACGTTCTTGAACATGGCCCGGCCCAGGCCGCCGACGTCGATGCCGCCATGGTTGAAGAAGTTTCTGTCCTCGGCGGCCAGGAAGGCCTGGATCACCGGCAGCGGGATCTGCTCATAGGGCACATAGATGCGCCGCTCGTCCGAGAATTCGCCGATCAGGGTGCCGTCCCCGGCATAGACACGCGTCGCCGTCGCCGGCCGATAGTCGGCCAGGTCGGACGCGTCCGGCAGGTCATGGAACAGCCAGGCCGCATAGACGGCGACGATCAGCCCCGCCAGGGCGATGGCCCCCAACAGGACCACACCCGCCATTACGAACCAGCGTTCGGCAATCTTCACGTAAAACTCCGAGGGCGGCCCGGCGTCCGGTTTAGCCCGCGTCGGGACCGACCGCCAGAGGCCCCGTCACGCCCCCGGCCCGACGTTCCAGCTCCAGTCGCGCAGCGGCCACGACATCGGCGTCCATTTCCCCCTGTCCGGCCATCCAGCGCAGATAGTCGTCCGGTGGTTCCGTCCACGGCTCGCCGCGATGCTTGCCGAATGGAATGCGGTCGAGACGTCGCGGCTCATCGGTCCAGGCGATCATCTGTTCGACCGTCGATTCCTTCAGCAGGTCCATCAGGATGTGGGCCGTCACCCAGGCGTCCGGTCCGGCCCGGTGGGCCGGATCGGCCAGCGCGGGATCAAGCGGGAACCCGCGCCAGTACCGCAGCACCTGATTGGAATTCCCCGGGGCCTGCGGCCACACCGCCTTGGCCGAGCGCACGGTGCAGATCCACGGCACGCCCCCAACCGCCGTATCGGCGATCAAGCCCCGCTCGAACCGCGCACTGTGCGCCACCATCACGTCAGCGGGCTCCGCGAACATCTTGCGCAGGGCGTATTCGTCGCAATGCGGATCGTCAGCGCAAAAATGGGCGGGCGTCAGATGGTGCACCGCCATCGCATGGAACGAAATTTCGCCCCGCGGCCGGAACAGTTTCGACACCGGCGGCATCGCCTTCCAGCCGTCGCCATCGCGCAACACATCGACGAACCCGACCTCGATGATCTCGGCGCTCCGGCCTCCCCCGGTGGTTTCCAGATCGACGACTCTCAGACGCATAAAGTGGAGATAGGGGGTCAGGGGCCAGAGGGCGAGGTCGATCCGGTTCCCGGTCCGGCGCTTCGCAAGACTTGCCGCCCCTCGCACTGTCCGGCGGACGCTGGAGCGAAATCGGTCTTGATGGACGCAGTGCATCCAGGCTCAGATTTCGCTCCAGATTGAGTCTGGTCCATTTTTTGGATTCGGGTCGATTCGACCTGAAACAAAATGGTCTAGGGCTGGCCCGCCGCCCCGTTGATCGAGGCCATCTGCAGCGTCCCCGAGGGTTCGCGGAAATAGCGGTCGATGCCTTCGGCCACCGCGCGCATCAGACGGCGGCGGGCGCGACTGTCGTTCAGCAGCCGCTCGTCCTCGGGATTGGTCATGAAGCCCATCTCCAGCAAAACGGCGGGTACGTCGGGGGCCAGCAGCACGGCCAGGCCGGCATCGCGGTGACTGCGGCGCAGCAGCGGATGGTCAGCACCCTCCAGCTCGCCCAGAAGCGTCCGGGCCAGCTGGGCCGAGCGGTTCTGGGTAGCGCGCTGGGTCATGTCCAGCAGGATGCGGTCAACCGACGGGTCGCGGCCCGGTAGGTTCAGGCTGCGGTGCCAGTTGTCACCGCGGGTAAACTCGCGCACCGCCCGGCCTGCACCCTGTTCCGACAGGGTGTAGACGGATGCGCCGCGCGTGGCCGGGTCGGACCCGGCGTCGGCGTGCAACGAGATGAACAGGTCGGCGTCAGCCTGACGGGCGATGGAGACGCGGCGATACAAGGCAACATAGGCGTCGCTGTCGCGCGTTAGCCGCACGCGGTATCGGCCGGTTCGCTCCAGCTCCTGTTTCAGGGCCTGGGCCGCAGCCAGGGTGATGGTGCTTTCATTGGAGCCCGTGCCATGAGCGCCGGGGTCGCGGCCCCCATGGCCGGCGTCAATGACGATCAGCGGCAGCTCGGCAGACCGGGCGGGCCTGCGGGGCGCGGGGCGCGGGGCCTGACGCATCGACGGGCGGCCCGTGGCCTTCAGGTCGATGACATAGCGGTAGTGGGGGATTCCGTCGCCGGGCGGCAACAGGAAGCGGCGCTCGATCTCGGCGCTGGTGGCCAGGTCCAGCTCGACCCGCGAGGCCACGCCCGCGCCGGCGACGCGCCAGCCCCGGACCAGGCCCGTGCCCGTGCCGTTCAGCCCGCGCTGAGGCGCGACGCCCGCCAGCGACACAACCACCTGACCCTGATCGCCGGACTGGATCACCTGTCCGCGCGAGGTTCGGTTCAGATCGATCACCACGCGAGTATGCTCGGCGTCGCCGCCGAACCGCACGCGCAGCACCTCTCCCATCGTCCCCGACGCCAGGCCTCGCCCGGCCGCGAACACGGCGACGCAGAAGACAACGAAGGCCAAAGCCGTCATCGCCCACTCGCGAGCGCGCCATTGCGCCATGTTGATACGCGACAGTCCGTGCATTTTGACGGCAGACCCACCTTCTTGGTTGGGGCCATCATGACTCAACGTCGTCGCCAACCGGTTAAAGCGCGTGACGCTTTTATTTTACGCCCCGCATGACTATGCTTGAACTGCTCGCGAATGATCGCGTCCCCTGACATCAGGCTGGACGCGCCCTCCTCGCGGCGTGACTTTCACTGATCCGAAAGCCGGCCGGGTTTGCGCCCGCCGGTTTGAAGACGGGATCGGGACGCCCCTCAGACGGCGCGTCCGGCCCCAGGACCATACTGAATCCCCATGGGCTCTATCGCCTGCGCTCCCTTCCGGTCTGAACGGACCGACACCGCCCGCGGCCTTTGCTGCGGCGACGGGATCCCGCCTGCGTCTGCCCGCAATCCCATTCGGCGAGCCGCCTGCCCCCTTCGCGGGGATGGCCGAGCGCGCCAGAGAGAAAATTTCCATGTCAAAGACCATGTTGATCGATGCAGCGCACGCGGAAGAAACCCGCGTCGCCATCGTCGAGGGCCGACAGGTCGAGGAATTCGACTTTGAATCCCGCGCGAAGCGCCAGCTTCGCGGCAACATCTACCTCGCCAAGGTCGTTCGCGTAGAGCCCAGCCTGCAGGCTGCGTTCGTGGAATACGGCGGTAACCGCCACGGCTTCCTCGCCTTCAGTGAAATCCACCCCGACTATTACCAGATCCCCGTCGCCGACCGCGAAGCCATCATGGCCGAGGCGCATTCGGACGACGACGATCACGACGAACATGCCCGCGAAGGCGACGACGAATCCGAAGGCGGCATGGCCGAGGAAGAGCGGCTCAAGCGTCGCCTGATGCGCCGCTACAAGATCCAGGACGTCATCAAGCGTCGTCAGGTCATGCTGGTCCAGGTCGTCAAGGACGAACGCGGCGGCAAGGGCGCGGCCCTGACCACCTGGCTGTCGCTGGCCGGCCGCTACTGCGTGCTGATGCCCAACACCGGCAAGGGCGGAGGCATCTCGCGAAAGATCACCCAGGCTACCGACCGCAAGCGCCTGAAGGCCGCAGCGGCGGCCTTGCATGTGCCCCAGGGCATGGGGTTGATCATCCGCACCGCCGGTGCCAAACGCACCAAGGCAGAGATCAAGCGCGACTACGAATATCTGTTGCGCCTGTGGGAAACGATCCGCGATACGACGCTGAAGTCCAACGCTCCCTCGGTGATTTATGAGGAAGAAAATCTCGTGCGCCGGGCTGTGCGCGACATGTTCGACAAGGACTTCGACGGCATCCAGGTCGAGGGTGTCGAGGGCTTCAAGGAAGCGCGCGACTTCATGCGCGTTCTGATGCCCTCGCAGTCGAAGAAAGTGCATCTGTACCAAGGCGCGCGCCCGCTGTTCGCGACCAACGGCATCGAGGAGATGCTGACCCAGATTCATCAGCCTGTCGTGCCGCTGCCGTCGGGCGGCTATCTGGTGATCAACCAGACGGAAGCGCTGGTCGCCATCGACGTCAACTCGGGCCGTTCGACCAAGGAACGCAACGTCGAGGCCACCGCCACCAAGACCAATATGGAGGCCGCCGTCGAAGCGGCCCGCCAACTCCGCCTGCGCGACCTCGCCGGCCTGATCGTCATCGACTTCATCGACATGGATGAGTCCAAGAACAACCGCACCGTCGAAAAGGTGCTGAAGGACGCACTGGCCAAGGACCGTGCGCGCATCCAGATGGGCCGCATCTCGGGCTTCGGTCTGATGGAGATCAGCCGCCAGCGTCGCCGTCTCGGCGTGATCGAAGGTGCCACCGAGGCCTGCCCGCACTGCCAGGGAGCCGGTCGCGTCCGCTCGGCCGAATCCGCGGCCCTGATGACCCTGCGGGCCCTCGACATCGAAGCCGGCAAGAACGGGGCCGGATCGGTCAACCTGCGCCTGGGCACAGCGGTCGCCCTCTACATCCTGAACCACAAGCGCGACTATCTGCAGCGCCTGTTGGCGCAGCGCGGCCTGAACGTCGTCATTTTGATTGATGATAGTCTGGGACAGAGCGACCATTCGCTGGACCGCACCGAGACCAACGAGGACTTCGTGCCGCCGGAAAGGCCGGAAGCCTTCGTGGACCTGGACGACGATTTCGACGACAGCGCCTATGACGACGAGGACGACGGCGATGAAGAGATCATCGCCGACGACGCCGACGATCTGGACCGCGAGGATGCGGACGACGACGAGCCGCGCGAACGCGCCGAGCGCGTCGAAGGCGAAGCCGGCCGCCGCCGCCGCCGCCGCGGCGGACGGCGCGATGGCGCTGACGCGTCGACCGACGAGTCCATCCCCGCTGCGCCTGCCCTGGCCGCCGGTGACGACGACGATGACGACAGCGAGAGCGGTCGCCGTCGCCGACGCGGCCGCCGCGGGGGCCGCAAGGTGCGCGAGGACAGCAGCGAGCGCGATGGCTTCACCTGGGTGCGCGGCCGCACTCCGTCGCTCGAGGATCCCTATGTCTGGTTTGACCCGATCAATCCGGAACGCGACGAACCCCGCGCCGCCAACGACCTGGCGGCTACCCCCGTCAATGACGTGGACGAGGTTGTGGGCGAACGTCCCGAAGGTGAACTCGCCGGCGAACGGGGCGGTCGATCGCGCCGCCGGCGCGGACGGGGACGGGGACGTGATCGTGGCAGCGAGCAGGGCCTGACCCACGATGTCAATGTCGAGACCCGCGCCACCAACGAAGGCATGCCGCCGGACGGCTCGCCGGATACGCCGATGGCCGTGGTCATCGACGAGCCGGTAGACGCCGCCACCGTCGCCGTCGCCGAAGAGCCCAAACGCCGCCGTGTGCGCCGCAAGGTCTCGGACAGCGCGACCGTGGCGTCCGAAGCCGAAGCGCTGATCGTGCCGATCGAGCCGAACGAAGCGGAGACCATCGCCGAGCCAGCGGTGCGTGACGTTTCGCCCGTCGAGGCGGCCCTGCCAGAGCCGATGGTCGAACCGAAAGCGGCGGCGGTTGTCGAACCCGCTGCGGCCCCCGAACCCGAAATCGATGTCGAAGCCTTGATCGCGAACGATCCGAATCAGATCCTCGCCCCGCCGGAGAAACCCAAGCGCGGATGGTGGCGCCGCTGAAAGGCCGCGATTAGGTTATGAGGATGCGGCAGGCGGGGGCGTCCGAGGGTATGAGGAGTTCGACTTGAGCTGGTTGTCCCAAATCGTCGTTCGCCTGTCCGGCATCGTCGCCGTCGTCGGCCTTGTGCTGGCGACGGCCACGCCTGCTTCCGCCCAGAGCCTGATCCGCGACACCGAGATCGAGGGGATCATTCACGAATGGTCGGACCCCGTCTTCACCGCGATGGGGCTGGAGCCGTCCGAAATCGAGATCCTGTTGGTCAACGACAGCGAACTGAACGCCTTCGCGACACGGGGCCGGATTCTGGGGCTCAACACCGGCTTGATCCTGAAAACGCGAAGCGCCAACGAACTGCTGGGCGTGATCGCCCACGAGGGCGGCCACATCAAAAACCGTCATACCCTGCGCGACGGTGCCCAAGGGGCCGGCATGCAGCCCATGCTGATGACCATGGCCCTCGGGGCCCTAGCAATCGCGGCAGGTGCGCCGGACGCCGGGGCCGTCCTGCTGGGCAACAGCCAGTATTTCGGCACCCTGAGCGCGCTCCGCTACATGAGCCATCAAGAGGGCGAGGCCGACAACACCGCTGCGCGGGCGCTCGAGAACGCGGGTGAATCGGGGCGCGGTCTGGTCAACTTTTTCGAGAATTTCCGCTCCCAGGAAGTCTTTTCCGACGCCCGTCGCTATCCGTATTTCCGTGGCCATCCCTTGTCTGCGGCCCGGATCGAGAACCTTCGGCGCTTCGTCGGCGAACAGCCCAGCTACAGCCGCACCGACAGCCCCGGGCGCGTTGCCCAGCACGCCCTGGTTCTGGCGAAAATCCGCGCCTTCTTGGATGCACCGAACCAGACCCTGCGGGACTATCCGGAAAGTGACACGTCCCTGCCTGCGCGCTACGCCCGCGCCATCGCGTGGTACCGGGACGGCCAGACCGACCGCGCCTTGGCGGCGGTAGATGTGTTTCTGACCGAACAGCCGGACAACCCCTATTTCTGGGAACTGAAAGGCCAGATACTGTTCGAGGAGGGCCGGCCCGGCGAAGCCATCGGAGCCCATCAGCGCTCGGTCGAGCTGAAGCCGGACGCGCCCCTGCTGCGCATTAATCTGGCGCACGCCCTGATAGAGACCCAGGACCTCGCCAAGTTGGACGAGGCCGTCGTCCAGTTGCGGCGCGCCACCGCCCTTGAAGACGACAACAGCCTGGCATGGCGGCTGCTGAGCCAGGCATATGCCAGTCAGAACAAGGAGGGCGAAGCGCGCCTGGCTTCCGCAGAGATGTATTTCGCCCTCGGTGCCGAACGACAGGCAACCCAGTTCGCCCTGCGCGCCCGCGACATGCTGCAACCCGGCACAACCGAATGGACTCGGGCGATGGACATCGTATTCGCTTCGGGTGCCACCCAGGACGACGTCGATGACCTGGACCGCCGCAACAGCCGCCGCGCCCCGGTCGGCGTGATCCCCACAGCCGGCTGAACGTCTCCAGAGTGATTGAATGAACGACGCGCCTGAACCGACGGCCGGGTCGCGAGACGCCGGCTTCTTCTCGCGGCCCCGCGCCAGCATGGCCGCGCTGGCCGTGTCGGTGGTTGCTCTCCTGCTGGCAGGCGCTCCATATGCGACAGGCGGCGATTTCGGTGATCGGGTCCGCGCCTACCTGTTGGCGAACCCACAGGTGCTGGACGAGGTTGTTCAGGCCCGCGACGCGCGCGCCAATGTCGAACGAACATCGAAGATGAACGCCGCCGTCGCCGCCGATCCGGGCATCCTGTCGGCCAGTGCGCGAGAACCGGCTTTTGGGCCCGCCGACGCCCGGGTGACAGTAGTTGAATTCTTTGACTACCAGTGCCCCTACTGCAAGACCGCCGCGCCGGCCTATACCGCCCTCATGCAGGCTCACCCGGACGTAAGGTTCATCTTCAAGGAGTGGGCCATCCTCGACCAGGGCGAGAGCGTGACGTCACAGTATGCCGCCCGCGCCGCCCTTGCCGCCCATGCCCAGGGCAAATACCTCCCGGTTCATCTGGCGTTGATGGCGGAGCGAGCTCTGAGTCCACAGGCCGTCGACCGGATCCTGAGCGCGAACGGTGTCGATCTGGCGCGCGCCAGGACTGCCATCTCCTCCCCCGAAACCTCACGCCTGATGGCTGACATCCACACCGGCGCGGCGACCCTCGGCGTTGAGGGAACACCCACCTTCTTCATCAACGGGCGGGTCACGACCAGCAATGATCCCGGTCAGCTTGACCGTGCAATCCGCTCGGCCAAGGCCGGCTGACGTCAGCCGATCGCGCCGACGCAGCCTTCCTCGCCGCCGAGCGGCACGTCCGCCTCGGTCAGGGACAGGGTCCAGCCGTGGTGGGTCGCCAAGCCGCGCCGACGGATACCGCCGCCATCGCCGGCATCGCCACCGGCGTCGACGATCACGCGACGGCCAGTCGGAAGCGCCGCCGGGTCGATCCGGCCCACGGCGAGGGCGGTTGGCGTGTCGCCGCCGAAGCCGTCGAAGACGCTGAGCATCGACCAGTCGCGTCGCAGGCCGATCCACCAGGCGTCATCGGCGTTGACGGCCAGGACGGCGACGCCATGCCCCTCCGCCGCCCAGGACAGGGCAGCCTGGGGATCTCGCACGGCGCGCATCTCGACGGCGGCGCCGAAGCGCAGGCGAGAACCGTCGAAGGCTCGGGTCGGCTCGACGGGCGACCAGACCTGGACCTTGATCCGGCCCTGACACGCCAGACCCCAGCCGACGATCTGACGCCAGAGGGACTCGACCGCTTCGCGGTTGTCGGGACGGGCGCGAGCGAGAATCCTCGCCAGCACCGCCTGCTCCCGATCGGGGCGCAGTTTCACGTGCGGGCCGGCGGGAGCGTCCTTGGCCCGGCCGACCCGGGCGGCGATGGCTAGGCGGCGCTCGAACAGGGCCAGCAGTTCGTCATCGAGCAGGTCGATCTCATGGCGCAGGGCGGCAAGCGCCATGGTGTCGGGCGAGATGTCCATGACGGAGGGCCAGATTTGCTGGGGCGCGGACGAGGTCTTGGAATGGGGCACGGGAACAGCTTTCAGGTGTCGACGACGGCGATGAGGGGATTTGCGAGCCGCCGCCCCGTCGCGGGGCGGTCGCTGGCGAGGCCGTCAGGACGATGTCCCCGACGCCTCAGCCGGCGTATCGAAAGCCGTAGATATACAGGTCTGCGGCCGCGAAAACGCGGGTGCATGCAGGCGCAGCGATAGCGTGCGAGCGAACCATACGACCGAAAGGCCGCACGGATCGTGCGACGTCAACCCGGATTGACGCTTAAAAGGACAAAACGCGTTCGGTTATCCTCGGAATCCTGAATATCGTTGCGCAAAATCGACAATCCGTAGACTTCGGCGGCCCGCGCCGGGGCGACGGCGGCGCGCGACAGGTCCTCGCTTTCGGCGACCGCTCGCGCTGCGCCGGCGGTGTCGAACGACTCGACGGGCTCGATGCCCAGCGCGGCGAGCGATTGCGGACACTGGCGCAAGGCGATCGGATGGCTCTCGGCGGTGCGAACCGAGCGCAGACTGGCCCCCGGGGGAGCCATCAGGGCCAGCCTGATCGGACGCCAGACTTCGGACACGACGGACAGATCAGCCGCCGCGACCAGGGTGGCGGCAGGTTCGACGCGACCGATCGAGGTGTTCTCGACCGGAATCAGGGCGCAGTCGGCTTCGCCGGACTTGAGCGCCGCCAGCGCGCCCTCGAAGGTATCGTAAGCCACCGCCTCGTCCCACGGGCGCAGGTCGGTGCAGGCCTCATGGCTGAAGGCACCAGGCGCGCCCTGATAGGCGCAGCGCCCGCCGCGCTCGTCCCCCTCGGGCCTGCCGACACCCCGCATCTCAGGCCGCCTCGGACTGCGAACGGCGACCGGCTTTCAGGCGCTCGGCGACAAGAAAGGCCAGTTCCAGTGCCTGGTCCGCGTTCAGTCGGGGGTCGCAGTGGGTATGGTACCGGCTGGACAGGTCGTCCTCGGTCAGGGCCTGGGCACCGCCGATGCATTCGGTCACGTTCTGGCCGGTCATTTCCAGATGGACGCCGCCGGGATGGACCCCCTCGGCTTCAGCCACGTCGATGAAGCCGCGCACCTCGGCGAGGATCCGCTCGAAGGGCCGGGTCTTGTAGCCGTTTCCGGCCTTCAAGGTGTTGCCGTGCATCGGGTCGATCGACCAGACCACGCGCTTGCCCGCCGCCTTCACGGCTTTCATCAGCCGCGGTAGACGGTCCACGACCTTGTCGGCGCCGAAACGGCCGATCAGCGTCAGCCGCCCGGGCGTGTTCTCGGGGTTCAACACGTCGATCAGGGCGAGCAGGTCGTCGGCCTCGAGGGTCGGGCCGCACTTCAGCCCGATCGGGTTGCGAATGCCGCGGGCGAACTCGATATGGGCACCGTCCAGCTGACGGGTACGCTCGCCGATCCAGACCATATGCGCCGAGGTGTCGAACCATTCGCCGGTCGCGCCGTCCAGGCGCGTGAGCGCGCTTTCGAGGTTCAGCAGCAGGGCCTCGTGGCTGGTGAAGACCTCGACCCGGCTCAGGTCGGGATGGGTCTCGGGTGTGACGCCGACCGCCTCCATAAAGGCCAGGGCCTCGGTGATCTTGTCGGCCAGTTCGCGATATTTGGCCCCGTAGGCGCTGTCCGCCGCGAACCCCATGGTCCAGCGGTGGATGTTGTACAGATCTGCATAGCCGCCGCCGGCGAAGGCGCGCAGCAGGTTGAGGGTCGAGGCCGACTGGTTGTAGGCGCGCAGCAGACGCTGCGGATCGGGCACGCGCTCTTCCGGCGTGAAGGCCATGCCGTTGATGATGTCGCCACGATAGCTGGGCAGGGTCTCGTCGCCGATGGTCTCGAGCGACGACGAACGCGGCTTGGCGAACTGGCCGGCGATGCGGCCGACTTTCACCACCGGCTTGCGCCCCGCGAAAGTCAGGACCACGGCCATCTGCAGGATCAGGCGGAAGGTGTCGCGGATGTTGTCGGTCGAGAATTCCTTGAAGCTCTCGGCGCAGTCACCGCCTTGCAACAGGAAGGCCTCGCCGGCCTCGACCTGCGCCAGTTTGGCGGTCAACCGCCGCGCCTCGCCCGCGAAAACCAGCGGCGGCAGGGCGCGCAGCTCGTCCTCGACACGGGCCAGGGCGACCGTGTCCGGATAGTCCGTCGGCATCTGCGTGACGGGCTTTGTTCTCCAGCTGTCGGGCGACCAGCGCATACTCATGGCGTCAAGATAAGCCGCTGTCCGTTCCGGGACAATGAACGCGGTGTCACGCCGATCAGCCGGCGGCCATGCTGGTCGGTGTCTGCTTGTCCTTCAGGGTGACCAATTCCTCGGCCGTCGTCGGGTGGACGGCGCAGGTGGCGTCCCACTGGGCCTTGGTCAGGCCGGCCTTCACCGCGATGGCGGCCAGCTGGATCATCTCGGGCGCTTCTGGCCCCACGATGTGAACCCCGACGACCTTCTGGCTTTCGGCGTCGACGACCAGTTTCATCAGCATCCGCTCGTCCGAACCGGTGAAGGCGTATTTCATCGGCCGGAACCGGGTCAGATAGACATCGACCGCACCCGAACAGCTGTGGCGCGCCTCGCCCTCGGACAGGCCGACGGTCCCGACCGGCGGCTGGCTGAACACGGCACTGGCGACGGCCTCGTAGTCGAAGGCCTGGGGATTGTCGCGATAGACCGTCTCGTGGAAGGCCACGGCCTCGCGGATGGCCACCGGCGTCAGATTGATCCGGTCGGTGACGTCGCCGACGGCCCAGATGTTGTCGGCTGTGGTCTTTGAGAACGTATCGACCTGGATCGCGCCCTTGTCGTTCAGTTTGACCCCGGCGGTCTCCAGACCCAGCCCCTTGACGTGGGGGACACGGCCCGTGGCGAACATG
>Ga0105047_10007654_pt1 | contig 18156 bp, 13 predicted proteins | sample MAT04_FD_78384 | JGI IMG/M metagenome (GOLD analysis project Ga0105047, IMG submission 78384) | Freshwater microbial communities from Lake Fryxell liftoff mats and glacier meltwater in Antarctica - MAT-04 (megahit assembly) | ecosystem: Environmental > Aquatic > Freshwater > Ice > Liftoff...
AGTTTACTTTATTTTTTTGGCGAAACAGATTGAGCCTAGAGTCTTTTAGCCGATAGGCTGCAAACTTGGTATATAAGTAAGAGTAAAATATTATATAGTCTAGTGTATTTACTCCAAATTCTTTTAGGCGGTAGCCTGTTTTTAAAGGGAATAATGGTAAGATAAAAAAATATGGAATAGCTAAAGGAAGTCATTGGAAAGTTTAAATTATGTTTTAAGAAATATGCAATATATAATAAAAATACATTAATGGATATAATATTATACTTAATATAATTACGATTAAAGATATCATTTTACCAAACATTGCCCCTAAATCATTTTTGAATTTATTTCCAATAATAAATGAAAATATAAAAAATATTATAGGATAAAATACTGTATAGTGTACTCCACTATCGCCCTTTGACCATGTGATTAAGCCTATAGATTTTAATAAATTTTCTAAATATACAATTCGATATTTAATAAAGATAATAAATAATAGTCCTATAATACACAATAAGAAAGAAAGTGAACCAAGCCCTATTTTCTTATTAACTTTTGTCATAAATAATCCCTCCATTCTAATGTTATTAGTCATATTAAAATTATACATAAATTACTATAAAAGCACAATATATCTGAACTTTAAATACAACATTAGGACATAACTATTATTCAATATGGGAAGGTTAATCATGAGGTGATTTTTATGAGGAAAAAAGTAATAGCTATTATATTTTTATTTATTATGATGTATTCAATAGTTGCAAGTGGTAAAGGATTTAAGTATGCTGAAATTTTTGATCCAAAGCAAGACAAGGTAGTTAAGGTAGTCCAGATGAACACCAAAATTAATAAAATAGTTGCAAGCTATATTAAGGATGTGGATGTTCTTTATGGCAAGTATAACCCTATTACAGATGATGGTTATGCTATTAGAATACCGCTTTATCCTGCTGTTAAGGTTCAGGGTAAATATTTGAATGCACTAGTAAATGAAGTCTATATAATGATTCCTGAAAATGCTCTACCATTTTTTATGATTTTTGAAAATTCTGATAAACTATCATGTTTTCCAATTAAAGGTGACGTAGATAAATTATCAAAAGCTTTAAATTTTAAACTAAAAATCAAATAAACTATTTATTATATAATCATATTAAATTGTTATAGTTTGTTTACAATATTGACACTCAAATGCAATATTTATTTAGTATGATAAGTCCGTAGAAGAAATTAAGGCTTCTAAAATAATATTATGCCATTATTAAATTTAAATTTATAGCATAGCCTTAAAGGGCGGAAACGGAGACAAATTATTATGAAACGTAAAGATGGAAATATATCTAAAAAATCAACAAAATCAACTTTTTCAACAGTAATGTATGTTTTAGCTGCAACTGTTGGAACTCTTGGAGTTGCATTATTAATTAATAATCTTTTATTATTTAAAAGTAGCGTTACTCAATATGTAACTCAGGGTTATGCTGTTGGTACTGTTATTAAACAATTGTTAACAGCACAATTACTTCCAGGGATATTCGAACCAATTGCTATGTATGGAGGTATTGCATTTATTTTATTAGGTATAGGTAAAGTTAATAAAAAAGTATCTAAATGCTTAATGTTGCTAACTAAAGTTGAGGTTGGTAATGATATTATTGAAGAAAGTATCGTAAAGCAGAATGTTGCTGAGGGAGAAAATACAGCAACAAGCGAATCGACACAAACTATGTAAAAATTCCCAAAGTCACAAAATTTCAATCCAAATGCAACAAAAAGACTTGTCTTATCAGCTTATGCTGAGGCAAGTTTTTTTTATTTACAATACTTACCAAGAGAATAGTTGTAGGAGATATTGACATATCAAAAGCTTTTAGTTAAAATGTAAATGACGAACAAACGTTCAAATACATGATAGCAACTAATAATTGTTATTGCACTTATAGGAATACAAGGCGGTGATTTTTATGAATGAATTTAAATTGCATTCAAAGTTTAAACCCACTGGGGATCAACCACAGGCAATTGAAAGCCTTGTGACAGGGATTGAACAGGGGAAAAAATTCCAAACTCTTTTAGGAGTAACTGGTTCAGGTAAGACTTTTACCATGGCTAATATTATTGAAAGAGTTCAAAAGCCTACTTTGGTGCTGGCTCATAATAAGGTTTTAGCGGCACAACTTTGCTCGGAGTTTAGAGAGTTTTTTCCTGACAACTGTGTGGAGTATTTTGTATCCTATTATGATTATTATCAGCCTGAGGCTTATATTGCACAAACGGATACTTTTATAGAAAAAGATTCATCTATAAATGATGATATTGATAAATTAAGACATTCAGCTACCTCAGCGCTACTGGAGCGTAATGATGTTATTGTGGTGGCTTCAGTTTCATGTATATATGGACTTGGAAACCCTGAAGAGTATAAAAAACTTACAGTTTCACTAAGGCAGGGTATGGAAAAGGATAGAAATGAAGTTTTAAGGCAATTAATAGATATACAATATGAGAGAAATGACATTAATTTTATTCGTGGAACATTTAGAGTAAGAGGGGATACTGTTGATATATTTCCTGCTTCATCATCAAGCGAAGGAATTAGAGTAGAGTTTTTCGGTGATGAAATAGATAAAATTAGATCATTTGATTCGCTAACAGGAGAAATTATTGGAACTCGGAAGCATGTATCTATTTTTCCTGCTTCCCATTTTGCGACTTCGAAGGACAAATTAGAGCCTGCAATAGAACAAATAGAAGAAGAATTAGAGCGTAGATTAAAGGAACTTATATCACAGGAAAAATTGCTAGAGGCACAAAGACTTAAGCAAAGAACTAATTATGATATTGAAATGATAAGAGAGGTTGGCTACTGCAGTGGTATTGAGAACTATTCTAGAATTTTAGATGGTAGGCCTTCCGGAACAGCACCTCAAACCTTGATGCACTATTTTCCAAAAGATTTTTTAATGTTTATAGATGAAAGTCATGTAACTCTTCCACAGGTCAAAGCTATGTTTGGAGGAGATAAATCAAGAAAGACTAATTTAATTGAATATGGATTTAGGCTTCCATCTGCCTATGATAATAGACCTTTAACTTTTCAAGAGTTTGAGGGTAGTATGAACCAAACAGTATTTGTAAGTGCAACCCCAAATGTTTATGAAGCAGAGCACAGTGAGAATACAGCAGAACAAGTAATAAGACCTACAGGACTATTAGACCCTGAAATAGTTATAAGGCCTGTTAAAGGGCAAATAGATGATCTGTATGCTAATATTCAGGATACAATAAAGCGAGGGTTTAGAGTTTTAGTTACAACTCTTACTAAAAGAATGTCAGAAGACTTGACTAAATACTTTAGAGAAATGGATATGAAAATAACCTACCTACATTCGGATATTGATACCATAGAAAGAATGAAAATAATTCAAGATCTTAGGCTTGGTACTTTTGATGTGCTAGTAGGTATTAATCTTTTAAGGGAAGGGTTAGATATTCCAGAAGTAGCCCTTGTAGCAATATTAGATGCAGATAAGGAAGGTTTTTTGCGTTCTGAAACCTCATTAATTCAAACAATAGGAAGAGCTGCAAGAAATTCAGAAAGTAAGGTAATAATGTATGCGGATAGAATCACAAGGTCTATGAAAAAGGCTATGGATGAAACTAATAGGCGTAGAAAAATTCAAATGGATTATAATGCAGAAAATGGTATTACTCCTACTACTATTATAAAAGATATTAGGGACGTAATCGGATCTGTTACAGTTGCAGAGGAAGAAGGGGTATATGAAACCCTTGAGGCTGCTATGGAAGCAAATTATGATGAGACTAGAAAACTAATGGACAGGTATGAAAGTGAAATGAAGCAAGCGGCTAAGGATTTACAATTTGAAAGAGCAGCACAGCTTAGAGATATAATTTATAAACTAAAGAAACAGATTAAAAACCTTTAAGAGTTAAGAGTAAGAGTTGTTAATTGTTTAAGGTAAGTATGAGGAGTGAAATAATGAGGAATAAGATTTTTATAAAGGGTGCTAAGGTTAATAATTTGAAAAATGTAGATTTGGAGATACCAAGAGATAAATTTGTAGTTTTTACTGGACTTTCTGGATCTGGGAAATCCTCGTTAGCTTTTGACACCTTATATGCAGAAGGTCAAAGAAGGTATGTAGAGTCGCTGTCAGCTTATGCAAGGCAGTTCTTAGGTAATATGGATAAGCCAGATGTTGAATACATAGAGGGGCTATCCCCTGCAATTTCTATAGACCAAAAAACAACTAATAGAAATCCACGTTCTACAGTGGGTACGGTAACTGAAATTTATGATTATTTGAGATTACTTTATGCTAAAGTTGGAACACCACATTGTCCTAAGTGTGGTAAGGAGATTTCTCAGCAGAGTGTAGATCAGATGGTGGATAAAATAATGGAAATGCCACTAAAAACTAAGCTTTTAATTCTTTCGCCTATAATAAGAGGAAAAAAGGGAGAGCATGTTAAGATAATAGAGAATATTAAAAAAAATGGGTTTGTTCGTGCTAGAATAGATGGGAATATAGTAGAGCTTATGGAAGAAGAGATAAATCTAGCAAAGACAAAGAAGCATAGCATAGAAATAGTTATTGATAGAATATCTGTAAAAGAGGAATCCCGCGGACGAATTTCTGAATCGCTAGAAAGTGCTTTAAAATTAGCGGAGGGAACTGCCATAGCGAGCGTTTACAATGCTGGTGTAATCAAGGGTGAAGATACCATTTTCAGTGAGCATTTTGCTTGCCCAGATTGTGGTATAAGCCTTGGGGAATTAGCACCTAGGATGTTCTCTTTTAACTCTCCTTTTGGTAAGTGTGATACTTGTGACGGACTTGGTACTCTTATGGAAATTGATGAAGATTTAATTATGCCAGATAAAAGTAAGAGTATTTTAGAGGGAGCTATTTTGTCTTTTGGAGAAGGTAGTCTTAAGGAGGATTCTTGGACTTTTGCAGTATTAAAGGCTCTAAGTGAAAAATATAAGTTTAGTTTAAATACACCTATAGAAAAATATGAACCTGAAATTCTTAAAATACTTTTATATGGAACTAATGGAGAAAGAATTAAGGTGAATTATGTTAAAGAGTACAGAACAGGCACTTTTAATCATGTATATGAAGGCATTATAAATAATTTAAAAAGAAGATATTTTGAAACCTCTTCTGATTATATAAAAAGAGAAGTTGAACAATATATGGGCGATAATGCATGCCCTAAATGTAATGGCGCAAGGCTGAGTCCAGAGGCTTTAGCGGTAACTGTGGGTGATAAGAATATATATGAATTTTGCAGTATGTCAATTACAGATGAAGTGAAATTTTTACAAGGCGTTGAATTATCAGAAAAAAATAAGATTATAGCTACTCAGATTTTTAAAGAAATAAATAATAGACTCAGTTTTCTGAAAAATGTTGGACTGGATTATTTGAATTTAACTAGATCAGCAGGAACTTTGTCTGGTGGAGAAGCCCAGAGAATAAGACTAGCAACTCAGATAGGCTCAAGCCTCATGGGAGTTTTATATATTTTAGATGAGCCCAGTATTGGACTTCATCAAAGGGATAATGCAAAACTTATTAAGACATTAAAGCAGTTAAGAGATTTAGGTAATACTTTGGTAGTTGTAGAACATGATGAGGATACTATGAATGAGGCAGATTATATTGTGGATATAGGGCCAGGAGCTGGAGAACATGGTGGAGAAATTGTGGCGGCAGGAACAATCGACGATATTAAAAATTGTGAGGTGTCAATTACAGGGCAATATTTAAGCCATAAAAAAAGAATTGATGCTCCAAAGCAAACTAGAGTTTCTAATGGTTCGTGTATAAAAATAATAAATGCGAAGCAAAATAACCTTAAGAATGTTAGTGTAGATTTCCCCTTGGGAGTATTTACTTGTGTAACAGGTGTCTCAGGTTCTGGAAAAAGTACTTTAGTTAATGAAATTTTATATAAAGGTCTTAATAAGAAGTTAAATAACTCTAGAAAGAATCCGGGACTACATAAAGATATTTTAGGGGTAGAGAACATAGATAAAATTATAAACATTGATCAGGGTCCCATTGGGCGTACTCCAAGATCTAATCCTGCTACTTATACAGGAGTATTTGATATAATTAGAGAGGTCTTCTCAATGAGTTCAGAAGCAAAAATACGAGGCTATAAGCCAGGTAGATTTAGTTTCAATGTTAAGGGTGGAAGATGTGAGGCCTGCAGGGGTGATGGAATAATTAAAATAGAAATGCAATTTTTATCAGATGTGTATGTGCCTTGCGAGGTTTGTAAAGGAAAAAGATATAATAGAGAAACTTTAGAAGTTAAGTATAAAGGAAAAAATATTGATGAGATTTTAAATATGACTGTGGAGGAAGCGGTAAAATTTTTTGAAAATATTCCTAGAATCCATAATAAATTTAAAACACTTATAGATGTTGGACTTGGATATATAAGACTTGGTCAACCTTCTACACAATTATCTGGTGGCGAGGCTCAAAGGATTAAATTAGCATCCGAGCTATCTAAAAGAAGTACGGGCAAAACCTTTTATATCTTAGATGAACCTACTACAGGACTTCATATTGATGATGTTAGCAAACTAATTAAAATACTTCAAAGATTAGTGGATTCAGGAAATACCGTAGTGGTAATAGAGCATAATTTAGATGTTATAAAGTGCTCAGATTATGTTATAGACTTAGGCCCTGAGGGTGGAGATAAGGGAGGTAATATTTTGTGCACGGGAACGCCAAAAGAAATATCTTTAAATGTAAATTCATATACGGGACAATATTTAAAAAAGATGTTATAATTTATTCTAGGCTAGCATATTAATTCACTGCTAGTCTTTGATTATGTTTTAAAGAGGAGAAAGTGACTTATGGCTAATATAAGCTGGATTATGAAATATGCAATTATAGCGATTATTTACCTTATAATAATATTTGCTTTGAGAATAATGTACAAGGACATCAAAGGTGGTGGAAAGAAGAAAACGGTAATAAAAAAAACTATGGGGCTTGAGGTTATAGAAAGAGGAGAAAATTTTAATTTAAGAGTTGGTGCAGTTATTCCTATAAATAATGAGATATCCATAGGTAGAAAAGCAGATAATCTTTTAATATTGGGTGATAAATACGTGTCTTCAGAACATGCAAGAATATATAGAAAAAACACAGATTATATTTTGCAAGATTTAGGCAGTACTAATGGAACATTAATAAACAAGAAAAGGGTCAAGGATAGGGTAGGTATAAAAAAAGGTGACGAAATTAAAATAGGAACTTCAATTTTTAAGGTTATAGGATAAATTGTGAGTTGTAAAGAGGTGATAAAATGGAAAGTATAAAGGAAGAACGGAAGCTTCTAAGGTATACCTATTTTTTATGTATAGTTTTATTTGTAAATATTTTCTTTATTGGTAAAGAAGGTCTTGATAAAGGTGCATTAATGATGGGTGCAATAATATGTATACTTTTTGCTTATTCTCATTTTATAATAAGAAGATTTTTTCCGGATGGAGATAAATATATTTTGCTTTTTTCAAATGTTTTGGCGGTTATAGGTATGGGGATGTTATATAGGTTAGACTCTCCTGTTGCCCTTAAACAACTTATATGGTATACAGTGGGGATTGCTGTATTCATTTTAGTAGTAGTTCTTTTCCCTAGTTTATCTAATTTTGGAAAGTACAAATGGGTTTATTTAGTATGCACTCTTATTCTTATGTCATTGGGAAGTTTTTTTGGAAAAGAAATTAATGGGTCTAAAAACTGGATAGATATTGCTGGCTTTAGTTTCCAACCAACAGAATTTGGTAAATTATCGCTGGTGGCATATTTAGCAACATCATTACAGTATTATGGTAAAAACATTAAGGAAAAGTCAGAGTTTATAAAAATTAAAGCCTTAATTGAGCCTGGAATTGTTGTAATGGTTTCCCTAGGGTTCATGGTGTATCAAAAGGATTTAGGATCAGCCCTTTTATTCTTTGCAATTTCGGTAACCATGTTATATATTGCTACATCAAAATTTAGATATGTGCTAATATGTTTATTACTTTTCATGATAGGTGGATTTATAAGCTATAAGCTTTTTGGTCATGTACGACAAAGGGTTTTGATTTGGGGTGACCCATGGAAATACGGCTACGATGAAGGACTTCAACTAGTACAATCGTTAATTTCTATAGCCTCAGGTGGCCTTTTTGGAACAGGTCTTGGGCTTGGATATCCTAAAATGGTTCCTGTAGTTCAAACAGATTTTATTTTTGCAGCTATATGTGAGGAAATGGGACTTCTTACTGGTTTTGCTATACTTATTTTATATTTTTTACTGTTTTATAGATGCATGAGGGTTCCTATTTATGGTAAAGATAATTTTTCAAGACTACTTGCAGTGGGGTATAGTACAATGATAGCCGCTCAAGTGCTAGTTATTGTAGGTGGGGTTGTTGGAGCTATTCCACTAACTGGTATAACACTACCACTAGTTAGTTATGGGGGAAGCTCTATGATAGTAACTTTCTTTTCGTTAGGTATACTACAAAAAATTTCGGAGGACGGACAAAGCTATGAATGATATTGTAATTAATATAAAAAAAGTCATGTTGGTGTTTTTAATACTTTTTATTACTCTAATTTCCTACCTAACTTATATATATATGTTTAATAGTGAAAAGGCAGTAGCTAGTACTTTTAACCAGAGACTATGGGCAGAGAGAAATAAGGTATTAAGGGGAACAATTTACGATAGAGATATGAAAGCCTTAACTAAAAGTAAAAAAACAAGTCAGGTATCTCAAAAAGAGCAATATTTGCAAGGTGAGATTTTTGCACATGCTATAGGATATATGGATCCTATATATGGACTTGCGGGACTTGAAAAAAAATACGATGCAGAGCTTATGGGTTCTGAAGACTCTTTAGTTACAAAATTTTTTGACTTTAATAAAAAGGAAGAAGAAAAGGTTGGAAATGGCTTAAGAACTACTCTTAATTCTAAACTTCAAACGGCAGCATATAAAGCTTTAGAAGGGAAGCGTGGTGCAGTAGTTGCCATGAATCCTAAAACAGGGGAAATTTTGGCTATGGTGTCTAAGCCATCTTATGATCCGAATAATTTAGGTGCTGATTGGAAAGGTATAGTTGCAAATAAGAATATGCCCCTGATTAATAGGGCAGTATCTGGTTTGTATCCACCGGGGTCAATATTTAAAACTATTACAGCAATAAGTGCTTTAGAAAATATACCTAATGTTACCAATAGAACTTTTGATGATAATGGAAAATTATATTTCAATGAAAGTACATCACTGCAAAATTTTGATGGTGAGGTTATGGGGAACATAGGTTTTAGAGCTGCTTTTTTACATTCTAGTAATGTGGTTTTTGGGTCCTTAGGTATTGATTTAGGTAATAATGGACTTAAGGATACCGCAGAAAAATTTTATTTTAACAAGGATACTCCAGCATCAGGCTTAACAATAGAGAATAGTAAATTTCCGAGTTATAAAAACTATGAAAAAGGTAATATAGCACAAAGTGCTATAGGTCAAGCGGGCGTCTTAGTTACTCCTATGGAAATGGCATTAGTTACAAGCACTGTTGCTAATAATGGCATTATGATGAAGCCAATGCTTGTTAAGGAGATATTGAGTAGTAAAGGTAAATCTTTAGAAAAAATACAGCCTATACAACTAGGGGAAATCATGTCAAAGAAAACTGCCAGCACGATGAAGGATTTAATGAAGGGCGTAGTGGCTGAAGGTACAGGGAAAGGTGCAGCTGTCCCTGGCATAACAGTTTCTGGAAAAACAGGTACTGCAGATCATAAGGGTGATGCTAGCAAACAAGTGGCAGCACATTCCTGGTTTATTGGTTTTGCACCTTATGAAAATCCTCAAATTGCTATAGCTGTAATTGTAGAAGAGGGTGGAGTCGGTGGTGGAGTTGCTGCCGGAATAACTAGACAACTTATTAGTGATTATTTAAAATAAAAGTAGAAAAGATTCGAATTATGCATAAATACTAATATTATAAAGTCAGATATGGAATAATATCTGACTTTATTTTCATATACGGTTTCATTATATTTTCCATTTTAAAATACTTAACACCATATCCAAGTGGAAGGTAAGGATTCTATTATTATTTCAACCAAAGAAATTGATTAATAAGGCGAATGCTAGTATCCTACCAACCTGACACATGTAGCAATTTGTAATAAATTGCCCAGGAAATAGGATTATATAACCATAATTATGACTATATATGTTAATTTATGAAAAAAAATTCTAGATTTTATTTTGGTATTGTCGTATATAGATTTTTTATTGTAGTCGATATAATTATTTGCAAAAAAAGCTTGTAATATGGGAAAGGGGCATAACAATTGATAGTTGTTATGTTCTCCAGAGAACAGCAAGGGGGGGGCTTAATGTGTTTGATTTTGGGTATCAACTAAAGATTCTTCCAGATGCACCAGGGGTATATCTTATGAAAAATTATCTTGGCGAAATAATATATGTGGGTAAAGCTAAAATACTAAAAAATAGAGTAAGACAATATTTCCAAACTTCAAAAAATCACTCTGAAAAAGTCAAGGCTATGGTTAAAAATATAGCCGAGTTTGAATATATAGTAACGGATTCGGAAATGGAAGCATTGATACTTGAGTGTAATCTTATTAAAAAATATAGCCCGAGATATAATATTTTGCTTAAGGATGACAAGCACTATCCATTTATAAAGGTAACTATAAACGAGGAATTCCCAAGAGTTTTTGTTACTAGAAACATTGCAAATGACGGAGGAAAATATTTTGGACCCTACACAGATTCAACAGCTGTATATACTGTTATTGAACTTATTAAAAAAATATTTCCTCTTCGAACATGTAAACGGGTTATCAAAGAGGGACTGCCTTATACTAGAAATTGTTTGAACTATCATATTGGGCTGTGCAAAGCCCCTTGTGCAGGATTTATTAGCATAGAAGATTATGGTAAAATTATAAAAGGTGTACTGGATCTACTAACAGGAAAAGATAGAAATATAAAGGATGACTTGAAACAACAAATGGAAACAGAATCGGACTGTTTAGAATTTGAAAAGGCAGCTGTGCTTCGGGATAAAATTATGTCTATAGATAAAATAAATGAAAAGCAGAAGATTATAATAGGAAATTGTGAGAATGAAGATTTTATTAATCTATATTTGGATGAAAAAGATGTTTGTCTTCAGGTTTTTTTCCTTCGAGATGGCAAGATAGTGGGACGTGAACATTTTATTTTGAATGATGAAGCAGGTGGAGTAGGCAGTGAACTTGTAGAGGACTTTATAAAGAGATTTTATGGAGGCACTGCCTTTATTCCTAAAACTATATATGTACCTTTTATAAATGAGAGTGAGATTCTAGAAGAGTGGCTTAGCATAAAAAAAGATTCAAAGGTGTCTATTAAAATTCCTCAAAAGGGCGAAAAGAAAAAGACTTTAGATATGGTAGAAAATAATGCTAAGATAACTTTAGAACAATTTAAAATAAATGATAAGCAAGATAAAGAAATCCACAAAATAGCACTTCAGGAGATTGTAGAATTATTGGACCTGGATGAAGTACCTGAAAGAATCGAATCATATGATATCTCAAATATAATGGGGGTGGATTCTGTAGGTAGTATGGTGGTTTTTGAGGATGGTAAGCCTAAAAACAGTGATTATAGACGGTTTAAAATAAAATCCGTAATAGGAGCTAATGATTATGATAGTATGCGGGAAATTTTAGAGCGAAGGTTTAAACGTGGCCTTTATGAAGTGGAAGAAATAAAAGAGAGAAATTTAGAATTAAGCAAAGGAAAGTTTTGTATATTTCCTGATTTGATTCTTATGGATGGTGGTAAAGGGCAGGTTAATGTGGCACTTGAGGTTTTAAATAGTCTTAATATTCATATACCTGTATGTGGAATGGTTAAGGATGACAAGCACAGAACTAGGGGATTAATATATAATAATATAGAGATGATTATGAAAGGAAGCTCTCAAAGTATGCACTTAATTACTAGAATACAAGATGAGGTGCATAGATTTGCTATTACTTATCACAGGACACTGAGAGATAAAAGAACGCTATATTCAATATTAGATAATATACCTAATATTGGAGAAAAAAGAAGGAGAGAGCTACTAAAGAAATTCGGTAGTATTGATAATATAAAAAATGCAAGGCTGGAGGAACTAATGGAAACGCCTTCGGTGGATAGTAAGGCTGCACAGTGTGTTTTAGACTATTTTAAAAAAAGTAAATAATATAGCAAAACTTAATAATAAACATCCTAAATATAATATGTTGAAATATGCTGCGAAAAAGGGTAAAATAAAAGAGTTATAATTTGTACAACATGGATTATATAATTAATGTTATGGAAGTGAAAAAATATATTAATATGGTCAAGGAGTAAAATATGAAGCAATATGAAGAATTATTTAAAAAGTTATATAAAGTAACAGACAAATCAAACATAATGATAGAAGAACCTATGAAAAACCATACTTATTTTAAAGTAGGAGGACCTGCGGATATACTAGTGAATCCAAAAAACTTTAGTGAAGTTCAAGCTATAATAAAGCTTTGCAAAGAAAGTGGATTTGATTATTATTTGTTAGGCAATGGTTCTAATTTACTTGTACGCGATGGCGGAATTAGAGGAGTAGTTATAAAACTATCTAAACTTAATAAAATTCAGGTAAAAGGAAATAAAATAATAGCACAAAGTGGAGCTACGTTATATGATGTGGCCCAAGTAGCTTTAGGCAAGGGACTTAAAGGAATGGAATTTGCCAGTGGAATACCTGGTAGTATTGGTGGCGCAGCAGCAATGAATGCAGGAGCCTACGATGGCGAAATGTCTATGGTAATGGAAAGCATGTTAGCTATTGATGGTAATGGAGAACTGTTAACTTTAAAGAAAGATGAAATGGAACTTTCTTATAGGAGCAGTGCAATTTTCAAATATGCGTACACAGTAGTATCAGTTACCCTTGCTCTTCATGAAGGAGATAAGGAAGTTATAAAAGCAAGGATGGATACTCTTGCAAAAAGAAGAAGTGATAAGCAACCTTTAGAATACCCATCAGCCGGAAGTACATTTAAAAGGCCAGAGGGACATTTTGCTGGCAAGCTTATAGAAGATTGTGATTTAAAAGGTACTTATGTTGGAGGTGCTCAAGTATCTGAGAAACATTCTGGATTTATTATTAATAGAAAAAATGCAAGTGCAAAGGATATTTTGGATTTAATTATTCTTGTGCAACATACCGTTGAAGAAAAATTTGGAGTAAAACTTCATACCGAAGTAAAAATTTTGGGAGAAGAGAAATAGTATTCCGATTGGTAAACATCATCTGAAAGGGCGTAATTATTGAAAATAATCAAATAATGACTTTAGAAGAAGTTTTACACTTAAGTTAAGTGGTGGAACTTATGTGGTTAGCAATACCCACAGTAACATATTTGTAAAATTTTCTTCTGAAATGTCATTTTAATATAATTTAGCTTATGCAAAAGATATAATTAGATAGGGGGAAGAAGTTATGGGATACACAGTAAGAAAAGAAATTTTGGATTTGAGTGTGTATAAAGCAGGTAAGCCTATAAGTGAAGTTAAGCGGGAATTGGGACTTGATGAGGTTACAAAGCTTGCTTCAAATGAAAATGCATTAGGATGTTCACCAAAGGTAAAAGTAGCATTAAGAGAATTGATAGATGAAACTCATATGTACCCAGATGCATCAAATTTTGAATTAAAGGTTGAACTGAGTGCTAAACTAGGAGTGAATCCAGAACAAATTTTTTGTAGTACAGGCTCAGATTCATTGATTAGAGTAATTGCAAATACCTTTTTACAGCCAGGAGACGAAGTTATAATGGCGGCTATTACCTTCCCTAGATATGAGGCTTCAACAAAACTTATGGGAGCTACTAGTATTATAATACCTATGGAGAATAACGGGCTAGATATAGAAAAAATGGTGGATGCAATAACAGAAAAAACAAAAATCTTATGGTTTTGTAATCCTAACAACCCTACAGGATCTATTTTCACAAAGACTCAGTTTGTAAAGGTTTTAAAAAGAATACCAGATTATGTATTAATAGTTATGGATGAAGCGTACATAGAATATGTAACTTCAGAAGAATTTCCAGATGCAATGGAATTTTTAAATGATTATCCAAATATGATTATTTTAAGAACTTTTTCTAAAGCTTATGGATTAGCAGGCTTGAGATGCGGTTATGGGATAGCAAGTGCCCAATTAACTTCATACTTTAATAGAGTTATTGGACCTTTTGATGTTAATTTATATGCACAAAGGGCAGCATTAGAAGCATTAAAGGATGAAGAGTTTTTAAAACTAGTGATCCAGACAAATGTAGACGGTAAAAAATATTTTTATGAACAATTCAAATTAATGAAGCTTCCATACATTGATACAAACACAAATTTTATTATGGTGAATACAAAAATTGATGATAAAGAAGTTTTTGATAAGTTACTTAAAAAAGGTATCATTGTTAGGCCTGGATATTTATTGGGAATGCCGGGGTGGCTTCGAGTTACCATTGGTACAGAAAAACAAAATAAATTATTCGTAAATGCTTTAAGTGAAAGTTTGTAAATATAAATATATTAAATGCACAACCATATAATTGGTGTGCATTTTTTTATGCTTGGACATCTTGAAGATATCTTTAAATAATAACAAATCAGTGTATTTGTTATTTATTTCAGATGCCTAATTATCGCTAAATGTGTTATAATAAAAAAATGGAACTGTATTAGTAAAATGAGTTAATAATTGATTAATAATATAGAATATATTTGGAATAATAAGCATTCACTATAGTTGTAGAGGGGGGTTTTAAAATGAGATTTGTTATATTAACAGGGTTGTCAGGTGCTGGTAAAACGCAAACTATACGAAATCTTGAGGATCTAGGATTTTTTTGTGTGGACAATTTGCCACCTACAGTAATTCCTAAATTTGCTGAGGCATGTTATCAGACTAACGGAAATATAGATAAAATTGCACTAGTTATAGATATTAGGGGCGGAAAGTTTTTTGATGATTTGTTTGAAAGCTTAACCTTTCTAAAAGAACAAGGGCATTTGTATGAAATTCTTTTTTTAGAGGCCTCAGATGAAGTGCTTGTTAAAAGATATAAAGAGTCAAGAAGAAAACATCCTCTAGCACCAGAGGGCAGAGTCTTAAATGGAATTGCTACTGAGAGAAAAAAACTTAAGGATGTACGTGAGCGTGCTGATCATATAATTAATACTACTAAACTTTCTGCAAGAGAGCTTACAGACGAAATAAATAATATTTATGCTGAGGAAGGTCAAATAGAAACTAAACTTATGATAACTGTGCTTTCTTTTGGATTTAAATATGGAATACCTGTGGATTCAGATCTAGTATTTGATGTTAGGTTTTTGCCAAATCCATATTATATTCCAGAACTTAAGCAGTATTCTGGTAATGAAAAACCTGTTAGAGATTATGTGTTAGAGTTTGAGGGGACTATAGTGTTTATAGAGAAGCTTCAGGATATGTTAGAGTTTCTAATTCCTAATTATAAAAAAGAGGGAAAAAGACAGCTGATAGTATCTATTGGATGCACAGGGGGAAGGCATAGATCTGTAGCTATTGCCAATAAGGTCTATGAGATACTAGAACAAAATGGATATAGTGTTAATATAGATCACAGGGATATATACGAAGATGTGAATAGAGGTGGCGGAAAGCTGTGATAACCAGGGATTTGTTGAAACCTGGAATCAATATAAAAAGATGGATTCTTATAGAGATTGTAGGCATTTTTATTTTAATTTTCGGAATTATTGAGTTTATTAACATAAGGTATTTGTTGTCAAGAAATATAGGTTATCCTATATTTCTTATAGGTATTGGATCTTTGATTTTATATCTTGCTTCAATGAAAATTATTAAATCCTTTATTACACTAATAAACATAGGAAATATAGACATAGCTAAGGATTCGAAAAACCTTGAAGATTTGATATATGAAAAGAGGGTACTTGTAAAGGGTCCTAAAATTGTAGTAATTGGAGGAGGTACAGGTCTTTCAACTATGCTCCGAGGACTAAAAAAATATACTAATAATATGACTGCAATAGTTACGGTGGCAGATGATGGCGGGGGATCTGGGGTTTTAAGAGAAGATTTAGGTATTCTTCCCCCAGGGGATATTAGAAATTGTATTTTAGCCTTAGCAGATACAGAGCCACTGATGGAGGAATTATTGCAGTATAGATTTAAAGATGGAAGATTAAAGGACCAAAGTTTTGGTAATTTGTTTTTAGCAGCCATGGATGGAATTTCAAATAATTTTGAAGAAGCTGTGCAGAAAATGAGTTCAGTCCTTGCTGTAACAGGAAGGGTTATCCCAGTTACTTTAGATAATATGATTTTAAAGGCAAAACTAAAAAATGGGAAAATAATTGATGGGGAATCCAATATACCCAAAGCTGCAATTGAAAATAATAGCGCTATTGAAGAAGTTTTTATAGAGCCTGTAGATGCTAAAGCACTTAAGGAAGCATTAATTGCTATAAATGAAGCAGATGCAGTAATTTTAGGACCAGGTAGTCTTTATACTAGTATTATTCCCAATCTATTAGTAAGAGAAATAACAGATGCCTTAGAGAAAACAAAAGCCTTAAGAATTTATGTATCAAATATCATGACTCAGCCAGGTGAAAGTGATAATTATGGAGTGAAAGACCATATAGAGGCTATACACAAACATGCTAAGTGTAAGATTGTTGATTATGCTTTAGTGAACACAGGTAAAATAAATGGTGATCTAGAACAAAAATATTACAAGGACAATTCCAATATGGTTAATATAAATGAAAAGGAAGTTACAAAGCTTGGTATTGAGGTAATTAAGAGTGATTTTGTTAAAGTTCATAAAGGATATGTAAGGCATGATGAAGACAAGCTTGCAGCAATTTTATTAGAAACAATTATGACCAGAAAGTTATTTTATGATAAAAAGAAAATATTGGAGTACTTTTATTTATCACAGAGGCTGAAGGAAAATAAAAATAAATAACAAAACTATATTTATTTATTTTTTTGGGAAAATAAACGTAATGAGGAGTAAGATAATGTCATTTTCGTCTAAGGTTAAAAATGAAATTTGTAGATTTACAGAGATGAGTAAAAAAGAAGCTATAGCTGAGCTAGCGGCTATAATGAAGGTTAGTGGAACTATTGGACTTGGTTCAAATAAACAAATAAATTTTCAAATAACTACTGAAAACCCTGCAATAGCAAGACTTATATTTAAATTATTAAAAGAACATTTTGAGATTCACGCTAGATTACTAGTTAAGAGAAGTAATTCTCTTAAGAAAAAGAATGTTTATGTGGTTATAATTACAGAAGAAATGGGTGTTAAAGACTTATTAAAGCAAGCTGCTGTTTTAGAGGATGAGAACTTTTTTTCAATAGATTATACTATACCACAAAGGTTGATTGATGCTGAAGAATGCAAACGTAAATACATAAGAGGAGCTTTTCTAGGTGGGGGAAGTATTAGTAATCCAGAAAAAAACTATCATGTAGAGTTTGTTACGCATGATAGCGATTATGCAGAGGAACTTTGCACGCTTATTAATAGCTATGGATTACTTTCAAAGATAATACAAAGAAAAAACAGTTATGTGATTTATATTAAAGAGGGGGAACAGATTGTAGACCTGCTTAATATAATCGGTGCCCATAGTTCATTGTTATTTTTAGAAAATGTAAGAATAATGAAGGAAATGAGAAACAATGTAAATAGACTTGTGAACTGCGAAACTGCAAATCTTAGTAAAACAGTAAATGCTTCAGTAAGACAAGTGGAAAGTATTAAATTAATACAAAAGGAATTAGGGTTTCAAAGATTGCCTAAAAATTTAAGAGAAATTGCTGAGCTAAGACTCGAATATCCAGACGAATCACTAAAGGAACTTGGTGCAATACTTGAGCCACCAGTAGGGAAATCTGGAATTAATCATAGATTAAGACGAATAGAAAAAATTGCTGAAGAATTAAGGAAAGAAGG
>Ga0105047_10007655_pt1 | contig 18155 bp, 18 predicted proteins | sample MAT04_FD_78384 | JGI IMG/M metagenome (GOLD analysis project Ga0105047, IMG submission 78384) | Freshwater microbial communities from Lake Fryxell liftoff mats and glacier meltwater in Antarctica - MAT-04 (megahit assembly) | ecosystem: Environmental > Aquatic > Freshwater > Ice > Liftoff...
CAGCAAGGTGGTGAGGAAGTTGCGCTGCTGGCGCAGCCGGAGCGCGCTGACCTGCGGGTCGTCGGTCGGGCCCTCCTCGCCGCAGTTCCACGAGCGGTTGTGGCCCTCGCCGTCGCGGCCGTCCTCACCGTTGGCCTCGTTGCGCTTGTCGTTGTACGACACGAGGTCGCGAAGCGTGAAGCCGTCGTGCGCCGTGACGAAGTTGATCGACGCGAACGGCTTTCGGCTGCTGTGCTCGTAGAGGTCGCTCGAGCCGGTGAGACGCGACGCGAACTCGCCGAGCGTGCTCGGTTCCCCGCGCCAGAAGTCGCGCACCGTGTCGCGGTACTTGCCGTTCCACTCGGTCCACAGCGGAGGGAAGTTGCCGACCTGGTAGCCACCGTCGCCGACGTCCCAGGGCTCGGCGATCAGCTTGACCTGCGAGATGACCGGGTCCTGCTGGATCAGGTCGAAGAAGGCGGACAGCTTGTCGACCTCGTGGAACTGACGGGCGAGGGTCGCGGCGAGGTCGAACCGGAAGCCGTCGACGTGCATCTCGATGACCCAGTAGCGCAGCGAGTCCATGATCAGCTGCAGCACGTGGGGGTGCCGCATGAGCAGGCTGTTGCCGGTGCCGGTCGTGTCGTAGTAGTGGTCCTTGGCGTCGTCGACCAGCCGGTAGTAGGCGGCGTTGTCGATGCCCTTGAAGCACAGCGTGGCGCCGAACTCGTTGCCCTCGGCGGTGTGGTTGTAGACGACGTCGAGGATGACCTCGATGTCCGCCTCGTGCAGCGCCTTGACCATGGCCTTGAACTCGGTGACCTGCTCACCGCGGCGGCCGCGGGAGTAGCCGTTGTGGGGCGCGAGGAACCCGATGGTGTTGTAGCCCCAGTAGTTGCTCAGGCCGCGGTCCTGCAAGGAGGTGTCCTGCACGAACTGGTGCACCGGCATCAGCTCGATCGCGGTGATGCCGAGGCTGGTGAGGTGGTCCAGGATCGCCGGGTGCGCGATCGCGGCATACGTGCCGCGGATCTCCTCGGGCACCCCGGGGTGGGTCATCGTCATGCCCTTGACGTGCGCCTCGTAGATCACCGTCTCGTGGTACTCGTGCCGCGGCGGCCGGTCATGGCCCCAGTCGAAGTAGGGGTTGATGACCACCGAGAGCATCGTCTTGCCCAGGTTGTCGTCGGTGTTGCGCTTCTCGGGGTCGTTGAAGTCGTAGGAGAACAACGCCTGGTCGTTGGTGACCTGGCCCTCGATGGCCTTCGCGTAGGGATCGAGCAGCAGCTTGCTCGGGTCGCAGCGGTGGCCGTGCTCGGGGTCGTAGGAGCCGTGCACGCGGAACCCGTAGCGCTGGCCGGGCTGCAGTCCGGGCACGTAGGCGTGCCAGACGAAGCCGTCGACCTCGGGAAGGTCGAGGCGCGTCTCCGCGCCGTCGTCGTCGACAAGACACAGCTCCACGCGCTCGGCCACCTCGCTGAACAGGGCGAAGTTGACGCCACTGCCGTCGTAGGTTGCGCCGAGGGGGTAAGCCGTTCCGGGCCAGATCTCCACTGGTTGCCTTCCGTGTGTGTTTCCCGCGGGGCCAGCGACGGTGCTGGTGGCGGCAGGCCGAAGGGCCGCCGCAGTGGCTCAACTTACCCGCGAGGACCCAGCCGGCGGAAATGCCGGCGTCCGACGCCGGCGTCGGAACCAGTCCTGCGAGAGGTCGCGATGCCGATGACCGGCATCCGGGTCTGGTGGGATCAACCCGCCATCAGGAGGGCCCTACCCTACGCGGAGCACACCACGCGCGTCGGGCTGCTCGGTGACCGGTCGCCCCGGCCCGCTGTGGCGTTAGGGTCGGTCTCGCCGGATCCTCGGCGCCCCCACCCCCTCGAGGAGGAGTTCCCATGCCCACCCAGCGCGTCGCGATCGTCACCGGAGCAGCACGAGGCATCGGGGCCGCCACCGCCGAGCGGCTGGCCCGTGACGGGTTCGCCGTGGGGGTGCTCGACCTCGACGAGGCCGCGTGCGAGGTGGTGGCCGGTCGCATCCGGGATGTCGGCGGGCGCGCTGTGGGCGTCGGGGTCGACGTCACGCAGGCAGCGCAGGTCGAGGCGGGCGTGGCCCGGGTCGCCGACGAGCTCGGCCCGCCCGTGGTGCTGGTCAACAACGCGGGCATCATCCGCGACAACCTCATCTTCAAGATGACCGAAGCCGACTGGGATGCCGTGCTGAACGTGCACCTCAAGGGCGCCTTCCTGATGACCAAGGCCTGCCAGGCGCACATGACCGCCGTGAGGCACGGTCGCATCGTCAACCTCTCCTCGTCCTCGGCGCAGGGCAACCGCGGCCAGGCCAACTACTCCGCCGCCAAGGCAGGTCTGCAGGGCTTCACCAAGACCCTGGCGATCGAGCTGGGCATGTTCGGGGTGACGGCCAACGCCGTGGCACCCGGCTTCATCCAGACCGACATGACGGCCGACACCGCAGCCCGGATCGGGGTCCCGTTCGAGGAGTTCATCGCGCGCACGGCCCAGCAGATCCCGGTGGCCCGGGTCGGACAGCCCGAGGACATCGCCGCGACCATCGCGTTCCTGGTCTCCGAGGAGGCCGGCTTCGTCTCCGGCCAGGTGATCTACGTCGCCGGCGGCCCGCTCGACTGATTCGCGCCGAGCGGCCTCGCACCCCGCATCCGCGTCGCTACGCTCGCGGCATGCTCCCTCGTCGACCTGCTGCGCGACTGCTCCTCGGCGGGTTCGCCCTGGTGGCCGTGGTGCACCTCGTCGCCCAGCTCGCCGGAGCCGATGCCGTGGCAGCCACGACCCAGGTGCTGCTCATGCCGCTGCTCGCGGCCGTGCTGTGGTTCGAGACCTCGTCCCCGCGCCACCGCCTGACCACGCTGGTGCTGGTCGCCCTCGTGCTGTCGTGGCTGGGTGACAGCGCCCCGAAGCTGACCGACGGGGATGCTGCGTTCCTGGTGATGATCGGCTTCTTCCTCCTCGCGCAGGTCGCCTACATCGCCGCTTTCCTACCCTTCCGGAACCGCAGCGTGCTGCACGTGCACCGCCCGCTCCTGCTGGTCTACGTCGGCGCGGTCGTCGCGCTGGTGCTCGCCTGCGCCTCTGGAGCCGCCGGGATGCTCGTCCCGGTCCTGGTCTACGGCGCGTGCCTGGGCACGATGGCCGTGCTCGCCACCGGCGTCAACCGCCTCACGGCGCTCGGCGGCGCGCTGTTCCTCGTCTCCGACGGGCTCATCGCGCTCGGCGCCTTCGCGTCGGGGTTCGACCTGCCGGTCGAGGGCTTCTGGGTGATGTCGACCTACGTCGCCGGCCAGGTGCTCCTCGTGCTCGGGGTGCTGCGCGAGCAGGATGCCGCCGACGCTCCTCCCGCGACGCCGGATGCCGTCCGCTCTCGGTGAGCGGACGGCATCCGTCGTGGTCGTGCCGGGGTTCAGAGGCCGAGGTCGCGGCCGATGAGCTCCTTCATGATCTCGTTCGAGCCCGCCCAGATCTTGGTGACCCGGGCATCGCGCCAGGCGCGGGCCACGCGGTACTCGTTCATGAAGCCGTAGCCACCGTGCAGCTGCACGCACTCGTCGAGCACGTCGTTCTGCACCTGGGCGCTCCACCACTTGGCCTTGGCCGCGTCGACGGCGGACAGGCGACCCTCGGCGTGCGCCTCGATGCAGTCGTCGACGTAGGCCTCAGCGACCTCGATCGCGGTCACGAGCTCGGCGATCTTGAACTTGTTGTGCTGGAAGGACCCGATCGACTGGCCGAACGCCTTGCGCTCCTTGGCGTACTCGATGGTCTCGAGCAGGATCTGCTTGGCGTGCGCGACGTTGGCGCAGGCGGCGCCGACGCGCTCCTGGGGCAGGCGCTGCATCATCGCGATGAAGCCCATGCCCTCGGGGCCGATCCGGTTCGTGTCGGGCACCCGCACGTCCTGGAAGAACAGCTCGGCGGTGTCGCTCTCCTCCTGGCCGACCTTGTCGAGCTTGCGGCCGCGGGTGAAGCCCTCCATGCCGTCCTCGACCATGAACAAGGTGATGCCCTTGGCACCCTTGCTCGGGTCGGTGCGGGTGGCGACGATCACGAGGTCGCCCTGGTAGCCGTTGGTGATGAAGGTCTTGCTGCCGTTGAGCACCCACGAGTCGCCGTCGCGCACCGCGGTGGTCTTCAGCGCGGCCAGGTCGGACCCACCGCCGGGCTCGGTCATCGCGATGGCGCAGATCTTCTCGCCCGCGGCCATCGCGGGCAGCCAGCGCTCCTTCTGCTCCTGGGTGCCGAGGTCGACGATGTAGGGCGGGCACACGTCGCTGTGGATGCCGAAGCACGAGCCGACGGCGGCGTTGAAGCCGTTCAGCACCTCAGCCGACACCGCGTTGAAGCGGTAGTCGTCGGCGCCCATGCCCCCGAACTCCTCGGGGATGTCGAGGCCGAACAGCCCCTGGGAGCCGGCCTCCTTCCAGATGTCGCGGTCGATGACCTTGACCTCGAGCATCTGCTCGGCACGCGGCTTGAGGGTGCGCTCGACGAACTCGCGCACGGAGGCGCGGAAGTCCTCGTGCTCGGGACCGTAGATGTTGCGGGGCATGGAACTCCTCCGTGACGGGCTCGGGGCGTGCCGTGGGACGGCTCGGGCATCGCGCGCCATGTTGACTAAGCGCTTGCTTAGTCTCGCCGGGGTGCGGCATGCTGTCAACCGTGCCGAGCCCCACACCGTTGAGCGAGAGTGCGGTCCTCGCCGCCCTCGCGCCCGACGGCGGGCGTCAGGAGGCGGTCGGGGACGTCACCGACACCGCGGTGCGGATCATGCTCGCCGCGGCCGACGCCTTCGCGGACCGCGGTTTCCACGCGACCACGACCCGCGACATCGCCTCCCGGGCCGGGCTCTCCCCCGCCGGGGTCTACGTGCACTTCGCCTCCAAGGAGGTGCTGCTCTTCGAGCTGAGCCGCCGGGGCCATGCCCGCGCCCGCGACCTGCTCGTGGCCGCCGCCGAGCGGGCCCCGAACCCGACCGAGGCGCTGCGCGCGATCATCGGTGGCTTCTCCCGGTGGCATGCGGAGCACTACGAGCTCGGCCGCATCGTGCAGTTCGAGTTCCGGCACCTCAGCCCGGAGCACCGCGACGCCGTGCTCGGCCTGCGCAAGGAGATCGACCACGTCGTCGCGGGCGTGCTGCGCGACGGGGTCGAGGCCGGTGAGTTCGAGGTCGACGACGTCGCCGGCACCGCGCTGGCCCTGCTGTCGATGGCCATCGACGTCGCCCGCTGGTACGCCCCCGACGTGCGGCGCACCCCTGCCGCCATCGAGGCGGCCTACGGCGACCTCGCCGTGCGGCTGGTCCGCGCCTGAGCGTGAGCCGGGCGCCGACGCCGGCTGGGAGCGCCGTTACAGTGACGCGGTGACGAACGACGCGGTGACGAACGACGCGGTGACGAACGACGCGGTGACGAACGACGCGGTGACGAACGACGCGGGACGGACGGCCGAGGGGCACGGGGGGTCGGCGTCCATCGTCATCCCGGACTACTGGTGGTACGTCGCCCGTTCGGACCTGCTCGAGGTGGCCCTGCGCTCGCACGTCGAGGGCGCCGGGACCGCACTCGACCTGGGCAGCGCCGACGGTCCCAGTGCGGCCTGGTTCCGCGAGACGGCCCGGCGCACGGTCTCGCTCGACATCGACCCGCGCGGACTGGGGTCCGAAGGAGTCTGCGGCTCGGCCCTGGCCCTGCCGTTCGAGGACGGCGCGTTCGACGCTGTCTCGGCGTTCGACGTCATCGAACACTGCGAGCCGGAGGCCACCGCGCTGGCCGAGGTGCGCCGGGTGCTGCGACCCGGCGGCCGGTTCGTCATGTCGGTGCCGGCCTACACCTGGGCCTGGACCGACTTCGACGTCGCCAACGGGCACCACCGCCGTTACACGACCCGCCGGGCCGTCACCGCGGTCGAACGCGCCGGCTTCACCGTCCATCGGGCGACCTACGGGTTCGCGACCGTCTTTCCGATGTTCGTCGCGGAGCGTCTGGTCCGCAAGGTGTTCCGCCGCCGGGCCGAGGGCGCGGCCGACATCGTCTCGCTCCCCCGGCTGCCGCGGGTGCTGAACAGCACCCTCCTGCGCCTGTCGCGCGTGGACCGGGCGGTGCTGACCCGGCGCGACCTGCCGTTCGGGTCGTCGGTCTTCGTGGCCGCGACCCGTACCGACTGACCGACGGCTCAGCCGTCGAGCGGCCCACCGGACGCGACCCGCGCCCGCACGTCGGCCGAGGTGCGCGACAGCCCCGCCGGGAGCGGGGTCGCCGCGAGGGCGTCGACCTCGGGCCACACCCTGGACTCCAGGCGCAGGTCGAGGACCTGGCCGGCCGAGGCACCACCGACCGGGATGGTGGGCAGCGGCCGGTGGAAGACCCGCCGAGCCTCCGAGACGAGGTAGCCCACGGTCACGGGCCGCCCCGAGGCGAGCACCTTGGTCACGACCGTCCCGGCCGGCTCCTTGCGCGCGAGCGCGATGCTGCGCACGATCATCCGTGCCGCGTCACCGACATAGAGGTAGTCGCGGATCGTGTCCATCGAGACGAACACGGGCAGCGGGCGCCCGGTCGCGTCGGCCAGGCAGAGCTGGGAGAGCAGCCCCTGCGGCTTGCCCAGGGTCTGGCCCGGGCCGTAGACGTTCGAGAGCCGGCCGAGCACCGCCCGGACCCCGCTCGTGCTCGCGAGCGACTCGACCGCCGCCTCCATCGCGAGCTTGGCCCGGCCGTAGGCGACCAGCGGCCTCGCAGCGGTGCGCTCGTCGAACGGGGCGGGCGTCGACCCGGCGTACAGCCCACCGGCCGAGGAGGTGAGGAAGACCACGCCGTCCTCCCCGGCCAGCACGGATGCCGTGAGCGCGTCGGTCACGTGCTCGAACACCCGCACCTCGGCGGCCAGGGCGTCCTCGCCGGTCGCGACGACTCCCGCCCCGGCACACCAGGCGAACACCCACGGCCGCCCGGTGCGGGCCCGTGTGAAGCGGCCGACGGCGGCGGCGAGGGTGCGGACGCTCTCCTCCTCGTCGGCCCACGGCACGCTCGTCGTGAGCACCTCGTGGCCGGCGGCGGCCAGCTCGGCCACGACATGGCGGCCCACCAGCCCGCCGGAGCCGACCACCCAGGCCAGCGGCCGCGGGTCGGTCGGGCTCACGCGCGGTCCCGGCCCAGCGGCCCTTGGCGCCGGTCACGCACCGGCAGGTAGAGCGGCTTTCCCATGGCCATGTTGACGGCCAGGCCGACGTACTCGGCGATGACGCCGAGGCTGAACAGGATGACGCCGCTGGCGACCATGAGCAGGATCATCGTCGAGGTCCAGCCGGGGGCCTGCCAGCGCGCGGTGGCGCGACCGATGACGAGAACGAGGGCAACGACGGGGGCCAGCAGCACCGCGGCGGCGCCCAGGGCGCTGACCCAGCGCAGCGGCCGGGTGCCGCTGGAGAGCACGAGCCGCCAGAAGTGGCTGACCAGCCGGCGGAGGGTGTAGCCGGAGGGGCGGTCTCCCTCGCCGCGCATCTCGACCGGGCAGGTTGCCGTGCGGTGCGCCACCCAGGCGATGGCCACGTCGAGGTAGATGCCCGGTCCGGCGTAGGCCGCGACCGACCGGGCGACCTCTCCGAGGACGAGGCGGAAGCTGGAGAAGGAGCCGGCGTCGACGCCTTTCGCGAGCCGGTCGACCAGCCACTTGGCGCCCCGGGACGCCGCGTTGCGCAGCGCTCCGTGCGGAGGCTCGTTGGTCGGGGCGGCGTAGACGACGTCCGCCTGCTCGGTGAGCGCCGTGTCGAGCAGGGCCCCGATCTGCTCGGGGTCGTGCTGGCCGTCCTCGTCGATCGTCACGACCCACTCGCCCCCGGACGCCGCGATGCCGGCGAGCGTGGCCGCGTGCTGGCCGAAGTTCCGGCTCAGCCAGACCGGGCGCACCCAGTCGTGTCGCTGCGCGAGGCGACGGATGGTGTCGTCGGACCCGTCCGGCCCGCAGTCGTGCACCAGCACGGCCTCGGTGACCCGGTAGGGCCGCCCTTGTGGGGACACGCGGTCGGTGACCGAGGCGGCGAGCTCTTCGACGACCCCCTCCAGGGTGCGCTCGCCCTGGTAGACGGGGATGACCACCGAAACCAGGTGCGGCGCAGGCCCCGAGGTCTCTGTCTCCACGCGGCACACCCTACGGGGCCGGCCCCGCCGGCGGTTGACACAGCCGGTGTTCGGTGGTGGTTCATTAGTCAGGTAACTAACCAGCGAGGCTGGACCCAGCACGAACCAGCGAGAGGGACTCGTGATCGACGAAGGCCGTCCCATCTTCCGGCAGATCGCGGAGCGCATCGCCGCAGAGGTCCTGGACGGCACCCTGGCCGAGGAGTCACAGGTGCCCTCGACCAACGAGTTCGCCGCCATCCACCGGATCAACCCCGCGACCGCGGCCAAGGGTGTCAACGAGCTCGTCGACGCCGGGGTGCTCTACAAGAAGCGAGGAATCGGCATGTTCGTCACCACCGGAGCCCGGAAGCGGCTTCTCGCCGAGCGCCGGGCGCGGTTCGACACCGAGTACGTCGAGCCGTTGCTGCGCGAGGCCGCGCGCCTCGGCATCCGCCCGGAGGAGCTCCACCGCCTCATCACCGAGCAGGAGGTGACCGCATGACCCCCGCCGTTCGTGTCGACCACGTCAGCCGCCGCTACCGCCGCGTGACCGCCGTCGACGAGGCGTCGTTCGCGCTCGACGAGGGCCGCATCCACGGCCTGCTCGGCCGCAACGGCGCGGGCAAGACCACCCTGATGCGACTGGTCACCGGCCTCGAACGACCGACGTCGGGCTCCGTGGAGGTCTTCGGGAACGACCCGTTCGAGCACGAGGCCGCGCTCCGTCGCACCTGCTTCGTCAAGGAGTCGCAGACCTACCCCGACCTCTCCGTGGCCCGCGTGCTGGCCTCCGCCAGGCTGTTGCAACCGGCGTGGGACGACGAGCTGGCGGCCGCCCTCGTCGCCGACTTCGACCTGCCGCTCGGTCGGCGGGTGCGCAAGCTCTCACGCGGGATGCGGTCGGCGCTCGGCATCGTCATCGGCCTCGCCTCGCGCGCCCCGCTGACTCTCTTCGACGAGCCCTACCTCGGGCTCGACGCACCGAGCCGGGCCCTGTTCTACGACCGGTTGCTCGCGGACTTCGCCGACCACCCACGCACCGTGGTGCTCTCGACCCACCTCATCGACGAGGTCGCCAACCTGCTCGAGCGCGTCGTCGTCGTCGACCGCGGTCGGGTCGTCATCGACGCCGAGGCCGACGAGGTGAGAGGCACGGCCTACACCGTCGTCGGGCCGGCCGGGCCGGTGGCGCAGTTCGTCGGGCGGCGCGAGGTCGTGGCACGCCAGGACGTCGGGGCCTACTCGTCGGCCACGGTCCGCGGCCGCCTCGACGCGTCGGAGCGCCGACTCGCCGACGAGCTGCGGCTCGACCTGTCGCCGGTGTCGTTGCAGGACCTCGTCGCCCACGCGACGACCGGCAGCCCCGACGACGCCCGATCCTTCGAAGGAGGACTCAGATGAGTCGCGCTGTCGCCGTTGCACGGGTTCACGCCGTCGACGTCTCCCATGCCATGTGGCCGTGGGCGATCCTGGCCATCTCGTTCGTCGTGAACGTCACGCTCTGGGTGGCGCTGCGCAACGTCGACGGCTTCCAGAAGACCACCGGCGGGCTGCTCTCGCCCTACGTCACCGCCGTGTTCGTCGCTGCGGTCTCGATCTCGCGCCAGCTGCCGTTCATGCTCGGTCTCGGGGTCACCCGAGCCGCGTTCATGGGCGGCAGCCTGATCTACGCCGGTGGGTGCGCCGCCGTCACCGGTGTCGTGCTGACCCTGCTCAACGTCGTCGAGGGCGCCACCGACGGTTTCGGGCAGGGAGGCAAGTTCTTCCGGGTGCCCTGGCTGACCGACGTGCCGACCTACCAGCTGCTCGCCGTCTACGCGGTGCCGATGCTGCTCGCCCTGGCACTGGGCGCGTTCACGGCCGGGCTGTACGCGAGGTTCGGCGCCACCGGCATGCTCGTGTCGTCGGCCGTGGGCATGGCAGCCGTGACCGCGGCGGTGGCATTCGTCACCGCGGCCCAGGCCTGGGGCACCGTGGGCGGGTGGGTGGTCTCGCTGACGCCCCTCACGCTGACCGGCTGGCTGCTCGTGGCCGCTGTCGGCACACTCGGCGTGACCTATCGGGTGTTGCGGCGCGTCGCGGTCTGAGGCGGTCGGCGCCAGCGCCCGACCGTCAGTCGCGGGTGAGCTTGCGGTAGGTGACCCGGTGCGGGCGGGCGGCGTCCTCGCCGAGGCGCTCGATCTTGTTCGCCTCGTACGACTCGAAGTTGCCCTCGAACCAGTACCACTTCGCCGGGTTCTCCTCGTTGCCCTCGTAGGCGAGGATGTGCGTCACCACCCGGTCGAGGAACCACCGGTCGTGACTGATGACCACGGCGCAGCCGGGGAAGTCGAGCAGGGCGTTCTCGAGCGAGCCGAGGGTCTCGACGTCGAGGTCGTTGGTCGGCTCGTCGAGCAGCAGCAGGTTGCCGCCCTCCTTGAGGGTCAGCGCCAGGTTCAGCCGGTTGCGCTCACCCCCGGAGAGCACACCGGCCTTCTTCTGCTGGTCGGGACCCTTGAAGCCGAACTGGCTGACGTAGGCACGCGACGGGATCTCGACGTGGCCCACGTTGATGTAGTCGTGCCCGCCGGACACGGTCTCCCAGAGGTTCTTGTTGGGGTCCAGGCCGCCCCGGCTCTGGTCGACGTACGAGATCTTGACGGTGTCCCCGACGTCGACGGCACCGGCGTCGACGTCCTCCAGGCCCACGATCGTCTTGAACAGAGTGGTCTTGCCGACGCCGTTCGGGCCGATCACGCCGACGATGCCGTTGCGCGGCAGGGTGAACGACAGCCCCTCGATGAGCACCCGGTCGCCGAAGCCCTTGCGCAGGTTCTTGACCTCGATGACCTTGCTCCCCAGGCGCGGGCCCGGCGGGATCTGGATCTCCTCGAAGTCGAGCTTGCGGGTGCGGTCGGCTTCTGCCGCCATCTCCTCGTAGCGGGCCAGGCGCGCCTTGGACTTGGTCTGCTTGGCCTTCGCGTTGCTGCGCACCCACTCGAGCTCTTCGGCGAGGCGCTTGGCAAGCTTGGCGTCCTTCTTGCCGGCGATCGCGAGGCGGGCGTGCTTCTTCTCCAGGTAGGTGGAGTAGTTGCCCTCGTAGGGGTAGGCGCGGCCGCGGTCGAGCTCGAGGATCCACTGCGCCACGTTGTCCATGAAGTACCGGTCGTGCGTCACCGCGACGACGGCACCGTGGTAGGCCGCGAGGTGCTGCTCGAGCCAGAGCACCGACTCGGCGTCGAGGTGGTTGGTCGGCTCGTCGAGCAGGAGCAGGTCGGGCTTCTGGAGCAGCAGCTTGCACAGCGCCACCCGGCGGCGCTCACCGCCGGAGAGCACCGTGACGTCGGCGTCCGGCGGCGGGCAGCGCAGGGCGTCCATCGCCTGCTCGAGCTGGGAGTCGAGGTCCCACGCGTCCGCGGCGTCGATGGCCTCCTGGAGGTGGCCCATCTCGGTCATCAGCGCGTCGAAGTCGGCGTCGGGGTCGGCCATCAGCGCCGAGATCTCGTTGTAGCGGTCGACCTTGGCCTTGATCTCGCCGGCGCCCTCCTCCACGTTGCCGAGGACGGTCTTGTCCTCGTTCAGCTCGGGCTCCTGCATGAGGATGCCGACCGAGTAGCCGGGCGTCAGCCGCGCCTCCCCGTTGGACGGCTGGTCCAGCCCGGCCATGATCTTCAGGACCGAGGACTTCCCCGCACCGTTGGGGCCGACGACGCCGATCTTGGCGCCGGGCATGAAGGACAAGGTGACGTCGTCGAGGATGACCTTGTCGCCGTGGGCCTTGCGGGCACGCGACATGACGTAGATGAACTCGGGCATGCGCGCAAGGCTATCGACCTGCGCCGCTGCAGCCCGAATCCGCGCTCCCGGCCCCCGCCCGGCCTCAGGCAGCGGCCTCCTTCCCGGTGGGCAGCAGCGGGCCCGTGTCGGCGACCGGCCCGGCGTCGATGACGTAGGGGTCGCGATCCGGGTCACCGACGCGGCCGGGCTCCTCGCCATCGTCGGGGCGTTCACCGTAGGGGCGTTCCCCGTCGGGCCCCTGACCCGGCGACCACGACTCGGCGGGCCGCCCCATGCCGACCTTGGAGAACGCGGTGGTGCCGAACGTGAGGTCGTGCCCCACGGCATCCGCCTCGATCTCGACGTTGACGAACACCTGGCCGTCGTCACGACGCCACTGCACCACGCGTTGGCGGCCGTGCACGGTGACCGGGTGCCCCTTCTTCAGGGACACCCCGATGTTCGCCGCGAGCGACCGGTAGGCCAGCACGTCGTAGAAGCTCGGCTCGGTGTCCTCCCACTGGCCCGGCTGGACCTGGCGCCGGCCGCTCTGGGCCACTCGGAACTTGGTCATCGGTGCCCCCGCCTTGGTGGTGAAGACCGAGGGGTCGGCGCACAGCCGCCCCTTGATCGTCACGTGGGTCTCGTTGGTGCTCATCGCTGGGTCCTCCCCCGGCCTCGTCCGTCGAGGCCGTTGCGCCAAGCCTCGGCCGCCGAACACACCGGAGCAACGAGGTCCGCGAACCTGTGGACGAACCGCCGTCCGCAGACGTGCCTGTGGACGACGCCCAGAGGTCGGCAGCTCAGGGGTCGGCGACCAAGGGGTCGGCAGCCCAGGGGTCGGCGACCAAGAGGTCGGCAGCTCAGGGGTCGGCGACCAAGAGGTCGGCAGCTCAGGGGTCGGCACCTCAGACGGCGGCGGCGCGGCTCAGCGCCAGACGGGTCGCTGCGTGCCGCTCGAGCACCCGCTCGACCGGCCGCACGATCTCGGTCTGAGCCACCGCGTCGATCGAGGTGCGCAGCCGGGTGTTCATCACCCGGCCACGACGCCGGGCACCGATGCGGGCCAGCCAGCGCGACACCAGCGCCAGCAGCATCCCACCGAGCAGCCCGCCAGCGAACAGCACCAACGGCACCGGCACGATGCCGAGCGTGGGTGCGTCGCCGATCACCTGGTCGAGCTGGGCCCAGCCGACGACGACGTACAGCGCGAGCCAGAGGAACCCGGCGACCACGGCGACCGCCAGCAGCAGCTGGGCCAGGCCCACGGCGCGCCACCAGATCGGCACCCGGGACCGCAGCGACGTGCCGACGACCGCCCGGTCGAGGGCGTCGCCCAGGGAGGGGCCGGGTGGGTCGGCGGCCCGTTCGACGGCATCCGTCCAGGGGTGCGGGAGCGACGCGCTGGCCCGGTCGGCGAGGCGGCGGGTGGCGAGGTCGACCGCAGCGCGGGCAGCCGGGCTCGGCGGGGGCAGCGAGGAGCGGCCGAGCACGGAACGCACGTCGGCCTCGGTGACGCGGACGTCGCGCCCGTCGAGGCGCAACCGGCGCAGCGGGCGAGGCCGCAGGCGCTGCACCCACCGGGTGAACGGCCACCCGGTGCTCGCGGCGGCCTCCATCCGGTAGTCGCGGTCGACGGCCAGCACGACGGTCGGCACCCCGGCGCTGCGGGCCAGCGCGTCGAGCAGCTCGGAGCGCGCCGCGCCGTCGACCGCCGGCTCGCTCTCGGCCACGTGGCCGGTGAGCGCACCCGCGGCCGCGCGGACGTCGCCGGCGAGACGCGCACGGGACATGGTGCGCCCGGCCACCGCGTTGGCGAGCCGCTGGTGCAGCTCGTCCAGGCCGTCACCGGTGGTCACCGAGGTCGCCAGCACCGTCGCACGGGGCACCCCGTCGCGCTCCATCAGCCGAACGAGGTCGGCACGACACTGGGCGACCTCGTCGGCAGTGAGCCGGTCGGCCTGGTTGAGCACCGCCATGGTCACGGCCTCGTGGGTGGCGAGCGCCGCGACGTAGTCGTCGTGCAGCCGGGCGTCGGCGTACTTCTGTGGGTCGGTCACCCACACGAACAGGTCGACGAGCTCGAGCACCCGCTCGGCCTCGGTGCGGTTGCCGGTCTGGCGCGAGTCGAAGTCGGGCAGGTCGAGCAGCACGAGCCCGTCGAGCGAGCCCATGGGCCCCTCGTGGCGACCACCCGGGTGGCCGGCAGCGGGATCGGGCGTCACGAGGTGACGGGTTCCGACGCCGAGCCAGTCGAGCAGGTCCCCGACCGGTTCGTCGCTCCAGACCGCCGCGGTCGAGGTCGAGGTGGTGGGCCGCCGCACGCCGACCGTGGCCACCGGCGTGCCGACGAGAGCGTTGAACAACGACGACTTGCCGCTGCCGGTGGCACCGGCGAGGGCGACCACCGTGTGCCCGCCGACGAGGGCGGTGCGCTCGGAGACCTTGGCGACCACGGCGTGGGCCCGCTCGCGTTCGGTCACCGGCAGCTGGTCACCGCCGGCCTCCACGGCGGACGCGAGCGCGGTCGCGGCGGCCGAGAGATGTTCGGCCGACACGACGACACCACGCGAAGAGCCCATCCGCAGCGGACTCACCGCACCACCGCGCGCAGCCCTGCCGCGACGGCGGACAGGCGCTGCGCCTGGTCGGCGGGCGCGGCGACCTCGGCCAGCGCCGCGGCATACCGCTCGCGCTCGGCGGAGTACAGCTCGTCGGCGAGCTCGAGGAGGCGCTTGCGCGCCTTGGTCGCCATGTCGCGCACCGCCTGGTCGCCGAAGATCGCCTCCAGCACGCGCTGGGCCAGCAGCGCGGTACCGCCGGCGATGCCGACCTCGGCGCCGATCAGCCCCCCCGTGCTGCTGAAGGCGACGAGCATGAGGAACAGCCCGATGGCGTTCAGGCCGTACGCGGCGACGCGGGCGTTGGTGCGCCGGCCCTGTCCCTCGGTGCGCACCAGGTCGAGCACGTCCCCCTGCCAGTCACGCACCAGCCGCTCGATGTCGGGCCGCAGCCCCGGTGCCGGCTTGGCGAGCTCGGGGTGGGCGGTGAGGATCTGGCTGCCGCCGGGCAGGCGACGCCAGGCACGGGCGGTCTCGGACGCCGCGGTCTCGGCGTTGGACAGCAGCAGGGCCGCGACCCCGGTCTGCAGTGCCTCGCCGAGACCCTCGGCGGGGGGCGGGTTGCCCTTGATGGCGGCGGTGATCTTGTCGCGCCACTTCGAGATCGTCGACTCCACCTGACGGAAGAACTCCCCGGTGCCGACGAACTCCTGCCAGCGGGCGAGCACCTCACCACGCAGGAGCGTGCCGTCGGTCATGCCGTGGTCGACCCGACGGTGGGCCTCACTGAAGGACTCCTCCACCACCTTGCACAAGGAGACCGTGGCGTCGTGCTGGTCGCGGCTGGCCACGACCAGCTCCGCGGTGCGGCCGGACAGCGAGTCGACGGCGCCACGAAGCGTCTGACCGACGACGATCGAGCGGGCCCGGGAGTCGCTGGCCAGGGCCTGCAGCCAGGAGCGGAGCCGCTCCACGGCATCCGCGGGAAGCCGGCCCTCGGCGTCGAGCGCCGTCTCCGGCACGGTGAAGATCGGTGCCGTCGGCAGCCCCTGCTCGCGCAGCATCCCGGCGAGGTGCGGGCGGATCTCGGCCACGGCATCCGGGGGGATGCGGTCGAGCACGATGGCGACGGAGGTGCCACGGTCGGCGGCGGTGCGCAAGAGGTCCCAGGGCACGGCATCCGCGTATCGGGCCGCGGTGGTGACGAAGAGCCAGAGGTCGGCGGCAGAGAGCAGCTGGGTGGCGATGGCCCGGTTGGCGGAGACCACCGAGTCGATGTCGGGGGCGTCGAGCAGGGCCATGCCGGCCGGCAGCGTCGAGGACTCGACCAGCCGCACCGTGCCCGCCTGGCTCTCCCCGGTGTCCTGACCGGTTGTTCGCGCCAGCCCGGGGAGGATGCGCGTGTCGGCGAACCAGCGCCGGTCGTCGGGGTGATGGACCAGCACCGGGGACGTGGTCGTCGGGCGCAGCACACCTGAACGGCTCACCTGCGCACCGACGACCGAGTTGACCAGGGTCGACTTGCCGGCGCCGGTGGAGCCGCCCACCACCGCGAGGAGCGGGGCGTCGATGGCGCGCAGCCGCGGCAGCACGTAGTCGTCGAGCTGCTGGAGGAGCTGACGCCGGGACGCCTCCGCCGGGGCGCGACTGGTGACGTCGAGCGGTAGCCGTGCCCCCTCGACGGCGTCTCGCAGACCCTCGACCGTGGAGACCAGTGCCTCCACGTCCCCGACCACCGTCACGGCGCCAGCCTAACGACACCGCACCGGGGACGGGCCATTGCGGGGGCGCGGCGGATGATGTCCACCATGCGACTGTTCGTGAGCGTCGACCCGCCAGAGGATGCCGTGGAGCACCTGGACGACTTCCTGTCCGTGCGCCGGTCGTCGGGGCCCGAGCTGCGGTGGTCGTCGCCGCCCCAGTGGCACGTGACGCTGGCATTCATGGGGTCTGCCCCCGAGCGGGTCGTCGAGGAGGTCATCGAGGGGGTCGCCTCGTCCGGTGGGCGGGCTGCCGCTGTGGAGCTGTCGGTGGCGGGCGGTGGGTGCTTCCCGGACGTCGCGCGGGCGAAGGTGCTCTGGGCGGGGGTCTCCGGCGGCGCGGGCGAGCTGGCGCGGTTGGACCGGGTGGCACAGGGCGTGCGCTCGGCCTGCTCGACGGCGGGGGCCTCGCCGGTGGGTGGCGCGTTCGTCCCCCACCTGACGCTGGGACGGTTCGGCCGCGCGGAGGACGCGACCCGGTGGGTGCGGGTGCTGCAGACGTATGCCGGCCCACCGTGGGTCGCGTCGCACGTCACCGTCGTCGCGTCGCACCTGCCGCGCGAGGGTGGCCACCGCCCCCGGCACGAGGTGCTGGCGCGGCTGCCCCTCGGCGGATGACCCCACGCACCTACACTGGCGGCGGCATCCCCGCCGGATGCCGTGCCCCCGTAGCTCAGCCGGATAGAGCAAGAGCCTTCTAATCTCGAGGTCGCAGGTTCGAGTCCTGCCGGGGGCGCCGTCGAGAACATGGCCTGACCTGCGCAAATAAGGTTTCGGATTCCGAAGCGTGCACTAGTCGTGCACTAACGAAGGCCCCTGGTGCGCCATATCTGTCGTGCCGTTGTTAACTACAGTTGACACCTGGTCGACGCCTTCTCTCCCTTCGACGCTGCCGACTACCTGTCTGACTTCGAGGACGCCGCGGCGTACCTCGAGGCTGTGATCTCCGAAGGCGACGACGACCCCGCCCAGATCACCCAGGCGCTGGGCGCCATCGCGCGCTCCGGCAACATGAGCGAGCTCGCCCGCCGAGCGGGGATGAGCCGCGAGGGTCTCTACAAGGCGCTGTCCGCCGACGGCAACCCCAGCTTCGCCACCGTGCTGAAGGTGTCCCGGGTCCTAGGCCTCCGCCTGCGCTTCGGGTCCATCGACTGAACGAACGCACTGAGACACACGCCACCGTCGGCGGCAATGGCGCGGACAGAATGGCCATCGTCAACTTTTGGTTGCCCCCCGCGAGCTGTCAGCCTAGGGTTGACGCGTGCGGGTGACGGACTCAGCGTTCAAGCACGGCATCGCCGAAGCCGACATCCTGCACGCCTACGCCAACGCGGTGCGACTAGTGGAGGTCGAGCAGTACGGCGAGGACCGGCTCATCGTCATCGGTCCCGACCGGGCAGGCAACTGGTTGGAGCTGGTGGCCATTCCCGCCGACGAGGCCGACCGAATCATCCACGCCGACCGGCTCCGACCGAAGTTCTACGAATTCCTGAAGTGAGGTGATCTGACATGGCAACCACGAACATCAACGAGGTCGAGAACATGCTCGACAACCTCGATCCCTCGACGGTCAAGGCCCGCGATGCGGTGCACTTCCGGCGGATCATCGCGGCCCAAGACGGTGTTGCTCGCGCCGATCGCGAGCTACACGACGCGGTCCGCGCCGCCCGCGAGGCCGGGGACTCCTGGCTGAGCATTGGAATGGCCTTGGGTGTAACCAAGCAGGCAGCCCAAAAGCGGTTCGGACGCTGACGGGGCAACGGATGCCCACGCCCTGCACTGCCGGCAACCGTCCCATCCAGCCAGCTGTCACAGCACTCTGCGCGGCACGAGCGTGCGGCGGGATCGGGACACGCCTGAGCGCCAGCTCCGCCCGGACCGCCGTCCCGCTCACACCCGTTCGACGCGGTCGGCCTGTGGTCCTCGATCGCTCTGTCGCACCTGGTACCGGAC
>Ga0105047_10007656_pt1 | contig 18155 bp, 18 predicted proteins | sample MAT04_FD_78384 | JGI IMG/M metagenome (GOLD analysis project Ga0105047, IMG submission 78384) | Freshwater microbial communities from Lake Fryxell liftoff mats and glacier meltwater in Antarctica - MAT-04 (megahit assembly) | ecosystem: Environmental > Aquatic > Freshwater > Ice > Liftoff...
ATTGGTGCCTGCGAGAGGACGGACGTTGGGCGCGCTGCCCGCAATACCTTGCATGCCAGGCGTGACGTTCGCATTGTGCGTGGTCGTCAGCCCAGGCCCCACATTGATGGATCCTGTCGCCATGTCCCTGTCCCCCCGGACGATCTGTCACGCATGGACGCACACGGCGGGGTCCCTCCCGCCGGCACCATCAGGACGTCATCCTGACGTGCACGCGTTGCCACACGAATCGCTCCACTTCAGGATGCGTGGTCCGCGAGGATCTGGCAAGGGGCAACTGACCCAGTCGTCGTTGAGCGGTCAGGGAAGCTGAATGGTGAGCACGATGGGCGCGACGTCACCCTCAGCGCCCCGAGCGCCCTCGATGCGGGCGACGAGCTCACGCGCACCAGCCGGCAACCAGGGACGGAAACCGATGTCGAGACTGATCGTGTCCGCGAGCGAGTACTCGCCGCACACGGCGCTCGGCAACTCCTCGCCGTCCACGTGGAGCAAGATGCGCGGCCACGTGACGAACGTATCGTCATCGGCGCGAATACCATCGATTCGCAGGCGCAGCATGCCGCCATCGTCGTACTGCTCCACGCAGGTGGCCACAGCGACAATGTCCCCGGACCGATGCCACTGCACGAGTGACACGACCGAACGCAGATCGAGTGGTGAGAAGTACATCGCGTCGGCGGTCTCCGTCGCGAACGAGAGATCGGAGAAGGTATTCCCGACGATCTCGGCCGGCTCGAGCTCGGTCGTGTCGTTGCCGTCGACGGCCACGCCCTTGGCGCGGCGACCCTCGGGTACCACTGCGAGGAACCAGCCCTCGACCACGGTTGCGTCGATTGCGTCGCCCTCATCGAACGAGAGTGTCACCTTGGACGCGCCCGAGGGCGCCTGGCCCGAGAAGGCGCGCGTGGGTCCGAGCAGGTGCTCGTGGATGGTGATGGTGCCGTCAGAGGTGCGCCACGCGGTGCGAGAGCGCGTGGAATCGCGCTCGTGCCAGGGCTGGCGCACACGCTCGGCCTGAATGACCGCAGTGTGCGCGTTGGTCTCGGCTCCACCACTCAGGTTCTCTTCGGCCGGCCAGGGACTGTCGACATCAAAGGACAAGAGCACGTAGGCGTTGTCTCCCACCTCGACAGCGTCGCGCACGCGCACGGACTCACCCCTCACAGGCAGGTGCGGGCGCAGATGCCCCTCGCGCTCGATCCAGTCATCGATGAGAGGTCGCCACGCTGAGGGATGCTGATTGTCGGTGCTCATAGGACGTGCTCCAGTCCGATCTCGAGGCCGCGCACATCAGACACGTGCGCCACCGCCGCTACCACGCCAGCGGCGTAGCACGAACGATCAATCGCATCGTGACGGATCGTGACAACCTCGCCGGGTGCTCCGAACACGACCTCCTGATGAGCGGTCGCGCCGGGAATTCGTAGTGCGTGCACGGGCACGCCCTCGATGGATTCGCCGCGCCCATGCCCGGTTCCTGCGCTGGCTGCGCCGGGACCTGGCTCGCGACCTGCATCGCGGCGTGCGCGCGCGACCATCTGGGCGGTGTGAACGGCGGTGCCGCTCGGGCTGTCGCGCTTGCCGTCGTGGTGCGTCTCGATGATCTCGACATCGGGGAAATGGCGGGCCATGTCACGGGCAGCACGCATGGCCAGAACTGCGCCGATGGAGAAGTTGGGAACGAGGAAACAGCCGAGTCCGGCAGCGGCGAACTGCTCGCCCAGCGCCTCGATCGCGCCGGGCGCAAATCCTGTGGCTCCGACCACCACGTGATGGCCGCGACCGAGCGCGAGCTCAAGATGTTTGACTGCGGCGTCGGCATGGGTGAGGTCCACGATGACGGCGGATTCCGCGACGACATCAAGTGCCTCGGCCAGCGTTGCGAACGCGGCGACGCCCTCCGGCAGTGCGCGCGACGGTGTGGACGCCACGCTGGGCGCGACGAGCGCCGAAACCCGGACGTCCATACGAGCCGCGAGCGCGTGCGCCACGGCATTGCCGGTGCGACCCGTCGCCCCGCAGAGCACGATGCCCGGCATGGCGTCGCTCATCCCGCGGTTTCCGCGCGTTCGGGTGAGAGGAGCCCGGCGGCATCCGCAGCGGCGCGCACGTCGTCCAGGTCCTCAGCGACAGCGGCGAGCGAGAGTTGCGTCGGGTCGAACACCTCGCGCGCGAGCGCCAAGACATCCTCACGCGTGACGGCACGGATGCGTTCCACCGTGCGCTCAAGCGGTTCGATCGGCATCTCGTTTACGAGCGAGGCCCCGAGGCGATTGCCGCGTACCGTGGTCGACTCAAGTGACAGCAGCATGCGACCTTCCAGATGCCCCTTGGCGAGCTCGAGCTCCTGCTCACTTGGCGCTTCCGTCGTGATGCGATCCAGCTCAGCGCGCATGACCTCAAGCACCGTTGCGACGCGATCCGGTCGCACGCCCACGTAGATCCCCGCCTGTCCGGCGTCCGCGTGGCTGGAGAGGAACGAGTAGACAGAGTACGCGAGCCCACGTCGCTCGCGTACCTCGAGAAAGAGGCGCGAGCTGGGTGCGTTTCCGAAGATGGTGTCGAGCAGTGCTGCGGCGTGACGGCGGGGATCGTCACGCCGGATGCCGCGGCCCGCGAGGACGAGGTGGACCTGCTCGGTCTCCTTGCGGCGCAGATCGGTCGTCGGCACGTGGGGACCGGGCGCACCTGTCGGCGCCTCGAGGTCGAAATCGCTGGCGGGAACCGGTGCAGCGACTGCACGCGTCGCGAGGAATCGCTCACGGACGATGGCAACGAACGCGTCGTGGTCGATGGCGCCAGCGGCGCTCACGACAATGTTGCGCGGCGCGTAGTGGTGACGGTGAAAGCGTGCGAGATCGAGTGGGCGCGCCGTCTCGATCGACTGTGTGGACCCGACGATCGGGAGCCCGAGGCCGTGCCCGTCCGCGAAGACGAGAAGATCTGCAATCTCATGCACGATGTCGCTCGGCGAATCCTCGTACATGGCGATCTCTTCGAGGATCACCTCCCGCTCGGCATCGATGTCCGCCTCCACGAGCGCAGGTGCGAACACCATCTCGCCAAAGATCCCCATCGTGTCTGCCAGATGCAGGTCGAGCACGCGGGCGTGGACCACGGTGTATTCACGCGTAGTCGCAGCGTTGACATCCGTACCGATGCCGTCGAAGTAGCGTGAGATGCCCTCGGCGTCGATGCGTTCGTTGCCCTTGAACAGCAGGTGCTCGAGGAAGTGCGCGTAGCCGCGACTCGCATCGGTCTCGTGGCGCGAGCCGGTGCCGATCCAGGCACCGACGGAGACCGAACGCACGCCGGGGACGTGCTCCGTCACCACGCGAAGACCGTCTTCGATCTCGGTGATGCGGTGCACGCCCCCGGGCGTGTGGTTCATGTCTGAATCAGCCAACGTGCGTATTAGCTGTCGTCGCCGCCGCGCAGGCGGAAGCGGAAGCGACGGCCGCCGCTCTCGCCACCCTCAGCTGCCGGAGCCGGCGTGTCGGCCGGCTTCGGCCGGGCGTGTGCCTGGCTATCGGCCCGCTGCTCCTGCTGCTGTGGCTTGGGGGTGCTCTCCGTGCGGCGCACGGGACGACCGTCAGCGGGTCGCTCGCTGCCGTCGATCGCGTCGGACGTGTCGTTGCCACGTCCACGTCCGCCGCCACCCTGACCGCCGCCTGAGCGCTGACCACCCTGACCGCCGGAGCGCTGACCGCTTTGGCCACCGCCGGAGCGATTGCGGTCGCCTCCGCCACCGCCGCCACGGTTGCCGCCGCCACCGGAGCCGCCGCGTCCGCCGCCGCCACCCGAGCGGTTGCGATCGCCGCCACCGCCGCCGGAGCGGTTACGGTCGCCGCCGCCGCGCGGACGGTCGTCGCCGCCCTCGCCCTTCGGGCGCTCGGGTCGCTGCTCGACCACGTTGCCCTTCGGGTCCTTGATGAGGGTGAGTGCGATACGTCCGCGGACGCTGTCGACCTCGACTACCTTCACCCCGACGACGTCGCCGACGTTGACCACGTCAGACACGTTCTCGACGCGGTTGGGGCCCATCCGGCTCACGTGGAGCAGACCATCGGTGCCACGCTTGAGCTCGACGAAGGCGCCGAACTCGGCCAGCTTGACGACCGTGCCCTCAAACTCCTCGCCGACCTCGATCTCCTTGGTCATGCTCTCGATGGCCTGGGCCGCGTCGATCGCAGACTGCTTGTTCACACCGTAGATCTGAACGGTGCCGTCCTCGCCGATGCCGATCGAGACCGTGTACTCCTCCTCGAGCCCACGGATCGTCTCGCCACCCTTGCCGATGACCATGCCGATCTGATCGCTGTCGATCTTGACGACCTGGATGCTCGGAGCGTTCTCGTTGATCTCCGGGCGGGGCTCGGCGATCGTCTCGGCCATCTTGTCGAGGATGTGGAGACGAGCCTCCTTGGCCTGCATGAGCGCCTGCTTGAGCAGCTCGGTGGTGACGCCCGTGATCTTGATGTCCATCTGCAGGGCCGTGATGCCCTCATCGGTACCGGCGACCTTGAAGTCCATGTCACCGAGGTGATCCTCGGCGCCCTGGATATCGGTGAGGATGACGTAGTCCTCGCCCTCCATGATCAGGCCCATCGCGATACCGGCGACCGGTGCCTTGATCGGCACACCGGCGTCCATGAGCGCGAGGCTCGAGCCGCAGATCGAGCCCTGTGACGAGGAGCCGTTGGACTCGAGCGTCTCAGACACGAGGCGGATGGTGTACGGGAATGCCTCGAGGTCCGGCAGCACCGGCACGAGGGCTCGCTCGGCGAGCGCACCGTGACCGATGTCGCGACGCTTGGGGCCTCGCATGAAGCCCGTCTCGCCCACCGAGAAGGGCGGGAAGTTGTAGTGATGCATGTAGTACCTGTTGCTCTCAAGCGACAGGTCGTCGATGCGCTGCTCTTCCTTGGTGGTGCCGAGCGTTGCGACGGTGAGGATCTGGGTCTCACCACGCGTGAACAGGCCGGAGCCATGCGTGCGCGGCGTGACGCCGACCTCGGTGCGGATATCGCGGATCTCGGTCTGGGCGCGACCGTCCGGACGGATCTTGTCGACGGTGATCTTGTGCCGCACGAGCGCCTTGTAGGCCGCATCGAACGCCGTCTTGATCATGTCGGTGGTGGTGTCGTCAAAGCCGGATTCGCTCCCGGTCGGGAACGGCAGCTTGATCTCCGCGAAGATGCGATCGCGCAGGATGCCCTTCTTGGCGTTCTTGAGCTCCTTGGAGTCCTGCTCGAAGTCGGAGAACTCGCGCAGCGGCGCCGAGAACTGATCCTCGATCGCGGCCTTGGTCTCCGACAGCTGCACCTCGGCGAGCACGATGGCGAGAGTGAGCTCGGCACGGGTTCGCTGCTCGATGTCGCTCTGGTTCGACTGGATCGTGATCTTCGGCGACGCGTCGTCGACCAGGGTGCCGGTGACGAACGTGCTGGCAGCAGCCAGACCGTCGCTCTTGACGACCTCGCGGATGCGATCGGCGTAGCGGCCACGGAAGTCAGCGATGACGTCCTGCGTGGTCCACTTGAACTTGCCGACCTTCTCGACGAGCTCGACCTGCACGGCGCAGATCTTCTTGATGGCGGCGTGGGCGAGATCGAGTGCCTCGACGAGGGTGTCCTCGTCGACGATCTTCGCGCCGGCCTCAACCATCGTGATGGCCTGCTCGGTACCACAGACGATGAGGTCGAGCTTGCTCTCGAGCATGTCGGGCATGCTCGGGTTGACCTCGAGCTCACCGTCGATCAGACCGACGCGCACGGCGCCGACGGGACCGAAGAACGGCAGCGGGCTCAGCATGAGCGCAGCAGAGATGCCGTTGATGGCGAGGATGTCGTACGCGTTCTCCATGTCAGCGGAGACGACCGTGGCGATGCAGTGCACATCGTTGCGGAAGTTCTTGGGGAACAGCGGGCGGATCGGGCGGTCGATCATGCGAGCCGTGAGGATCGCCTTCTCGCCGGAGCGACCCTCGCGGCGGAAGAAGCCACCGGGGATCTTGCCTGCTGCGTAGCTCTTCTCCTCGACGTCGACCGTCAGAGGGAAGAAGTCGGTGCCGGGGCGCGGCTTGGCTGCGCCCGTAGCGGTGGCGAGCACCGCGGTGCCGCCCTGAGTGACGAGCACGGCGCCGCCGGCCTGCTTGGCCAGTCGTCCCGTCTCGAAGGTGATGTCGGTGGAGCCAACGGAGACCGAGATCTCGGTGGGGTCCATCACGAGTGTTGTACCTGCCATGTGCTTACGTGTCCTCTTCTACGTCGACCTGCCGCTGGCCCTATGCCGGCGCGCAGGGGTCATCGACCCGCCCCCGCGTCATGCGGGGCAATGGGTTCGATGGTGTGGTGGTGCGTGTCACGAGTGGTGACTTCCCCAATTGGGGCTGGTCCCGCTGTCATCTATTACTTGCGGAGACCGAGCTGCTTGATGAGCGTGCGGTAACCCTCGAGGTCGCTCTGAGCGAGGTAATCGAGGAGCCGTCGGCGCTTGCCGACGAGCATCAGGAGACCACGACGCGTGTGGTGATCGTGCTTGTGCGTCTTGAGATGGTCGGTGAGGTAGTTGATGCGCTCAGAGATGAGCGCCACCTGCACCTGAGTCGAGCCCGGGTCGTTGTCGCCCTTGCCGAACTTCTTGACGATCTTGGCCTTGTCTTCCTTGGTGAGCACCGTACGTTCCTTCGGTATCTGGCGTGTCGCCACATCCCCGCGCCCCGCTGATCCCGTAGTCGTCACGTGCCCGCCAGGGCAGCTCGTACGGTGCGCCGCGCATGCACGGCCGCGAGGCCCAAGGTGGGCCATCGCCGGGATTCTAGACGAATGCGGGGTTTCCTGCCGCGCGAAGCGTGAACATCATCACGATGTCGCTCTCGGCGGCGTGCGCGCCCATCGAGTGACCTCGCGGTCGATCCTTGCAAGCGACGGATCCGACCCACACAGGAGAGCACGAGCTCGCGCGAACGAGGCAACCATTGGAGCGTCTCTCGACAGCTCCGCATCAGTTCTATCTCCGCGAAGGAAAGCGCGGAGATACGCGGCTCGGGCGCTTGGAAGACCGTTCGCATTCAAGAGCCGTAGTGCAGTGTTGGACGCAGAGCCCTTGAGGTGATGCGGAATCGCCGGCGTCGTCAACACGAGCAGTTCCCGATGATCTCCGATGAGCTCGAACCAGTCATCTTCGATGCTCGTCGGATCAAGAATATCTTGGTCGTCACCTCGTACCCCATTGATCCGCTCCGCTGCGACAACCATGTTGCCCCACGTGTAAGCCATGATGGGACGTCCGTGGTTCCTGCTCACGGACTTGGGCTCGATGTGTTCGATAGACCAGTCTCCGCGACTGAGCGCGAGCGCCGCGTAGGCGCATCGTTGGTGTTGCAATTGATGAATCGTCGGGAGCCCGCGCCGCCAGAGCGATTTGAATCCATTCGGTGGCACCGGACGAATACTGAGCCGGGTCACCCCAGCATCGTGAACCCGAACCCGCATGCTGGACGGCTCTGGGCCAAGTTCGACCTTGATCACGCCCGCTCCGAGCGCCAGGCGTGCCACGCGATCACGTAGGGATCGAGCGAGGACAGTGAATCGATGAGGCGTGCCGAGAGCTCGTCGAGTTCATGAAGCTGTAACGCAACATTGCCGCTCATGACCTCGAACGCTTCCCGTTTCAGATCCGCGTTCTCGGGTCGCACTTCGCCATCGAGGCCGATTGCTGGCGACCCCAGCCACGCTTCGATGGAACCAAGACGGTACCACTCCAACTCAGAGATCTGAGCGTGGCGATTTCCTGCCGCTCCGACCAACTCCAGGTTGCACAGAGCATCACGGTCCACATCGAAGATCTGTTCCAACGACCCAAGCACGAGAGGCGAGTGGGTGGTGGCGAGCAGTTGGATTTCCACCGATTCCTCGTTCGCTCCGTCGCCTCGGTGGAACGTCGAAACACTCTCGATGATAGAGGGGAGGATTCGCCGTTGCCATTGCGGGTGAAGATGGGTTTCGGGTTCGTCCACGAGCAGAACGATGTCTTTGACCGGTCGACCATCGGACCTGACCTGGTGTTCTTGCCAGCTCCAGACCAACAGATACGCAAGGGCCACGATTCGCCGCATCCCCGCCGACGCGTTCATGATTGACACTTCGCCATAGGGAAGGGCGAGGGACGGAAACTCCCGACTTTCATCGTCGTCTGTCGTTGACCGACGAGGCCTGCCCGGGACGATGGGGTCTGTCGGATGTGGTGAGAGCGCTTTAAGCACAGCGCACAGCGCATCCCATTGCTCATTCTTCCTGTCCTGCCAGGTGACCCAATCCTCTATCAAACCGCGCGTAACGAATTTCCCCTGGTTGCGCTTCCCGTTCCACACCTCGTCGAGGGTGAGATGCAGCCCCCTTGATGCGCCACCGCTTCCGAACGCAGGCTGCTCGGTGGACAGTTCTTCCTCATCGACCGACTCCACCACCGAGGTGATATCCGCACGACTCCAATAATCACGCTCAGGATCCCACAGCGAGTAGCGGCCATCGCTCCTCGCATAGATCACTAACGCAGGCGGCTTCGGCCGAAGACCGTTCTGTGTGCGAACCCAACCCCTCCGTGCGCCACCGAACTTGTACTCAGACGAATTTTCGTCGTTCGTGCCGCGAATCTCGACGTGAAGCCGGGCATCCGACCTGTGCCCGTCGTTCGGTTCTGCAGGTCGGTCCGCCCACGATCCCGTTGCACCCCACCAGGCGATGTCCAGCAGGAACGTTTTGCCCAGCCCGTTATCGCCCGTGATGATGTTGATCCGCTCCGCAACATCGAAGCTCAGCCGTGGCCCGGGCCCCACGTCTGTGAGGCCGATCTGCTTGAGGATTCGCATATAGCGGAGTTCTACCCGGCTCACCCCGATCCTGCGCGTAACATTCGCAGGCCGCCTTCACTCGATCGGACCACGATGCGCTACTGGGCAAGCAACGCGGAGCCGTGTACGGCGGATCGGGCACAGAGCAGGCCCGGAATCGGCCGCTGGAATGCGCCAAGCACGAGGTCGTAGGACAGACTCGCACTCGCTTGATCGGCCCCCGGTCAACGGTATGCGACCGATCGACGACGGCGCACCAACGCGCTCCGGGTCGGTTTGACGGGCGCTGTGGTCGACGATGCGGCGGATACCCGAACGCGCAGTGCGCTCATCCATATCCGAGCCCCTCAGCACCGGTGGTGTCCCGGCCAGTCCATCCGAGAAGAGGCCGTCCCACCAGCGCTCGTCCCACCGTTCTCACAGTCAGCGGGGATTCGTGACCGATGCGCTGGCATACACCCCGGCCACACGGGTCGCATCGGTCGTGGTCGGGACGATGCTGGATGCAAGCAAGGCACGTCGGCGCTCGAGCAGGTCCAGCTCGTCACGCTCACGCAGCTCACGCGCCTCGGCAGCGCGAACGTCATCGAGCCTGCGTCGCTTCGTGGTGCTCGTCGAGGAGCCATCACCGGCGCCACCGGTCTCCTCCACCCCGTCGATGTCATCGCGATCCTTGCCCGCGAGGATGTCGGACACGCGTTCCATGGAGAGATTGATGCGATCGCGCAGACGATGGAGCAGATCCAGCTGCTCGCGCTCCTTGCTCGCAGTTGGATCGTTCGGATCGAGCTTCGCGAGCGCCTCCTCGCGCCTGGTGATGCCCTCGTCCATCTTGGCCACGGTGGACGCCGCTCCACGCACGTAGCCTGAGCCCGTGCCGAGGACGGCGGTAGCGCTGGCATGATCGGTTGGTCGACCGATCGCGAAGGCGGAGGTCATGGCGGAATCCATGCCGCTCGGAGATCCATCCGAGCTGGCGGCGCGCGCGGGGGCGGCGGCGCGGATGGGGGTCACTGTGGCACTGGACGAGGAGATGGAGGTCATGTTCGGCGTGTCCTTCCGGTGGGGCGACGGGTGCTCCGGGTCGACGTCTGTGGACGCCTCACCGAAAGCTGGTCCGCGTGCCGACGACGTGCGTCGGCTAGTGCGGTCGGCCACTGGAGGATCACGATGGCGCTCGATGTGGGGCATCGGCGCCTGCCCATCAGTGATAACACGGCTCCACCGAGGTGCGCAATGGGGATGTGTTGGGTCGCTCAGGAGAGCGAGCCACGGGCGTCGAGGCCCCGGACCACATCAACGAGGTCTTCGTTCATTCGCTCGATGAGCGCCTCGACCGAATCGAACGTGCGCTGTCCCCGGATGCGCTCCTCGAAGGTAACGTGCAGTCGTTCGTCGTAGAAGTCCTCACCCTCGTACCCGATAAGGTGCACTTCAACGGTACGCGGTGGGTGGGTGAGGTCGGCGGTGAACTGTGGGTTGGTGCCGACGCTCGTCGCCGCAGGCCAACGCTGGCCATCCAAAGTGGCGACACCACCGTAGACGCCGTCGAGCGGCACCAGGCGCGTAGCCGGCACCGCGAGGTTTGCCGTGGGCATACCGAGTTCGCGACCGCGGCGGGCGCCGTGCTCGACCAGGGCAGCTAGCTCGTAGGGGCGACCGAGCAACTGCGAGGCGAACGCGACATCGCCGCCGGCGATGAGACGGCGGATGCGGCTCGACGACACCGGCTGGTCGCCGTCGACGAGCAGATCACAGACGACCACCTCGACGCCGTGCGCGCCGCACAGCTCGCGCAGCGCGGCGACGTCGCCCGCAGCCCGATGTCCGAAGCGGAAGTTGTGCCCGACCACTACCGCAGCCGCGCGCAGGCGCCCGACGAGCCAATCGTCGACGAAATCACGTGGCGTGAGCTTCGCGAACGTGTCGGTGAACGGCACGACCTCCACCGCATACGCGCCAGCATCGCGCAGCAGCTGCACACGCTCGTCGATGGAGCACAACAATGGGGGTGCACCACCCGCGACGACTGCGCGCGGGTGCGGATCGAACGTGGCAGCGACCACGGTCCGCCCTTCGGGCTCAGCGGCGGCGCGTGCGAGCTTGAGCATCGAGCGGTGGCCGCGATGCACGCCATCGAAGGTGCCGAGGGCGATGACGGGAGAATCGGGCGCGGGAGTGCTCACTGGGAGATCCTGTCAGGGTCGATGGTCGGGTGCGATGACGGTTCGCGGATGGGCGCGTCCGTCCTCGCGCACCTCGGCGATGGCCGCGAGCGTGGAATCCGGAGCGAGGAGCGCCACCATGCCCAGCGGTGCGGCAACCTCCACCGATCGCCCATCGATGATACTGGCCAGGTGCGCCTCGTCCGCGAGTGTCTCGAGCGGGATCCCCTGGAGCAGACGCGCGGGGTCGTGGATGTGTCCCGGCTCGACGAGCAGCGGCTCGGTAGCGGCCTCGACTAACCACTCCCCCACTTCTGTGCGTCGTAGGTCCTCACAGTGCGCGGCGCAGCCGACCGCGCGCCCGAGGTCGCGCGCGAGCGCCCGCATGTACGTGCCGGTGCCACACCGGACGTCGAGCACGATGCGCGGACCAGTCTCATCGTTCTGGGGCTCCTGCCACTCGATGAGCTTCACTGCATCGAACCGGATGGGACGGGCCGGAAGCTCCACAGTCTCGCCCGCGCGCACTCGGCGATGAGCTCGCTCGCCGTCCACGTGGAGCGCACTGATGGACGGCGGGATCTGCTCCGTGGCCAACGCCAGCTCGGCGAGCGCGTGCTCGACGTCGGCGCGCTCAGGAGCTGGTGCAGCATCGAGCGTCAGCTCCCCCGCGATGTCATCGGTGTCACTCGACGCACCAAAGCGGATGCCGACCAGATACCGCTTGTCGTGACCGACGACGTACGGCATGAGGCGCGTGGCGCGGCCCAGGAGCACGACGAGCAGTCCGCTCGCGAAGGGGTCAAGCGTACCGGCGTGGCCAGCCTTCTTGCCACGGCGACCCCCGACACCGAGCGCGAATCGCACGGTCTGCACGGCTTTGTGCGACGAGGGCCCGACGGGCTTGTCGACGAGGATGAATCCAGCGGTGAGTTCAACTGCGGCGCGCGCCATCGGGCGTGTCAGTCGTCGAGACCGAGCTGGTCGCGGATCGCCTTGTCCACGCGCGCCACGACGGCCTCGAGATCGTCACTGGTATTGAAGCCGGCGGCCTGGCGGTGTCCGCCACCGTTCCACGACCGGGCCACGATGCTCACATCGATGTCCTCTCGCGTGGTACGCAAGCTGCCTTTGCGCAGGTGATCGCCACCTGGCGCCAGGTCACGAAGGAAGACGGCCACGTAGGTGCCCTCGACGCTGCGGAGCGCATCGACGATACCCTCGGCGTCATCTTCGATCGCGCCAAACTCCTCGAAGTCCTCCTGGCGCACGTGCGTTGCAACGATGAGTCCATCCTCGGACTGGATCGCCCGCTCAAGCGCTCGACCGAGCAGCTTGGTGCGTGCGAACGTCACGTTCTCGAACACGCGGCTGAAGATGTCGTGGCTGTCCACACCGGCGCGCAAGAGATCGGCGGCGAGCTCAAACGCCTGTGGCGTGGTGTTGGAGTACTGGAAACGTCCAGTATCGGTCACAAGCCCGATGTACACAGCCGTCGCGACCTCGGTCGACGGCGACTCGATGCCCATGTGACCGGCGAGCTCCCAGACGAGCTCGGCCGCGCAGGCAGCTGACGCGCGCACGTGGTTGAGATGCCCGAAGTGCGTGTTGTCGCCATGGTGGTCGACGTTCAGCACTTGCTTCGCGCGGGCGAGCAGCTCCTCCGACTTCACACGTGACTCGTTGCCGCAGTCGACGCAGATGAGGACGCGATCTTCCATGTCAGCCGGCACCTCGCTCGTGAGCGATGGCGGTCGGATGAACTCATACTCGAGCGGCACAGCGGCGTCGGGGATGTAGACGATCACGTCCTTACCGAGCGAGGTGAGCAACCCTTCCATCGCACGGGCCGAGCCAATGGCGTCGCCGTCGGGATTGAGATGGCTTGCGACGACGAAGCGATCCGCTGCAAGCAACGCGGCGGCGATCTCGTCGAGACCAACGGCGGGGCCGTGCTCAGGCGGGGTGGTGACGGTGGACTGGCTCACGTGCTGGGCTCTCCTGGAAGATCGTCCTGCGGGATCTCATCGCGCAGGATGGTGTCGAGACGCATCGCTGTGTCGAGCGTTTCGTCGTAGGTGAATTCGAGCTGGGGCGTGTGGTGCAGCTTCGCGTCGCGCGCAACCGCGCGCTGGAGCAGTCCATGGGCGCTGCGGAGCGCAGCGAGCGTCGAGGCCTTCTCAGCCTCGTCACCGAACACGCTCAGATAGACCTTCGCGTTGCGGAAGTCGCGCGCGATGCTCACGCCGGTGATGGTCACGAACCCGATGCGTGGATCACTCAGGTCGGCGACTGCCGCCGCGAGGACCTGGCGCATGCGTTCATTGATTCGGAGCAGTCGGTCGGCCATAGGGAGCCATCCTACCGGAGCCGCGCCGCTCTTGGTCCCGATATCACGATGAGACGAGCTGCCCCAATTCGCGCTCCGCCAACTGTTTGTCCTGACCCTTTGAACAAGCGGCTCGGAGGTCGGAGCGCTCGAACAGCCGGCCGCACAACGATTCGTCACCCTTCTCCGGCGCGAACTTTGCGAACGATCCCACGATGCGCGCGCAGTTCGTAGCCGCATCGCCGAGCCCCCCGCACTGCTGAGCCGCCTCGGAGTAGGTCATTCGACTTGTCAGTCCCACGAGGCGGGTGACCCAACCGATGACGCAGTCGACTTGCGCCGAATCCGTGGTGAACTTGGCACACTGCGAAACTCCTTCGGGGCTCGACAGCGTGCCCACGCCCTGGGCGCATGAGGAGTACGTCTGGGGATTGGGTGCGCGTCCACAGACCTTCACCGAATCCGAAGGTGACATCCCAATGGTCTGGGCGTTGTCAGGAACGTAGAACCAACACGCAGTCAGGTAGGACTTGTTGTCGAGGGCATCGCAGGGCGAACGTGTCCCGAAATGGACCCAATCAATCGCAACGAGTGCGTACACGGCATTGGCCACGCAGTGGCGCGCCAGCTCGGTAACGATGTGCCGCGCGCCGTGCAGCGGTGTGCCGCTTTGTCTCCCGACTACAACCGAGCGTGCACTGGAGGCGTGGTCATGGAAGCGAACTTCGCGCTCATGCCTAGATTCGCCGACGAGTCCGGCGACAGCGCCATCGGGCCTGCGCGCGCGTTCTCGTGCGACGACCTCCCCGTACCACATCGCGGTACGTGCTACGCGCGACGGGTGATGGATTCGCGTGCGACCCCGACCAAGAACGCGCACAACCTATGCTCGCCGCTGAATGGTCCCACGCGTACGACATGCTTCGAGGCCGTGGGCTTCGGCATCCGCGACCGCCCGATCCGCGAGGATCCGACGTTAACCCGAGACGCCAATGCTCAAGGGTGCAGGGCACAGGACGAGCGTGGCGACCGTGACGATTGTCTCCACGGCGTGGGTCTCAAGCTGGGGTATTTCGGTGTATCGATGCGAACCTCGGTCGAGGCGTGTCGGTCACTCGACGCCGCCGAGGATGAACGGTCATGCGCGTTCGGAGTCGGGCGCGGCACGGCCATGTTCCGGGACGAGAATGACGCCGCCAGTGTGTGTGGCTCGATGCCCCACGACCTGCGCCAGGCGTGCGGAGCCGGGGTAGCACTGTCGGACGAGGCTCCTGGCCTCGACTGACGCTTATGGCCGAGAGGACGCTCAGTGGTGTTCAGTCGCCGTACTCATCAATCGCCAGGACGGTGCGCTGGCGGATCGAGACGTCGAGATCGGGTCGGGACTCGAACACGCGGAGCGCGGAGTCGAGCAGGTCCTCCACCGCTCCGGACCCACGACCCACGATGCTCACGGCGACCTGTGCGCGCTGCCACTTGTCATGGTGGTCAACCTCGCTCACCGAGAAGCCCGCGTCCCGCAGCCGCTGCTTGATGCTGCGCAGCGGCTGACGCTTGTCCTTGAGCGACTGAGACTGCGGCAGGTGCACGTCGAGCACCATGAGCCCTGCGAACCCACGCCCACTCATCGGGCGACGCACCGGATCGGGTGCGGGCTGATAGCGAACGGGAAGTTGGACGACGGTGGGCGCATCAGTGATCACGCTGACAGGTTCGGGCACGGGGCGCGAGTCCCTGCTCAGGAAGGCCCCAACGTCCGAACAGATGGCGATGTGAGCAGGAGCGCATCGTGCGTGAGCAACGTGAGGTCGTTGACCACGGCAGTGGCAGCGATGAAACGATCCGCGGGATCCTGGTGTGGCAGCTGGATATCTCGACTGGCGATCGCCACCGCGCGCGACAGCGGCTGGTCGTCGAGCGGCATCTCTCCTGTCGCAAATTCGATCCATCCGGCGGGGTCATCACCGAAGTCCACCTTGCCCCGTTGCGCGAAAAGGAGCGCCTCCTAGACGCTGATGGGCGACAGCGCGAGCGACACGTCGCCGTCTTCAACGACGTCTCGGATGGCACGATCGAGCCGCTTGGGCTCCAGAATCGCCCAGATCCACACGTGGGTGTCAAGCAGATACTTCCGATGCTGCCGGCCCGTCACCGGAGCACCTCCCAATCGCCTTCGGGCGAGATAGGCGTCTCGATGTCTCCAATGATGCTTCCTCGTCCGCGCATCACGCCCAGCTTGCGTCGAGGGGCGGGAGTCGTCGCCGGCGGCTCGATGCGCACCACGGGAACGCCCCGTTTGGTGACCACGATGGGCTCACCCGTCTGGCGCACCTCTTCGAGGAGCGCGAGACAGGTCGCATTGAACGTGGAGATCGGAATCGTGCGCATGACCTCAGTGCAGCTGGTCATCTGACCATGGTCCTGCTAGGTGGTCGTGAACGACAACAGGGCCGCCTGGCGCGTTGTGCGCTGGACGGCCCCGCTGGTGCATCCGATGGATCAGGCCTTGCTGCTCAGCTCGCTCGTGATGTCGCGGTCGACCTGCTCGATGATGTAGCTCTCGATCACGTCGCCTTCCTTCACGTCGTTGTAGTTCTCGAGGCTGATACCACACTCGAAGCCGCTGGAGACCTCGCGCACGTCGTCCTTAAAGCGCTTGAGGGTGCCAATCTCGCCTTCGTAGACGATCGTGCCCTCGCGCAGGAGGCGTACCTTCGCGCCACGCTGGATGACTCCGCTTGAGACCATGCAGCCGGCGATGGTGCCGATCCGGCTCGCACGGAACACCTGGCGGACCTCCGCCTCGCCCAGGGACTTTTCGACGTCCTCGGGTGAGAGCATGCCGGACAGGCTTGCCTCGATCTCCTCACGCAGCTTGTAGATGACGCGATACGGACGGATGTCCACGCCTTCCTGGCTCGCGATCTCGCGAACCTCGGCGTTGGCCCGCACGTTGAAGCCGATGATGATGGCGCTCGATGCCGAGGCCAACATGATGTCGTCCTTGGTGATGGCACCCACCGCAGAGCGGATGATGCGCACGCGGACTTCCGGATGCTGGATCTTGCCGAGCTCCTGCTCGATCGCCTCCGCCGAACCAGCCACATCGGTCTTGACGATGAGGTTGAGATCCTGGACCTCGCCATCCTTGATGCGGGCGAAGAGACTGTCGAGCGTGAGGCCGCGCTGGCGCTTGGCGAGCTCCTCCGCCTTGAGGCGGAACGCACGCTTGTTAGCGAGGTCACGCGCGACGCGCTCTCCCTCGACCACCATGCAGAACTCACCCGAGGTGGGCACCTCGTTGAACCCGATGATCTCTACGGGGACGGCGGGGCCGGCCTCAAGGATGCGATCGCCACGGAAGTCGTGGAGTGCGCGGACCTTGCCGTGCGTCGCACCTGCGACCACCGAATCGCCGACCTTGAGCGTGCCGCGGCTGACGAGCATCGTCGCTACCGGACCACGGCCCTGGTCGAGCTTGGATTCGATGATGTAGCCCGACGCCTCGGCGTTGGGATTGGACTTGAGCTCGAGCACGTCTGCCTGGAGCAAGATGAGCTCGAGCAGGCCGTCGAGGTTGATGCGCTGCTTCGCGCTGACCTCGACCACCTCGGTAGTGCCGCCCCACTCGACCGGCTGCAGGTCGTGCTGCGCGAGCTCGGCCTTGACCTTCTCAGGCTGCGCGTTGTCCTTGTCGATCTTGTTGATGGCCACGATGATCGGCACTTCAGCCGCCTTCGCGTGGTCCATCGCCTCGATCGTCTGGGGCTTCACGCCGTCGTCTGCGGCGACCACGAGGATGGCCTCGTCGGTGACCTTCGCGCCACGGGCACGAAGCGCGGTGAACGCCTCATGGCCCGGCGTGTCGAGGAACGTGACGGTGCGGGTGGTGCCGTTCTCGCTGGGCACCTCTACCTGGTACGCACCGATGTGCTGGGTGATGCCACCGGCCTCGCCCGCTGCGACCTTGGTCTCGCGGATGGCGTCGAGCAAGCTCGTCTTGCCGTGGTCGACGTGTCCCATGATGGTGACGACGGGGGCACGGGTGACCATGTCCTCTTCGGCGTCCTCGAACACAGGCATGACGTCGTCGTCAGCGGCGCTCTTGACGATGATCTCGCGCGGCGGATCGAGTGCGATGCCGACCGTGTCGATCTGGTCGGCGGTCAGGGTCTGCGTGATGGTGACCATCTCGCCGGCCTCGATGAGTGCGCGGATGACCTCCGTCGAGCTGATCTGCAGCGCGTCGGAAAGCTCCTTGACGGAGGCGCCGGCGTTGACCGTGACGGGTGCCTCGAAGTCGACGATGACCTCTTCCTGGCGCGCACGGTGCTTGCCACGACCGCCGCGTCCACGACCACCGCTGTTGCCGCGACCGCGACCACCACCGGAATCGATGACCACGCGTCGGCGCTTGGTCGTGCCGCCACGACCACCGCGATCTGCGTCACGCGAGGCGCCACCGACTCGCGGCTTACGCGAACCGATGAACTCGGGATCGCCGGGCTTGGCGACCTCGCCCTCTTCCTTCTTCTTCTTGTCCTTCTTCTTCTCGCCGCGCTCTTCGTCACGTTTGCGCTGCTCGACCTCGACCTTCTCCTTCTCGAGCTCCGCACGACGGCGCGCTCCGAGTTCGGCGACACGGGCTTGCGCCATCTTCTGCGCGCGACGACGTTGCTCGACCTCGCTCAACGCTTCGCTCGTTGCGGCCTCGTGCGCAGCCTGCGAGGCCGGCGTCGCGACGGCGGGCTTGGCCGCGACCGGCTTGGGCACGGCGACCTTGGCCACCGGGGTGGCCGGCTGA
>Ga0105047_10007660_pt1 | contig 18144 bp, 21 predicted proteins | sample MAT04_FD_78384 | JGI IMG/M metagenome (GOLD analysis project Ga0105047, IMG submission 78384) | Freshwater microbial communities from Lake Fryxell liftoff mats and glacier meltwater in Antarctica - MAT-04 (megahit assembly) | ecosystem: Environmental > Aquatic > Freshwater > Ice > Liftoff...
CGGGACCGCACTTTCGCTCGGGGCCGCGAGCGCCCTCGAGGCGCGCGTCAGCGAAGCCGTCGAGCCCGAGCTGGGCGCAGGCGGGTGTCGCGATGTCGCTGTGGACGATTGCCACGGTGATGGCGACGGTGTTCAAGATCGTGACCAACGGCAGCGCGCTGAAGCTCAAGCCGCTGTTCGGCGTGCTCAAGGGGATCTTGATCAGCGACCACGCAACGGCGCTGATGTTCTGGAGCATGGATCGCCGGCAGATCTGCTGGGCTCACCTGCTGCGGCAATCTGTTCGCCGAGCGCTTGATGACCGTCGCCCACACGGCGCGCAAGCAGAAGCAAAACGTGCTGGAGTTTCTCACCGCTTGCTATCGCGCGCAGCGAGACAAGAGCAACGTGCCGTAACCCTTTGCGCCCTGCAAGCGCGCGAGCTCGGTGGTCACCGACCGGAAGCTCTCCGGGAGCATGACGTCGCGATCCTTTCGGCCCTTGCCTTGCCAGATGCGGACGACGCCGCGAACGAAGTCGAAGTCACCCCATCGCAGGCAGATCACCTCGCTCACGCGCGCGCCCGTCGCGTACATCAGGCCGAGGAGAAGCGTGAGCGTGTCGCTCGCGTCGAAGAGCAGCGAGGAGAATAGGCCGGAGTGGGGCCATGACATCGCGGGCCGCCACGGATTCTGATAGATCTCCCGCGTGGCGCTGAAGGACGAGCCCCGGTTCCTCGAGCTCGTCGAGCGGGCGCGGAATGTCGGCTTTTACGATGCGCTGCGGCTGATCGAGCAGCTCTCGCCCGAGGCGCCCCCGATCGGCTCGGCGCGCGCACCGGCGCGGGACGTGGTGCGGTTGCGACCGTCGACGGCGCTGGTGTTCGGCGCCTCCGACATCGAGAGCATCGAGCGGCGCGAACGCGATCGCCGCTGGCTGGTCACCGCGCATTTCCTCGGCCTCTACGGCGCCTCCAGCCCCCTGCCCGGCGCGTACGCCGAGCACATCATGCACACCCAGCACGAGGACTCCGGGAAGCGCGTGCGCGAGTTCCTCGACATCGTGCACGATCGCATCCTCGGGCTGACCTATCGCGCTGGGCGCCGCTATTTCGTGGTCGCAGGCATGCGCGGCGATCAGGTGCTCTCGAACCTCCTGGCGCTCGCCGGCGCGGCGCCCGATCAAGAGGGAACGGCGCTGGTGAAGAGCCCCGCGCTCTCGCGACTGTTCGCGGGCCGCGCGCGATCGACCCGAGGGCTGGTCGCGCTGCTCGAGCAGCGGCTACATCGCAAGGTCGACGTGACCGAGCTGGAGCGGCGCCGCTTCGCCGTCGACGCCGAGCACCGCAGCCGCTTGCCGCGCAAGCGCTCGGCGCAAGGCGCAGCGAACGTGCTGGGATCGAGCTTCCTCCTCGGCCGCCACGTGTTCGATCGCAGCGGCGTCACCGTGCGCGTGACCGCCGAATCCACCGCCGATCTGGCCGGCTTCGGGCCGGGCGGCGAGCACCGCGCGCAGGTCGAGTCGGCGGTGGCGGCGTTCGTTCGCACGCCGGTGTCGCCCGCGCTCACCGTCGAGCTGCCGCGCGCGGTCGCAGCGCCGTGGGTGATGGGGCGTGGGAGCCTGGGCCGTGACACGTGGATCGGCACGCCCGATGCGGGCCCGGTGCGCTCGGTGACCTACGCGCTCTTCCGCAGCGCTGGGTCCGATCGGCGGTGATCGCGTGCGTTCGCTCGTCGCCATCGCGATAACGCTCGCGAGTTGCACCATCGATCTCGACGCGCTGCAGTTCGCTTGCAGCACGAGCGACGATTGCGCGCACGGAACGGTGTGCCGGCCACGCGACTCGGTGTGCGTACCACCGGCTGATCTGAGCCGCTGCGGCGACGGCGAGGTCACAGCACCCATCGAGGGCTGCGATGACGGAGCCGCTCGAGATGGCGACGGCTGCAGCGCCGCGTGCGCGATCGAGGCCGGCTTTTCGTGCACCGACGAGCCGAGCCAGTGCCGTCGATGCGGCGACGGCGTCATCCAGCCCGGGGAGACCTGCGACGACGCGAACATCGTCGCCGGTGATGGGTGCAGCGAGACGTGCGCGATCGAGCCCGGCTACGTATGCAACGCGTCGGGCTGCCGGGGCTGCGGAAACCGGGTCCGCGAAGACGACGAGGCGTGCGACGACGGCTCCGCGCGCGGCAGCGGCGGCTGTCTCGGCTGCCGCGTACGGTTCGGCTTCGAGTGCTCGGGCGCGCTCGGCGAGGAGAGCACGTGCACACGCCAGCGCTTCAGGGCGATCTCGGCGGGGAACCGTCACACCTGCGGCATCCGCGAAGACGGCGAAGTGATCTGCACCGGGACGCACCTCTATCCCGGAACCTCCTCCGCGAGCGCCGTGATCGTGCCTGATTTACCGCCGATTTCTGCGATCTCCGGCGGCGTCGGCCACACCTGCGTGCTCACCTCGACCGGCGGCGCGCGCTGCTGGGGCGCCAATCGCTACTTCGACGGCGACACGTGGCGCGACTCCAACCAGGCCGTCGTCCCGCCTGGATTGCCAGAGCTGGTGGCGATCAGCGCGGCGAACATCCACACCTGCGCGATCGATCGCGGCGGGACGGCCCATTGCTGGGGCGTGCGCGACGGCAACCGCGGCGGCGGATCAGCGACGCCGCTTTCGAGCATCGCCTGCGGATCGTTCACCTGCTGCGGGCTCGCGGTCGGCAGCGCGCTGCCGTCGTGCTGGGGCAACGGCAACGTCGAGGTCCGCGACAACATCGGCGTCACCGGCCCGATGACCCAGCTCGATCTCGGCCTCTTCCACGCGTGCGGCGTGACCCGCACGGGCGTGAACTGCTGGGGCCGCGCGGGCGCCCCCCGCGTCGACGATCAGGCCGGCGACTTCGTCGAAGTGGGCTCGGGGCACTACGCCAACTGCGCGCTGCGCACGAACGGCAGCGTGCTGTGCTGGGGCTCGGCGACGAACATCCCGGAGCTGCAGCCGCCGCCCGACGCGCGGTTCGTGACGATCAGCATGGGCGGCTATCACGCGTGCGGGTTACGCGCGGATCGGACCGTGGATTGCTGGGGCGACGAGCTGGGGTGGTGACGTCACGTGTGACGCAGCGAAGCGAGCGAACCCGAGGGCAAGGGGTCACCCGAAACCTGGCATGACCGCTGCATCCGCCTCGTGCGTGAAACGACTTTTCTTTGTTCTGGCTGGCCTGCTCGCGTGTGCCGAGGCGGTCCCACCGCCTGTTCCAGCCCCCCGCGCGGACGCCTCCGTCGCCTCTGATGCGGCGCCCAGCGAGGACGCAGCGTCCCGCGCGGACGCAGCGTCCTCGGCGGACGCGTCCTCGGCGGATGCGTCCTCGTCTTCACCCGACGCAGCGCAGGGGCCCACGGGCTCGGTACCGCACGCGGTGAGCGTCGCGGCGGCGACCGTCATTCCCGCGTGCACCCTGTACGTCGACGCGGCGAGCGCGGGCGCCGCCGACGGCACCGTCTCTCGACCGTATCGCACGATCGGGGCGGGCGTCGCTGCGGCGAGCGATGGCGCGATCATCTGCGTCGCCGAAGGCACTTACGCCGAAGCGATCCGGCCCGAGCTGAAGCCTTTCACGCTGGCCGGCGGCTTCGCGACCGGTCGCTCGTTCGCCGTGCGCGACTCGTCTCGCTTCGTCAGCCGGGCCCGCGGCGATGGGACGAGCTCGTTCTTGCGCATCGACAACGAGGGTCCGCGCGACGGCCAGCTCACGGCCGTCGACGGCTTCGAGATCACCGGCTACTCGCAGGCGATCGTCCGCGACGTCTACTATTCGCAGCGCTTCGACATCACGAGCTGCTACATCCACGACAACACCTGCGCGAGCGCGAGCGACGTCGGCGCTGCGTTTGCGCTGGTCAACGTGTCGGGCACCATCCGCGGCAACGTCATCGCGCGCAACCGCTGCTCGCGCGGCGGCGGCGGTTTCATCGGCGAGAGCCTCGCGGAGAACGCCGTCACGATCACCGGCAACTGGATCGACGCCAACGAGGGCGACGAGGCCGGGGGCAGCAGCCACGGTGGCGGCTTGTACCTGCTCGTCCAGAGCCTCGACATCACCGCCAACCTGTTCACGGGCAATCGCACGACGGGCTGGGGCGGTGGCCTCTACGTCGGCGCCGACACCCCGCGCGGTCTGCATGCCGTCGCGCGGCTGTCCTGGAACGTCTATCGCGACAACCGCGCCGGCGACGCGGGCGGCGGCTTCTTCTGCGACGACGCCGCGCGCTGCACGAGCGACCACGAGATCTACGACAGCAACTGCGGAGGCAACGTGTTCCTCGACAGCAGCCCGACCGAGTCGGACCCGACGATCGCCTCGTTCGATCACCTGACCAGCTATCGCGGGCTCGCCGTCGGGTGCGGCGGACCAGGCCCGGGCGTGGTGATCGTCAAGAACAACATCGCGCCCGACGCGTACTCGTTCACGCGATCGATCTTCTGGGGCAACGCTGCGGGCCGCGAGATCGTGACGAGCTGCACGACATCCCCGGGCGTCGACTGCAGCCGCGCTTCGGTGTCCGTGACCGAGTCGAACTTCACGACCTACTTCGACGACGGCATCGCGGTCACCTTCGGCGCGGGCAACGCCGCCAGCGGCGACCCGCGCTTCGTCGACCCTGCGGCGCGCGACTTCCACCTCCAGTCGACGCGCGGCCACTGGACCCCCGGCGGCTTCGTGACGGACGCAGCGGATAGCCCGGCGCTCGCCACCGCAGGGAGGAGCGAGCTGGGCGCTTACGGTGACAGCGTCGAAGCCTCGCGCTGAAGCGCTCCGCGACCGGATCACCGGCCACCTATACCGCCGACGAGGCGCGCATGGTGTACTGAGCAAACCTGTAGATCACATGCTGGGTTTGGCCGCCGTCTATCTTGGGCTCCTGATGATGCTCCCGTGGCTGTCGTCGCGGGAGCCGCCCCGACCGCGCGATCGCACCGATCTGGCGTACTGGCTGATCTCCCCGCTCTTCACCGGGCCGATCGCCCGGGCCTCGACGCTGGGCGCCTACGGCCTGCTCGGCTTTGCTCGCGGGCAGGTCGTGCGTGATGACTTCTGTCTCCTCCCCTCGGCCTGCGAGGCGCTGCGACTGCTAGGGGCCGCCCAGCTCCCCCTCGCGCTGCTCCTCGCCGATCTGCTCGGGTACCTCTCGCATCGCGCTCGCCACCACCTCTTCTGGCGTTTTCACGCGCTCCACCACGCCCCGCGCGATCTGCGCGCGTCCTCGGCGGCGCGCATGCATCCCATCGACGAGATCGCCGACGCGCTGTTCATCGGCCTGATCCTGCTGGTGGCCGGCTTCGACTGGTGGACGCTGGCGGCGCTCGGGCCGATCACGCTGCTCTACACGCTGATCACGCACGCCGACGTGCCCTGGGCCTTCGGGCCGCTGGGCCGCGTGCTGGTGTCGCCGCGCATGCATCGCTGGCATCACGATCGCGGCCGCGGCGCCGATGCCGCGGTGAACTTTGCCGGCATTTTCGCCCTCTGGGACGTCCTCTTCGGGACGTTTTACCTGCCCGACGCGGGGCCGGCCGAGGTCGGGACGGATGAGGAAGCCCCGCGCTCGCTATGGGCACAGCTGGTCGCGCCCTTCGATCAGCGCTAGATCGCAGGCCGGTGATCCGCGCGCTGATCCTCTCGCCGGTGATCGGCGTCTTTCTCTGGTACGCGGTGCGCGATCTGAAGATCCACCTGCGCGTGCGCAAGCCCAGCGTCCGCGAAGATCTGCTCCACCTCGGTCTGGGGGTCTCGCAGATCGCGCTCACCGGCGGCGTGCTGGGGATGGGTGCCGGATGGGTCGCTGCAGGCCTGGCGGGCATCGTGCTCTTGGGCGGGCTCGACGAGTTTTACTTTCATCGCGGCCTCCCGCCCGAGGAGTCCGACGTCCACGCCAAGCTGCATTTCGCGGTCTTCGCCTTGCTCGCGCTGTGGGTCATCGATGTTCATCGATGAGCGCCCGTTACAGTGGGTCTATCCGGCCTGCGCTACCGTCGCGCTCCTGATCGCGCTCTTGTTGCCCAGCGCGGCGAAGACGATGCCCGTCGCGTCACGGCAGACGTACTGGATCCTCCAGGCCATCACCCTGGTCGGCGCGGTGATCGGCGCCAAGATCGCCATGCTGGCCGGCGACCTCGGCTGGCCGCACACAGCGATCTCGCTCGACCAGGTGATCTTCTCCGGAAAGTCGGTCGTCGGTGGTCTGCTCGGTGGGTTCATCGCCGCCGAGCTGGCCAAGCGGCCGCTCGGTTACGGCCAACCACCGAATGATTGGTTCGCCACCAAGCTGGTCCTCTCCATACTCATCGGGCGCGTCGGGTGCCTCCTGGCGGGCTGCTGCCGCGGCGCACCGGCCAGCTGGGGGATCGGGTATTCGGACGGAATTTTGCGCGTACCCATCCCACTCTTCGAGATCGTCTTTCACGCCGGACTCTTCGGCGCCTTCTGCCTGGCGTACCGGCGCGGGCTCCTGCAGGGGCGTCTCTTCGCGCTATACATGATCGTCTACGGCGTGTTTCGCGCCGTCCTCGAGCCCTGGCGCGATACTCCCAAATTTCTCGGAGGATTCTCCGTCTACCAGGGGCTGGCGCTCTGCCTGATCGGGGCTGGGATAGTCTCGATGAAAATGCGCACCCGGGAGGTGGCCATTCATGACCAGCGATCCCTTCACCAGTGAGGATCCGGAATTCCCGCCTCGCCCGCGCACCAGCGGGCAAAAGATCCTCAAGGGTTGCTTGATCGCCCTCGCGGTCCTGGCGCTCCTGCTCCTGGCCCTGATCGGCCTGGTATGGTTCACATGCAGTCGCCACTGAGCCTGGTGCGCAGCGTGAAGTCGGCCTGGCACCGCGATCTGGCGGCCACCCCCGAGACCCACGCCTGGGTGCTCAACCTCTATCGCGCGGGAGAGAAGCACCCGCAGACGGTGCTCGACTATTTCCCCGCCGACTATGCGCCGGTGCCCGAGCTCGCCGCGCTGCTCATCCGCCACCGCGAGGACGAGCTGCGCCACACCCGCATGTACGGCCGCGCCATCGAGGCGCTCGGCCAGCCGATCGAGGAGCTCGCGGGCCTCGACGTCTTCAACAACGCCATCCGAAAGTTCACTCCGGCCTCGTTTTTCATCGAGCCGCGCGTGTCGGACGACGAGAAGGCGGACAAAGTGGCGCATTTTCTGGCTCACGCGCACCATCTGGAGCGGCGCATCGCCGCCTCGCTCGAGCACCACGTCGAGGCCTGCGCAGCGCTCGGGCGCGATCGGGTCGCGACGGTGGTCGAGGTGGTCCTGGCGGACGAGCACCGGCACGTCGCGTACACGCGTGAGATGGTCTTCGCGGTGGTCCCAGCGCGTCGCGCCCGGGACATCATGGCGATCCACGCCCGCGGAGAGTCCCGCGCGCACCGCGTCTTTTCGGCGCGCCAGGTGCGCGCCTTTCTCGCTCGATTTCCTGGCCGTGGGGCGCAGTACCGCCGCGCCGCCTACGCGCTCGGCGCGCTGCTCATGCAAGGAGGCCTGGTCGATGGTTGAAGCGAGGTTCTCACGGCTCAAGGTCGTCACCGACCGGCCTCCGACGATCGGTGATCTGAGCGCCGAGCTCGCTCGCCTGGAGGAGCGCGAGACACGCGCGCGCTTGGCCGTGCCGGATCGCGCGCGCTTGCTCAAGTCGACGGTCAGCCTGTGCCCGACCTGCCTCGTCCACGCGCCCGCCGCGGTCTACGCCGTCGACGGCAAGGTCAAGATGGCGCGCCTCTGCGCCCGCCACGGGCCGATCGAGGCGCTGATCGAGAACGACGAGCGCTACTATTTCCTCTCCAGCAAAGATCGCGCGGGCCGCATCTTCGATCCCTCGCGCATCTTCTCCATCCCCGAGCTGGCCGACATTCCGGGCATGGAGAGCTGTTGCGAGCCGGGGACGAGCTGCGATTCGACCGATCAGATGAGCAACAAGACATGCACCGTCCTGGTCGAGGTGACCAACGCCTGCAACCTCCAGTGCGCGGTCTGCTACAGCGACGCCAAGGGCGATCGCATGGTCCCGCTCGAGCAGCTGAAGACGCAGATCGACGCGCTGGCGACGAAGAAGGGCGGCCTCGACTCGGTACAGCTGACCGGCGGCGAGGCGCTGCTCCACCCGCAGTTCCACGAGCTGCTGAGCTATCTGACCGATCATCCGCTGGTGAAGAAGATCTATCTGCCGACCAACGGCCTCGAACTGAACACCATGGATGCGGCGCGCCGGCTGCTGGTCGCGAAGTCGAAGCTGATGGTGCTGCTGCAGTTCGACGGGATCCACGACGCCACCGATCGCGCGCTGCGACAGGCCACGCCGGCCAAAGTCCGACGGCGCGTCATCGCGCACCTCGAAGAGCTTGGCGTCTTCATGCAGCTCACCATGACGCTCACCCAGGGCGTCAACGACGAGGAGGTCGGCGCGGTGGTCGACGTCGGGCTGGCGCATTCGCACATCAAGGTCATCGCGCTCCAGCCGGCGACCTACTCGGGTCGCTACGCGCTGGCGCCGGACGCCGACACGCGGCTGACGCTCTCCGATCTGGTCAAGGCGGTCTCGCGGCAGGCTGGCGCGCGGGTGCGCGAGGAGGACTTCGTGCCCATCCCCTGCAGCCACCCCAACTGCGGCTGGATCACGCTCTTTCTGCGGCGCTTCGGCCTGGTCCACAACGTCGTCCGATACGTCGATCTACCGAAGATCGTCGACGCGGTCGCCTACAAGACGCAGCTGTCGACCGGCGAGCTGCGCGACGCGGTCGCCTCGCGCGACGGCCTCGGACTGAAGCGGGCGATCGGCACGCTCGCTCGGCGGCTGGTGCGCTCGCACGACATGTTCACCATCGCCATCAAGCCGTTCATGGATCGCTTCACGTACGATCAGGATCGCATCGCCAACTGCTGTCACCACCTCATGGATACGAACGGCGTCCCGACCTCGTTCTGCGAGTACAACGCAAGGCTGCGGCAGACGGACTCCTGGGAGCGCTTCCCGACCCTCTCCTGAGCCGTCAGCTCGTTGCCCCATAGGCGGGCGGTAGCTCGAGTGTGATCAACGACGCCCACGACATTCTCCACGGCTCGAAATCGTAGTACGCAGGTCATCGTGCTCGACCAGGCCCGACTCAGCCGCGTGACGCTCGCCCGCCGGCCGCTGGGACAGCGCCTGGTCGCGAACTTCGCGCTCGCGCTGGACTACCGCTTCCCCCGCGCGACCCAGATCGTCTTCGAAGGCACGGAGCACATCCCTCTGAACGGCGGCGCGTTCCTCGCGATGAACCACACCGATCGCTACAACTATTGGCCGTTCCAGTATCGAGCGTACCGCCTCGGCCTCCCGTTCACCGCGACCTGGGTCAAAGGGAAGTATTACGAGAACAAGTGGATGGGCCGCTTCATGGACTCCATGAACAACATTCCGATGCCTTCGCGCGGCTACATGATCACCACGGAGTTCCGGAACGCCGTCGGCCGACCGCCGAGCGAGATCGAGTATCGGGCGCTGCGCGACCTCGTCGATGGCGATGGCGCCCTCGCGTCGTCGTCGTCGTCATTCCCTGCCTCGGCCGATCTCGATCGTTTCTTGGGCCCGGATCGGACCGTGTTCCGCGCGCGATTCGAGGCCCTCTTCGATGAGATGATGCGCGCGGTCTGCGAGCTCAACCGACGCGCGATCGAGGATCTCGGGCTCAACGTGCTCGTATTTCCGGAGGGGACACGCTCGCGGCGTCTCTCGCGCGGCCACGATGGTCTCGCCCAGATCGCGCAGCATCTGGGCGCGCCGATCATCCCGATCGGTTGCAGCGGGAGCGACAAGATCTATCCCGGAAACTCACCCTTATCGAAAGGCGGAAAAGTGACTTATCGGATCGGCGCGCCGATCGAGCTGGACGCGCCCGAGGTCGCGGCGCATCGGGTGCCGCGCGGCCCGCTGCCGTTCACGACCGAAGCCGCTCGCCGTCACGGCCCGAGCTATTCCGCGCTCACCGAGGTGGTGATGAATCGTATCAACGACCTCGTCGATCCCGAGTATCGCCGCGAGAGCACCGGCGAGCTCGGCGCGCGCGGGGCGGAGCGCTTCGTTTAGCTAACCACGATAGCCCACGAGCGCGAGGAACTTCTCGGTCTCGCCCGGGCCGCCCTCGATATCGCCCTGGAGCGCCACCAGCCGCTGCTGCAGATCATCGATCGTCTCTCTCGGCCGCGAGAAGATCTCCATGAACCGCGTGTTCGTCTCTCGCAATCGAAGATCGAGATCGATGGCGACGCGCTCGACGAAGCGGAAAGCGAGAGGGCTAGAGGAGCGGAACAGGTCGTCGAAGTCGGTGCGCCCGCAGCGGAGCACGACGGAGGGTGCGACGGCGCGACAGCTCGCGGATCGCCGCTTGCCATCGATCAGCGAGACCTCGCCGACGATCGCGCCGGGCCCCAGCCTCGCGAGCTTGCGAGCCGTACCGCCTGCGATCTCCTTTTCGACCTCCACCGCGCCCGAGCCGATGATGAAGAAGCTGTCGCCGACGCCGCCTTCCTTGCAGATCAGCGCGTCCGACGCGATCGACTTCTCCGCGAGGATCCCCACCAGCGGGCCGAGCTGCTCGGACGGGATGCCGCGAAGGAGCGGGACGCCGGTGAGGAAGCGCGAGATCTCGGAGCGGCCCGCGTACGGAGCAACGATCGCTTTGACCTTGCTCGGGGGCGGCCCGAGCGCCGGGGGCGGGATCGTCGAGGGCACAACAGGCCGTGCCAGGCGCTCGCGGAGGCTGGCCTGGATCTCCCTTTGCCGCTCCTTCATCTGCGCGAGCGAGGCCTTCGGATCTGCGAAAAATGCCTCGATCTTGCGGTTGAGGTCGCGCAGGTGCTCGCATTGCACGCGCGCCAAATAGCGGATCACCTTGAACGCAGCGGGGCGGAGGTTCGCGCGGAGAACGTTGAATGCGCCGCGCTCGACCCGATAGACCGTGCACGCGCTCTCTGCCGTCACGCTCGCCGATCGCGGCCCGCCGTCGAGGATCGCCATCTCGCCCACCACGCCACGGGGCCCGATGCGTGCGATCTCTTCATCGCTGCCCTGCGCCGTCTTCTTGTGGACCCGAAGCTCGCCCGACTCGACGACGAAGAACGCGTCGCCCGGCTCGTTCTCCAGGCACAGCGCCTGCCCCGCTTTCACGCTCTTCATGCTGAACGCGCGCACGATATCCATGCACTCGTCCTCGGTGAGCTCCTGGAAGAGCGGCACCTGCTTGAGATAAGCGGCGATGGGATCGATCGGTTTGCCCATACTATCTCGGGACCACAGCCGTGCCGAAGTGCGCGACGGTGTGGACCGCGAGCCCGTGGCGGATGCCTTCGTTGCAGAACGGCGCCAGCTGCGTCCGGCCGAGGTTGAAGGTGAACGCGCGTCCGGGCACCGGCGCGAGCGCGTCGATCATCGGCTGCGTGATGACGAACGCGCCGTCGTCGGCCGGATGACAGATCACCGCCCGCGCGTCGCCCTCGGGCGAGGTGGCGCGCGCCATCACCAGCGACACGCGCGCGGGGGTGCGGACCGGCGCGGTCCACCGCAGCTCGAGGCCCGCGGTCAGCGCGACCGGCACGTCCGACGCAGAGATCGGAGGCGTGACCTGGAAGTCCTCGACCGGCTGGATCTCGGCGCTCACGGCGCGGATCGCGCCGCCGAGGTCACCGGGCGTGGACCAGGTCCACCGCTGATCGAACGGCGTCTGTGCGGGGTCGCTGAACTTCAGCGCCATCGGTCCGCTGGGGAGGCGATACAAGGTGCCGAACTCATCCACCTCGCGCGCCCAGATGACCTCGTCGCCGCTCTCGGCTCTCCACGACAGCTGCGTGCCGAGGTTTCTGAACGGGGTCAAGGTCGCGGTGGCCGCGGCGATGTTGCGCACGATGCAGCCGTCCTCGGGGATCGCGGCGTACAGATACGGCTCGGAGACGGTCGGATCGAGCGCCGCGCTGAACGCGCCGACGCTCCACTGTCGCCAGTGAAACACCTCGTTTCGAGCGGCAATATAAGAGTAGAACTCGAGGACCGACAGCAAGCCCTCCACGTGCGCGAAGCTGGTCGAGGAGGTCGCGGAGGCCAGCGGATCACAGACGATCGCACCGACGTCGCGCACGCTCGCGTCGCGCACGCTCGCGTCGCTCGGGCCCGCGTCGTGGGCGCTCGCGTCGGCGGTGCTCATCGCGGCGTCAGCGACGAGGCCGCCGTCCACGCTCGACAACGGGTCGCTGCCGCAGGCCGCCAGGATGAGGCCCGAGGTGAGTCCGAGGACGGCTCTGGTCATCCCTCCTGCTAACGCGGCTCATCCCACGACGCCAGATCGAACGTCGCCGATAGGCGCTGGACGCGAGATATCGCGTGCGGGTAGAACGCCAGGCTCGTGTTGCGAGAAACGTTCAAGGACCTGATCAAGGCGCGGCTGCCGTGGGCCGTCGAGGCTTATCGCGCGATCCGCCGCAAGGCCAAGAGCCGGCCCGTCGAGGACGTGTTCACCGGCATCTATCACCAGAAAGGGTGGGGCCAAGGCGAGTCCGTGTCGGGCTCGGGATCCAGCCTCGCCTGGACCACCAAGATCCGCGCAGAGCTGCCGAAGCTCATCGCGGACTACGGCGTCAAGACGCTGCTCGACGCGCCGTGCGGCGACTTCAACTGGATGAGCCACTTGCACCTCGAGCTCGATCACTACACCGGCATCGACGTCGTCGCCGCGCTGATCGAGGCGAACAAGCTGCGCTTCACGGCGCCCAACCGCACCTTCGCCGTCGGTGACATCATCGTCGATCCGCTGCCCAGGGCCGACCTGATCATGTGCCGACACTGCTTCATCCACCTGACGCTCGATCAAGGGGTGGCGGCGCTGCGCAACTTCAAGCGAACGGGCGCGCGTTACGTGCTGCTGACACACACGCCGGGCGTCGCCGCCAACAGCGAGATCGAATTCACGGGCTCGTACCGGCCGGTGAACATGGAGCGGCCGCCGTTCTCCTTCGGACCGGCGCTCAGGGTGCTCGACGACACGCACACGCCGGGTGATACGGCGACGCTGGCGCTGTACGATCTGCAGCGTTTCAGCGGGTGACGGGTCCGCAAGGCTCTGCGGGCGCTGCTGGCAAATCACCACGACGTGGACGACTGCTCGGGCGGCCAGCAGGTCCTGGCGCGCGAGCGCAGCTACGACGCTATCCGTCTGCGACGTCATGATGCCGCAGATGAACGGTCACTGTCCGACTTTCTTGGTTCGGTCGAGAACCACCGGCTCATGAAGCCCTTCTCCATCACCGACGTGCTGACGGTGCTGCGCGAAGTCCCGCGGACGTAGCGCCACGACATTCGAGTCAGCGCGGCTTCACCTCGATCTCGGTGGAGACATCCGCGCCTGTGGGCGGATCGAACAGCGCCGCATCGTAGTGTTCTCCGAAGACCACCCGCGGAACCTCCACGTCCGTCACCTTGTCGCCGGGGCCTTTGGCCTCGTCCCATGCGAAGACCTCGTAGCGGTGCGCCACCAGGAGTCCTTGAACGGCGCGCTGATCGTGGAACACCATCAGCTTCTCCGGCGTGTGCCCGCCCTGGGGAAAGAATCCGGGGTACGCCACCACGTAGCGCAGCGCCGAGAGTCGGTGCGTCTCCGGGTGCAGATAGAGGACATAGTAGTCGCCGGGTGAGTCTCCGGTGCCCTCCGCGTAGGTCAGCTTCACCAGGTAGTGCGTGACGCCCGCGAGGGGCGCGTCCTCGAGCTGCGTGTAGCGCACGCCTGGGTCGGCGGCGACGAAGGGCATGGCGAAGAAATAGTACGGCGTGGTGGCCCAGAAACGCGCGGTCGACGGGAACGCGTCGCGGTTGGGCGTGATCCACGCGGCGCGGCCGTTCCAGCCCAGCTCGGCGTCGGCGTCCTCGCCCAGCTCCTTCTGCCGCGCGACGCTGTTCCAGATGTCGACGCGGCTCTCGGTGTGCATGCGGCGCTTGGGGTCGCCGACGGGGCGATAGTCGAACTCGAAGCGCACAGCGCGCGCCGCGAGCCAGGCGTGGAGGCCGCCGTGGGCCTCGACCGCGGCGTCCACGAGCTGGCCGGCCGGCGTCGCGGCGAGGCGGGCGCGGGACTGCTGGGTCCGTGCATCGATCCAGGCATCGGGGATGGCCGGCGGTGCCGCGGCCGGCGGCGGGGAAACGGGTGCCGTACACGCCGAGAGGACGCACGCGATGGTGGTAGCGAAGGCTCGTTTTCTGCGCATCCGGGGGGGAAGTACAGGCGCAAGCACGACGGGGCAACGCCCGAGTTCGCGGCCGCGACGACTCCTTCGTACGCGCGTCGTGAGGTCGGAGCCGAATGTCTTCGGCAGGTCCTCAGCCCTTCTTGTTCGCCTTCTTCTCCTTCTTCTTCTCCTTCTTCTCCTTGGTCGTGAGCTTCTCCTTGTTGTTGGTGCCTTTGCTGACTTGTCCTTTGGCCATGGGCGCGAGCTATAGCACCGGCGGCGCACAGGTTCCACGCCTCGCAGGCGACTTCCGCTACGTTCCGTACACTGCGCGCGCGCTACGCGACGACCGCTTCGTTCGGGCAGATCACGTTCACGTCGAGCTCAGACCTGAACGCCCTTGAAGTTACCCTTCGCCTTCGCCAGCTCCACGTTCAGCGCGTCGCGCTCCGTCTGGCTCAGCGTGGACGCCCAGCGCTGGAAGCGCTCGATCATCGGGCCGGCGACGGCCGGGGAGACGGTGTCGTGGTCCATGTGGTGCAGGTCGCTGAAGCGGCCGAGCTCGGTCGCCGGGGTCCGCGTGAAGGTCTTCATGAACTCCTCGCCGTGCGCGAAGAACTCGGTCGACTTGTTCCAGTTGGCGTCGAGCGACTTGTCGGTCGTGAACGCGTCGTTGAGGCGCCAGGCAGCCGGATCCTGCTTCTGATAGGTCTTGGCGTTCCAGTCGTCGAAGCCCTTGGCGCTGGACTTCCTGAAGTCGCGCACCGCGTCGAGGGCGTCGGACGCGTGCTCCTTGTGGACGAGCTCGTGCATGTACGTGCCCTGCAAGGTCTCGATGCCGCCGTCGAGCGCGTAGGGGCCGATCGCGATGTACGCCTCCGGGAGCTTCGACGTCTTGTCCTTCGGGATCGCGAGGTTGTTGGGCATCTTGTTCGCGTTGGTCTTCGTCTCGCCGAGCAGCGCGGTCACGCCCAGGATCCTGCCGCCGTCGGCGGTCGTCGCCTTCTCGCCGAACATGCTCGTGTCGTAGTTGATCAGGTCCTTCTTGTACTGGTCGGGCCCGCTGGCGATGTTGATCTTGTCCTCGGACACGCCGAGCGAGCGCGCGAGCAGCGTCTTCAGCTTCGCGTCGCGCTGCACCGGATCGCGGATGGCCTCGAGATCCTTCACGTCGGACTTGAAGCGGTCGGGCTTGGCGTCGCTGGGGTAGACGAAGCCGAGGTGCTCACCGACGCCCTTTCGCGGCGTCATCTGCTCGAGCTTTCCTTCGGCTTTCTCGGTCGTCGCGACCGCCTTGGTGGTGTACGCGCGCCACGCGCCGGACTTGTCCTGGAGCACCGCGCCGGTTTTGCCGCTCGCCATCACGGCGGCGCGCGCGAGCTCTTCGGTCTTGAAGCCTTTGGTGGGGCTCAGCTCGTCCTGGATGCGGACCTGCAGCGACCCACTCGTGTGCGGCACTGAGGCCAGCACTTGCGAGCCGACCTTCGCGTCGACGATCTGCTGCGCGGTCTTGCCTCCGACCTTCGAGCTCTTCGAGAAGGTGTCGCGATGGGTGACGTCGCGGAGGAAGCCGATCGACTCCTTGTCCTTGCCCGCAGCCTTGACCAGCGCGGTGGCCTCCTTGGCGTCGATCACGCCGTCATTGCCGAGGGACTGCTTCTCGAGCTTCTTGAGCGTGGTGACAGACATGGTGGCCCATACTTCACGGTCCATGCCACGGTCGGCTCGGGATCGAGCGGGAGGTTTCGAGGGGTGCAACGGCCGGGTGTAACTCGGCTCACGAAGTTAGTCTTGACTTAGCTAACATCGCGCTGCGAGCCTGTCCGAATGAAGTCGGTGACCGTGCACGAAGCCAAGTCGACCCTCTCGAAGCTCCTGGCGGCCACGGAGTCAGGCGAGGAGATCGTCGTGTGCCGCGGAGAGGTTCCGGTCGCCAAGCTGGTCCCGTTTCGGACCCAGACGCGGCTTCGACCTCGCGTCGGCGAGGTCACCTCGAAACCGGTGACATACTCGGACGACTGCTTCGCTCCGCTCGACGGTGCGGAGACATCGCTGTGGGGACTCCGTTGAGGCTCCTCCTCGACACCTGCACTTTCATCTGGCTCACCCAAGACCCGCTCCGCCTCTCGTCCGTCGCGCGCGCGGCCATCGATGACCCGAACAATGAGCTCCTCCTCAGCCATGTCAGCGTCTGGGAGATCGTCAACAAGAGCCAAGCGGGCAAGCTCCACCTGCCTGCACCTCCGCGCGTGTGGGTCGAGGAACAGCTGACGGCGCGAGGGGTCATCGACTTGATGATCGATCTCGCTTCGCTGGGGCGGATGAGCGAGCTCCCGCTTCACCACCGAGACCCCTTCGACCGCTTGCTCGTCGCCCAGGCCCTCGTGCATACGCTGACAGTCGTCTCGCCCGACGCGGCCCTGGTCCCCTACGGCGCCGCGATCTCTTGGTGACCTGAGCGCCCGCGTGTAACCCAACACACAGGTTGGTGCACTCACCTCTCGATGGGCGAAGGCACCGCTGATGCGCGCCGCGACCTCGATCTCGGCTCGGAGTAGTCCATGGAGGACGTCGTCGGAGATGGCAGCCTCGCCCGGCGTCGGGAGCTCGTTCTCCGAGACGCGCACCGATACACGCGAGAGCGGCACCATCATGCGGTTCTCGAGGCGCGCCGATCGCGTGGTTGTGACCTCGACGATCAGGCGCACCGCGACGTCGGACACGTCGGGGTTCGCTTCCGAGACCGACCGACGAATACCGCTCAGCGACAGCAGCTCGTCGGTCGGCGTCGTGAACAGCGACACGAGGCGTCGGCGTCGGCGATCGCGACCACCTCCTCGCTCGCGCGGATTCCGGCGCGACGTCGGCGCACCTCGAAGCGCGGGCGATTGGGCGCGAAGCTGATGGACGGCGAGCCTCTCCGTGCTCGGGACCGACACGATCGGCAGCGCGCTGGGCTCCCCCGCGTTGCAGGTGTCTACCCGATCGCTCGAGGGGCGACGGGCTTTCATCGGCGTAGGATCTTCGATGAGCCCGCATACTATCTGGCGACGATCCGCTATCGTCGCCGAGATCCGTCGCGAGGTCGGCTCACCTTACGTGCACTGAGAGGCAACGCATATGCCCGAGCAACACTCGGCCGTCGATCGGCACGCCTCCGTGCGCACGCAGCAGCGCTGGTTCTCGCACGCGCCCGAGCAGCACGCCGTCGCGGCGGAGCAAGACAGCCCAACCGAACTACAGCACGCGCACGCCGAGTAGCCCGCTCCATCCTCGCGGCAAGCCTGAACGCCATCAGCCGCACCTGAGCATTGGCAGGCGCGGGTCTCGTTGGGCGTACAGCCATCGTCTGAGCCATTGCTGCAGGCGAGCATGGAGGACAGCGCCAGGACCCAGAGCGATCGCACGCTCGGCCTATACCACGGCCGGGAAGGATGCCTCCACGTCGTACAGGTTGGCATATTCGTCGGGCAACGACTTGGACTCGGTGCCCTTCCGGAGCGGGTGCGGCACGACCAGGCCTGCGCGCTTTCCAGGTGGCATCGCCGCGTTCTTCTTTGCGGCCGCCATCCAGTTGGCGGCGATCGTCTCGGTCTTCCACTCCGAGAAGGGCACGCTGCCCAACAACTCGCCCCACAGCTTGCGCTGCAGAGCGAGCACCGCGGGCGGGTCGAACCACCCCAACGCGATCTCGGTGTCGACTCGAAATGCTCGCCCATTCGCGTTGGCGGTGCCGACGATCGCCACGCCACCGTCGACGATCATCAGCTTGCTGTGAACGTAGATCTGGAAGCTGCCGTCCGCGTTCGTTGCGTGCTCCTTGCTCGCGCGCTCGTTGCGTACCAGCGACACCGAGGCGAAGTCGGACTTGAAGGTAGTGGCGAGATCGCTGAAGATCTTGCTCTGAAGGAACAG